>RCUJ01000462.1_pt1 | contig 23331 bp, 28 predicted proteins | sample 2166321 | NCBI WGS metagenome assembly RCUJ01 (sample SAMN09932808, study PRJNA488358) | compost metagenome | feature: garden; material: soil; isolation source: compost soil in an enriched community after 118 h of incubation | place: Germany: Experimental Botanical Garden Goettingen | collected... | reverse complement strand
ACGCTGGAAGACGGCTGCGAGATTTCTGATCGCATCGCTACCAAGTTCAACACACAGTCAACTGAGATCCGTAACATCATTGCGGAGTTCGGCCAAAACATCAACGACCTAGTCAAAGTAGGCGATCACGTAGACTTGGAGACAATTCTATGTACGATCGAAGACCCTGAACTGGCGAACAACCCGCTCTTCGACAATGCCGCGCTAGATACACTGCGTCGTGTGGAGGCTAAGGCCCCACGTGCCCGTGTGGTCGGTACGGTGTCCAAAATCGAGATCTTCTATCACGGAGACTTCGAGGACATGTCGCCATCCATGCAACGCCTAGCGAAGCAGGGTGACAAAGAGCGTAAAGAATTCGCCGCTGCCATGGGTGAACCTGCCTTCACTGGTGAGGTAGATTTCAGCTTCCGCATTAAAGGGGAGCCAATCGATCCTGATAACGTCGCGATCCGTATCTACATCGACCACGATGTGTCGGCGGGGATGGGTGACAAAGGTGTAGTTGCTAACCAGATGAAAACAATCATCTCTGGTGTCTTCAGTGGTGAAAACTATCTGGAGTCAGGTGAGCCGCTGGATCTGAAGTTCGCCAACTCTTCCGTAGAAGAGCGGATGGTGCTATCGCCTAAACTGATTGCCTCGACGAACCTGATCATGTCGCGGTTGTCCAAACACGTTGCTGCCGTTTACAGAGGAACTGCTGATGCAAGAGCAAAACGTAAGCCCTAACGTCGCCCATGCGGTGAACACCCAAGCGCTCGCCGCTGCGGTGCAGTTGGGCACTGAAGTAATCCGGAACTGCCTGGGTACCGAGGAAGTTTCTGCAACCCTGAATGGTAAGGTTTTCGAGGATAGCGATATCCGCGAAGCACTGACCGCCCGTCTGGCCAAAAAACTCGGCGTTTAAGGAGTTCCTAAATGTCCATCGCTGCTTCCGTTCGTAGCATCTCTCCGGTAGCGCGATCGTTGACAGAGGGCGGCCGCATGGTCGCCTTCAAGTCTGCGTTTGCCCCTGCTACTGAAGTCGCTCAGTCCCTGCAAAACCCAGTGCGTCCAAACCTGCTCGCGTTCAGCGTGCGCGTGGCCATGGAATCCGAAGATCAGATTGCTGATGCCAACGAAGTGATCGTTGGTGCTGATGCCCAAGCCATCGACGATCAAGTCGGTAGCCTGAGCAACGCCGTTAACACCATGGTCTACACCGCCCGCAACGTGATCGTGCCGACCATCGATGGTCTGGTGCAACAATACGTCGCCCGTCAAAGCGGTTCGTTCCAACCGAACGTTTCCGTCAATGCCTTCAAGTACCATGGCGTCCACAGTGAGCCAGCGCTGGTTAACCACATCGCCAGCAAGTACGCGCAGGTCGTTGCTCAACCGAACTATCGCACCTTCATTCTGAACGGCTTGTCCGCTGAGGCCATCGTAACGCTGGTCGCCGAGAACAACCCACACCTGGAATCGTCTCAAGTAGTCGAGTGGCTGCTGGAGATGGGTGCTGAACGTATCCTCGCGGTCTGGGCCAAACTCTACGGCACGTCCCGTGAGTTCGACTTCTCCAGTGCCTCGTGGATGTCTCCAGCCAGCTGGCCTCTGCAGATCGATGAGCTACTGTTGGCTTACTGCCTGACTGGTGCTCTGCGTGAAGCCCCGCAGGAAGTCACCGCTGAGTCCGTGGACCTGCAACAATGGGAACTGGTGCTGGGTAACCTGCATGAGCTGATCGGTAGCAAACTGCTGCAAGCGTATCAGTACCGTGCACAAGATACCAAGAACCAGCGCCTGGTGTTGAACACCGACGGCAAAGACGCCATGCGCACCGGTACTGTTGCAGTGCTGGTAAACGGTGACGTGTACAACGGCTGGCTGCAAGCCGGTGGTGACGTGCAAGCACTGCTCTCGGTAGCTGTGCATCAACCGAACCTCAAGAACGTCGCACAGATCAACCCAGTGGCTGATGAACTGGTTGCTCAGTGGACCAAGTACTACCCAGTACTGCGTCAGGCGTGCTTGGACAACGGTCTGCGTAATCGTCGTCGTGACGTAGTGGCTGTGTTCCTCAACAACACCACTCCTGCCGTAGAAGGTCTGCCTCAGATCGACACCGGCGTAGCGGCCGAGCTGCTCGATAACGAGCTGCGCGCTATCGATGACGAAGAATACGAAAAGCCGTACCTGCTGTTCGCCGGTCTGGTTTGCCGTATCTACTACCCGAACCAGCGCCTGTACTTCGGCTTCATGCGCGCCATGGATCGTTACGCCAAAGTGCACCCAGGTGCCTCGGGTCGTGAACTCGCGATCGAAGCGACCATCGAACTGGTTGCCACTTACCTGGCCGACCAGATGATCACCGTTCAGTACACTCCTGAAGTGGACCCGAATGCCGTGGCACTGGAAGATGAAGGCGTGGCCAACGTCAAGATCGACAACGACAATGCTGAAATTGCCGAAGACCTCGGTGAGATCCAAGCACCTGTTGAAACTGACGAAGTGGCCGCAGCGCAAGCTGAGGGTGAGCTCGATGCTGAAGGTAACCCAGTTACCCCAGCTGAAGGCGACAGCACTGTAGCCGATGACTTCGAACCTGCAGCCGGTGAGCAAGGTACTGATTCGAGCGAGTTGCCGGATGATGGCCAGTCCGCTGGTTTCGAACCAGAGCAACCAGAAGCAGAACTCCCAGCTTCGGGTGATGCACCAGTAGAGCCTGAAGAAGAAGAGCTGCCGAACGAAGCTCAGCCGTAACCCTTACCCAACCAGAGGTAATTTCTGATGCAGATGGTCCGTGACCCTGACTTCATCAAGAAACACCTCCATGAGCAAAACGACGGCAGTGTCCTCACCGACACTGCTTGTCGTATCCTCGTGCCTGAACGCTACGCGTCTGTGCATTTGGCCAGTATAGGAACTGAGATCTTCATTCTCGGTTTCTACGGAATTCTCATGGGCAATCGCTATGGTGTTGTTCGCACCATTGCGATGTTCCGCATTGTGCCATCTTCCACAGAGAAGGTGGTTATCAATGGCGTGACGTATTACGATTTCCATTTCGAACCTGGTGACACCGTCGTCGCGAATACCGAACCGGTGAAGAACGACACCCTGTCTTACTACGTGTACAGTGAACACATAGACAAGGGTAATATCCCCTGGTACTTCAATTATTTCGACAAAGCTAACATGTTCGAAACGGCGGAAGAGTTTGCGGGGATCTTCTTGGGTAACCGCGCGATTCTGAGTTTGATCACCTCCACGACTTGTCGTGACCCAAGTGACATGACTCGCCTTTACCGCCACATCTACAACAAGCATAGCGATGTCGAGACCAACCCGCCTGTGAGCATTCCTTTCCGGAACGTGATCTGGAACACCTCGGACACCACATCGAAACTGATTGGTGCTTATACCGCTGACAGTATTGTCTCGGCCTTGGTGAACCCAAGTGATCGCGTCGAGGGTATCGAGGAGCTCTTGAGAACCTGAGGTCTCTATGCAACAAGCAGCGCTGCGTCAATCGGTGCGCATTGGTTCGACCATGCTCGCCGGCACTCAAAAGCAAGGCATTCTGAAACCAGACGCCCAAGGCTACTACCCATGTCCGGTAGGTGCCTACAACGCTTACAACAGCGGCGGCTATCTGTACGATGAGAAGTCCGGGATTGCGATGTTTGCCCCGAACTCTCAGCTGATGCGCCAGGTGAAGAAAGGCGTCCTCTATGGTGAGTTCAAACACCCAGAGCGCGCTCAAGGCATGTCGGACCAAGCTTACATGTCCCGCATCCGTCAGGTGAACCCAGATCGCTGGAGTCACCACATTCGTGATTACGAGTTGGTCCCAAGTAAAGATGAGCATGGTCGTCCGATCACGCTGGTCATTGCCTGGGTACGTCCTTTCGGTCCTTACGGCAAGTTCGTCGAAGAGTCCCTGAAGAACCCAGCCCAAGCCACCTACTTCTCTGTGCGTTCGATTACCGTCGATGACATGATGTCGCAGATCAAGTACACCCGTGAGGTCGTTACACACGACTTCGTTGGTGAAGGTGGTATCTACGTCGCCAACAAATACCAAGCCCCATCGCTGGAAGATTTCGAGAACACCCTTGAAGTCACTCCAGAGATCCTCCATGGTCTGGCCCGTGAGCAGAAGCGCAACCGTGGCCTTGGCCTGGAAGACAACTCTGCTGACTACGAGGGTCTGATCAAAGAGCTCGGCTGGAACCGCATCAAACGTGAAGCCAAAGCACACCGCCCTCGTTTCATGGGCTGGTAAGCGACATAAGCCCCTCCCTCGATGGGGAGGGGTTTTATGCCGTTAGCTAACGATGCCGATCAATGGGTAGATCTTCTTCGCCAGTTGGATTAGATCCACCTTAGGGAAGTTAGGAGCAGCCAGACATGCGGCCATCGTCGCTGGTTGTGACGCTAGGATGACTTTAGCATCGACACTAGCCCGTTCAATCACGGCAAGGTTAGTAACCATGCGGGGTGTGACGACTGTAGTGTCACCGACGACGGTGGTGGTGCTACCGCGTTGGGTATACAGCCAGTTCGGTACCAGTGCATCCATAATCTTTACCAGCTGGGCATGCAGCGTAGCGTATTGATCTGGCGTGGTGTTGAGCGGAAAGGTGTATTGTTGTAGATAGTTGGCCCCGAAGTCAGGGCGTTGAGACGTCAGCGCTGCTGCCATACCTGCCGTGACGTAATAGTCCATCATGGCCGGGGTAGGGTTAGAACTCAGGATCGACTCCGAGTTACGACTGTAGACGGAGTATTTGAATTGATCATCACGATCAACCATCATCTCATCTACGAGCTCAGGCACACCCCAACTGGAGACCTCACCAATCAAGCCACCGATCAGTGCAGCTTCTGCCCCGATGTCCAGTGACTTAAAGATGCTGTTGCCAGTGATGTCCGACACAAAACCCAAGATCGATTGAACCGACTTCTGATCCGAGTTGATCAGGTATTTGGCATTCCCCGAGATAACCTGCACGCTATCATAGAGATCGGTAGCCCCCTTGACGTAGTTAGTGCCCGGGACGGTGCCTGTAAGCTCGCTGAAGATGCCGTTCTGTACAGAAGTGGCCAGACTGGCGATATCACCCCGAGAACCCCCCAGCGCGCTCTTAATGCGTCTGGCAGCGTCATCGACATTTAACTTACCACTGGTGATCTGGTCTCCGATCTTACCAAAGGCGCTTTTCGCAGCACCGAAGGTCTCAGTCAGGCTATTACCGAAACTAGACAGCTTGCTGGTCAGGTCGTTACGGACTTCGGCCGTGGCTGCGTTATACGCATCCACCATCGCCACATTATCCTTGGGTCCGGTTTCGAACACCGGACGGGCAATACTAACCATAGAGGCCTCGTTTTAGACAAAAGAAAAAGGGAGTTCATAGGATGGTAAACCTCCCCTTTACGGGGAGGGTTCTACAGGGCCATCGGTAAAGCCAAGCACACCCCAACCAGGCAGTGTGACAATGTACGTGTCCCACTTAATGCGTGCATCGTAGGTGTAGTGCTTTACTTCTATCCCTGAGAGGTCGGGTGGTTGCATCGAACCAAACGATTCATCTGCCCAACGCCGCACCGCTTCCATGGTAGCTTCGATCTCTCTTACTTCAGCCATTGCTTCATCCAGCAGCCGACGATGTGGACGTATCTTCATACTGACTCCGTCATAAACCCTCCCCCGAAGGAGAGGGCTGTTTGTTATTGACAACCAATCACTGAACGGACTATCTCAATCCAAGCCTGCTCCTGCTTAGTCAGCTTAGGCGTACGCCGTAGCCATTCCAAGTGGTCTTCAGGTTTGATGTGCGACACTACCGAGTGGTTCAACCGAACGTTGTGTAGCAGTGCGGCCATCAGGCGCATGCGTAAGTCATCAACGTGTGCCCATTTCCGCTCACGGCTTGTTTCCAGAATGATCTTGGGGTCTTCTAACGTCAAAAGGCGGTTATCAAAGCCGCCGCTGATGTAGTACTGCCGCAGACCAAAGTACGTCTTGAAAATCAAACCACTTTCGGTGGTACGATTCGACGGGGCATAATAGCCCAGAACTTTCTGGATATCGAGGGAGGCGTTTTCACCGATGTCGATAGCGCTGCATTTATTTGACATAGTTGCGTCCAGTGCTGAAAGGGTCACGAATGGTGACGTGGGTCTCAGTGAAGTCCTTAGCGATCTTCACCACCGGTACCCATTCCAAACGAAGGATATAATCCTCCTGAATAGGCCCCAGTATTGCTAACCCCTTTCGAAAGTTATTCCAAGACAACCGTGGTTCAAACAACTGGCGTTGAATGGAGCTGATGGTCGTGGCCGTTTCCTTCTTGGATCCGGTAAAACCATTCAGCGGGTTCTTGGCGTACTCATCAAGCAGCGCGTGCCAACGTGTAAGGTCAATGCCCTCACTCCGTAGGATCTGGCCATACAACCGAGCCAAGGTGTTCTTCGGCTTATTCTTGTGCCGTTCACCCATGCTGGTGATGAGGTCGGTGTCTTCAGCTTCTGGAAGAGACACTAGGATCACATCGTCTTCATCTTCCACGAGGTCGATGTTGACCGTGTAAGTCGACGACTTCCCACTCTTCCAAGTCAGTATGATTGTCATCATGGCTTTGCATGGGTTCAGTAAGTCCAAACCTTTCTTGAACGACGCCCAACTCAAGTCGTCCTGAATCAAAGCCTTGTTGAGATTGCCCCGGTCAGGGTTCTTCCGGTTGTGTGGCTTCTCAAAGTAGAAGTTAGTCGCCCGCACCCAACGATGATACGACACGTCGTTCCAGAGCAGGGTGTTGCGGAACATGTAGCACAAGATGCCTTGTGCCCGACTGCGCCCCTTATCTGAGCTCGTCAGCAACTGTTTGATATTGTCCATTCTACACCTACGGTGATTGATGTGGGAAAGCGACGCCTTCCTTGGTTTACCTTTGCTTGATTTCCAACAGTCGTGCAATCACGTTGATCAATTCCCTGAAGACCGGGTTAATTACGCGATGATACTCGTATGACTCCATCCCGTCGAGGACAGCAGCCAGACTGTAGAGCAAGGTACTGATACGGAGATAGACTGCTTCCGTATCAAGAGGGAACCCATCTTTGTCCGTCAGGTAGGCAGCCACAGGGTCGCTGTGCTTGTCTGCTAACTTTCTCGATAGGTAGCTGGTCAGGTGTTCATAATCGTCCTCCACGATTAACCTGAGGGCTTTATCCAGAAGGTTAGCTATGCCTTCTAGATTGTCATGGTTTCTTTCTAACGGAAAGCAGATTTGCTGATCCATGGGGAGGTCAGTAAATGCCGAGGCACTAACGTCACGCCAGAACGCAGCGATCGCTAGTGGCAACTCTGGATTAGAAACTTCCATCTCCCGTAGCTCAGTGATGCGCTGCAGCATCGACTTTACTTCTCTGGAACGGTTCCACAACGCTACGCGTTTAAACATTGAACCTAACAACATTAGGGTAACTCCGGAGTATCATGCGTGTATGCATGACGATGATATAGGTACTTAAAATATTCCGTTATATACAGTCTCGTAGGCATGTATACTTTTTCGAGGAGACGACCATGTCTGAACCGCATATGAATGAGCATCCCGTCGCTGCTCCGATTGAAGTCCCGGACGAGATGACGTACGAACAAGCACTGGCGTTTTCACAGCGCGTACGTCGCACTATCGTTCGAGAGAAACTCAAGGGTGGCGTACCCAGCGATCTCGATGAGGTCAAGCTGGTGTTGTCCGCACTGAAGGATCACGACACTACGGCCATCAACGATCGTAAGAACACCATTGAAGAAGGCGTCAGTCAGTCCAGTGCTGATGTGGCCAGCAACATGGTCGAGCTGATCAAGATGATGAAGAACGAGAACCCGTTCTCGCGGGCACCGGATGGTTCGGCTCCTGCAGATCATACCCCACGGGCGATCCTCCCGAACATCGATGAATCCAAACTGGGCGATCATGAACTGGTCGATGGTGAAGGCCTCATCGGTACCGTGCAAGAAACCAGTGAAAGCTTCTTCGGTCGTATGGGCATCAACCCAAGTGGTAAAGGCAAAGACGACTAACCATACGGGAGCCTTCGGGCTCCTTTATGCCGCCAAACAAAAAAAGAAGTATAGGTCGGCCGCGTGGCCGGGGTCTATACTTCTGAGACGATCATTACCGACCGTCCACCAGCTGCTTCTTTTTACGACGGGCGAGGAGGAACTCCACGTAGGCGAGGCTAGCGTCGATACCGCGTTCTTGCTCTTCGTTGAACTTCTTAACTGGCATGGTCTGTATTCCTGTAACTAAGGGTTGTTGGGGGAGGTTGTCCTCCCCCAGTATGGGATCAACCGCGAAAGGCGGCTGCGACAGCATCGGCGGCTGCAGTGGTAGCCGCGGTGGCAGCATCACCAACCGCTTCAGCGACCGCATCTGCACCACCGGCCTTGAGGGCACGATAGGCGAGAAAGCACGCACCACCGATGACAGCACCACCGGCGGTGTAGAGCGCTGCTTTAGCAACACCGCGGCCGGCACGTTTGGTGCGTTCGAGCAGGGTAGGCTTGTTGATGATGTCGCGGATCTCGGCACCGTGAGCAGCGGCGGATGCACCGGCAGCAGCGATTTGTTCAGAGATGGTTGCTGGCTTGTTGTTTTCTGGAGTTTGCATGGTGGAATCCTTTTGATTAAGTGGGGTAGGTATAACGGAAGGGCGACGGTTGTTTGGGTTGTAGCTGGCTGGGCGATAGTCAGTCAAAGACTGCACCTGCCACCTTGCGAACTGCGTAGGCAACCAGATTCAGACCGACGAAAACGCCGATCATACCGCCAGCAGCTTTGGCCATTTCTTTGATGTCGTTGTTCATGTCGGTAGTCCTGGGTTAGATGCGGTGAAGGATGGTGAGGGCGATAATGATGGGCAGGAACGCCACACCGAGTTGTACGCCAGTCTTGACACCTTGGGCGGTAGCCTGAGCTACTTCACCCATGTCTTTGACGGTTTTCTTTGCAGAGTTCATGAAAGTCATTCTGATTGCTCCGGGGTATCATCACCCAGTGTTGGTTCAGTTGGGGTTGGCTTCAGGTACAGCTTACGCTCGAAGCGCTGGAACAGCGACTTGGTGACAACGTCGTATTGGCTGCACTTCTGCAACTCACCGACGGTTTTGCGATACCACATTTGCTGCAGCTGTTCACGAGCAGCAGCGTCCCAGCCTTCAGCACCGGTGGACTTGTGTTCGGCAATGATGCCGTCGAACTTGGCAACCAGTTCGGAAGAAGCGGTACCGAGTTTGATCAACAGCTTGCCACTGTTAACCAGTTTGCCAACCACAGTGTAGCAACCCAAAGCAACAACACCAACAGCAGCACCAGCAATAACGTTTTTCAGATTGATGTTCATGTTAAATTCTCCACGGCATAAAAGGTTAGGGAGCCATTACGACTCCCAATTCACCCAAGCTATATATACTTCAAATCTTTTCCAATCAAGCTTTGGCAGCAAAGGCACGATCCAACATCTGCTCAACCGAAGTCAAGTAGATGTCACGTACGCTACCATTCTCGATAGTCTTGGCGTTCGCCAAGCATTCAGTGCGCAGCTCAGTCTTGATGTCGAGCTGCTCAATTGGAGACGATTCCTGAAAGCGTGGCAGTACCGCTTCGATCTTGGCGGTCAGTTGGGACATCAAGTCCTGAACCTGATTAACCGCAGCATTAGCTTTGGCATCACGTTCTTTCTTGTTCTTGCGGTTAGCGTTGGCATCACGTACAGCGCAGTACACTGACATCAGGGTCAGGGCGATGATGATGGACAGTGCACGGAAGGCCATGACTTTAGCGATTTCTTTCAACATTTTGTTTCTCCTGAAAAGGGGAAGTGTTAGGAACTCATTGCTCCTAATTCACAGTGACAATATAGTTCTCAGATTTCTTTCAGTCAAGTTTTAGACGGCATAAAGCCTCTACCTACGGGTAGAGGCCTGTGACTCATTGCATACGGAACGATACATGCAATGTAACATGGGTGTAGTGATGACCATCACTGGTACATGTGAATGTACATTTCTCGCGGTCGGCGTTAGCATGAATACGGGCGTTACCAGCCAGCGCGATGCCACGCATTGTACGCTCGTTACCTGGACCCTGCACCATACGCCCATCTTTGAGTGCGATGTGATCAATCACTGCCGGACCAGTTCCTTCGATGGTCGCCACCGTAAGTAGGTTGATCTCATCGATCGTGGCCATGTAGGCCTCACCGTCTTTCAGTTCACGAGCCAAGGTTAACGAAAATAGATTATGGGGTTGGTTGATCGGGAGGGTTATGGTGAACTCACGACGCAGCTTCCTCACTGCACACCGCAAGAAGTCCATGTCCCACACTAGCAGACCCCCATCGTTCTCATGAGCAGCCTGCTCGAACCATGCAGCCATCCGGATGAAGAATTCCTTGTGTATGCTCTTGGGTATCAACTTATCAACAATGTAGTCCAGATGGATCTGCTCGTGACTGGTGGACGCCCGGCTGAAGTACTCGACCTGCTCGGATACCACCATAAAGATCTCGGCACTGTTGACCGACTCGTCATTGCGCGCAGCGGTGATAAAACGAAGAACGTGATCCTGCAGATCTTGATTGAAACCACAGAATCCAGCGTAGTACGCATAGCACTCCTGCACCAGCAGTTTGTATACCGGTTCATAATGCGCCGAGTTTACAGTCAAACCACAGTTCTTCCAGAAACCATTGCCGACACCGACGGCACCATTACTGCTGTTGATCAGTACTGTAAGGCGAGGCAGGTTTTTACTGCGCAACCAGTTAGCCAAACCGTTAATGGTGTCATTGGTTTCCTGAACCTCAGCTTCAGAGGTCTCAGGATGGGTTCCGTGGATTAGATCATGTACCGCATTGAACCAAGTGGTCTCACGGTTCATTGCACAATGAACCAAGTGGTGGTGTAACTTTTGAGCGTGCAATACGTTTACCATGTGGTAAATCCCTTTGTGGGTATATTGGTTGACGTCTCGATGCGAGACAAGCTGGAATGCCCAGCACTAGATTACAACCTAATGTATTTCTCGGCATAAAGCCTGCCACTAGGGCAGGCTTTATGTTCGTTACTTGGATTTAGGGATATACCCCAAACCCGGCGGAGTCCAGGTCAAGCGTTCCCAAGGAAACTTGTGCATTACACACCCTCCACTTCATAGTGCTTGATGCAGTGGTCGATATAGTTCAGGTAGATGTTCAGTGTGACTGCAACCCAGTGGGTAAAGTTACCCATCGGTGCAGCCAAGGTTTCCGACAACGAACCCAACATCTGGATTACAGTGCCGTTAGCCTTACCATCACCAGTACGCACATCCATCACTTGACGGATAGCGTCATCGACAACTACTTTGACCGAACTGAAGTCACGACGACCAGTCTCCGATTTCTCGGCTACATCTAGGATCTTAGAGATCCCGTCGACGAGTTGACCCAGGACTTGCACCGAGGGTACATCTACAGTTCGGGCTGTACGGTCTGCGGTGTTCATGGTCAGCTCCAAGAAGTCAATCTTGAAAGCTTGCTTGATCACGTTAGCGTACAGGTCCAGCTTCAACGTACCGCTGTCACGCAAGGCTTCAGCCAGCGCTGTGTAGATCAGTGCCCAGTTACCCGGCATCACTTCACTGCGGTTGTAACGCCCTGCTGCAAACGATTGTGGCAGCTCGCCAGCTTTCACTGGCTGTTCACCTGCGATCGGATGCATGGCAGCTTGCAGGGTTTCAATGAACACACCCATACCGGCTTGTGCTACCGAGGCCGACGTGGCATCGGCTTGGCCTTCAACCAGATCGATAAAGCGACGACTGCACACACGGGCAACCTTCACTACCATGGCTGGGTGTTTGTTGAGCAGGAAATCAGAAACCACACGGATCGCTACCAGCGTGTTCGGATCGTCACCTACAAAGGTACCGTTGACCGACAGTCGGTTGATGCCAGAGATTTCCATCTGTTTGTAGGACACACGGCTGCCCAAGCGACCTAGCCGCTTAGCAACGTTTTTCTGGTGACCACGAACCCGGCCCAAACTGCCTGTGAACTTGACGTACAGGTTACCCAACACCTCGAACAGCAACCGGACGACTTCACGGGTAGCCTTAGCCACCTTAATGATGCCTTCCTTGATCACTCGCATCGTGATGAAAGAACCTTCCTTCAAGTCAATACTCGGGTCGATAGATTCCAACCCGAAACTGATGGCACGTCCTTCAGCACTGTCGAGGGAGACATCGTCCCCATTCAACAAGTCACTATAGGCTTCCAGTGCACAGGAGAGCTTGAACATGTGATCGACGTCACGGCGAACCTGATTAAATTCAGCTACGCTCATGTCAACCTCAAAAGAAATAAGAGAGGGTGGTTGCCCACCCTCTACAAGTTACGCCGAGGCGCCACCTTGGTGTTGAGCAACGCAGCTAGCTACGAATGCTTGAGCAACCTTGATGGTGTTGGCCACGTAACCGACCAAGTGGCCAGTAGGAGTGGTCATCGAAGCCACCAAGCCCGATGCCGCGTGTTGCAGCTCACCGGAGAACCATGGGTGGGTGTAGACTTTCAACATCGCTTGGTCGTTGGCCATTTTCTTGGCAGCGCCGGCGTAGTTCGGAATGGCCTTGATCAGCGATTCCAGTTCTTTGAGGATCTTGCGCAGTTCTTGCTGATCTGGCAGGGCTACCGAGATCGATGGGTTCGCACCCACTTCACCAGCAACCAGCGAAACCTTCCAGCAACTCGACAGTGCAGAGATACCATCCTTACCGGCCATCTCCGACTTGCCCACCACCATACGGCGATTGCCCAGCAGCTTCGGCGATGCGAACAGAGAGTCGTAACCCGACATCTCTTTGATCTCATCCTTGCCTACAGCTACAACGCCGAACATGCCGGGAAGGAACTGGGTCTCGAAGACACTGGCGATTTCCTCAGGTGGCAGCTTACGCATGCCGTTGCTGTGGACTTCGTCGATGACCTTCATGATGGCCAGAGCCAGGCCACGGTTGAACTTCGGATAGTCAACCATGAACTTGTCGCAGAACTGATGCATGCGCTGGTAGTTCTGAGCGTTGTCACCAGCGAACTCACCGCCGACGAACAGACGGGTGGCCGACTGTACGTTGATCTGGCCCTTAGCACTGGATTGCAGTGCGTTGACCTGCTGGGTCAGAGCATCGTTGGCTTCTTGCAGCTTGCCGACGTTGTTCATCATTTCAGCAGCAATGTCAGCCAGCTTGGCGATCAGCTTCTTGATGGCCTCGATGATGGCACCACCCACAGCTTTGGCTTTCTCACCCAAGCCGTTAGCGAACTCGTTGCTGACAGTGAACTTGCCGATAGGGTCAGCGAAGTCTTCCAGCGACGGAGCGCCTTCCAGCAGGAAAGGTTCGTCGAAGTGCTCCAGACCGATCTTGATGGCACGGGCCAGACCAGGAGAGATGGTACGGCCAGCAGCCGCTTCGTCACGCAGGATCGAGTTGTACTCTTCCAGCGCAGCGCCCATGTCACCCAAGCTGGAAACGTCTTCGCCGACAGTGTCGAACTCGCTGGCGAACTCGTCATCAGCAGCGCTGTCGAGATCAACTTCGGTATCTGGCTCGTCGCTCAGTTCGAAGTCTTCGTTGGAGATACCAGCCGCTTCGATTTCCTTTTCCAGCTCCTTCAGCTTCTCGCGAAGTTGCTTGTTCAGGTTCTCGATATCGCTACCCTGACGAGCACCGTAGAGGGAACCGAAGAACTGACCCAACAGCGCGCCTTTGACGATCTGCACCCAGTCAGTACCGAGCTCGCTTTTCGGAATGGTCATGCCATTCTTCTTCGCATCTTCAAGATCACCCTTACGGATTTTCTCGATACGCTTGGCGACGGCTTCGATGTCCTGTTGCATCTTCAGGCGTTTGGCCTTGACTGCAGCATGTACGCCAGCACCAACGAACGGTACCCAGCCCATACCACCAGCGAGGAAGCCGACCAGACCACCGACGAAACCTTCTTGGGAAACGGCCTCGGTGCCTTCTGGCAGTTCTTCATTGGTCAGTGGGGTTTCAGCAGCGCCTTCGGCCACCGCAGCTTCTGCAGCCGCTTCAGGACCTTCTTTGATCTCGGTAACCGGATCAACGGCGATCATGACCTTGCCCGAATCAGCAGTTGGGTCGACAGCGGCATCGCCACCTTCGAGTTCAGCGAGCGGTGGTTCAACACCGTCGGTGCCTTCTGGCAATGCAGGTTCACCAGCTTCAGCAGGCAGTGCATCAGTGCCTTCAGCAGCGGCAGGCTCGGTGCCTTCAGCACCTTCCACAGGAGGCTCGCCATCGACAGGTGGTTCACCGGCAGCGGGTTCAACGCCCTCCACTGGTTCAGTTGGAGCAACAGCGTCACCGCCATCACCTGGAGCATCTTCGCCTGGAGCGCCTTCAACTGGCACTTCAACGATTGGGTCGGTGGCTTCACCACCTTCACCTGGCTCGCCTGGTACTTCTGCAGCGGCAGGTTCTGCGCCAGCGTCACCAGCAGCGGCCGCAGCTTCGGCTTCAGCAGCTTCTTTTTCTTCATCGGTCTGCTCGTCTTCAACAGACGGCTTGCCGGTTTGCAGGTCGATACGCATCGCTGGGGCATCGCCATTGTCTTCGGCAGAAACCTTGACGCCGATGGCCTTGTCGGCATCAGCTGCGTCAGCGTTGTCGTCAGGCACGGTTGCGTCTTTCAGATCAACTTCGTGATTGGCAGAGCTCTTGCCTTCGTTGGTCAGCTTTTCGTCGCCACCAACGATGTTGGCAGCTTCACTGTCAGCATTCAGGTCTACGCCTTCAGGCTTGATGCTGGCGGTCTCACTCGATTCTTGAGAGACACGCACCAGCCAGTCCAGATCTTTACTCATGGGATACTCCAGTTGCAGAAGGTAACTACATATGGTTGGTTAGTTCAAGACGCCCTTACTGATCATCAGTGCTTCCAAGGCGGCCAGTTTTGTTTCGAGGACAATGCGTTTATCACGTTCCTCAATATAGCGAGCATAGTCGGTGGTTTGGTTGGTCACCGCTGCTTGACGGGCTGCTTCCAGCGCGTCATGTTGCTCTGGGGTCACGACACCAGTCGTAGCTGCAACGTTCTCAAATACCGTAGGTGGCACCCCGATAACCGCAGCAACAGTGGTACTGATCTGGGTTTTCAGGAAGGTGAGGTCCAAGGTATCTGGCAATGGCCCCAGTGACAGACTGAGCACCACGTTCTGATAGTTGAAGCTAGTCAGCCCTGGGAAGCTGAGGATGTAGGAACTAGGGACGTAGATCGGCGCTTGCGTTGCGCTGGTCAGTGAGACGATGGCAACGTTAGCTGCCAAGTCACGGGTATAGTCGGCTTGACTCAGTCCCTTAGGAACGTAGTACTTGGTGAAGACATCCTCACCTTGGTTCTGGATGTCCTTGAAATAACGGATAGCGGCGCAGGTGTACAGCTGGTTAGCGACCGTACTATACGGTGCCTTCAAGCTGTACAATCCACGTGTACCCATCGGCGGCACGTTCAGCGACATATGGGAAGTCCTTCGGGGTGTTTTATCAAAGAATAACGAATCACGGTGTAATTACACGACTGACCATAAGTTCTTTGTCGTAGTTCTCAGAGACCTCAACCCACGAACGAATCCCGTAAGACGGCGACGTACATACGCAATCACTCACGGTGTAGAACACGCTGTCGGCCATCGAGAACGGACGACGTGGATTCGGTGTGGCGTCTGCCACATCGGTTGCCGTGTTGTAGCCGGTTCGAGTACGGGTAACGAACAGACCATCCTTGATCGCTTTGTAGGTACTGGTACCACCCATGTGGATATCAGCCGTCTTACAGCGAGCTTGGATGTTCTTGAATGGTGCAGTGATCTTGCCGGCTGCCAATGCTGCCTGCATGCCAGTGACACCAACATAGCTAACATTATCGCTACCCACGGTGACAAAGTCGAAGGTCGCACTCAAGAACATGTCGCTACCGAATGCAACAGTCCGTTCGTGCACCACCTCACCGTTAATGATAACCTGACCGACGCCATTGCGATACATGATGCCACAACGGATGTCAGCCAGTTGTAGCTCAGCCACCCGCTTGCCGTACTGACCGCGTTTCACCACACCGGTGAAACCAGCCAATGGGCCACTGAAAGTGAGGTTGGGCGAGTCGGTACCGAAGAAGCATCCGATGATCCCAGGCAGACCCATGTTGTCTACCCAAGTACTGCCACCCGGGATACTAGCCGCCGGACGGAAACCTGCTTCGACCATGAATGGTTGACGGGTAACGATGAACGGCAACGAGCCATTGAAGTCCGCAGTCTTCGCCGACACACCTTCGAACTCAACAGGAGTACCGATTGGTGGGTTGTCGTTATACGTACTCCACGAGGCATAGTAACCATTACGGCCTTTGAACATATCCGGCCAGATCCCTACCCAACCATTGTTGGACCCTTGGTTCATCAGGTCGTATTGATTGCCTTCGGCGTCGTTGTCATACCACTCGTCGTACTTAGTGATACCAGCACCGAGGCTCTGCGGGATGTGGTCGAGCAGTACAGGTGTCGTCGCAACACCATAATCCACAGTGTACCCACCGGAGATAGATAGATCGAGGCTCGCCCGAAGGTTACTGAATAACCCGTTAGCCTTATAGTAGAAATCAGTGTAGACGTTAGCGTCACCTGCAATGAGGTTCGCATACGGGTCACTGAGTGGGATGTTCCATTCGGTAACCGTGGTCAACCCAGTTGGTGGATTAGGATCCACCACGGGAGTACCACCATGCAGCCAGATGACTTGGTCACTGTACCAGAGTGGTGAGCCATCCATACAGACGATCCGCCAGTTAGGACGCACTTCACCACCGCAGTAGGTAATCCCCGCCGCTTGAACCGAGAAGTCACGTGGATGGAAACCCATGTTGTACTTCTCGGTTAGGAAGTTCAGCAGGTTGAGTTCATCTAGACCTTGCACTACAGGTAACTCGGCTGTAGTGAACAGTGGATTGGTCAAGTAGCGAGAGACTGGATAACGGTCATAACGAAACCGTTGTTCCCACATCGCATCGTCACGCTTACCGATCACCGCCACCGAGCGCCATGGACGAGTAGCAGTCGGCAGCTGCTTGATGGTCTTGACGAAGTGCGTAGCCTGGGTAATACCCAGTCCCGGATGCAAAGCGGCAATCCGGTTAAAGAGAAGCGTATAGGAGTTTGCTGTTTTGATATTACTCGCCATTGGAATATCGATGTCTAACATACGTACCTCGCAAACATAAAAGGGGAGGTCACCCTCCCCTTATGCCGTTACAGGGATTCTACGGTGGGTTTTGCAACCACCAAGTAGTTAACGTTCTTGTAATATCCCGAGGCGTAGACAATGCCATCTCGCTGAATTCGCGACAGACCCACAGGCACCGAAGTGAACATGGTCATCGATTCAGCAGCAACAATCAGGCGACTCAGCAAGTTGCTGAACTCCGCCGTATCGGGATCCATCCGGTTGAAGTCAGGGGTGTTGTTAGTAGCCATCATGTACTGAGGCCACTTGTCCGAGAACTGCGTGATGCCATCACGGTTGTCTGGGTTACCCAAGACCGCCATGGCCAACGACTTATAGATGTTGCCAGTGAGCTCGTAACGGTTGTCTACATACACCGAAGTGTAGCCGGCACCACGGGCAGTACGTTTGATCAGGGTGTTACGTTCACGCGGGTCTACGGTAGGGCTGTAGATACCAGCTTGGAACTCGTGGTTAGGAATCGAGTACTGATCCCAGAAAGGGGTGAAGATGAACTCGGTAGTACGAAACAAGTCCGGCAGGATCACTGCCCACTCAGCTTGCGTATGCGTGGAGTTATCCAGTACGACCTTGACGATCGCTTCACGGATCAAGTCAGGGTTGTTACCCGCTTGGCCGTAGATGATCACAATCCAGTACGTTGGGGTTTTGTCCGCCGTGTTCACCGGGTTGTTGTAATCGTAGCGGAAGGTTTTGATCATGGTGAATGGGTATTCACCGCGCTTAGCCTGAACTTCGTCAGTCTTGACCACGAGGTCATAAGCCGCCAGCTTTTGCTTAACGATCAATGGGTCCAAGAAGAAGTCGTTGAGTGGCAGGATCGGTGGGATGACCTCGATGCTGAACTCATCGTACTGGTTGGCGAACGAGGCATCGCTCAGCCACACGGTAACAGTGGTAGGTTCAGCGGTGGTGATGTCAGTGTAAGAGATCCACTCCGGCATGCGCATACCACCAACATCGAGCAGCACGGCGCCGGTCTGGAAGTCGGTGGATTTGGTAGCGAACTCGGCGTTCAGTTGTTGGCGCAGGACGAAGGCATCGGCCCCGATCTGACCGGCCAGAGCACGGGTGAGAATCCAAGAACCAATGGCCAAGGCGTTGTTGGCGACCAGAACCGGCACCTCAATACGCACGGCGTCCTTAACGGTATGGAAGACAACCAACGATGTTTGCGTACCGTTGCTGTACTCCAGTTTGTCTTTGGCGTAGCTCTTGCTGTTTTCGGAGAGTTCACCAAACAGCGCCACCTTGTTCAGCTGGTTGAGCTTCAAGCTGTCGTGGGTGAAAAAGCCCTTTAATGTGTACATGTAAGGTGATACCTCAACTGTGGTGTAGAGTGGTTCCATCTATAAAATCAACCACATTTTATTTGACTTGTTGCATGGAGCACTATTATAATTGAAAAGCATGCCAATGAACTAGACACACCAATGGGATATCTACCCTAATCGTGAAGGCTTTTGTGTGAGGTCGACGGTAGGTATTGTCTCAGGCTTAACAACAAAGAGGCAATAATGTCGTACTTAAATCTAGGTCGATTACTCTTCAAAGCACTTCGCCTCTTGTGGCCTTATCTCAGGTCTGCCATTTTCAAGGACCGTACAGTCGTCGAAGTTATTCGTGAGAATAAGCACTTCACCTGCATGCTCGGCCTCATTCTGTTACTGGTATGGGCACTGGCTATTTCGACGATGCGAGTATCGGAACTAAAAGAACAAGCAGCAAGAAAGGTCGATCCGGCGAACGTGGCTACCAGTTGTACATCGCCATTCGAAACCAGTCGCTTAAATGATCTCCTGAAGGAATAACAAATGCGCCTTGCCATGTTGGCCATTGGCCTCTGCCTCGGTGCCTTACCGGGGTGTGTGATGGTTGACGCTAGACAATACACTGTCTACCAACACGTCACAGAAATTCAGTCTACCCAGACTACGTCTACAACTGTGGAAAAGGACACACCGCAGCCACCTCGGATTATAACTCGTCACACCGAGGTACATAAAGAACAGGTCCCTGTTCAAACCGGATGCTCTCCATTTGTGATCCCCACACGCGAAGCCGTACCTGCGCAGCCGAATTTCTCCGCCTTGGGTGAAACCAAGTTGGAAGAGGCGATTGCCAGCTATATCAAAAAACTACGCGCCGTGTTAAAGAATGAGCGCTCTGTTTTAGATAAGGCTCATCGGGCACACCTTTCTGGGTGCAGTAAGGGATAGATCTACGCATCCCCAAAATTGTGTAGATATTTTGAATTTAAGGATGCCGTGAGATGAGCACTGAATCGACTACGCCCACTAATGTAGGCATGGTGGCCTACGCAGACGGGAGCTTCCGTCGTGGACTGGCCGGTTGGGGTGTGCACGCCTATGTGTACACCGCAGGCGCATTGGAGCACGCGAAGGGGGAAAAACAACTACCAACCCCCACAGGCTACAAAGAGGTACCGCTCGCAGAGAGTAGTGCCGTTGTCGCCTACGTAGATGCTTACGCAACTGTCCCTGCCCGGAAAGTGACGAACAACGTCGCTGAGCTGCAAGCTGTAATTGAAACCTTCAGCATCGCCAAGGACGCTGATGTTCAGAAACTGTTGGTATACACCGACAGTCAGTATGTACAAGCTAACCTGTTCAAGACCGTACCGAAATGGATTAAGAACGATTGGATTAAAGCCGATGGTTCTCCGGTGGCGAACCGAGAGTATTGGGAACAGCTGATCACCGTCAAAGACGATTGGTTAGCTGCAGGCCGTAATCTCGAAATCGAATGGATCAAAGGGCATAACGGTCACCGGGGCAATGAATGCGCCGATGGCAATGCGCTCTTGGGTTCCGCTTATCGTACAGAGAAGGTGTCGGTTACCTACACCGAGATCCAACAGGCCAACAAGATCGACGCACCGAACCCGTTGTTGCAACGGACTCGCTTGCTGTTCGACGTATCTGGGTCCATGCCGCTGGACGCAGGCAACTACTACTGCATGTATTCGCTAGGCCGTGCTCATTCGTATGGCCATAAGCAAACTGACAGTACTCTGGAGAAGATTGCGAAAACCGATCTGATCTTGGGTAGACGTTTGGCTGAAGCCGTGTTCTGTATCCTCAAGACCCCGGAGCGTGACCCTTACCTGGAAGAGTTAATGGATAACCACAGGAAGGACCACCCTTCGCAGTATTCGCAACCCGCAGTGATACGTCTGGATAATGTCCTGACGCCAAACATGCGCAAGCGTTACATGGAAATGGGGAACGCCGGCTTTGCTAAACTGAAGAACATTCAGGCGACTGTAGCGCCTGATGACACGCTGATCAGTAAGACACTCAGTCCGCCTAAGCAGGCGTACGAAGCAGTGAAACTCTTTGGCGTCCTGAAGCAACAGTTGGATGACTACTGCAGCGGCAACGTTGGTAAAGGGGTTCAGGTGATTGATATCACTGACAGCCTCTTCTTCATCCATCAGGAAGGCAAGAAAAAGCCGGTAAATAAACTGCACGCGACCATAACCAATAACACGCCGTACATTGAGGTTCCAGCAGTAATCAATGGCGTTGAAATAAAGCTGAAATTGGTACTAGGGCTGGACATTCCAGTTCGTAATACCCTGGCACGTATTGCTGAGTCTGAGCCAAAGGTCTCGGTCCTGGTCGTTGCCAATGGTCCGCTGTGCTATTCCTTCACCACCGTGGTGGATTCGAGTGAGGGTGTGTTGATTTACACTTGCCCTTATACTCAGTTCATTCTCAAGAAATGACGATAGGCAACCAACATGCTATTACCAACCCCGAAGAAGCGCCCCGGTCTGTTGGAACGCGGCTGGATCGCTCTGTGGAACCGCACGCCGAGTGACTTCAGAAGAATGAGTCTGCTGTCGTCACTCTACGCTCGTTTCGCAGAGTGCCACGAAGACGACAAGGACCGCCTCAATCAGGTCAATCAAGCCTTTAACCTAACGCGTGATGTGCGCTGCATGCAGTTCTCTGTGTTCATCGCCCCTTACGTTTGGAGTCATATTCTGCCCATTCATCGGATTGACGGGGAACGCTTGGATGTTTACATCGGACGCGTGCTCAAGAATACGCCGTGCTGGCTGAAGTATGGTGAGGATGAAGTTCTCCGTGAGGACATCAACCATCTCATGCGTTACTGCATCGACGAGCAATGCCCTTTACCAACGTAACAGACTGACATAAGCCCCTCCCGTAACTGGGAGGGGTTTTATGCCGTTAACTACCTACGACCATCTTGCCACTACCATCAGCTGTGTGGCCGCACGTAGCAGCACAACCTGCAAACACCACAGGCTTACCCCCGACTGTGAGCTTCGCTGAACCTTGGACCATTGCAGGGCCTTGGTGAGGGCCGCTACCATGGTTGACCACACCATCGCCCAATACCGAGACTGGTTTACCACCCAAGGTAAAATTAGCCGCCCCCGGACCCGAGATAATACCACCTGCACTGTTGACACCCACCACAGATACGCCGGGCATGTTGCCTCCTTAAGCGAATGTATATTTCGGACCGTTGACGGTAAGACCACCACCGACCTGTTCCCAAGTGGTGCCACCACCATCGACGAATACCCGATTGGACTTCATCGAGATATCACCCGGCTTCATGACATAAGTTGAACCACCGCACGTCATGCTGATCTCTTCAGCAGCGGACATCGCGATCTTCTTCTTATTGATCTCAATCATCGAGCCATCGGCGTTGATCATCTTCCACCAACGCTCTTTACAATTCAGGAAGAAACTGTTGGCGATGTCGTCCGTCAACAGGAACGTGCCTTCTTTGGTATTGTACTGCGTGGTGAACAGGAATGGCTCACCGTTAGCTTGCGCCGTAGAGAACGTTACCAATCCCTCGTGGGTGGAGAGCTCGATGAAGTAGCAGCGCTCCAGGTTCAACGGACCAGTGCCAGCAGTAGGTGAGCCACTGAAAGCAAAGATCACCGTCTCTAGGGTGCGTAGGTTGTCTCGTAGGCCCATGCAACGCCAGAAGTACTGATCGGTATCGCCTAAACGGAAGATCTCAACCAGCTCACCCCGTACCACATCGGGTGGTGTGAAACGGTTAGACCCAGAAGGCAACCACTCACAGTTAAGGGTAGTGTCGGTAGTCGCAGTCACATCGAACTGCTTACCTTCTTTGTCCTGACCTTTAAGAACAGTCTTCTCTGGGTTGAAGGTTACCTCACCGTCTACAGCGCCAGCATCCTCTACCGAGAGGACGTTAACGAAACGGTCAGTGCGTGGTTTGTTCTCTGCAACGTAACCGATACTGTAGAGCTTGAAAATACTCTCCATGGTAACCTCTTAAAAATACGCAGCTGTTATCTTGTATATAACCATTAGTAAAGCTGGATCGCCCAGACCATGAAGATCACGAGACTGATCCTTGTAAACTACAAGCGCTTGATGTTGTCGAACATTCGTTATTTCGAGTGGACACCAGAACGCGACATTCTTTTGTTGTTGGGTAGTAACGGTTCGGGCAAGTCTTCGGTACTGGAAGAGCTGACTCCTTGCCCAGCTGCCAAAGATCAGTTTGAAGCAGGTGGGGTTAAGGAGTTCCACTGCTCACACAACCACCACACCTACGTCCTGAAGTCTACCTACGGTGGCACCGGCACGGGTAAGCACAGCTTTATCGAAGACGGTGTCACCGAGATGAATCCCGGTGGTACGTTTGCGGTGCAGAAAGAACTGGTACTCAAGGTCTTCAACATGGACCGCAGCATCCATGAGATCTTGATCGGACTCACTCCCTTTACTGGGATGACTACCGCCAAGCGTCGTGAATGGCTGACCCGTATGTCACCTATCGACCTGACCTTTGCTTTCAACAGATACAACAGCGTCAAGTCACACCTGTCGGATGCTCGTGGTGTAATCAACCACAAAGCGAAGCGGATGGCTAACGAGAACATTGACCTACCGTCTGATGCTGAGATGGAAGGTTACCG
>RCUJ01000458.1_pt1 | contig 23440 bp, 17 predicted proteins | sample 2166321 | NCBI WGS metagenome assembly RCUJ01 (sample SAMN09932808, study PRJNA488358) | compost metagenome | feature: garden; material: soil; isolation source: compost soil in an enriched community after 118 h of incubation | place: Germany: Experimental Botanical Garden Goettingen | collected... | reverse complement strand
ACACTGCTCAGAGTATTATTGTCGCCATACATTGCCGAAGCAAAACTGTCTATTCCTATTTCCATGTTTTAAATTTTAAATTTCAATATCTAAATTTTAGATCCCAAATTCCAAATTCCAAATTCCAAATTCCAAAATCTACAATCTAAAATCTACAATCTACAATTTTTTTAATGTGAGAAACCAAAGGATATACTGATAATGATAATCATGATAACAATCAACGTAATACCAACGTACAAGTAATCTTTCTCCAATAAAAATGAAAACAACGAAAGCAAGACACGTAAAACAGGTGTCATGAATAAGAAAATAATTCCTGTAAATATTAGCGATTCACCATTTCCATGTATTGCACCATTGTAAACAGCCGCAATTACTTCAAATATATTTCGGTCATTTTCTTTAAAAACAGAATAATCTTCAAGCTGGCTGCCGTTATGAATTAAATATACAATTCCGCCAATAAAAGCAACCGATAACGAAATCCAAACGCCGTAGCGAAGCAAGTTTCCGATGATGGTTTGAAAATCTTTTTCTCCAAATTTTTCTTCCTGTACCATATTAGATTTTTCCATTTAGTCCGTTATAAATCATGTTTATTGCCAAAACAAAAATTAGGCAGGCAAAAAATATTCTCAATTTCTTCGGATTTGTTCGCACTAAAATTTTAGCTCCAGCCATTGCTCCAAACAAAACTCCAATTACAACCGGCATACAAATTCCAGGTTCGATATATCCTTTTTGAATATAAATTACAGAACTCGCCATTGCGGTCACACCCATCATAAAATTGCTGGTTGTGGTTGAAACTTTAAACGGAACACGCATAATATTGTCCATTGCAATTACTTTAAAAGCACCAGAACCAATTCCAAGAAGACCAGACATCATTCCTGCAACTCCCATCATACTAAAACCGCCAATTACGTTTTTGGTTCCGTATTTGACAACTTCGCCATCGTGAGTAGGGTAAGTTCCTTCTAATTTTAGTTTTTTAGCCAACGAACTAGATTCTAAAACAATGTGTTCTTCTTTTTTTCGAAGCGAATTAATAGCAGAAAAAATCAGTGTTAAACCGAATAAAACGGCTATAAATGAAGTAGGGGCGATAGTAGAAAGCAATGCACCGCAAACTGCCCCAATAGTGGTAGCGATTTCGAGAAAAATTCCCATTCGCATGTTGGTAATTCCTTCTTTTACATAAGCGGCGGCAGAACCTGAAGAAGTGGCGATAACAGAGACTAAAGCGGCTCCAATGGCATAATGAATATCGACACCGAGAATAATGGTAAGAAGCGGAATGATGATAATTCCTCCGCCCAAGCCTGATAATGAACCTATAAAACCAGCTAAAAAAGCTCCCAGAATCATTATAAGCGTAAAGGTAAGTATTGTCATTTAAGATATGTTTTTGTAATTGCTAATTTACGAATACATATTTGTTCATGAACTTAAATATACCTTAAAAATGTTTGTTGTTTTGGTTGATGGTTGAAGGTTTTTGGTTTTGTTACGTTTAGGTTTGACAAAGTTTTTAGATAACTACCAACCATCAACTATATGCGATTATCAACCGCAAAAGCTGTTTTTCCAATATTGGCCAATAATAAAGCTGCTGCACAGCTTGTCCAAACCGAATAATCAAAAGGAGCTTTTACTGAAACCGAAACGGCCATTGCAAATCCAAAAAAGAACAATAAAAAAGCAGTTCCTAAAGCGGCAAGTCTGGTTTTAAATCCAAACAGTAAGAGTAGACTTAACACAACTTCAAAGAAAGTGGCAGCCGCGCCTAAAATTTCGGCTGTGGCTTTGTTTGCATAAGGATTTAAGGTGTTGGTGTAAACTACGAAGTTCTCCCAATTTCCCCATGCGACTGCGTTAGATCCCGGTGCGCCCCAAACTCCAAATCGGTCTGCTACGGCTGAAAGCATTGTGATGGCTAATACTATTCTTAAAATTAAACCTGCTTCTAATATGGTTATATTTTTCATTTTGATTATTAATTTTTATTGCAATTTCATTCTACAAGTTTTATCTAAAAAAGACAAAAATCGTCGAACTGTTTTTTTAATAACGACAGAATCATCGTCAAATTGTTTAAAATAAACGACAAAATGCATAAAAAAGGTCTAACTCAAAAGAACAGCTTTTTTGAATGAATGTTTGGGAATTAAAATTATTTTATTAGTAAAGCCCCCAGCGGGGCAAAATATTTATAGAATTTCAGTATAACAAATGGCAAAAGCTCTAGAGGAGCGGCATATTTCTATAATATATGCTGCTTCTCTGAAGCTTAAAAAGAAAAAAAGCTTTCTTATTGAGAAAGCTTCTTTTTTTGTTTTGAAATTCTTATTTCAATGTCGTTTTGATTACAATTGCAGCTTGTTGTACAGCTGTTTGAATAGCAGGTACATTAGCAATCGGATTTAAAAGTCCATAATCGTGAATCAAACCGTTGTATCTAGTTAAGGTTACAGGAACTCCAGCTTCATTAAGCTTTCTGGCATAAGCTTCACCTTCGTCTCTTAAAACATCATTTTCGGCAGTTTGAACAAGAGCAGGAGGTAAGTCTTTTAATTCTGCTAAACTAGCTTGCAATGGAGAAGCATATTTTTCAGTTCTTTTTGCAGTATCAGGTAAGTAATTATCCCAGAACCATTTCATCATGTTTTTAGTTAAGAAACGTCCGTTGGCATATAAATTATAAGATTCAGTTTCAAAATTAGCATCCGTTACAGGCCATAATAAAACTTGTAATTTAATATGTGGGCCTTTTTTATCTTTAGCCATTAAAGTAATCGCGGCAGTCATATTTCCACCCACGCTGTTTCCAACAACAGCAAGGTTTTTACCGTCTACACCAATTTCTTTTCCGTTTTCGGCTACCCATTGTGTTGCAGCATAAATTTCGTTAATAGCAACTGGATATTTAGCTTCTGGAGATGGCGTATAGTCAGGAAAAACAGCAACAGCACCACTTTCTACAACCAAATCTCTCACTAATCTTCTATGAGTAGGATAATCTCCTAAAACCCATCCGCCACCGTGAATAAAGATAAACACTGGTGCATTGACTTTTGCTCCTTTAGGTTTTGTAATATGAATTTTTACTTTTAAACCGTTTTGAGAAATTACTTTTTCAGATTCTTCGATGCCAGAATAATCTACTTCAACCGATTTTTGAGCACCCACTAAAACGTTTCTTGCATCTGTAACAGATAATTGTTCTAAAGGTTTTCCGTCACCAGAATTTAAGGCATTTAAAAAGCCTCTGACTTCTGTAAAAATTTCTGGGTCATTTTGTCCTTTATAAGGTCTTTCTTGTGCTGAAGCAATTGTATTTACGATAAACAATGCTGCAATAAATAAACTTTGCTGTAATACTTTAATAGTTTTCATATCATTTGTCTTTTTAATTATTTATAATTTGATAGGACAAAGATATGGCGGTAATAAAGCTCTGAAAATGGATAAAAGTCTATTCTAATTGTACATTTTTCCCTTGAAGGTATTTTTTCTTGAAATTCGATGGAGTATCGCCAACTTTGTTCGTAAAAAGACGATTAAAATAAGCTGGATCTTCATATCCGAGCTGATAAGCAATCTCTTTTACGCTTAAAGAAGAATAACCCAAAAGCCTTTTAGCTTCTAGAATAATGCGGTCTTTTATAATATCGTTAGGCTGGGTAAGTTCCAAACGATTGAATTTATTAGAAAGTGTTTTAGGCGCAACGCCCAAAATATCAGCATAATCGGCAACGGTATGTTTGGTTCTGAAATGAATTTCGACCAAACGGCTAAAATCCCTGAAAAAATCCATTTCTTTTGACGGTTCTTCATTTAAAATACCCAATTGCTGGATTTTCCAGATTCGCGTGGCTTTAATAATAAGCTGTTTCAAATACGTTCGAATCATTTCTTCCTGCGAAGAATCGGGCGAAACAAACTCTTCTTGAATCTGATTGAAAATGCCTTCAATAAACAAAACCTCTTTATCGGGTAAAGTGGTCATTGGCATTTCAAAGATATTATTGAATAGCAATCCGTCGCAGGCTACTTCGGCATCGTGAATCTGTACACAATAAAAATCACGATTGTAATACATAAAATAACCCTGCTTTTTCCCTTCCTTATTAATCTGCAGATATTGATTGCTGTTAATGAAAAATAGAGAAGGACTTTTGGTTTGATATTGTTTAAAATCAATAGTAACCTGATACTCTTCTGGAAGGTATAATACCTTAATATACGCTTTATATTCGTCGCTGTTTATTTCTTCTACAGTTTCCTGATTCAGAATTAGAAAACCCAGTTTTTTATAATTTGATTCAAATATGGTATTAAGGCTCATCGCGGTTTATTTTGGATTTAAATTTAGTGATTTTCTTTAGCGAAAGCAGCACTATTCATTACCAATTTGAAGATGTTCTAGTTTTTTACCAACCAAAGTTTTTTCGCCCACAATTTTGAATCCGAGTTTTAAATAAAGATTCTTTGCCAGCGGATTTTCTTCTTCTACCAATAAACCTAATGTCTGTTTGTTTTGATGCACATATTCATTAATCAGAAAAACAAGCAGTTTAGAACCAATTCCTTTTCCTTGCTGATTTGGATTAACGCCTAATGAATCGATATAAAACTCCCCAGCACGCGTTTCAAACTCTGGATCAAATTCTGGATTATAATGTGCTCTAACATATTCTACAATCGGATTTCGTAATGCTTCTATATCAGAACCATTGTAAATATTGACTGCACCTATGATTTCACCATTTTCCTCAGCCACAAAACAATTTTGATAAGAATATTGGTTGTTTTCTCTTTCAAGAAAATAGTGCAGAAAGTCTTTAGCGGAAGCATAATCTTTTTTCGCAATAAACTTATAGATAATGTCTTCCATTGCTAATAATAATATAGGAGCAATATATTTTGAGTCTGATTTTTCGGCTTTTCTGATATTCATGTAGAAGAGTTTATACAAACAAATTTACTTTATTTAAATATTTTTCTCTCGCAGATTCTGCAGATTTAGCAGATTAATATTTGAAATATCTGCATAATCTGTAGAATCTGCGGGAGAAAAAAATAGAATCTTTGAAAAAATTATACAAATATACGTTCAATATATACCAATTATGACATTTCAACTCGGCTTATATTTGTAGTATAGTTTTAATTTAAATATTAAAAAGAAATGAAAGCAATAGGATTTAAAACCTCATTACCCATAGAAAACCCAGAAAGTTTCATCGAATTTGAAGCCGTAAAACCAATTCCTGGACCACACGATTTATTAGTTAAAATTGATGCGATTTCGGTAAATCCAGTCGATTTTAAGATTCGCCAGAATAGTGCGAAAGATACTGTTTTAGAAACTCCAAAAATTATTGGCTGGGATGCTGTCGGAATCGTTCAGGCGGTCGGACAAGATGTTACTTTGTTTGAAGTAGGAGATCTTGTCTATTATGCCGGAGATATTACCAAACAAGGAAGCAATGCCGAATATCAGATTATTGATGAAAGAATTGTAGGCAGAAAACCGAAATCATTAAGTATGGAAGAATCGGCTGTAATTCCGTTAACTGCCTTAACCGCTTGGGAGATTTTATTTGATAGAATCAGGATTAGTGCAGATAAAGACAAAGGAAAATCTATTTTAATTATTGGTGGAGCAGGAGGAGTAGGCTCGATTGCGATTCAACTTGCTAAGAAAATAGCAGGTTTAACTGTTATTGCAACAGCGTCGCGTCCTGAAACAATTGCTTGGTGCAAACAGCAGGGTGCAGATTTTGTCGTTGATCATAAAGACTTGATTGCGTCTGTTCGAGAAGCTGGTTTTGAGTACGTTGACTTTATTTTAGATTTCGTAGATACCAATGCTTATTGGGACATCATGGTTGAATTGATTAAACCGCAAGGCCATATTGCTTCAATTACGGGTAGCAGCGATCCTGTTGCATTAAACAAATTAAAAAGCAAAAGTGTTTCTTTTTCTTGGGAATTGATGTACACTCGTTCTATGTATCAAACTGAAGATATGGTAGAGCAGCATAATATCTTAAATATCGTGGCAGATTTGCTGGACGATGGCATTTTGAAAACAACTTTAAATACAACCTTAAACGGACTTACAGCTGAAAATGTAAAAAAAGCCCACGAACTTTTGGAGTCAGGACGTACAATTGGAAAGATTGCTATTAAGTTATAAAACCCAAAATCGGCTTTGTGATAGCTTAGAATAGTTATTTGGAACTGTTTTAAATAACATTGTTTTTAAATAAGAAATTTTTGTATTTTAGTCGGCTTATAAACCCAATTTGGATATAAATTTTTAACCTAAAACAAAATTATTTATGATTTCAAAAAACACAGACCTTGGATTATTGCTGTTGCGTATTAGTACTGGTGGATTAATGCTTTTTCACGGTGTTTCTAAATTGATTCACGGAATTTCGTTTCTTGTAGATAACATGGGCGCATTTGGATATGCTGTTTACATTGGCGAAGTTTTAGCTCCAATTGCCATTTTATTAGGATTTAGAACTAGAATTGCAGCAGTTCTTTTGGCAATAACTTGTGTGGTAGCAGTTGCAACGGCGCATGCTCAGGAGATTTTCTCAATTAGTGAGCACGGCGGATATGCTTTAGAATTATTAATGCTTTATCTTTTTGGTGCGCTTGCATTGTTCTTTACTGGAGCAGGGAAATTTGCTGTATCTAAAAACAATCAGTGGGACTAATTTATTAGGTCACGTATAAATATTAAGGAAGCTCTAAATTTCGATTTAGAGCTTTTTTTATTCCATCCCTTTCATTTTGAATGCATCATCTTATCATTTTGATAAGCTTTTATAATTTGGGTTGAGCTTATTTTTGTTATTTGCTTTATAATGAGTGGTTTATTTCGGTTTGAGTTGCTGTGGCATGCCTTTTGTTTTTATGAGGCTGTTAATTATTTATAACAGCCCTTAATTATAAAACCATTTAAAGAGTATGAAAGCAAGTAACAAAAGAAATAAAGAAATTACAAAAACGTATTTTTCAAATAAATCAAGACGAAATAAGGATAGATTTGTCAACTTAATGGTATTTACAGTAGTTCTTTTTATTACTGTAATGCTAATTGCTAAAATAGTTTAGTGTTTAGTATGAAAACCATTCTGAACAAAAGAGATGTGGCTGCTTTTTCTTCCAATGAAAAAATCATAGACCCCTTTGATTTTATTATCGAAGAAGCAAGAGCCGAACATGTTCTTTATGTAAATAAAATCTGCGAAGAAACTTTGTTGTCTGCAAAAGCCCGTGGAACAGGCATTTCAGGCCGACCACCCGAACTGCTTGAAAAAAAGATGAAAGAAGGCGAAGCTATTATTGCATTTGCGCCAGATGGGAAATGGGCAGGATTTGCTTTTATTTCTTCGTGGGAAAATGGACGTTATGTTTCTAATTCAGGATTTATTGTAGCACCAGAGTTTAGAAATACGGGACTAGCAAAAAAAATTAAAAGAAAGATTTTTGAACTTAGTCGTAAAAAATATCCAAAAGCCCTTATTTTCAGCCTTACCACAGGTCTTGCCGTGATGAAAATGAATCATGAACTCGGTTTTGAACCTGTAACTTATTCTGAATTGCCAAATGATGACCTTTTTTGGGAAAACTGTAAAAGTTGTGTCAATTGCCCAATCTTGCTAAGTAAGGAAAGAAAAAACTGTTTGTGTACTGCGATGTTGTATGACCCCAAAAAAAACAATTTGCATAATCTAAATTTATAATAGCTATATTTTTTACCAGGAAGTTCGCAAAGGATTTACGCAGAGAAAGCAAAGTTTTTGAGTTATATTTTATTTTAAAGGTCACAGAGAGATAACTAAACAGTCCAATTTTCAAACATAGCCCGCGGTTTCAACCGCGGGGACGTTCAGATACAGATAAACATTGTAATATAGGTTGTGTTCCCGCGGTTGAAACCGCGGGCTATATTTTTAAAAGCATATAAATAAAGTTTTATCTGCAGCTTTGAATAAAAAATAAGAATTGTATCAGTTACTTGGCATTAAATAGATTTTGCAGTTGAATTTCTCACAAAGCCACAAAGAGAAAAAAAAACTTTGCGTTTCTGCGACTTTGCGAGAGTTATTTATGCTACTTAAAAACTTCTAAAAAAAGCTTATTTATTTGTTTGGATGTATTCCGACGGCGACATATTAAAATGCTTTTGGAAATTTCTACCAAAGCTTGTTTGCGATTTGTAGCCTACCATTTCTGCTATTTCGTACATTTTGTAGTTTTCGTTTAATAATAGCTCTGCGGCTCTTTTTAATCGTACGATATTGATTAGTTCGTTCGGACTTAGATTTGTGATATCCTTGATTTTTCGATATAAAGTCGAACGGCTCATATTCATGATTTCGGCTAGTGATTCTACACTTAAATCCTGATCGGTTATGTTTTTAAGAATTTCGTCGTCGAGTTTTTTCAAGAACTTTTCGTCGGTTTTGTTGTGAGCAATGCTTTTAATGTGCGAAAGCGGAGAACTTGCATAATAATTCATAATCTGTCTTCGATTTTCAATCAGATTATTGGCTTGCACTTTTAAATAATCCATAGAAAAAGGTTTTGCAACATAAGCATCTGCGCCAACTTCAAGTCCGTCGATTTGTGATTTTAAGGAGTTTTTGGCCGTCAAAAGAATAACAGGAATATGGCTGGTTTCTAGATTGGTTTTAATTTTTTTACACATTGTAAATCCGTCCATAACGGGCATGGTTACATCAGAAATAACGAGTTGGATGTTTTCGTTATGAATAATTTTAATGGCTTCTTCGCCATTTTGGGCTTTTAAAACAGTATACGTTCCAGCCAATTCAGTAGTAATAAAACTCAAAAGATCTTCATTGTCTTCAACAACTAAAACTTGTGCTTTTTCGTTCTTGATTTCAATCTTTTCTTTTGGCGTTTCGCTTTCCGTTTGTTCTTTTTCAGCATCGGCATAAAGCATAAATTCTTCTTCTTGATGCAGCGGAACCGTCAGTTCGAAAATGTTGTAATTCGCATCTTCAATTAATTCTAAACTTCCATTATGCAATTGCGCCAAAGAATGCGCCAACGAAAGTCCGATTCCAGTTCCTGAAGCTGTGCTGCTATCATCAACCCTAAAAAACGGCTCGAAGATTTTGTTTTTTAAATGAATAGGAATGATGTTTCCGTCATTTTTTACTATTAAATGGAGTTTCTTTTCATCTCTAAATAAAGAAATAAAGACTTTTTTGTTTGAGTATTTAATCGCGTTGTTGATCAAATTGCTCAAAATCTTTTTGAAAGCTTCTTTATCTACAAAAGCATGAATATCTTTTTCGCCTAACTCCAATTGAAATTCCAGTTCACGTTCTTCAATTAACTGGCTGAATCTTAAATGAAAATTTCGAACCATCGAAGAAATATTCGCTTCGACGAAAGTCAATTTCAAACCGCCAATTTCAGATTTTCTAAAATCAAGCAATTCATTGACGAGTTTTAATAAGCGCGAAGTATTTTTCTTCATAATCGAAAGATGTTGAGGCACTTCTTCCGATTCATATTTCATGCCTAAAAGCTTTTCTAGCGGACCTTTAATCAAAGTTAAAGGCGTTCTAATTTCGTGTGCTACATTCGTAAAAAAGTCAATTTTTGCCTGATAGATTTCTTTCTCTTTTTCGTCATTTAGATGCTTTATTTTACGGTTATTCTTAATCTGAGTCAGATTTTGAGAATAACGGATAATGTAATACAATCCAGCACAGAACAAGATAAAATACAAAATATAGGCATAATTGCTGGCATAGAATGGAGGCAGAATGCAAATTTTAAGTTTTACTTCTTTGCTCCAAACCCCAAAACTGTTCAACGATTTTACTTTAAAAACATAGTCGCCCGGAGCAAGTTCGGTAAAGAAGACTTTGTTATTTCTTCCTAGATAAACCCAATCATTATTAACGTTTTCGAGCTGAAACCAATATTCGGTCAATTCTGGCGCAGTATAGTTTAAAGATGCAAACTCCAAATTAAAAGTCGACTGGCTGTTGTTGAGTTCCAATTCGTCCAAAAACGAAATAGACTGCGAAATAGGAGAGTCGGGGCTGTTTACCTCAATATCTTTGTTGTTGATCTGCAGATTGGTAATGTAAATAAAAGGCGTGTATTTATTTTTGCTGAAATGCTTCGGATTAAAACTGATCATTCCGTTTAGATTTCCAAAATACATATCGCCGTTTGTATCTTTAAAAGCCGAATTGTAATTGAACTGATCGCTCAATAATCCGTTTGCGGTGGTAAAAATCTTGATGGTTTTATGATCCGGACCAAATTTTACCAAACCTTTAGAAGTTGTCAGCCACAGATTTTTTGAATCGTCTTCCAAAATAGAGTAAAAGACATTGCTTGGCATTCCGTTTTTGGTTGTGAATTTGGTAAAAGTATGGTTTTGCCTGTTTACGAGATTCAGTCCGTTTTCGGTTGCAATCCATAAGTTTTTAGAACTGTCTTCAAAAATGGCATTTATCGTATTATTGCTTATTCCGCTGGGATTTTTATAATCATACGTAAAAACCTCTTTTTTCTTTGTTTTCGGATTATAAAACAACAATCCATCGCGGTAACTTCCTGCCCAGAGATTACCGTCGCTATCTTCTCTCATATTCGTGTAATGATACGTTTCTGGAAAGAATTTCAGTATTTCAAAATTATCAGCCTGTTCGTTATAACGGTAAAGTCCCGAAGTCGTAACCACGATCAGATCTCCGTTTTTCATTTCATAAAAAGAAAAAATAAAATTGCTGTGTAGTCCGCTTCGACCATCGTTTGCGCTGTAATGTTTTAAGACCGCGCCAGAGTTTCGATCCAAAACGTCCAAACCGTGCTCAAAAGTTCCGACCCAGACTTTATCTTTTCTAGGCATTAAAGCATGAATATTATAATATGAAACATTATAAGAAGTAAACTTTTGCGTTTTCGGATTAAAACGATTTACGCCTGCGTCTTCGGTTCCAATCCATAAATCGCCGTGATCGTCTTTATGAATTTCTCTAACTGCGCTTCCGCTAATGGAATTCTGATTGTTCTGCGGAAAATACTTTTTAAACTGCGTGTATTGTTTTTGATGGTAATTGACACCGCCAAAATACGTTCCAATCCAGATTCCGTTTTCTTTATCAATTGTTATTGAATAAGCCGCATTATCTGAAATCGCGTACGGATCGTTGTAATTTTTCTTAAGATTTACAGCGGTTTTCGTTTTTAGGTTATACACATAAACGCCCGATTCGCTTGCAATCCAAAGTTCATTATTTCCTTTTTTTCTGAATTGACGCACAAAAACCGGTTCTTTGATTCCGAATTTAAGCTCGCTTGTTGTTTTTTCTTTTCTATTATATAGGAGTACGCCGTGATCTTGTGTGCCGATTACAATATTTTCGGAATCGACTGCATAAATAACGGTGATTCTAAAATTAGCTTTATTCACTGGCGGATTTAACGGAATATTTTCAAAAGAAAGATTTTCTTCTGAGTAATGATAGATTTTATTTAGAGAAGAAGCCCAAATTTCTCCCTTATAATCCTTAGTAATTGAGGTTGTAATAAAATATTTGTTCGGGTTAAAAGTGGTTGTTTCCTTCTTTTTTGGTGCATACTTATACAAAATGTTGCCCGAAACAAACCAAATGTTGTCTTTTTGGTCGTGATTGATGTCATTGATGCGATCATTTATAGCTTCGTTCAAAATCGTAAAGTTGTCCAGTTTTTTGTCGTAATGATACAGACCTTTATCGGTTCCAACCCAAATAGTGCCTTTATGTTCGTGCAGTGATTGTATATAATTGCTTCCTAAACTATGTATTGGGTCTCCGTTATTTCTATAGGTTTTAAAACGATAGCCATCAAAACGGTTCAGACCATCTTTGGTTCCAAACCACATAAATCCGTCATTATCCTGAATAGAGGTCAAAACGGTATTATTAGAAAGACCTTCTTCTACCTGATAATGTTTAAAATAATACTCCTGCGCATTCGAAAAATTTATCGAAAAAATGCTGAAACATAAAAAAAGAAAGAATTTACGCATAGTGCTGTTTTTTAGGCTAAAATCAATATTTCTGCAAATCGTCTCAATATTCTACAAAATGTTGCAACTGAATGAAAACGGGCTGTTTTTAATACAATTTGAATCATTTGAGAGAGATATTGACACAAATGAATCATTTTATTTTGAATAAAAAGCGCCTAATTTGAATTTTCAAATAAACGATATTGATAATTTTTTAAGGATAAAAATATGCTATCAATAAAATAAAGTTTGAAAAGACTAACCATTAATAATTTTGAAACAAAATGAACAATTTATTACAAGCAAAGAATATTAGTTCTTTTTTTGTGCGCATTCCAGACGACTAAAAAGCTTAATATTTCATTAAACCAAACCACAAAAAGAAATAAAACTATCTAAAATGCAAAAATCAATGAAAACAAAGTTCACTCACTTTTTAACGAAGAGATATTACCTCTTGGTTTTCTTTAGTTTATTACTGCAGTCCGCTTTTGCCCAGCAAGTAAATGTTACGGGAAAAGTGACTACCGCAGACGGACAAGCAGTTCCTTTTGCGAATGTTTTGATAAAAGGAACGCAAAATGGTGCTGTAACCGATTTTGACGGGAGCTATAAAATTGCAGCTAGCGGAAACCAGACACTGGTTTTTAGTTCGCAAGGCTACAAGACAATAGAAATTGCAATCAACAACAAAACTTCTATCAATGTTACCATGGCAGAAGATGCCATGAAACTCGATGAGATAGTAGTTGTAGGTTATGGATCGCAACAGAAAAAAGATCTTACTGGAGCTGTTGCTTTAGTTAAACCAGACGACATTCAGAAAAGACAAGTTACAACAGTTGCAGACGGACTTCAAGGCTTGGTTACTGGAGTTAAAGTTCGCGGTGGCGGACGTCCGGGACAAGAAGCCAATGTTGAAATCCGTGGACTTAAAAACCTTCAAAACACAAATCCTTTATATGTAATTGACGGTTTGGTAACTTCTGCAAACAGAGACTTTAACCCAAATGACATCGAATCTATTCAGGTTTTAAAAGACGCTTCTGCAGCTGCGATTTATGGTTCTAGAGCTGCAAATGGTGTCATTATTATTACAACTAAAAAAGGAAAAAAAGGACCCCTTCAGGTTGAAGTATCAGCAAAAACAAGCTTTCAGGTTATGCCACGTTACGATTTGATGGAAACCGAGGAGTTTGCCAAATACAACAATATGGCTTATGATAATGCTGGATTTCCAAGACAAAACCTAAATATGGCTGTTAATACAGATTGGCAGGATGCAACTTTTCAAACGGGAATGATTCAGGATTATAACGCGAGTTTTTCTGGCGGAAATGAGAATTCTACATTTTTTATGTCTGGAAATTATTTCGGAAATGAAGGAACGGTTATCGGAACTGATTTTGACAGAATTTCATTTCGTGTAAATTCAAGCGGTACAAAAGGAATTTTCAGTATTGGAGAAAATTTAGCGATCAGTAATGCGAAAACAGATGAAATGTCTGGAAATCCAATTATTGATGTTTACAGAATGACGCCAACGATTCCGCTTTACGATCCCTCAAATCCAGGAGGATATGGTTACGGAAAACAAGGTGTTGCTGACACTTTTGGGACAAACCCTTTGGCTTTGGCTGATTTTTCTAATGTAACGAATCAAAATTTTAGAATTAGAGGAAACATTTGGTCAGAATTAAAATTTGTGCCTTGGTTGAAATACCGTTTCAATTTTGGATATGAAACGAGTTTTGATTCTTATAAATACATGAGAAAAAAAGGAAGCTGGACATTAAACCAGCCGCAAGATCCTTCGCAAACCGATCAAAATAAAGGAAGATCAGAAACTTTGTTGTTTGAAAACACACTGACTTTCAAAAAAGAATTTGGTAAACACGATATTACGCTTTTAGTTGGTCAGACGTATCAAAAAGATAATTACGATCAGATTTACGGAACAAAAAGAAATCTTCCAATGAACTCTGGAACTGGAGAATATTATGAGGTTTTAAACCAAGGAGATTCACCAGTTGTTGGAGGCTTCATTAACGAAGCGGCTTTAACGTCTTATTTAGGAAGGTTAGAATACAATTACGATAACCGTTATTTGTTTAATGCCGTAATCAGACGTGACGGATCTTCAAGATTTAGCGATGGAAATAAATGGGGAAATTTCCCTTCTATTTCTGCGGGATGGAGAATTAGCAATGAATCTTTCTTTAAATCGGAATTCATTAAAGATTTAAAATTAAGAGCAAGTTATGGTGAATTAGGTTCTGGAAATATCAGAGAATATGAATCTAAAAGCTTTGTTAATAATTTCGGACAGGTTGTTTTAGGCAAAGACCAAGTTTTATATCCTTCTGCAACTCAGGTAAAATTATCAAACTCACAATTGCGTTGGGAAAAACTAAAACAAACCAACATCGGATTAGATTTAGGAGTTCTAAATAATGATTTACGCTTAACAGCAGATTATTTTATTGCTCGTACAGAAGACGTATTGTTTGGTTTTCCAATTTTATTGACTACAGGAAATGATGGAGGAAACCCAATCTCTAATGCTGCAACAGTAGAAAATAAAGGTTTTGAATTTGAATTGGCTTACAGCAAAAAAATCAATGAGTTTTCTTTTAATGCTTCTGTAAACTTCACAAAAGTGAATAACAAACTGGTTTCTTTAGGAAATGGACAAAACGAAAACATTATTGGAAACACCATGACTAGAAGCGGAAGCCCAGTAGGAATGTGGTATGTTTTGGAAACAGATGGATTATTCCAAAATCAACAGGAAATTGACAACTACAAAAATGCTGACGGAAAAGTAATTATGCCAAATGCAGTGCCTGGAGATATTCGTTTTAAAGACAATAATGGAGACGGACAAATTACAAACGAAGATAAAGCGATTGTTGGAAGTCCGTGGCCAGAATTTGAAATGGGCTTAAATGCTGGAGCTGAATACAAAGGTTTTGATTTTTCTATGAACTGGATTGCTTCAAACGGAGCTACTGTTTACAACGGATTCAGAAGTGTTGTCGATCGTTTTGATGACAATAGTAATTACAGAAAAGGAATTCAGCCTTGGACACCAGAAAATCCAAATACTGATTTTCCTAGAATTACAAAGGGCTCAACTTTGAATTCAAGAGGAGATAGTGACCGTTTCTTAGAGAGTGGGAATTTCATCAGACTAAAATATATCGGGTTTGGATATAATCTGCCGAGCAGTGTTTTAGAAAAATCAGGAATCACGAGAGCAAGATTGACTTTATCTGCACAAAATATTCTAACAATCACGAAATACAAAGGATTAGATCCTGAGTTTAGCAATACGGGCGATAACAGAATTTTTGAAAGAGGAGTAGATAATGGTTCTTTTCCGAATCTTCAGACTTATTCTTTTGGTGTAGAATTTAGCTTTTAATTAAAAAAATAGCGTAATGAAAAAAATAATCATAATAACCGCAGCTTTTTTAGGTCTTGTTTTTACCGCTTGTGAAAACGAACTAGATTTAAACAGCCCAAATGATATTACAGTTGACCAATATTGGAAAACGGAGAGCGATGCACAAGCCGGTGTAAACTCTATTTATGCCATGTTTTACAAAGATGGTTTGTGGGCAAGATGGATTTATTTCCGTCTGGATCTTACTTCTGATGAAGGGTATAGCGTGAGTCCGTGGACAGAATTGGCAGATTGGACGAGATTCAATTATATCAATTATAATTTTTGGGAAGGAAATGCCGTAACGTGGAGAGATACTTACAAAGCTATCTTTAGATGTAATCAGGTTTTGGCTAATGTTCCAAATATCACTTTTCAAAATGAAAATGATAAAAAGCAAATTATAGCACAGGCAAAATTCTTTAGAGCATTACATTACTATTATGCAGGTGTAATTTGGGAAGATGTTCCGTTGGTTTTAGATCCGTCTACACCAGCAGATTTGCCAAAACAAGTAAAGGTTGCCGAAATCTGGGCTCAAGTAGAAAAAGATTTGAATGAAGCCTTTGAAGATTTACCAAGAGATTGGGCAGCCGATCAGTTAGGAAGGCCAGATAAAGGTGCTGCAAAAGCTTTTCTTGCCAAAGTATATATGCAGCAGCACAAATGGCAAGAAGCAAAAGGAGCTCTTGAATTTTTAATTTCTGGCGCAGGAGCAAAGTACAGTTTGGTTTCTAATTATAGAGACAATTTTACGGATACGAATGAAAACAACGGCGAATCTGTTTTTGAAATTCAATTTGGCGATCAAAGAAAAGGAGGAACTGGTGAAGATCAAAACGCTGCAGTTTCTAGCAACCGTTCTCAATTTTTTGCTCCAAGAGGAATTGGATGGTCTGATGGACAAGCGCGTATTTGGTTAGTAGATGCTTTTAAGCAAGAAAACAATAAAGACGGAAAATTAGACGAAAGGTTAAGATGGACTTTATTCTATCCTCAGTTATTAGCTGATTTTGGCGACAAAACATACGGCAGAAACTGGGAATGGAACAATAATGAAGCTTGGTTTAGAAAAGGAAGCCGTGATTATTATAGAAATAATGAGGATTACTACAGCCAAGTAAACTATAGATTGGTTCGTTATGCGGATATTTTATTGCGCTACGCGGAAGTTCTAAACGAATTAGGAAATACTGCTGAAGCGTATCAGTATGTTGATTTGGTAAGAACTCGTGCCAACATGAATGCGTTGGCAACAGCACATCCTGAAATTGGAACCGATCATGACAAATTCTTAGAGCGTTTGAAAATGGAAAGAGTTTTGGAATTGTGTGGAGAAAGCGTTCGTTGGGAAGATTTAAAACGTTGGGGAGATTTAAATAATCAAGCTTCTGTTGATAAAATTGCGCTTCGTGATTCAGATTTTAAAAACTTCACAGTTGGTAAAAATCACAGAATGCCAATTCCGCAAAGCGATGTAGATAATAATCCAAATCTAGAGCAGAACTCTGGATATTAAATTACGTATTGAATGGAAACAAAGATAATTTCATTCAACAAGTAAAATCTAATTTGATCTGCTAAAATCTTTTAAAATCTGCGTGAAATACTTTTTTGCATCTATTTTTCACGCAGATTTATACAGATTAAAGCTGATTTAGAGAGATTTAAATTAAGCTGAAGAATAGAAAAAATCACTCAATGAGTTAAAACTGATTTTTTGAAGGGATCAGATGTAAAAAACTGATTCCCTTATCATAAAGAACGATTGTTCAAAAAAACAAAATTGAAATGAAGAAAGTAAAATTGTGTCTGACATTTATGTTAGCAGGACTCGTATTGCTTAGCTGCAACAATAAAAAAAGTAATCCTGAAGAAAAGAAAAGCGAAACCGCATCAATAGAAAAAAGAGAAATCTGGACAAAAGATCAGGCCAATAAATGGTATGCAGAACAGCCTTGGTTAGTTGGCGCAAATTATTCTCCTAGCACAGCTATAAATCAGTTAGAGATGTGGCAGTCAGCTACTTTTGATCCAAAGAGAATTGATCAGGAATTGGGTTGGGCTGAAGGTCTTGGCATGAATGTAATGCGCGTGTATCTGCACGATTTATTGCATCAGCAAGACGCTGAAGGACTTTATAAACGCATGGATCAATTTTTGGAAATCGCAGAGAAACATCACATAAAAACCCTTTTTGTGTTGTTTGATTCTTGTTGGGATCCGTTTCCTGCTTTAGGAAAACAGCGCGCTCCAAAACCTCATACGCATAATTCAGGGTGGGTGCAGGCGCCAGGGCAAAAAGCGCTTCAGGATAAAACGCAATATCCACGCTTAGAAAAATATGTAAAAGAAACCGTAGCAAAATTTAAAGATGACAAACGAATTCTAGGATGGGATGTTTGGAATGAACCCGATAATATGACAGGTCCATCATATGAAAAAGTAGAAATTAAAAACAAAGTCGATTTGATTTTGCCACTTTTAAAAGATGTTTTTGTATGGGCGAGAGAAAGTAATCCGTCACAGCCATTGACTTCAGGGGTTTGGGTTGGAGATTGGAGCGATGAAGCAAAAATGAAACCCATGCACAAAATGCAGATCGAACAATCTGATATTGTTTCTTTCCACAATTACAATACGCCTCAGGATTTCGAAAAAGTAATCAAACAATTACAGCGTTACGGAAAACCTTTAATCTGTACAGAATACATGGCAAGACCAAACGGAAGCACTTTTGAAGGATTTCTTCCAATTGCTAGAAAATACAATGTTGGTATGATCAACTGGGGATTTGTAGACGGAAAAACACAAACCAAATATGCTTGGGACAGCTGGACTAAAACGTATACCGCAGAGCCAAAATTATGGTTTCACGATGTTTTACATACAGACGGAACGCCATACATAAAAGCCGAAACCGATTTGATTAAGAAAATGACTTCTGAGGCGAATAAGAAGAATTAGATAATGTGTCAATTTGATAATTAGATAATTCTTGATATGTGTTAATTGACTAATTTTCTAATTACCACATTTTCTCATTTTCTAATTATCAAATTGACTAATTGACACATTAAAAAAACAGCTTATGAAAACAATAAAGAACTTATTTTTTCTAATGATGATTCTGGTCGGCTTTTCAGCGAAAGCGCAACAACCTGATCCGCCGGGCCAGGTAAAAGGAAACGAGAAACCGAAGAACGAAGCTTATTTGTTTGCGCACATGACGCATAACGATTACGGCAGATTGTATTATTCTGTTAGTTTGGACGGACTTCATTGGGAAAACCTGAACGGCGGAAAACGCGTTTTTGAAGATTATAAGGGACATCCCGATATCTGCAAAGGTCCAGACGGGAAATATTACATTGCAGGAAATACAGGCGACGATGCTAAAAGCATTAATATCTGGGTTTCGGATGATTTAATCACTTGGAAAAAACATTCCGATTATACGCCCGATTTAAAAAGCACACCAGATTATTCAAATGCTTTACAGCGAATAGGTGCACCAAAATTGTATTACGACAAAGATTCAGAAAAATTCATCATGACTTGGCATACGCCACATTTGGAAGGAACAAAAGAAGACGGAGAACGTTATTGGGCAAGTCAGCGTACGTTGTATGTTTTGTCTAAAGATTTAAAAACTTTCGAAGGAACTCCAAAACGTTTATTCGATTGGGATATGGGAACGATTGATGTTTTTATTCGTAAAGTTGGCGATTCCTATTACGCCGTGATTAAAGACGAAACCTATCCAACTTTGTATTGGACAACCGGAAAAACCATCCGAATTGCCAAATCAAAAAATCTTTTAGGACCTTATTCTTTGCCCCAGCAATCTATCAGTCCAAACTTTAGAGAAGCGCCAATGTTAATTCCTTCTCCAGATGATAAAATATGGTACATGTATTATGAACAATATCCAGGTGTTTCCTACGGATTATCAATCGCAGATGACCTAAACGGACCTTGGTTTCAAGCCTCAGGCTACACTTTTTTCTCAGATTGGGATAAATACAGTCTCCCAGAAAAAGTACGCCACGGCTGCATGATTACAATCTCTAAAAAAGAATACGACAGTTTGGTGAAGAAATTCGGGAAATAATGGTGAATTGTAAATTGTTAATGGTGAATTATTTTCAAACTTCATTTTTGCGACTCCATATACTTCACAATTCACAATTTACCATTCACCATTCACAATTAAAAATATGGTTAGTTAAGTTAGTTTAGTTCAGTAATTATCGGGCTTATGTGGAGATGAGCCCGGTAATTCATTTTGATTTAGAAGAAAAATCACAGTGTAAATGTTTTTACCATATAAGTGATGTAAGTTCATATTAAGTTTGGTTTTAGTTTGAAAGTCAAAACTTATATTTTCTTGACAATGTTTAATAATAGTTACTTAAACTAAAATGAACTTACATCACTTATATGTTTTAAAATAAAAAAACGTATGAGGGTAAAATCTCAAAATATATACAGCATGAAAAGAAAAAGCATCCTTTTTTTAGCCTTGTTATCCATGGTTGCAGTAAATGCACAATGGAAACCGCAAGGTGATAAAATCAAGACCAAATGGGCAGAGCAGGTTGATCCTAAGAAAACTTTACCCGAATATCCTCGTCCGATTATGGAGCGCGGCCAATGGAAAAATCTGAATGGTTTGTGGAATTATAGCATTCAAGAATTTGGAAAAGCCGCGCCTTCAAAATATGACGGGCAGATTCTGGTTCCGTTTGCGGCTGAATCGAGTTTGTCTGGCGTGATGAAAGAAGTGGGGGCTAAAAACGAACTTTGGTACGAAACACAATTTTCGATTGAGTCAGGTTGGAATGGAAAAAACATCCTTTTGCATTTTGGTGCTGTAGATTGGAAAACAGAAGTTTTTGTAAATGATGTAAAAGTCGGTTCGCATACGGGAGGATATACGCCATTTTCGTTCGATATTACGCCATTCATCCAAAAAGGGAAAAATCAAAAGCTAGTTGTAAAAGTTTGGGATCCTTCCAACGAAGGGCCTCAGCCAAGAGGAAAACAAGTCAAAAAGCCAGAAGGAATTTGGTACACACCCGTTACAGGAATCTGGCAGACGGTTTGGATTGAACCTGTAAATGCTAAAAACATTGCATCATTAAAAACAACGCCAAATATTGATCAAAATACAATTAGCGTTAAAGCTGAGGTAAATGGAGCAGAAAAAGGCGATTTGGTAGAAATTTCTGTTTTCGATAACGGAAAAGAGATTGCTAAAGAAAAAGCGGTTGTGGGCGAAAGCGATGATATTGTTTTGAATAATCCGAAACTGTGGTCGCCTGAAAGTCCGTTTTTGTATCAGACAAAAATTCGCTTAATCAGCAAAAACAAAGTCGTTGATGAGGTGAAAAGTTATTTTGCAATGCGAAAAATTTCTTCTAAACGAGATGAAAATGGAATCGTGAGAATGCAGTTAAACAACAAAGATTATTTCCAATTCGGACCTCTTGACCAAGGCTGGTGGCCTGACGGATTGTATACAGCGCCAACTGATGAAGCTTTGAAATATGATATTATTAAAACCAAAGAACTAGGTTTTAATATGATTCGTAAACACGTTAAAGTAGAGTCAGAACGCTGGTATACGCATTGCGATCAGTTAGGGATCCTAGTTTGGCAAGATATGCCAAGCGGAGACGACCAGCCGATTTGGCAAAACACAAAATATTTTACGGGAACAGAATTACAGCGTTCGGCAAAATCTGAAGAAATCTACAGAAAAGAGTGGAGAGAGATTATGGATCATTTGTATTCGTATCCAAGTATTGTGGTTTGGGTTCCGTTTAACGAAGCTTGGGGACAATTCAAAACCGTTGAAATTACAGAATGGACTAAAAACCATGATTCAACGCGTTTGATTAATTCTGCGAGCGGTGGAAATCACTTTCAAACAGGCGATATTTTAGATTTACATAATTACCCTGGACCAGAAATGTATTTGTACGATGCTAGAAGAGTTACGGTCTTAGGAGAGTATGGCGGAATCGGTCTTCCGTTAGAAGGACATCTTTGGAGAGCAAATGACAACTGGGGTTACATTAAATTTAAAAATGAGGCAGAAGTTACCGCCGAATACAAAAAGTACGCTGAAATGCTTCGAAAATATGTTAAAACAGGATTCTCTGCAGCAGTCTACACTCAAACAACCGATGTTGAGGGCGAAGTGAACGGTTTTATGACTTATGATCGAAAAGTGGATAAAATGGATTTTAAAGCGGTTAATAAGATTAATACGGAGATTATCAATGCTTTAAATAAATAAATAATTTTTAAACACATAGAAACATAGGATTTTGTGTTGAAAAAGGAAGTAGAAGAAACTAGTTTTCACACAGAGCTCACAAAGTTTGTCATTCCGAGGAACGAGGAATCGCACTCGAAACTCCGCATAGAAAATCGCTAATCTTTGTCAAATTTCAAGTGTGATTTCTCATTGTAAATGACATAAAATGGCACAGCTTTGTGCTCTTAGGCTTCTTTTGAAGCGACAAAGCTTAGAAAAAACCTTTGTGAACTTTGCGAAAAATCTTTGCGCCTTTGCGTTAAAAAAACTCTAAGAGCCTAAAATCAATAAAAAATGAAAAAATATCTAATTCTTTTGCTACTTACAACCATAAGTTTTGCGCAGCAGAAAACTTTCACAAATCCAATCCTGCCATCGGGGGCAGATCCTTACAGCACGTATTACAAAGGCTATTATTACTATACCAATACGTTGGGGAATAAATTGGTTTTATGGAAAACAAAAGACCTTTCGGATATTAAAAATGCCGAAAGCAAAGTGATTTGGACACCACCAAAAAACACCAATTATTCGGCAGAAATCTGGGCACCAGAGTTTCATATTATTAACGGAAAGTGGTATTGTTATTTTGCAGCCGATAATGGCGACAACAACAATCACAGAATGTATGTTTTAGAAAATAAATCTTCAGATCCGTTTAAGGGAAAATTTGAGTTTAAAGGCAAAATCGCTGCAAAAACCGATAAATGGGCAATTGACGGAAATGTGTTTGAACATAAAAAACAGCTTTACATGATTTGGGCGGGCTGGGAAGGAGACAAAAACGGTCAGCAGAATATTTACATTGCTAAAATGAAAAATCCGCTTGAGATTGATGGCGATCGTGTTATGATTTCTGCGCCGACAAACGAGTGGGAGACGCATGGCGCTTTGCATGATGAGGTAAATCCGCCACAGGTAAATGTGAACGAAGGTCCGCAGTTTTTAGAGCGAAACGGTAAAATCTTCATTGTGTTTTCGGCAAGCGGCTGCTGGACCGATTTCTATGCTTTAGGTTTATTATCGTTTAATGGCGATGATAATTTGCTAGATGCAAATGCTTGGAAGAAATCTCCTGAACCAATTTTTAAACAATCAGAAAAAAACAAGGTTTACGCGCCAGGGCACAATTCATTCTTTAAATCTCCCGACAGCAAAGAAGATTGGATTCTGTATCACGCCAATTCAAACCCAGGAGAGGGTTGTGGCAACAAAAGATCGCCAAGAATGCAGAAAATAGAGTGGGACTCTAACGGATTTCCTGTTTTGGGTGAGCCAGTTAGTGAAGGAACGCCATTGGCTATTCCGTCAAATTAAAATCATTTCAAAAAAGATAAAAAATGAAAAATATTCAAATTGCTGCAGTTTTGTTGCTTGCATTTTTCCAATTTAACTGTAAAGACAGTAAAAAAGAAGATGCGATTTTAAAGAAAAGCCCGGAAATCAAATCAGATTCGATAAAAACGGTTTTAGAAACTAAAAACTTCGATACGATAATCGATGGTAAAAAAGTCAGTTTGTATTGGATTGAAAATAAAGATGTAAAAGCTGCTTTTACCAACTATGGAGGGCGATTAATAGG
>RCUJ01000457.1_pt1 | contig 23441 bp, 19 predicted proteins | sample 2166321 | NCBI WGS metagenome assembly RCUJ01 (sample SAMN09932808, study PRJNA488358) | compost metagenome | feature: garden; material: soil; isolation source: compost soil in an enriched community after 118 h of incubation | place: Germany: Experimental Botanical Garden Goettingen | collected... | reverse complement strand
GGCATGTCGATGCTGGTGTAGTAGTCGTCCGCGCACTTGAAACCCACGTACTTGGCGCTCAGGTCGGCGCCGACGCGTTTGAGAAAATCAGAGAACGGGACGCCGCCCCATTTGCCGATGGCGCTCCAGCCTTCGACGCAGATGTGCCGCGTCACCTGATCGGTCTGCGCCATGGCGCGCAGTTCTTCCAGCCGCCAGCGGCGCTTGTCCGCCACCAGTCCGGTGACCTCGAGCCGGAACGATTCCTCGTCCACGTGGCGCACCTCGTCGATGCCGTAGTAGGCGTTGAACGGGAAGGGCCGGGTGATCATGGATTCGGGATAGGTCGGCGCCAGTTTGGCGGGGTCGAAGATCCAGCCTTGCACGCGGTCGTTGAAGCGCGACACGGCGGCCAGCGCCTTTTCCACGTTTTCGTCGTCGGATAGCGAGCATCCCGACAGCATGGCCACGCCGCCCAGGGTGAGGCTGCGGCGCAGGAAGGCGCGGCGCGAGGGCTGCTCCACGCGCTTTTCCAGCAGTTTCCTGGCGTCGTTCAGGATGCCGGGGCCGTCCAGGCCCAGCAGCGACAGGCGTCTTTTTTCGCTCACGGGATGCTCCTTATTTGCCACGGATCATGGCGATGAGGCTGCGGGGCACCAGAGCCACCATCGCCAGATGGACGGCCACGAAGGCGACAAGCAATGCCATGGCAAGGAAATGGACGCGGCGCGCGGCCTCGTAGCCGCCCATCAGCTCGCGCAGCAGATCGAATTGCACGGATTTCCACAGCACCAGTCCGGACAGGATCAGCACGGCGATGTCGGCCATGACGAACAGGTAGGCCAGGCGCTGCACCTGGTTGTAGCGGCGCGGATCGGCGTGGGACAGCTTGCCGTGCAGCGCCGAGGCCAGGTCGCGGGCGACGCCGCGCGGGCCGACGGGCAGGAATTTGCGCCAGAGGCGGCCGGTCGCCGTGTTCAGCGCCAGGTACAGCAAGCCGTTGGCGAACAGCAGCCACATGCCGGCGAAGTGCCACAGCAGCGCGCCGCCCAGCCATCCGCCAAGGGTGATGCCGTTGGGAAAGGTGAAGTCGAACAAGGGCGAGGCGTTGTAGATGCGCCAGCCGCTCATGACCATGATGACCACGGCCAGCGCGTTCAGCCAATGCGTCACCCGCAGCCAGCCGGGGTGGATGGGCGCGGCCGGCTCAGGCGCGGCCGGCTGAGGCGCTGCCGGCTCAGGCGCGGCCTGTCGCGGCGCGGGCGGCGTGTGGTCGATTGCGGGGCGGGCCAACATGGGGGTCTCCGGGGCGTGCTGTCGTTGGAGGCATTCTTCTCCCAGGCCGATACCGAAGTCCTCACGCAAAGTTAAATTAATCGTGATACCTGCCCGGCGCGGATTGGCGACAATAGGCGCATCGATCCTGTCCCAGAGAACCCCATGGATACGCCCCGACGCGTACTGATAGTTGAAGACGACGCCCACATCGCGGAACTGCTGCGCCTGCACCTGCGCGACGAGGGCTACGCGGTGGAGCACGCGGCCGACGGCAACGAGGGCATGCGCCGGCTGGAAGAGGGCGGCTGGGACGCGCTGGTGCTGGACCTGATGCTGCCCGGCATCGACGGCCTGGAGATCTGCAAGCGGGCCCGCGCCATGGCGCGCTACACGCCCATCATCATCACCAGCGCCCGTTCCAGCGAGGTGCACCGCATCCTGGGCCTGGAGCTGGGCGCGGACGACTATCTGGCCAAGCCGTTTTCGATGCTGGAACTGGTGGCGCGGGTGCGGGCGCTGCTGCGCCGCAGCGACGCCATCGAGCGCAATGCGCGCATCGACGCCGGCAGCCTGGCGGTGCATGGCGTGTCCATCGACCCGATCGCGCGCACGGTGGACGTCGATGAGCGCCGCCTGGACCTGACGCCCCGGGAATTCGATTTGCTGCATTTCTTCGCGCGCCACCCGGACAAGGTATTCTCGCGCATGGACCTGCTGAATCAGGTGTGGGGCTACCAGCACGAAGGCTACGAGCACACGGTCAACACGCACATCAACCGGCTGCGCACCAAGATCGAGGCCGATCCGTCCAACCCGCAGCGCATCCTGACCGTCTGGGGCCGGGGCTACAAATTCGCGGCGGCGCCCGAGGGGGCGGCATGAGACGCCTGACCCTGACCCAGCGCCTGTCCGCCGTCTTCGCGCTGCTGCTGCTGGCCTGCTGCGGGGCGTCGGCATGGTTGCAGATCGCCGCCAATTCGCGCTACGAGCAAGAGGTCGTGCAGCGCCTGTCCAGCGGGCTGGCGCAGCACATCGCCGGCTCCACCGAACTGATGGACGCCGGCGGCTGGAAGCCGGATGCGGTGCGCTCGATGTTCGACATGCTGATGACGGTGAACCCGGCGGTGGAGGTCTATCTGCTGTCCAACGACGGCCGCGTCGTGGGTGACGCCGCGCCGCCGGGCCAGATCAAGCGCGACCGCGTGGATCTGGGGCCGGTCAAGCGCCTGCTGGCGGGCGCAATGCTGCCCATCACCGGCGACGATCCGCGTAACCCGGACGCGCAAAAGGTGTTCAGCGCCGCGCCCGTGCGCGTGGATGGCCGGGATCAGGGCTACGTCTACGTGGTGCTGCAAGGCCAGGCGCATGACGCGCTGGCCATGGACGTGTCGCGCAGTTCCGTGCTGCGGACCACGCTGTGGTCGATCGCGCTGGTGGCGCTGCTGGGGCTGGTGGCCGGCCTGGCCGCCTTCGCGCTGATCACGCGGCCGCTGCGCGGACTGACGCGGGCGGTGCGCGCCTTCGAGGGCGATGACGGCCAGGCGCTGGCCGCGCTCGAGCAGCCGGGGGATGCGTCCGAACGCAGTGGCGACGAGATCGCGGTCCTGCGGCGCACGTTCGCGCAGATGGGGCGGCGGATCTCGGACCAGTGGCGCGAGCTTACGCGGCAGGATCAGCAGCGCCGCGATCTGGTCGCCAATATCTCGCACGACCTGCGCACGCCGCTGACGTCGCTGCACGGCTACCTGGAAACGCTGCGGCTCAAGGACGACACCCTGGAACCCGGCGAGCGCCGCCGCTACCTGGACATCGCCCTGGCGCAAAGCCGCAAGGTGGGCCGGCTGGCGCAGGAATTGTTCGAACTGGCGCGGCTGGAGTCAGGCCTGGTGCGTCTGGAACCCGAGACCTTTTCCCTGCCGGAGCTGGTGCAGGACGTGATCCAGAAGTTCGAGCTGGCCGCCGAGGCGCGCCGCCAGCAACTGACGACGGACATTCCGCAGGCGCTGCCGCCGGTGCGGGCGGACCTGGGGCTGATCGAACGCGTGCTGACCAATCTGCTGGACAACGCCATCCGCCACAGCCCGCCGGGCGGGCGGATCGAGCTGCAGCTCGGTTTGGCGAGCAACCGCGTGCAAGTGCAGGTCAGCGATTCCGGCACGGGCATTCCCGAGGAATTGCGCGCGGGCCTGTTCACGCGCGCGTCGGCGCTGAACCGGGGCCCCAGCGACAGCGGTGGCCTGGGGCTGGTGATCGTGCAGCGCATCCTGCAATTGCACCAGAGCGAGATCCGGCTGGTGGAGCGCACGGGCAGCGGCGCGGTGTTCCAGTTCGATCTGGCGACGGGCGGTCAGCTCTAGCGAGTGCTACGAACGGGGCTGCGGACGGAACTGGCAGCGGACCGTGCCTGCCCAAGCCCAGCCCCAGCCCCAGCCCCAGCCCCAGGCCGCTATCCGTCCCGGCCAAGGCAGCTAACTATCCCGCCCGCCGTCCGGCATGCGGCTGATGGTGCCCCGCGACGCGTCCACGTCCAGCATGTCGCCGGTGGCGACGCCTTGCAGGATGCCTTGGACGTTGACCACGGCGGGGATGCCGAATTCCCGCGCCACGATGGCGGCGTGCGACAGGAAGCCGCCAGCCTCCATCACCACGGCGCCCGCGCGCAGGAACAGCGGGGTCCAGGCGGGATCGGACGACGCCGCCACCAGGATGCCGCCGGCGGGCATGGCCAGGCCCTCGTCTGGCGTGCGGGCAACGAATGCGCGCCCCTGGGCGCGTCCGCCCGCTACCGGGGTGCCGCGCCAGGCGTTGGGGGAATCGGCGGCTGCCTGCGCGCGCGGTTCGGGCGCCGCCGCGCCTTCCTGCGATTCTCTCTGCGAGTCTTTCCGCGATTTTTCCTGCGAATCCTCCTGCGCATATTCGGCGATCACATCGGGGTCCGGCAGGGCGGCCCACGCCGCCAGTTGCTCGCGTCTGGCCGCCGCGCGCCGGCCCAGGGCGGCGGGCGCCAGCCGGCCATCGGCCAGCGCGAATATCTCGGCGGCGTTCAGATGGAAGATGTCTTCGGGCGCGACCAGCCCGCCGGGGCCACTGGTGCGGCGGCCCAATTCCAGCGCGCTCTTGCGCGCGACGGCCAGGTAGGCCACCAGCACGCTGCGGGCGGCTTCGCGCTGATTGCCTTCGAGGCGGGACGAGGCCAGCAGCTTGGCGGCCAGCACCCGCTGCCAGAAGGGCAAGGCGCGGCGGACGCGCTGCCACGCCTGCCGCGCGGCGGTGTCCTGGCGGGCGCGCAGCGCGGCGGGATCGGCGCCGATCAGGTTCAGCACGCTGTCCAGCAGGTAGGCGGGCGCTTCGCGCCAACGCGGATTGCGCAGATAGGTTTCATAGACGGCGCGGTGGCCGTAGCGGTCCAGGAAGGCGGCGAAGGCCTGCCTGAAGGCGCTGCCCTCCGCCAATGCGTTCGCCCAGCCGGCGCTGTCGCGGTCAGGCGCGCGCAGCCATGCCAGCGCCTGTGCATCGTGCTCGGCAAGCTGCGCCAGCGCCATGAGCGCATAGCCTTGCGCCGCGGTGACGCTGGGTTCGCCGCCCGCCATCAGCGCGGCGGTCAGCGCGTGTCCTTCGCCGGGCACGGCCTTTTCCACCAGTTCCAGCAGCTTGGAGAGCGCGCCGCCGCCCGAGCCTTGCAGAAAGAACAGGTCGTCGGCGGCCAGCACCGTCTGGAATTGCTCGCGCAGGCGGGCGCCGAGCGCCGCATTGGCGTCGGGCAGGGGCGCGTCCAGCCAGTCCTGCGCGCGGGCCAGCAGCACGGGCAGGTCGGCGGCGGCCTGCCGGCGCAAGGGCGCGGCCCGGCGCAGATAGCGCAGGATGCGCAAGCCGTGCCGCAGGCGCTGGGCGGCGGTCAGCGGCGGCACGCGGATCTCGGGCTGGGGGCCGCCCAACAGCGCATTCATGTCGCGGGGCTTGACGCCCAGCGCGTCGTAGCCGACCCACTGTATGACGGAGGCGTTGAGGTAGGCGCGGCCCTGGAACAGCGCCGCCAGCCGCACGCCGGGCAGGGTGGCGTAGCCGCTGAGTTCAAAGCCGCGGGTCAGCATGCGCTGGGCCATGACGCGGCCGGCGTCCCATTCCAGCGCCGACATGGCTTGCGGCAGGACCTCGCGGGTGTTGCCGCGCGACCAGTAGTCGGGTTGTGTCTGCAATGCGGGATAGGTGTGGCGCGCCGACGCTGTTACCGGCCTGGCCTGCACGATCCAGAATTGCTGTCCGTCCCAGGCCCATTCGATGTCGTAGCCTGCGCCTGCGTAGTCCAGCGCACGGGCCGCGTCGCGGACGATATCGCCCAGCGCCTCGGCCTGCGCACGGGTCAGCACGGCTTGGGTTGCACGCGGGGCGGGCGTTTCGGCCAGCCGGGTGCCCTGGCCGTCCGCGGCGGGCAGCGTGGCGTGGCGCTTGGCGCCGATCCGCTGCGCCGCAAGCGGCCAGGTCTGGCGCAGGTAGTCTTCGCGCAGGCGGTATTCGTCGCCGTCCGCCTGTCCGTTGACCAGGGATTCGCCCAGGCCCCAGTTGGCGTGGATAAGCATCTCGTCGTGGCGGCCCGTCGCGGGGTCGATGGTGAAGGCGATGCCCGAGGCTGCCGCGTCGATCATCGGCATCACCACCACGGCCATGCCGCCGTCGGCGGAAAGACCCAGGCGTTGCCGGTAGGCCTGCGCCTGTGGCGTCCACAGGGAATCCCAGATGCGTTGCACGGCCTGCAAGGCCGCGCCGTGCCCGCGCACATTCAGGCAGGACAGGTGGATGCCGGCGAACGAGGCGCCGGCGGAGTCCTCCTGGGGCGCCGATGAGCGCAGCGCCAGCGGGCGTTCCAGCCATCCTCGAGCGCGCAGCGCTTCATGCAGGGCGTGCGCCACGGTGGACGGCAGGTCCTGGCCGAGGCGGTGTTCCCGGCTGGCCTGCGCCGCCAGCACGAAGCCATCGGGCACGGGCACGCCGAATTCCGCCATCCGGCCCAATTGCCAGCCTTTGCCGCCCGCGGCCCGGGGACCGGCCAAGGCCGCGGCTGCCCAGTCCAGCACGAGGGCAGTCATGCCGCGCCTTCGCCGGTGGCGCCGCGCACGAAGAGGCTGATCGCGGCGTCGAATTCCGCCTTGAGGCTGGCGCCCGGCAGGTCCAGCCAGCGGAGCATCGCGCCCAGGTAGAGGAACTGCATGTGATGGGCCAGCAGGTCGGCGGGGAGGTCGGCGCGCACCTGCCCCGCCGCCTGGGCTTCCTGGATCAGCGTGGCGAACACCGTGTGCAGGCCGCTGCGCGGATAGCGATCGGTGTCGCGCCCGCCCGGCTGCAGCGTGGCCAGGCGGTAGCGAAGGTAGGGGCCCAGATAGGCGCGGTGCGATTCGGACCAATGCGCCGAGGCATGCAGTATCCGGGTCAGCCGCGGGGCAAGGGCGGGCAAGGCCTGCAGGGCCGGCCACAGCTCGGCCAGCGTGGCCGCCAGTTCGCCGTGGAAACGGTGCGCCAGCAAGGCCTCTTTGACGGGAAAGTGGTTGTACAGCGTGCCCTTGGACACGTCAGCCTGGGCGGCAATCTGCTCCATGGTGACCGCGTCGTAGCCCAGCGATTCGAACAGGCGGTAGGCGGTCTGGGCCAGATGGTCCAGCGTCTGCAGGCGCTTGCGTTCGCGGCGGCTGGTGTCTGGGCTGGTGTCAGGTTCGCTGGCGCCGGCCGGGACGGATTCGTAAGAGAGCATGGCGGATAAAATAATTGAACGACGTAAAAAATTATACGTCGTTCAATTATTCGGGGGATTCGCCTTGCCGGGATTTACGCCGCCGCTGGCATTTCCCCGTGCAGCAGGTAGTCCATCAGTTCGCGCACCGAGCGTACGGCATTGCCGAAGGGCAGCTTGGATGCGCCCCGGAAGAACAGGCCTCGGCTGACCTCGCCGCGCATGGCGGCCGCCAGTTTCAGGTCGATGCAGAACTGCCCGAATTTGGCGATGCCGTCGCGCAGCCCGCATTGCGACAGGCAGTCCATGCGCTGGCTGCAGCGGCGCGGGTCCGCGCGCGTGTTGGCCTGCAGGGTGCCTTCCTGGCGCAGATAGCGCGTCAGCCACGGCGTGGCCACGGCGCGCGCGGGCAGGCCCGCCACGCTGGTGAATTCGGCCAGCTCGGCCGGGTCGGCGTCGATCAGCACGCGCTTGAAGTTTTCGTGCGCGTCGCCTTCGTGGGTGACGGCGAAGGCGGTGCCCACCTGCACGCCGTCGGCGCCGTTGGAGAGCCAGTGGCGCACCTGTTCATGGCTGCCGACGCCGCCGGCCACGATCAGCCGCGGGGCGTCGCGGCCCAGTCCCAGTTCGGTAAAGAGCGAATGGCAATCGGCCAGGACGCGCTTGAAATCGAATTTTTCGTTGTGCAGGTCGTCCAGCCGGGCCGCGCCCAGATGGCCGCCCGCGTAACCGGGATGTTCAATGACCACGGCATCGGCCATACGGCCTTTTTTCATCCATTTTTTCAGCACGGCGGCCACGCCGCGCGATTCGGAAAGAATGGGCACCAGCGCCACTTTGGGGAAGTCCGCCGTCATTTCCGGCAGGTCCAGGGGCAGGCCCGCGCCCATGACGATCGCGGCCGCGCCGCTTTCACATGCCTGGCGCACCAGGGCGGGATGGTCGCGCACGGCCTTCATGACGTTCACGGCCACCAGGCCGCGGCCCTGGGCGGTGTCCAGCGCGGCGCGCACTTCGCGGTGCAGCGCTTCGCGGTTGGCGGTGTCGATCGCGTCGCGGTCATTGCATTTTTCGGTCTTTTCCACGAGATCGGCGTGGTGATGGCGCAAATCGACGCTGGCAATGGTGCCCATTGCGTTCTGGCTGGCAACCGCGCCGGCCAGGCGATGGGCGGATACGCCGACGCCCATGCCGCCCTGGACAATGGGCAGCAACTCGCGTCCGGCGAGGGTGAGTGATTTGAACCACGTCATGATATGAGTCTTTCCTCTGGTCAAGAGAGCAGAGGCTAGAACAAGGGTGGGGTTGCCGCTTTGCGCAGAATCAAGGTCGGCCCCAAATCCGGGTCGTGGCCCCGTTTGCAGACCGATACGGTCCTAGATTTTGCGCGAGGGACAGAGAGGGGGGGCGGGGCGCGCAGCCCCGCCCATCAGGCGCCGGTTAACCCAGCAGCTTGATGATCGCCGGCACGGACAGCACGGCGGTGTAGTAGCCCATGAACTGCACGCCCGTGTTGAAGCCGAACAGGCGCGACAGCAGGCCGCCGAACAGGCCCATGGTCAGGATGACGAGCAGGCCCAGGAATTGGCCTTCCCAGATGCTGATCACGATGATCAGGCCCACGAACGTGGCGATGATGGCTTCGTGGCTGACCTTGCGCGACACGAACAGCGCGGCGCGGCGCGCGAAGTTCATGGCGAAGGGGTAGGACACCACCGCGGCCAGCAGCACCGCCAGCATGCCGTAGCCCAGGAATTCCCAGTGGTTCAGCAGGTTGTGCAGGTTATGCGTCTGGCCGGTGGCGGCGTCCACCGTGAAGCGCGGCGGGGCGTTGAACAGCGGCGCGGCCGGGCCGGCGGCCACCGGGCTCAGGGGCAGCCCGAACGCGATCAGCGGGATCAGGGCCTCGGCGATGTAGGTCGCTTCGGTGACGCCGTTGCGCGCGCTCAGCACCGTGGTCAGGCGATGGTAGGCGTGCTTGACGCGCGAACCCACCAGTTCGCCCAGCACCACGGTCATGGCGACCGGGCTGAACACGAAGGTGGCGCTGGAGATCGCCGCCGTGGCCAGCGTCCAGCGCGTCTGCACGCGGTCCATGACCTTGAGCGGGTTCGGAAAGTAGCCCGACCAGCCCTTGACGTCGGGCGCCAGCGAGAACGTGCGCACCTTGTCGCGCATCATCTTGCTGCGGCCCTGCGGCGAGATCACGGTGAACAGGTCGGCGATCAGCGGTCCGATGGCGATGCCCAGGAAGTAGCTGATGCTGAGCTTGACGCCGTACTTCGCGGTCAGGCTTTGCAGCGCGATGATGACCATGACGAACGGCACCAGCAGCGCCACGGCGGCCCAGCGTCCGGCCGAGAAGTAGGCGATCAGCACGGCGGCGGCCAGGAAGATCCACGGCGCGGACTTGGTGATGGCGGCGCCGAACGGCGCCAGCAGCACGGCGAACAGCACGGCCAGCGGCACCGCCACGAAGGCCGCGACGATGGCGCCGGACACCATCTTGCGCAGCGCGATGTGCGGCACGCCCAGCTTGCGCAGCATGTTCGCGTCCTGCAGCAGCGGCGTGGCCAGCGTGTCGCCCGGTATGCCCAGCAGCGCCGTGGGCACGGCGTGCGTCATGTGCTTGGCCACCGCGCCCGCCAGGAAGAAGGTGAACACGCCGGCGGGCGGCACGCCCAGCAGCACGACCAGCAGGGTCAGCGGCGCCAGCGTGGTGGTCTCGTCGGTGCCCGACACCAGGCCGATGGCCGCGAACACCACCGCGCCCAGCAGCCCCATCGCGGCGGCCACCATGATTTGTTCAAGCAGAAGAGGATCGCTCATGCCAATGCCTCCTTGCCGGGACCGCGCCGCGCGTCGGCGGGGGCGGCGGCCGCGGCCGCCTTGGCCGCGGGCTCGGCGAACAGGTCGTACAGGTCCAGTTCCTTCAGTTCGCGCACCACCGCTTCCGGCAGGTCCGCAAGCGTGCCCAGGCCGCCGGGCTGTTCGGCCAGTTCGGCCAGCACTTCGGCGCGCCATGCGGGGTCATGCGTGGAGCTGTGTTCGATGACTTCGCGCTTGGGCGGGAACAGCCGGGCGCAAATGACGCCGGCCAGCACGCAGCCGGCCAGTCCGGCCAGCATGGCGTAGGCGTGGGCCAGTTCGGGCGACGCCACCACGCCGCGCAACCAGCGGCTGGCGGTATAGAAACCCGCCACGCTGATCGTGATGCCGATACCGATGGCCCAGGCAAGCTGCCTGAGATCCACCGTGTCGCTCCATACTTCGGCCAGGCGCGTGGACGGCGCCGGGGGGCTTTGTTTCATGTCTCTCTCCTGTGTGATCGGGCGGCGCCCGGGGGTTCCGGACGCCGCCTCTGTTCTGGTCCAGCCGGGGTTATCGGGACGCGCGCAGTTCCTCCAGCAAGGCCAGCGCGCGGTCGGTGCGGACGTCCTTCTCCGCGGCCATGCGCTTGGCGATCGTGTCGATCTCCGCGCCCGTCGCGCCGGCCACCAGCGCAATGTTGCGGGCATGCAGCGCCATGTGGCCGCGCTGGATGCCTTCGGTGGCCAGCGCGCGCAGCGCGCCCAGATTCTGCGCCAGGCCCACGGCCACGGCGACTTCGCCCAGTTCCTGCGCCGAACGCACGTCCATGATCTTCAGCGCCAGCCGGGCCAGCGGATGCGTCTTGGTGGCGCCGCCCACCAGGCCCACGGGCATGGGCATTTCAATCGTGCCGACCAGCGCGCCCGAGGTGTCTTTCTCCCATTGCGTCAGCGAGGTGTAGCGGCCCGAGCGGCTGGCATAGGCATGCGCGCCCGCTTCGACGGCGCGCCAGTCGTTGCCGGTGGCGACGATGACCGGGTCGATGCCGTTCATGATGCCCTTGTTGTGCGTGGCGGCGCGGTAGGGGTCGATGGCGGCAAAAGTATAGGCGTCCAGCACGCCTTCGATGATTTCGGCGCCGCTGCGTTCCTTCGTGTCCAGCACCTGCGGCGTCAGGCGCACGCGGGCGCGGGCCAGGCGCAGGTCGGCCAGGTTGGACAGGATGCGCAGGCGCACCGAGCCGCCGGCGATCTCCTCGACCAGCGGCGCCACGGCCTCGGCCATGGTGTTGACCGTGTTGGCGCCCATGGCGTCGCGCACGTCGACGATCAGGTGCATCACGATCATCGGGCCGCGCGGCGTGTCGGGGAAGACGTGGACTTCGATGTCCTGGCAGCCGCCGCCCAGGTCGATCAGCACCTTGTCGCGGCTGTTCGCCAGCGTCAGGATGCGCTCGCGTTCGCGCAGCAGCGCCAGGCGGGCGCCATGCGGGTCGGTCAGCCCCAGCACCTGCACCTGGGCGCGCATCAGCGGACGGGTGCTGGACGTTTCGAAGCCGCCGCATTCGCGCGCCAGCTTGGCCATGTAGGACGCCGCGGCGACCACCGACGGCTCTTCCACCGCCATCGGCACCAGCACGTCGCGGCCATTGACCTGGAAGTTGCCCGCCACGCCCAGCGGCAGCTCGAACGCGCCGATGACGTTTTCGATCATGCCGTCGGCGCGGTCCAGGCCGAGCGCGCCGGGGGCGGCCAGCAGTTGCCGCTCTTCGGGCGTGAGCGAGGCGGCGTCCGCGATGGCGGCCAGGCGTTGGGCGGGGGTAAGGGCCCGGAAATTGGGCAGGCGTGAATCGGCCACGATGGCTTGTCTCCGTAGAAGCATTGAGTGGCCAGATTCTAGGTAAACTGTACCGCTATTCAGAGGTACAGTTTGGGCAAACAGTACCATCGCACTGCACCAATTTTGGCGACAACCCAGCGGGAATCCAAGCGTGGATGAAGTGAATATGCCCGGCAGGCCACAGCGCGCGGCGCCCATCGCCGAAAGCCTGGCCAGACTGATCGGCCAGCAGATCGCCGACGGCGTCTACCGTCCGGGCGACAAGCTGCCGTCCTTGCGCGAACTGGCGCAGCTTCATCGCTACGCGAAGAACACGGTGGTCGTCGCGTTTGAAATGCTGGTGGCCCGCGGGCTGGTGGAACCGCGCCGCGGCTCGGGCTTTTTCGTGCTGGACGTGGACCGCGCGCGCGCACCCGCCGACGAAGAACCCGGGCAGCTCAGCCGCGCCATGGACATCGTGTGGCTGATGCGCGAACAGTTGAAGACCCAGCCTGACGCGGTGGCGGTGGGAGACGGCTTTCCGCCGGTGGAGTGGCTGGCCGATATGCGCATGGACCGCTACCACCAGAAGGTGGTGCGCACGGGCCTGGGCGCCTTGTTCCGCTACGGCAGCCGCTTTGGCTACGCGCCGCTGCGCGAAAGCCTGGTGCGCAAGCTGGGCGACGTGGGGATCAGCGTGGCGCCGCCTCAGCTGGTGCTGACGCAGGGCGCGAACGAGGCCATGGATCTGGTGATCCGTTACTTCCTGCCGCCGGGGTCTACCGTGCTGGTCGACAACCCGGGCTACTACCCGCTGTTCGGCAAGCTGAAGCTGGCCGGCGTGCGGATGCTGGGCGTGCCGCGCCTGCCGGACGGCCCCGACCTGGCCGCGCTGGAAGCCTTGCTGCAGCGCGAGAAGCCGCGCCTGTTCTTCACGCAGTCGCTGGCGCACAACCCCACGGGTTCGGATACAACGCCCGCCAAGGCCTACAAGATCCTGCAGCTCTCCGAACGCTATAACCTGATGGTGGTCGAGAACGATCCGCTGGCCGACTTCAAGCCCACGTCCGCCGTGCGCCTGTCGGCGCTGGACCAGTTGGAGCGCACAATCTACATCGGCAGCTTCTCCAAATCGTTCTCCGCGGCCTTGCGCGTGGGCTTCATCGCCTGCAATGCGGCGCTGGCCAGCGACCTGGCCGATCTGAAGGCGCTGGTCCACGTCAGCAGCTCCGAATACTGCGAGCGCATGGTGGACGTGATGCTGCGCGAAGGGCACTACGAACGCCACCTGGTCAGGCTGCGCCAACGGCTGGAAGCGGCCACGGGGCAGGCCTTGCAGGTGCTGGATTCCCTGGGTGCGGAGGTGTTTGCCCGGCCGACCAGTTCGCTGTACCTGTGGTCGGCCTTTCCGGGCGTGGCGGACTCGTTGACGCTGGCGGCGGATCTGATGCCGGAGAAGGTCATCATGGCGCCCGGCCGCGTGTTCAGCGTGGATCCCACGGCGGTGTCGCCGTGGTCCCGCTGCAATGTGGGCGCGGTGGGATCGCCGCGCTTTTACGCCACCCTCAAGGCGCGGCTGCCTCAGCGATAGGTGAATTCCTCGAAGGTGTAGCGCAGCGTCGCTTGCGCCTGGGTGCTCAAGGCCCGGGCGACGGGCGCGGCGGGGCCGCTGCGCGCCGTCTGCACGGCAAACCGCCGCACGCCGCGGCGTGCGAGTTCCACGGCCAGTGCCAGGAGCCGCGCTTCGTCCAGCCAGTCGGGGTGCCAGGTGATGCGGCATTCGAAATCCGGACCGGTCGACAGCAACTGCGTCAGGCAGGCCAGGGCGGGGCGTTGCGAGTCGCGCCGGCCGGTGATGTCGTCATAGCCCTTGGCGTCGGCCTTGATGTCCATGCCCACCCAATCCAGATGACGCAGCACGTCGGCCAGGCGCAGCGGATAGATGCCGGCGGTGTGCAGCCCCACCCGGTAGCCCATGCGCTTGACGTCGCGGATCATCGCCGGCAGGCGCGGTTCGCTCAGGGGTTCTCCACCGGAAAACACCACGGCATCCAGCAGGCCCTTGCGGGTTTCCAGGAATTCGCGGACCTCGCGCCAGTCGTAGCGGGCGGCGCGCGTCTGCAGTTCGGTGTTGTGGCAATAGTGGCAGCGCCACGGGCAGCCGGAAATGAAGACCACGGCGGCAAGCTGGCCCGGCCAGTCCACGGTGGAAAAGGGCACCAGTCCGCCCACCGCGGGCGCATGCCGCGGCAGGGGCTGGATGACGGGCTGGGGCGGCGCCGCGTAGGCCGGCCGGGCGGCCAGCCTGCGCAAGGGATGGCTGGCCGCCTGCCCGGCTTCGGCGGTTCGCGGGACGCCCTCAGGCGCGGCGTTCGACGAAGAATTGGCGTTCATTGAATTCGCCTTGCTTGCCGGTGTTGAAGGAAGACACTGGACGGTGGTAGCCCATCACGCGGGTCCAGACTTCGCAGCGCACGCGCTGGCTGTCGTCCAGCCCGGCGGCGGGCATGGATATGGCGGCGGGGGCGGTCAAGGTTTGCATAGGATTTCCTTGGAAGTGGTGCCGGACGGATGCCCGGCGGGATCAGGGCCTGCCCGCACGGCCGTAACCTTGCGCGCGCGGCCCGTAACCGGGGGTGGCCTAGGCCGGATCGCAGCACGCCGATTGCTTGGCCAGGAGTTCGGCGTCGCACTTGGGGCAGAACTCGTGGTGGCCGGCCAGATAGCCGTGATTTGGGCAGATCGAGAACGTGGGCGTCACGGTGATGTACGGCAGCCGGAAGTTGGACAGCGCCCGGCGCACCAGTTGCTTGCACGCGTCGGCGGAAGACACCGCTTCGTTCATGTACAGATGCAGCACGGTGCCGCCGGTGTACTTGCCTTGCAGCGTCTCCTGCAGTTCCAGGGCATGGAACGGATCGTCGGTATAGCCCACCGGCAGCTGGCTGGAATTGGTGTAGTAGGGCTGCGCGTCGGTGCCCGCCTGCAGGATGCCGGGGTAGCGCTTCCGGTCTTCCCGCGCGAAGCGGTAGGTGGTGCCCTCGGCAGGCGTGGCCTCCAGGTTGTACAGATGGCCGGTTTCTTCCTGGAACTCGGTCATGCGTTCACGCACGCGGTCCAGCAGCCGCACGGCCAGCGCGTGGCCCTCCGGGGTGGTGACGTCTTCGGCGTCGTCGGTGAAGTTGCGGATCATCTCGTTGATGCCGTTCACCCCCAGGGTGCTGAAGTGATTGCGCAGGGTGCCCAGGTAGCGGCGGGTGTAGGGGTAAAGCCCTTGGTCGATGTAGCGCTGCACCACCTTGCGCTTGGTCTCCAGCACGTCGCGGCCCAGGCCCAGCAGATGGTCCAGGCGGTCCATCAGTTGCGCCTCGTCGCCGCGGCAGGTGTGCCCCAGGCGCGCGCAGTTCACGGTGACCACGCCCACGGAGCCCGTCTGCTCGGCCGACCCGAACAGGCCGTTGCCGCGCTTGAGCAATTCGCGCAGGTCGAGCTGCAGGCGGCAGCACATGGAGCGCACCATGTGCGGCTCCAGGTCCGAATTCAGGAAGTTCTGGAAGTAGGGCAGGCCGTAGCGCGCCGTCATCTCGAACAGGCGTTCGGTGTTGGGATGGTCCCAGTCGAAGTCGGGCGTGATGTTGTAGGTGGGGATGGGGAACGTGAACACGCGGCCCTTCGCGTCGCCCGCCATCATGACTTCAATGTAGGCGCGGTTGATCATGTCCATCTCGGCCTGCAGGTCGCCGTAGGAGAAGGGCATTTCCTCGCCGCCCACGTAGGGGATCTGTTCCTTCAGGTCGGGCGGGCAGGTCCAGTCGAAGGTCAGATTGGTGAACGGCGTCTGTGTGCCCCAGCGGCTGGGCACGTTCAGGTTGAAGATCAGTTCCTGGATCGACTGCTTGACGTCGGCGTAGGTCATCGCGTCGCGGCGGATGAAGGGCGCCATGTAGGTGTCGAAGGAACTGAACGCCTGCGCGCCCGCCCATTCGTTCTGCAGCGTGCCCAGGAAGTTCACGATCTGGCCGATGGCGGCCGACATATGCTTCGGGGGCGTGGATTCCACCTTGCCGGGGATGCCGTTGAAGCCCTCGGTCAGCAGTTGGCGCAACGACCAGCCGGCGCAATAGCCGCTGAGCATGTCCAGGTCATGGATGTGGATGTCGCCCTCGCGGTGGGCGCGTCCGGCCTCGGGCGTGAAGACGTTGGACAGCCAGTAGTTGGCGGTGACCTTGCCCGCCACGTTCAGGATCAGGCCGCCCAGGCTGTAGCCCTGGTTCGCGTTGGCGTTGACGCGCCAGTCGCGCTGTTCAAGATACTCTTCCATGGCGCTTTCCACGTCCACCAGCGTGTGGCGCAGCGAACGCAGGCGGGCGTGCTGCTCGCGATGGACGATGTAGGCGCGCGCGGTGCGCCAGTGGCCGGCCTGGACCAGCGCATCCTCCACCCGGTTCTGGATGGTTTCGACGCCGGGACACAGGTTGTCCGTCAGCGCCGCGATGACCGCGCCGGTCAGCGCCTGCGCGCCGGCCAGGTCCAACTCCCCGGTGCTTTGGCCTGCCGCCGCCATGGCTTGGGCGATCTTGTCGCGATCGAATGCAACGACGCGGCCGTCGCGTTTGAGGATGTGTTGGATTTGCATGACTGGCACCATATGTAGTGGAGTGCAAAGACTCTACCACCACATATGGTGCTGAAGGGGCGCTGTCAGCCCCGGATATCGGTCTGGCTTGATGCGCGTCAAACGCCGGGCGGCGGGTGCGAAACCGCGCAATCCGGCCCCGTCGGCAGGCTTTGCCCGATGAAACGCCTCTATCAGAAGCCGATGCCGACGCCCGCCAGCGCGATCGCCACCGCCAGCGCCGCGGTGCGGGCCGCGGGACGAGGCCCCCAGGACAACATGCCGACCGACAACAGGGCGCCGGCCGACAACCAGCCCAGCCAGGCCAGCACGCCGATGGTGTTGCCCCACAGCCCGACGCAGGGCAGCAGCGCCAGCGCCAGCAGCAGCACGCCGGCCCCGCGCAGCACGCGGGTGTGGCCGGCGGCGGCGTCGCGCGCCCAGACCTGGTCGTAGTGGCGCGGCATCGCCAAGCCCAGGCAGGCCATGCCCGAATAGGTCAGCAGCAAGGCCATCGCGATGGCGAATATGTCGTTCAGGTTCATGCGGCAGCCTCCTGGTTTGCGCGGAATTTGCGCTGGGGCGGCGCGGATGCGGCCGTTTTCAACCTTGATCACGGCCCAGCCGGATAGTACGCCGAATGCGGAGGCGGCGGGTCGGGCGCCGCGGCTGTCCGGCCGCGGGGCACGGGGTTGGGGCGGCCACGGCGATGCACGCAAGAAGCCTTTGTACTTTCTGCGCTCGCGGCCGGACGCCGCCTGCCGGGTGTACGGACGCGAGCGCTCGCCTTCGCCGCCGGACCTGCCCGGGCATGGCGATTGCTGGGAACCCGCTTCGTTCCCCAAAGACCGTCCGTCCGTGGGGGCTCATCGCCGATGCCCAAGAGACAAGGAGCACCCTATGAAACGCAAAGCAGGAAACACCCGGCAAATCCGGGAACTGCTGTATCAGGCGCTGGAAACCGAGATCGGAGGCCTGACCGTCTACGAGACCGCCGTGACCTGTGCCGTCAATGACGACCTGAAGAAGGAATGGCTGGGCTACCTGGAAGAAACCCGCACGCATCGCCGCGTGCTGCTGACCGTACTCGAACAGTTGAAGCTCGATCCCGAGGCGAAGTCGCCCGGCCGCGACGTGGTCCGCCATCTGGGCGAATCCCTGGTCAAGGCCATGAAGATGGCGCTCAGCGCCGGCGACCCGGATGCCGCGCAACTGGTGGCGACCGAATGCGTGGTGCTGGCCGAAACCAAGGACCATGCGAACTGGGCGCTGATCGGCATGATCGCCGACCAGCATACGGGCCAGGAAGCCAAGATCCTCAAGCAGGCGTACGACGCCGTGGCGACCGACGAGGACCATCACCTGTATCACACGCAGGGCTGGTCGCGGGAGCTGTGGATCGAATCGCTGGGCTTTCCGGCGGTATTGCCGCCGCCCGAAGAGGTGAAGCAAGTGGAGTCCGCCATCGGCGCGTCCAGGGCGGAGCAGTCGCGCGACAAACTGCTGGCACACTAGGAGACCACTCATGGCAAGCAAGAAACCAGGCAAGGCCGGCCCCAGCGCCGCGCTCGATACGGCCTATATGAATACCGACAGCGGCCCGGCGTCCGGGCCCGCCGGCAACGCCACCCATCCGGCGCTCAAGCGCGCGGCGGCGGTGGGCGCCACGGCCGGCGCCATTGCCCACAATGCGAACAAGCCGGCCGAATATGGCGAGGAAGCGGCGCGCTGCCCCTATGCCGGCGCCCACATCGGCACGGTGGACCCGTCCGTCGGGGCCAGCTCCCTGTCCGAAAGCGAGGCCTCCGACAAGACGGGCGATCCGGCAGCGCCCGGCGTCAACGAGGTCGACGGCCGGCTGGCGCGCGTGCGCTCGGACGACGGCGGGCAGGCGCTGACGACCAATCAGGGCGTGCGCGTGTCGGACAATCAGCATTCGCTGAAGGCCGGGCTGCGCGGGCCGGCCCTGCTGAAGGATTTCATCCTGCGCGAGAAGGTCACGCACTTCGACCACGAGCGCATCCCAGAACGCATCGTGCATGCGCGCGGGTCGGCGGCGCATGGCTACTTCGAGTGCTACAAGCCGCTGACCGACCTGACCGCCGCGTCGCTGTTCGCCGAAGAGGGCAAGCGCACGCCGGTATTCGTGCGGTTTTCCACCGTGGCGGGCGAACGCGGGTCCAAGGACACGGCGCGCGACGTGCGCGGCTTTGCGGTCAAGTTCTATACGGACGAGGGCAATTGGGATCTGGTGGGCAACAACATGCCCGTGTTCTTCATCCAGGATGCGATGAAATTCCCGGATCTGGTCCATGCGGTCAAGCCCGAGCCGCACCACGGCATGCCGCAGGCCGCGTCCGCGCACGATACCTTCTGGGACTTCGTGTCGCTCATGCCCGAATCGACGCACATGCTGATGTGGGTGATGTCGGACCGGGCCATCCCGCGCAGCTTCCGGATGATGCAGGGCTTTGGCGTGCACACCTTCCGCTTCGTCAACGCCCGCGGGGAATCGCATCTGGTGAAGTTCCACTGGAATCCCATACTGGGTACGCATTCGCAGGTGTGGAACGAGGCCGTCAAGGTGTCCGGCGCCGATCCCGACTTCCACCGGCGCGATCTGTGGGAAGCCATCGATGCCGGCAATGGGCCGCAATGGGAGCTGGGCGTGCAGGTGTTCACGGACGATCAGGCGGAAGGCTTCAGCTTCGACGTGCTGGACGCCACCAAGATCGTGCCCGAGGAGCTGGTGCCGGTCGTGCCCATCGGGCGTATGGTGCTGGACCGCAATCCCGACAACTTCTTCGCGGAGACCGAGCAGGTCGCCTTCTGTGCGGCGCATATCGTGCCGGGCCTGGACTTCACGAACGATCCCCTGCTGGCCGGCCGCATCCATTCGTATGTGGACACGCAGATATCGCGGCTGGGCGGCCCGAACTTCCACGAAATCCCCATCAACGCGCCGCTCGCGCCCGTGCACAACAACCAGCGCGATGGCATGCACCGGCAAACCATCCATCGCGGCCGCGTCGCGTACGAGCCCAACTCCCTGGCGGGCGGCTGTCCGTTCCAGGCCGGGATGGAAGGATTTGTATCGTTCCCCGAGCCCGATACCGGGGACGAATTGCGCGGGCACCCGGAAAAGTTCGCGGAACATTACAACCAGGCCACGCTGTTCTACAACAGCCAGGCCGCCTGGGAACGGAAGCACATCATCGATGCCTTCGCGTTCGAGCTGAGCAAGGTGACGGTGCCTCCCATCCGCCAGCGGATGGTCGCGTCCTTGCGCAATGTGTCCGACGCCCTGGCGCAGGGCGTGGCCGATCAACTCGGCATGGCATTGCCGGACCCCTTGCCGCGCGCCACGGCCACGCCGCCCAAGCCCGAGGTGGAAATGTCGCCGTCGCTGTCATTGACCGCCAGGCCGGGCGATGGCGGCGTGGCGACGCGCAAGGTCGCCATCCTGGTAGCCGAAGGCGTGGACGAAAAGTCGGTCGCCGCGGTGGCCGATCCTTTGATCCAGGCCGGCGCCGTGGTGCGGCTGGTGGGGCAGCGCATCGGTCCGCTGCAGGGGGCCGGAGGCGGTGCGCTGGACGCCGATGCCTCGCTGGACAATCATCCTTCGGGACTGTTCGACGGCGCGGTGGTGGCGGGTGGCGAAGCCGCGGCGGCAAGGCTGCAGGCCGATGGGCGGGCGCTGGAATTCCTGCGCGATGCGTTCCGCCATGGCAAGACGCTCATGGGCATGGGCGAGGGAGCGCAGGTGTTCGCTGCCGCCGGCATCGCGCCGGATGCCGCCGACGGCGGCCTGTTGCTGGCCGACGATGGCGCGGCCGCGTTCATCGCGGCGCTGGGCAAGCACCGGCATCCGGAAAGGGAGACGACGCCGCCCAAGGTGTGAGGGCCTGCGCGCAAGGGTAAGGATTCACCATTGACAAGGGTGCGGCGCCTGCGAATACTGCGCTGGCAAGTCGGGCGAGCGCAACCGGCGCTTGCCGTCCTTACCCAAGGAGGCCGTATGAACAGCGCGTCCGTTTTGCCCATGAAGTTCCTGAGTTGGCTGTGCGCCAGCTTGCTGATGCTGACCTCGCTGCTCTGTCTGGCGCCGCCGGCCAGCGCGGCGTCGGCGGCGGAACTCAGCACCGACGCGCTGGCCGCGCTGGAGCAGCTCTACAGCCAGGAGCCCCGCACGCGCGAACTCGCCAAGAAGGCGGTCGGGGTGCTGGTGTTTCCGAGCATCATCAAGGGCGGCCTGCTGGTTGGCGGAGAGCACGGCGACGGCGCGCTCATCCGCGATGGCAAGGTCCAGGCGTTTTATTCGATCTCGGCGGTGTCGTTCGGATTCCAGGCGGGCGCCCAGCAGTTCGGCTATGCGCTCTTCTTCATGAACGAACCGGCCATGGCGTACCTGGACAAGAGCGACGGCTGGTCGCTGGGCGCCGGCCCCAGCCTGGTGATGGTGGACAAGGGCTACGCCGCCAGCGTCACCACCACCACGTTGACGCAGGATGTCTACGCCGTGCCGTTCGGTGAACAGGGGCTGATGGCCGGGGTGGGCCTGGAAGGGTCCAAGATCAGCCGCCTGGAGCTGAACTAGGCGCGTCGCTCCAGGCGCGGGCGCGGGACTCGGACCCGGGCCGAGCCGCGCCCGCCGCCTTTACACGGACCGGACGAACAGCGCCCGCAGCTTGCTCCAGAAGTCGCCGCCCAGCACGAAGAAGCTGGCGACCAGCATGGCGTCGCCCAGCAACTGGGCCTGCCACAAGTTGGGCCGCAGTCCGGGCCAGAACTGGTCGACATAGGGCTCCAGCATCGAGGTCAACAGCGGCAGCACGAACATCACGAGGCCGATGGTGTGGCGGACCGGGCCGACTTTCTGTACCGGCGCCAGCCGTTTCGCGTGTCCGCCGATAATCGCCTTGAGCTGCTGAAAACCCTCTTTGCCCATGACCGCGATGCAGGTGATCAGCAGCACCTTGTTGGCGATGAAGATGGCGCCGGTCAGCGCCGCGATGCGCGAACCCGGCGCGTCCATGCCGGCCGCGATCGGGATCAGGAACCACAGGGCGAAGGCAAGAATGAACAGCCCTATCCCGCACTTGAAGCGCCATCCCGCCGCGGGAGCGGGTTTGGTTTGCGTGTCTGGCGATGTCATGGCTGGCTCCTTTTGAGCCGTCCAAATGGACGGCGGATTGAAATTCGGGGGGTGCGCGGCGCGCGCCGGCGCGGTTCAAGCAGTTGCAGCATCAGGCAGGCATACAGCGTGACGGCAATGAACAGGCCCATGCGCACCGCGAAGGCGGTGTAGACATCCTTGCCGGCGACGCTGTCCTGCACGGATTGCCCCAGCAGGATGATCAGGGTCACCAGGGTGTTCAGCCAGAAGCTGGGCGGATACCGCGTCGGGCTCAGGCGGTAGAGCTTGCGCGCGGCCACCAGGGCGAACAGCAGCATCCATAGAAAGTACATCCACAGGCTGACAAAGGGTCTCAGGGCGCACCAGAACAGGATCGCCAGCGCGCCGCCCAGCAGCGTGGAACCGATGATTTCGCGCGCGGCGCCGTGCGCGGCGGTGACGCAGCTTTGCCGGCCCAGGCTGACCGACTTCAGGATGATGGGCATGTAGCCCAGCGGATCGGTCAGCGCCAGCAGAAAGGCGGGGATCACGACCAGGGCGGCGCGCAAGGCCATGCGGCTGGCCTCGACCGCGGGCAGGAGCGGGGCCGGAGGCGGCGCCGGCATGCCGGGCGGTTCCGGAAAAAGCCAGTGGCAGCAACCCAGCACCAGAACCGCCACCAGCAACCCCTTGGCCAGGGCTTCGATCACCGTGACGGCCAGTCCGAAATCCACGGTGCCGGCCGAGGAAATCATGGTCAGGCCGATGATCAGGAAGGTGGACACCAGGTTGTTGCCGCCGCGCAGGCCATGCCGAAAGGCGAGAAAGAGGCACAGGGCGATGAGCAGCACGCCACTGGCGGGGTGGTAGCGCAGCAAGGGAATGAGCAGCAGGCCGCTGCCGGTGGTGAACAACACGACCAGCGTCAGCCCCAGCCCGGCCTTCAATGACAGGGGCCGGTTCATCGAAGCCAGCAGGAACACGCCCAGCACCGGCGCGACCATGGGAATCGGCAGGTCCAGCCCGAAACCGATGGCCAGGCACAAGGCCGTGCCGACGCCCAGCCGCAGGGCACGCTGGCCGCGAGGGTCGAAATCAGCAGGCATGGGCGTCAGTAGGCATAGGACAGCCAGCTCATCAACCGCAGGTACAGCCGGCCAAGCGGATTGAGCGGATTGCCGGGGCTGGGAAAGGCCATCACTTCCGCCTGGCCGCCGACGCGCACGCCGCGCAGGGTAGGCAGTTCCCCGGGGTTGATCTCGATGGCGACCGGAAAGCGCTGGGCGGGGCGCAGCCAGTCGCGGCTGTTCTGCACGGTCGGCAAGCTGCCGGGCGGCGTGCCCGGTCCGACGTTGACGCCGTAGCCGACGCTGCGCACGCGGCCTTCGAAGACCCGTCCGGGCAGCGCATCCAGGATGATGGCCACCGGCGTGCCGGGGTCGACATGGCCCAGGTTGTTTTCCGTCATTTCCGCATTGATCCAGACGTCGTGGATCGCGATCAGCGTCATGACGGGCTTGCCGGCCGCGGCGTACTGGCCGGCGTCGGTGCGCAGGTCGGTGATCAGCCCGGCCGAGCGCGCGCGCACCTGCGTGTTGGCCAGATCCAGTTCGGCCTTTTCCAGCGCGGCGGCCGCGCTGCGCAGCTTGGCGTTGTCTTCCTCGCTGCCGCCTTCCTGTTCGCGGGCCCGCTGCACCTCGGCGCGCGCCGCCGCCACCTGGCTGACGGCCTGGGCCAGGTTGGCCCGCGCGATCTCCAGGCGGCGCAGCGACACCGTGCCCCGGTCTTCGCGGTACAGGCGTTCGAGCCGGGTGCTGTCCTGCCGGGCCCGGACCTCATTGGCTTGCGCGGCGCGCAACGACGCCTGCGCCGAATCGATGCCGGCGGTGCTGGCGCCGATCTGCCGCCGCGTGGCGTCCAGATCCGCCCGGGCGCGGTCGACGGCGATCCGGTAATGCTCCGCGTCGACGTCGAACAGGACGGCGCCCGCCTGCACATCCTGGTTGTTCCGCACGTATACCTTGTTGACGCGGCCCGACACCTCGGACGCCACGGGCACCACAAAGGCCTCGACCCGCGCCTGCTGCGTATAGGGCGTATAG
>RCUJ01000454.1_pt1 | contig 23670 bp, 19 predicted proteins | sample 2166321 | NCBI WGS metagenome assembly RCUJ01 (sample SAMN09932808, study PRJNA488358) | compost metagenome | feature: garden; material: soil; isolation source: compost soil in an enriched community after 118 h of incubation | place: Germany: Experimental Botanical Garden Goettingen | collected... | reverse complement strand
TCCTGAAACAGCAGAACCCGATGTTCAAACGGCTGTTGCCGCGGGGTGCTCGGGAAGCGTTGGAAGCCAGCGAGAATGAAACGGAATCGTGGGGCAGTGGTCAAGACGATCAACTGAACTCGAACATCGCGGGCATCGATAAGCTGCTCGGGATGGAAGCCCGCAACAAACTCGATGAGAACATCAGCGATGCACGCCGTGATGTCCGGTCTCGTAAAGAGTTCCAGACCACCACCGGTATCTCGCTGGAGATGGGTAAGTCGATCGGCCGTCTGGTTGAGTACCAAGACAGTGTCCTGATCAACTACCACCGGAAATCGTTGGAGCTCAAGTATCGTCACCTCGATGTGTCGATGCGCACGCACCACGCTTCCGAGATCTTCCACAACGACGCCCTCGACCTTCTGAAAGCCATCGGCAAGAACAGCGCACTGCCTGACTTCTTGAAGATGCGCAACACGGAGATCGTTAAGGAACGTCTGCGTCATCGCTTGGCTGATAACATCATCGGCTCGGCCAGTAACTTCGCCAAGAAACACTTGGGCTCCATTAAGGACAACCTGAGTCAAGGCTTGGGCGGTGCGCTCGGCACCATGAGTGCAGCCAACGCCATGGGCGGCACCATGTCCAAGTCCGCTATGGCGGGTGAGGCACTGGGCGGTCTGGCATCGGAAGGTCTGGCGGATCTGCTGGAGTTCGCTGTTAAGGAAGGTCTCACCAAAATGGGTCTCGGCAAACAAGCCGGCATGATCCAGGACGGTGGTCGTTTCCTGCAAGACAAACTCTCGGGTACGTCTCAGCGTCTGAACGATTACGCTCGTAGTGAAACCACCGCTACCGGTTTGAGAGGTCAGTTCGAGGACTTCGTTAAGCGTCAACTCGACTCTTACACGATCACGGACAAGATCAACGGTGGTGGCGTTTATGCCCTAGACGAGACGGCCAAATTCGACAACCTGTTCCATAAGACAGTTGTCGAGATCATTCCTGGTCAATTGTCCTCGATGGAGAAATGGCTTCGTACCATTGCCACCGGGCAAGAGCAAGAAGAGCATGCGTACAGTCATTACACGGGCGGCTTCGTTACTCGTGGTGTACTGAACAAGCAGCACGTCGACATCGGCTTGAAAGCCGGTGCTGGTGACGCGGTTCGTAAGCAGCTCGACTACCAACTCAAGGACATGGGTGCTGAGGAGCTATCTCCTAAGGCCAAGCGTGCTCTGCGTTCCCGTCTGATGACGGACATGTCGAGTAACCGTGACTTCGATCCACGCACCCTCGTGAAGCCAGAGTCTTGGACGAACGCTGGGCCGGACGTAGCAGAGGAACTGGTAGAGTTCTTTGCATCGAAGTACGGCATCAACATCGATGGCGCTTACGACGACATGGACGAGGACGCCAAGGAGCTTCGTACCAAGGCTCGTGCTGGTTACCTGGACTTGGCTCCACGTATCACTGACTACACCAGCCGTATGGCGGGTCTGTCTGAGGTGATCGGACGTCGTTCCTGGCGTGAGCTGGGTCTGTCCAAATACGACGGTCGTAGCGGTGACACCATCGACACGAACGCCGTCTATGACAAGATCGCGAACGAAGGTGGTGACGAGTTCATCGACGATCGGAAGGAAGAGGAGAAGCCTGACGAGTTCACCTGGTCGAGACAAGGTCTGAAGGATGGGATCAATGCCCGTGCTGACTTGGCTCGTAAGAAACTGGCGGAGAAGGAAGCCGAACAGAAACGTCTGGACGAAGAAGCCCTTAAAGCGGCTGCTGCTCTTCGGGTAGACGTGGATGCAGGCAAGACCACCCCAGGTGCCGGTGGACCTGGTCCAGCTCCTATTCCAGTGGTGACGGGTCAGTTCAGTCTGGATCCTATCAGCATTGACCTACTGGTTAGCTCTTTGTCTGGCGCTTTGGCACAGGCGGAAGGTGGTCAGTGGGAAATGACACTGCCTGAGCTCCTGGAGACCGTCGACAGCGGTACACACAACCGTCTTGACGCTATCCTAGCGGCTGTGAAGGAAATCGATCCTTGCGGCTGTGAGGGCCGTTCCCCTCTGCCTCGTGTTGACTTCAACCTGGCTGAGAACGCTGCCTCTGCACGCGACTACGTAACCAAGCGTTATAATGCCGCGAACCTTCCTGCTAAGTGGGACATGGCTCGTGGTTACGTGACTGATCGCTACGATGAGTTCGGGATGCCTGAACGCATTGATCAGGCGCGGGGTTATGTAGAAGGTAAACTGGACGAGCACAACGTCAAGGGTCGTCTGACGGACGCTCGTGATCAAGCCGTAAGCAAGTACCACGGTCTCGACATTCCTGGTCGTATCGCTGATGCCCGTAACAAGGCGCAGGATCAGTGGGATCAGTTCGACGCACACGGTCGGATGGATGAGGCTCGTAAACGTGTCGAAGAGTGGGATGCTCAAGGGAAGTTGAAAGCCCTCAGCGATAAAGCCATCGAGAAGTACGATGGGTTCGACGCTCAAGGGACCCTTGACAACGTTCGTGGTCAAGCCCGTGATAAGGCTGAAGATCTGCGTGAGCGTTGGGACGAGTTCGATGTGCGTGGTCGTGCCGAAGGTCTGCGGGATAAGGCGCGTGAGAAGCTGGACGAGTTTGATCCTCGCGATGCTTTCAATCGTGCTAAGGATTTCGTCAGCAATGCGTTCGGTGGTGCGATCGAAGGCAGTAACGAGTACTGGGACCGCATGCGTGAAGTGTTGGCCGAAGAACTGCACCGCGCCGGTGGTTACGGTGGAGGTGGTGAAGGTCCTGATGGCGAACCTACCCCTAGCGGTAAGCGTGGTCTCGGTGGCCGCATCTGGGGTGCAGCGAAGAAGGCTCCGGGTAAAGCCTTGCGTGGTCTGGGTAACTACCTCAGCTGGTCTTACAAGACGATCGGTAGTCTCGGTGCAGGTGCTGCTAAGTTGGGCTACGGCGCAGCTAAGCTTCCGTTCGCCTCTATCCGTGGTCTCGGTGTAGCCGACGTCCATGTGCAGGGTGAAGCTGAACCTGCCTTGACAGCCAAAGACATCCGTCGCGGTTACTACTTCGACGTCAACACCAAGAAGGTCATCGAGAAGATCAGCGACATCACAGGTCCGGTGAAGAACCGGGAAGGTGAGTTCGTGTTGACTCAGGAAGAGTTCGACAAAGGTCTGATGTCCGGCGATGGTGAATCCCTTGCAGGTTGGACTGGCCGTAAAGGTCTGAAAGCCGGCTTGGGTATGGCGGGTCTTGCGGGTCGTTACTTCACTGGCACCTACGGGATGTTGGGTAAGGCGATCAAAGGCACCTTCAACCTGGCGTACGATCAGTTCGTGCAATTCGATGCCTACTTCCCAGGTGACGAAGAACCACGTATCCGTTCCTCCCTATTGAAGAAAGGATTCTACCGCGACAAAGACGGTGCTCCACTGAAGTCCCTCAAAGACATCACGGGTCCTGTTTACGACATCGAGGACAATGAAGTCATCTCGCAAGAGGAACTCGATAAGTACAAGTCGCTCTACACGCGCAACGGTTCGCTGTTGTTCACTGTAGGTCGTGGCTTGGTCTCGGCAACCGCATGGGCTGGCGACTTGGCATTGAAAGGTGCTAAGGGTTACGCTCGCATGGCCGGTAAGTTCTACAAGGGATTGTGGAAAGGGGCGAAGGCTGTTGGTCGTGGCGTTAAGTCCCTCGGGATTGGACTCGCTGGGAAGATGGGCTTTAAGGCCGGTACTCCTGAAGCGAACGTAGCCGGTGGCATGTACGGTGGGGATGAAGAACTCCACACCGCTCTGTTCGAGGTAGGTATCGAACAGCTCAACATGCAACGCGGTATCTTCGAACTCCTGCGCAACAAGTTCAAGATGGAACAACGCGACAAGTGGGACCTGGATGGAGATGGGGACCGCGACAACTCTTGGAACGACATCCTGAAGCGTCGTAAGGCGAAGAAGGAAGAGAAGGAGCAAGCCAAGGGTGCTTCGGGTAACAACGCTGACGTCGTCAAGGCTATCGACAAGCTCGGTAAGAACCTGGACGTCGCCATCGAAGAACTCGGTGACCGTGTTGAAGAAGCGGGTGAAGACGGCCTACTCGATCAAGCAGCGGATCTGGGTAACATCGCTGAAGGTTGGGGTGGTGATGGCGGTGGTGAAGGACGTGGTCGTCGTGGACGCCGCGGTGGTCGAGGCGGGCGTGGAGGTCGCGGTATCCGCGGCAGACTCGGCGGTCTGGGTGGTCGCATCGCTGGTTCTCGTGCAGCCGGTTGGGCAGTGCGGGGCGGTACCATGGCGGTCGAAGGTGCGATGATGGCCGGCAGTGCGGTCATGGGTTCCAGCATGATGGCTGGTCTCGGTACTGCGGCAGCGGCAGCGGGTTCCACTCTACTCGGGTGGGGTGCAGCAGCGGCTACAGGTATCGGTGCTGTGTTGTCCGCTCCAGTGGTCTTGGCAGCGGCAGCCGTCGCAGCTGTGGGTTACGTGGGCTATCGCTGGTACAAGTCCTCGCAAGCCAAAGACAATCCGATCTTCTATCTCCGGATGACCCAGTACGGCGTAGCGCCTACGGATGAGACGCGCGTCAAGCAGATGCTCGCAATGGAAGAGTTGCTCCTTCCAGCTGTGACCTTCTCTGGCGATAAGGCAAGCATCGATGCTTCCAAGGTCAGCATTCCGAAACTCATGGAGATCCTCGAGATCCAAGAGGGTGAGGACAAACGACTGCGGTGGGCATTGAAGTGGTTGTCTCAGCGTTTCCGTCCAGTGTTCCTGGCGCACGTTGGCGGTATGAAGAAAACAGTGAAGTCCACCAAGCTCAGCGAAGCGGACCAACTGATCGACGGGTCGGTGATCAAAGAGTTCCTCGAGATCGTAGACCTGAAGAGCTTCGAGAAGATCTACAACGCTATCCTGGAGTCCCCGTTCGATTCGACGATGGGCTTTGGTGGTTCGTTGGATTGCGGCGCAAGCGATGTTGAGGACGCGTTCACTCTGGTACGGGATCGGATCAAGGAGACCGAGAAGAAACCTGAGGAAGCTGTCAAGTCCCAGGAGAAACCGAAAGACCCAGAGGAAGGCATTGTTGGAGCAGCGGCTGGTGCGGTAGCTGTAGCTGGACTCGATCCACTCGCGGCTGCGGCGAAGAAGAAGGCTGCGGAGGGAGAAGCACTGGATATCGGTGGGATGATGCGCAGTGGGATTGATCCTACAACCGCATTGCCTCCAACCGGTGCAGGTCCTTTGGCGGCAGCTGCGGCTGGCGTAGCGATGACCGCATTGCCATTGCCTCCTGGTGGTCCTGTGTCTAAGGAAGTGGATGGGGCTACGGTCTCGACTGCTCCGAAGGTGGAGGTTCAGGAAGACCCGGCGATGATCGCGCGTTGGACGAACGAACCAGTGAAAGCGGCAGATCCATTGTCGATGGTCGGTGGGGCGGTGGGTAGCTTGCTGAAGAGCTACTACCAGGTACAGGCAAGTAAGGTGAAAGCCTACTCGTCTTCCCTGGATATCCCAACTGCGGTGCGTTACCTGGAATACGGCCTGACCAACTTCGATGAGGAGAAGTGCAAACAACTCCAACAAGTCGAAGAGCTCTACTGGGACTTCCTGAAATTCAACGGCTACGACAACGCGTTGATCGATGGAGACCTCGGTGGGTTGGAAGACACGGTGATCGGCATCTTCACTCCGACTGGGGGTAATCCTCAGAACGTGCTGATGTGGCTGCGTTATCGTTTCATGCCTACGTTCCTGCAATACGCTATCTCGGTCCGTCGTCGTCTGCCTGGTGATGTTCGTCAGGCTCCGCGTAATCTGACCAGTCAGCTGATGCGTGACGTGCTGATCGAAACCACCCAAGCGGTGGACAGTGATGCCGGTACGTTGGTCTGGCTGAACATGCCTAGCCCTTGGCCTAACTACGTCCTGGGTAAAGACGCCAGTGTCACCACGTCGTACATCGATGCACTGCCTAAGAGTCTGAAGTCCCTCACGGTCGACGGCTTGAAGAACGGCATCCAAGCGGCGGCTGGATCTAAAGCTGAACAACCTGAATCCGCTGTCGAAGGCAGTAACCTGAACCAAGGTTCGCCTAACCAGGTTAAGGAAGAAGGTGGTCTGTTCAGTAACGCTGTCAGCTCGGTGAAGAAATTCTTCGGGTTCGGTAGCGATCCGGGTGGTACAGCTGCGGGTGCTAACACCTCGAGCAGCAGTGGTTCGTCTGGCATGGCAGGTGGTGGTCCAGGCTTTACACCGATCCCTGGTGTGGGTGGTCCTCCGGTTGCTTCGATGGGTGCTGCCGTTGCTCACCCTGGTGGTGGTGCAGGTGGTGACATCAACACCTTGCCAACTTCCAATGGCGATGGTTGGGAAGCGATGAAGGGCATCATCGTAGGCGCAGCGAAGATGGCGGGTTTCGATCCATTCATCTCCGCGAACGTAGCCGCGGTGGAGTCACGCTTCAAACCTCGTGCTGGTGCAGGTACCTCTTCGGCGAAAGGTCTCTACCAATTCGTGAATGGTACTTGGGGCGACATGCTGCGCAAGTACGGCAAGAAGTATGGCATTGCTTCGAACACCCATCAGTTTGACCCTCGGGCGAACGCGTTGATGGGGATGGAGTACATGAAGGAGAACTACGCTTACTTGAAAGAGAAGGCGAAAGTCCCTATCACGGACACGGCATTGTACGCAGCGCACTTCTTGGGTGCGTATGGTGCTCGTAAGTTCCTCACTGCTCCTGGGTCTGCTAGTTCAGAAGACATCGTGGGTAGTGCGGCAGTCAAGGCTAACGCCTCGGTGTTCCGTGAGCCAACAGGTCGTAAAGGCGTCTACGGTCGCGTCAGGACGGTTGCAGAAGCTTTGGCAGAGATCGACCGCCGTATGCAGGAAGCGCGCAGTCAGCACGATCTCAAGCCTGGTCAGAAGCCTGTTGTCGCTGAAGGTAGCGAGAACGAAGCTGCCGAGAACAAACCTCAGAATGGTGAGGGTGAAATCGGTGGAGCTGCTCCTGAGATCGGTATGGATACAGCAGCCGCTCAGGGTCCAGGTGGTGGTGCACCAACAGCAGACGCTCCTGGTGAAGCTTCGAGCTCGGCGCCTATGGCAACGGGTGGAGGCGGTGGTGGTTCTGAAGGTGCGGTGTCGAATGCGTCTAATGGTGCGCCTACTGGGGCATCGGGTGCAGGAACCTCGTACTCTCAACCTCCTTCTCCAGATGCAGCCGCAGCAAGTGCAGCAGGTAACGCAGTCCTCACCCGTGAACCGGATGATGATCAAGGGACCTTCGGTACTCTGCGTCTCGCTGACGGTACGGAGTATGTCACGCTGGAACTCCCATGGCGTGGAAACGCTACGGGTGCCTCGTGCATTCCTCCAGGCACCTACCAAGTGGCCATGCGTAACTCGCCGAAGTTCGGGCAGATCTACGAAGTGCAGAACGTCCCAGGGCGTACGGCTATCCTGATCCACTCGGGCAACGTAGCGGGTGACGAGTCCAAGGGCTACAACTCTCATGTAGAGGGTTGCATTCTTCTCGGCCTGAATAAAGGTAAAGTGGGTGGGCAGAAAGCGGTGCAACAAAGCCGTGCTGCCATCACTCAGTTTAACGAGAAGATGAGAGGGCAGCCATTTACTCTGTCTGTTATCGGCGCAGGTGCTAACACATCGGCCAAGTCGGTAGGGGATGCTCCAGCAGAAGAAGATGCAGCGAACGTCACTGCTACTGGTGGCCAGGCAACGGCTCAAGATGTTGGTGAGTCGGCTAACGGTGCAGCTTCGGGTTCTTCCGCAGCAGTCAACACTCAGACAGGTCCAGCACCTACTGGGAATGCTGCGCAGGACAATGCTGGTGCCGGTGCTCCATCGGGTACTGGATCTCCACTCTCTCCAACGATCTCGCAATCCACGGCAACTCAGAATCAGAACACCACGGCTGCGTCTACCGCGGAACTGAGTACGACTGTCGGACCGTTGCTGCAAAAGCAACTGGAAGTGCAACAATCGATGGATGGCTCTCTGAAGCAGATCCGCGACTACCTGAAACAAATGGCCAATGCTCCAGCTGCCGTGCAACAATCGGCTGAGAGTGGTCAGGAGATGCCAGGGAGTAAAGGCGGTCAGCGTCAGTGGGCACCTGAGGAACAAGCCGCTCCAGAGCAACCTCGCGCAACACCCACCAGCACGGGCAGTGGTCGTAACCCGATCAACACTCGTCGCACCAACGCGGTAACGTAAACCCATGGGGGAGGTCACACTCCCCCATTCACCAACGGAGGTCTCCTCATGGCAAGGACAACCCAGCTCGATAAAGCTTGGGCCGGTCGTGCATTCCTTGTACCGCCTTCGTCACTTTCCGATACGTTGAACGATCGTCGGCGTTATTACAGTACCGCCTCCCGTAAGTTCACGGACACCAGTCTTGGTGGACACTTCGCCCTCAACCCGCTGTCCCAGTTCACGGAGAACTGCGACTTCCCGCACAAGTCGGTATTCAGTGCGAGTAACGGGATGGGTCGCTGGTACAGTGAAGTGATTGACGACAACTCGCAGCTGGTTCACATCCGTTGCGGGGTGCCGAAGTTCAACTCAATGACCAACTTCTTCAGTAACTTCTACAACGTCCATGCGGGCGCTGTAGCACGAACAGGTCGTGGTCCGGACGTCTGGTTCCAAATCGGTAAGGCTGCTGGCATCATCGGTACCTTACCCCTGCAACCGTTTATCATGATCGGGTCTGCGATTAAGTTTGCGCTCGGCATGCCACGGTCGAAGTTCTACTACCTCAAGCCAACCATGTATCCGTATTGGTACGCCGTGAACAACATGGTGAACGGCATCATGGTGAACTTGGGTCTGACACCACACTTCCTCGCAGAAGACACCAAGCGCTTCTACGATCCGGTTGGGACTCCTACCGAAGCAGACCAGAGCGCTAACGCTCGAGTCTACGGTGAGATGATCAACTCTGAAGGTGGGTTGGACTTCTTTGCTCTGTCCACGAAGGCTCAGCGTTTGGCGGATCGTTACCGCAAGATGCTCGACGCTCAAATGGATCAACTGACGGGTAACCCTGAAACCCGCGCGGATGAGTTACGCAACATTCTTTTGGATGGGGCGATGGCCGGTACGCGTAAGTTGCAGGATCGTTCGTATTCCCTGTCCGATTACGAGAAGGCCTACTTGGCTGTCTCCGGTGAGTGGAATGACGAGTACCAGTATTCGTCGGAACAAGATACAACGGAAGATGAAGCGTGGCTGACACGTCTCTGGAAGGAATCCGTAGCGAACGCCCGCATGGGTGCAGACTTCGTAACCTTCCGCTGCAACCACACCGGTACGCAGTCTGAGTCGTTCAGCAACACCATGACTCAACCGACGCTACAGTCTGAGATCAACGGGATCAGCTCCCGTGCTCGGATGGCACGTTTCAACATCGCTGACGGTAACATCGCAGGACCCATCGGTTGGATGGCAGACAAACTCAAGTCTGTTGTGGCGGGTACCTTCGAAGCGTTCCAGATCGAAGGCTTCTTGGCATTGGCGGGTAACGCATTCGCCGATATCCAGAAGACCTACGAAGCGTCCTCGGCTGACCTCAACCGAACCACGCTTACGATTCCCCTGCGCTGTTGGGCAGCGGATGACTGGCTACGGTTGAAGAACCTGTTTATCCCACTGTGTGCTATCTTGGCATTGGGTCTTCCTCGAGCAACAGGTCGTGCTTCCTACGACGGTCCGTTCTTGCTGGAAGTCTTTAACCAAGGTCGTACCCAAATCCGCGAAGGGATGATTGAGTCCATCTCGGTAGAACGTGGTGTGGGTGACGTAGGTTGGACCAAGACTGGCAAACCACTGGGTATCGATGTCACGATCACCATCGTCGACCTCTCGACCATCCTGTCGATGCCAATCAACCCAGGTTTCAGTAACGTACAAGGTGCTGCTACCTTGGCCGCTGAAGCATTGGCGGGTGATGCGGGTGTGACTGCGGTGACTGCGATCTCCAAAGCCACTTACGGTGAGGACAACAAGTACACCGATTACCTGGCTACCCTTGCAAGTCTTCCGTTCGAAGATCAGATCAGCACCAAACGTCGGTGGAAGCTGGCAATGGCGCGTGGTCGGGCTGAGTACGGAGCGTGGAAGTCTCCAGCACGTATTGCGTCGGGTGTTCTCGACACGATGCCTGGGGATATCATCAAGATGTTGTCTCTGCCAACGTCTCGAGCGTAAACAGCATAGAGGCGGGGACAATCCCCGCCTCTATGCCCTTAGCGTTGTACGAGGTACCCGTTCGGATACAGCTCAGCCTGAACCCCTGCTACGGTGTTCGGACGAATAGCCTGGTAACTGATCGCCATGGTGCGTTCTGGTTCTGCCATCATCATGAGGACCTTAGCATCCTCTCCCAATGCGACCCAGTTCTTGTAATCCTGGATAGGAACGCCGTTGCGCAGCTTGGTGCTCCAGTAAGGAGAGATCCTCACCAGGGTGCTGATCAATAGAACACGTTGCTCAGCAGCCAGTCGCATGTCGAAGTCTTCTGGGAACTTATAGCCTGCCAGGATTTCAGCGATAGCGTTAGGGCGCTCAGACAGCAATCCATCCGCCCCCAACTTATCCAACGCCTTGTTCACGCTCTTGAGGTCAGAGGTGTTGATGGCGTTTTCAATGATGGCACGGAAGATAGCGTTCTTGACGGATTCATCGTGAGCCATCTCGGCCACGTCATCGACCAAGTCACCAATCCCGTAACGGACCAGCTGCTTAGCGATACCACTCAGGATGCCAGCTTCGGCTCCTAAGTTGAAGAACTGCATCAGATCGCTCTTGCCGGTGAGTTCTCCCACGAATTTGATCAGGGAGTCGGCGTCATCGACGTCAGCACCGTTGATAAAGGTCGGAGCAGCCCCGTAGAGGAGTTTGCCGAGCGAAGCGACATCACCGAAGCCTGCTTCGCCTAGTGTGTCTCCCAGGACGTTAGCGAGCGTACCACCCACTTGCCCCAATAGACTCGGTAGAGTGGTCCCCATCGAACTGAGGGCCTTCTCCACCATCTCCATCTTGGTGAGGTTACCGTTCTTGGCACCGAGTACCAGTTCGGTCAATTCCCGAGGAGAGCTGGTGTTACCTTTCAATCCACCGATGGCATCCGAGTAGATACCCTTGGTGGTTTCAAACACGCTGTTACGAGTCTCGGTGTTCGTAACCTCGTACGTATCCTTTACCAAGAGCTTGTCAGAAGGACGCCCTTGGAAGATCGAATTGGCTAAGCGGCCTTGAGTCATGATAAACCTCCCGTTGTCTACACAACATCCGCAAAAAAAGAAAGCATAAAGCCGGGGATTACTCCCCGGCCCTGTTTACGCTTGCTGCTTCAGTTCTTTGCGAAGTTCTTCGAAGAACTCCATTTGCCAATCGCTGTCACGAGGGCAGACGACTTTAGGCGGCTTATCCGCATATGGCGAACCGAAGTAGTAGTAATGAGCGAAGGGTAATTCAGAACCACGCAGCAGGTGCTGTAGTTCTTCGTTGTCCCTCACCTTGGCGCTAACGCCCAAAAGGAACTGCTCCTTGAAATCCTGGTTCCACACCACCTCGAGTGTGTTGCCAAACTTCTTCGCTTCAAACCCAGCCAGGGCTCTGAGCGACTCGTGCTTGCAACCCGTCTTCAGGTAGTACCAGAGACCTTCGGCCGTACGGAATGTCCCGTAGGTCGGATGGTCCACTGCTACGTCAGCCAGGTTGGTCAGCAGTCTACCCAAACGTGTGCGGCCTTTTGAGTAAACGTTGATGTGGCTAATCCCATCATCCAGAGGATTGTAAGTGGGTACTTCTGGCTTACTCATCGCTAGACTCCTCCGGCTCAGCGGGTTTCGGTTTATCACTCGCAGGCTTGCGGCGCTTGCGAGTTGTTTCGGCGACGTGTTGCAACCGACGATCGGAATAGCGGTTCCGAACTTCGATCTCGCTCGTGTAGACTTTCTCGCCGTAATGCATGTCGATGCGTACAACGTACTTGTCACAGCCCAACAGTTGGATCAAGGTCTCCAACCGTTCCCATGAGATTGAGGGTCGTGTTAACGCACGGGACAAGTTGTTCTTCTCCTGTGCCACTAACCGGCGATCACCGCCGTACACCTTCTGGTAATACCGTTCCATCTTTCGATCGAGGCTATCGACGTTAGGGGAGTGGGCCATGAGGATGTCACGAAACATCAAGGCGAGTAGGTTCTCTACGTCGTCTTTCCCTGTCTCAGGGTTGTTCACTATCGTACGAAACGTTTTGGCGCTCATCATCGTATCCTGTTGCAGGTCCCACTTACTTTCGATGGAGGGACAGAGGATGTTTTAGGTGTTGCGGATCGTTATTGATGTTTCGAGCACAGAGAGCACATCACTCACCACCCCTGAGAAGTTCTTTCTCATGTAGATAGAGTATGAATGCAGTGGATCGGTGTACTTGTCTACATACTCGTAATGTATGACTGACAGCTTTTGCAGCAATAGCTCTAGAACGTCCTGAGGTGCTCTGTAACCGCTGCGGACATCGTAATAGTAGTCCACAATGGTTATTTCGCTCATGTTCCGTCTACGGGCTCTCCAGGTGTTTGGAGTGTCTGTTTGGGATTGCATGCAGGAGTACAACGTGTCTAACCTGAAGAACAGGTCATTTACGGTGTCTGTGTACGTCATCAAGGTGACGTCGAAGTGTTTACTCCCAAGTACCGGTAATTTTATAGACGTGGCGACCTCCGCCAGTAGGAACATGCGTTCCCAATCGTCATCAGGTAATCGTTCGGGCAGGAAGAGTTTATCCACGCCCAGTAGACGGTAAATAAAATCTAGCATAGGAGACAGCCATGTCCGGTGAAGTATTAGAAGGTGAAGTGTTCGTCGCCCAACAAGGTGACGTCGATCCCAGCGAAGTTGTAAAGTTTACGCAACGCCTGCGCTACCAGATGGTGGGAGACCTGACAGACCACGGTGCCGCCGTTAGGGGCGACAACAAGGAACTGGCAAGTCTCCTGCGCGACATGGACCGTTCGGCCCTGACGCAGCGTGAGCTGAACATCCAGGAAGACAGCCGTCAAGACGGCCGCCTTGCCATCGAAGCCTACAAGGAATTCCGTGGGATGCTCGGACAAGACCCGTTCTCACAAGGTGGGACGGTTCAGCGTCGTCGCGATCCTACGGAAGGCGTTGTTCTTCCACAGGTGGAGCTGGTTCCTGGGGAGGACCATCAGGGCGAGCAGTCTCTGAATATTGACGATTATGTATCGCCTGAAACATAGCCTTGTTGTAACACACCCATGACGTAGGAACGTGAATCAGGGATACCCATTCTTGGAGTACCCCGGAGCGACACGCGAATGCGTCACTGATCCCTTTCTCAAGAACGGGATCTTTCCCCAGCGGCGAGATGCGCGAAGTCATGATCACGTTTTCAGGGATCTTGTTCTTCAGCAACTCGTCCTGGTGGTGTGACAGCCAATCTTCGACGTTATACAGTGCGATCATCTCGAACTGCTTCTCGAAGCGTCTCACCGTCAGTTCCTTCCAGGGCACGTACGCCCCAAAGACACGCGTTGGCATCGGCATGTAATGCTGCATGCACTTGACGACGATGTCCCGCTCAGCCTGCGTCAGATCAGAGTACGGGTAGAAGTTGATGTAGATGTCCAAGGCATCGAACTCTACACCGCGCTCCAATGCTGGCAGCTCCTTCTTAATGTCCTGTCGAATCTGGTAGACAAAGTCTGTCATCTTCGCATAGGCAATCGTATCCCCGTTCCGTTCAGCGAACGCTTTCTGATACGCATCCCACGTAACCATGCCGTCTGTAGCTTTTTCGAAGTTGTCGTGTTGCCGGAAACGGTAGTACTCAGTCGAGGCCAGCACTTCTGCCAGCCCATCCTTTTCCTCTTCGCCCATCATGCGAACGACCGTAGCGTGGCGAACATCAAGCAACATCTCGATATCGATCAGTGCTCTTTGATTAGCCATTTACTTAGCCACCTTCGGTTTCTGTCCGGCCAGAAGGCGTTCAATACCCAGATCAGCCAGGCGCTTGTTGTACTGACCCATCGTCAGCGAGTAGAGGAACATCAGGAGTGGGTTCTTGCCCAGACCTACTTGAATCTCTTCAGCCGTTTGGCTCAGCTGTTTGTTCTCAGTCGGAATGCCTTGAGCGTTCTTCAGCCAGGCCATGGATTCAGCTTGACGGCGAGCCACTTCATTCTGGAGGGTAGTCAGACCGATCAGGTAAACGTATTCGTTCACCATCTCGATGATCCACTCCATGTCGAACTGTTCGGCGGAGAGTTTCTTCCACACACGCAGTCCACCGGTTTCAGTGGTGATCGAGTTACGCCAAACGATACTGCGGGCCAACATCAGTAGCTTGGAGGCGCGGATGTACGCCTCGTTACCGAAGGGTTCAGTGAAGCGAGCGATAATCGAATCCGCTACTTCGATGTCATTGGGCTTTTGCATAGACGTCCTTTAAAGCTTGTTGGTACCCGGAGCAAATGCATCCTCGGGTACAGGCGTCCCAGGCTTCAGGTTGTTGCCCAGGTGCATGCAGTTGAAGAACACGGACATGGTGTCGATGGATTTGGCATTACCCAGACCCGACACTTGTTCCAGCGTACATTCACCGTTCTCCACCAACTGACGACGCATCTCACGATAAGCCGCTTCGTCACCGCCCCGCACTTTGATCTTCTCCATGATGGTCCGATCAAGACCGCGGGAAGACAACGAGCTGAGTTCAGGTGCCGATACACGGCTACCCTTGGACTGGCTGGTCGGTTGGTTGGTGAGGTCGTCGATACGCTGGTTGTGTTCAGGGATCGAACGCTTCTTGACCACGGTCTGTGCTTGACGCCGCACAGGGAGGTCCAACACCGGGTAAGGGTGTGGCGTTACGTATTGCAGACCGGTTGCACCGTCCGTCATGACCAAGCGGTGGGTCAGGCTCTTGCCGAGGCTGCGCACCAGTTGGAAGTTACGGGCGATGGAGATACGTGCCTTACCAAGGTTAGGAACATAAAACGGGAGCATCTCCCGGTTCTTGATCTCTTCCGGAGTTTCGGCTGGACCCAAGCGTCGGATGTACGCTTCGAAGTCCTTGTCAGACATGGCAGCGAACTTAGCCGCTAGCAGGTCAGGGTTGGTCTTATCGCCAGGAATGATCTTGGCAATGTTGTCCAAGATGAACTTGGTCACTTTCTCACGTTTAGCGTTCACGGGATCACCCTTTGGTTGCACTTACAGCATATACGTGGCTGACACTGGCCAGCCACGATACGTCACGATGCAACGGCTTACGCCGAAGGGAGATTGAAGCGAACCAGCGTCGGAAGAACATGACCCTGGAAGTACTTCAACCACTGCGCTGGGCTGAGATCATCGATCAAGCATTCACGCTCGTCGAGGGTAGGCACCGGCGCTTTGCTCAGTTCAATACGGAAGTACTTATTGAGCGAAACCATTTCGTCGCCGTGAGTGTTCCTGAAAGTTGCACGGAACACATCACCGAGTGCTTGCTTGTTCTCGCTAAGCAGGTCTTCTACTTCTTGGGACAGGTGGGTCATGACAGCAATTCCTTGTGGAATGACTCACCTGCACCGCTTAGTCAGCGATGATGTCAGGCAAGCCCATTTCTTTACGTGATTTTGGATACCAGTACGGGTGGTACTTGCCAACCCGCATACGGAGGATGTCCAGGGTAGACAGGAAAGGCACCTTTTCACCTTCTTCGACAGTCGTGTGCCAGAAGCGAGTGTTCAAGAGCAGTTCCCAATCGTAGCCCATGGCCTTGATTTCGTTGTACAGTGCTTCTGGTTCGCAGTGATAGGAATCATCGATGTCCGTACGGTACGTGAATGTCCAGTGCATCTCCATAAGGATCTGCGCCGCGCGCTGAGCAGCAAACGATTCGCGCAGCTTCTTGCGTACGTTGGTCCGACGGATTGCCATGTCGGGATAAAGTGCCAACGCGTAGTTTTGAACGTTCCCTGTCAAACCATAACGACCAGCTTCACGAAGCAGGTAGATAAAGTTGGACATGTACGGCAGCCAACCTTCCTTCTGACTGACGATGATCGGCAGCGGAATACCCGACGGACCGTACTTCCCACGCATGTTGGTGAGCTTCAGTTCGATGAGGTCCGCTTGCTTGGTTTCATCACCAGGCTCGTACGGGAATTCGGCAACACCCTTTTCCTGCATTTGGGTGTAGTGCGTGATTGCATAACAGTTGCCGGTCTGGAAGCTCAGGTTCTCAGGCACGCGTTTGAGCTTCACGTCGCCTTTGAGGTGGTTGAGCGTCTTGATGTTCGGCTTGCGCGGATCGAGCTGGTACTGTTGACCAACATGCGCCGTGCTCAATAGATAGATACCGTGCTTCGCCGTGAGGTCTGGCGCTTGCTCGACGATCTGCGATTTACCGCTGTTGACACGCATGGCCAACATGTTCAGTTCGGACGTACCGACGGAACCTTCTGCCAACATTTCAACGGCCGATTCAGCCTTGAGCCCGGACAGGGAATCCCAGAACTCGAGCAACGGTACGAAGTACTCGTACGGCTTGCCGGTGCCAGTGTCGATCAGTTCCAGCTGGACGCGAGGTTCTTCCTTGAGGCGCTTCTTGGCGAACTCTTTCAGGACGTTGAACAACTCGGTACCGTTGTAGTCGACCGACGAGGTGAAGAAGATACGGTCTTTGGCGATCAGCGATTCAGGTACTGGGAAGCCAGGCAGAGGCAAGCCCATGGACAGTCGCACGATGCGTTCTACACGCTCCTGGACGATGGTCGTCTCAGTATCATGTACGTGCATCACGCTCGCCGAGAAAGCCCGTAGCATAGCACCGCCATAACCGGCGGCGATGGTGGACTTAAACATGTTCGGCAAAGCAGCGATGCAGGAGAAAGGTGCCAAGCCACCGTTCAGGATCATCTGACCTTTATGGCCCTTGACCCAGTTACCGGCCGAGACGTCGAGAATGGTTCCCGTGTTCGGCATGGGATAGAACGGTGCAGCAGGTTTCTTCCATGCGGCTTTAAACATATATTGCTCCGGTTTGATATGTAGCACGATAAGCGGACCGTGCAGAACTTATACACCCTACCCAATCAACCGAGGGGACGAAAACGTGTCCAAAGAAAACGCCTTCCTTAAAGAACTCGTTAGCAGTGAGATGCACAGTAATGTTGACTATCTCATGTCGACCGCCAGTAACTTTTCACAAGAAAGTAAAGTGGTGGCCTTCATCGACGACGCCCGTTCGCAGTTCAGTGCGTTCGTTGGTCGTGCAGCGACATTCTTCACCAGCTCCAAAGTCGGCAACTTCAAGCCGGTCACTGTCATCCCAGGGAAACTCACCGAGTACGCCAATGCCGATGGCTATCGCAGCATCGGGCAAAAAGTCGTCTCGATTCCTCTCGGATTTCAAGGTAAGTACATAGACTATATCCAGTCTCTCGCTTCCGCCTTGACTTACGTGGAAGCGTTGGAGAAGACCATCGGTGCGGCAAGTGTTCAACTGGCCCAACTGACCGGTGATCCAGATCGCATGAAAGCGCAGAGCAGCCTTCGCCAGCTCGAAGCGCTGATCAAACCTATGCCTGCGTCTGATTTCAACGCCCTGCGTGCCTACTGCGGCAACCACGGCAAGACCGTGGCTCGTCTGGCTGACGTGATTGACAACGGTGGCGAGATCGAATCGATCTACCGTGAGGTCAACCAGCTGAACCAGCGTTGCGCTCGTGTGGACTGGGCTTCGATCGACAAGAAGACCAACCGCCTGGCCGAACTGATCACTCACGTCCAGAAGGAAATCGACGCGGGTGGTGATGGTGACGTCTCAGGTGCTACGGCTTCCGGTCTGTCCGCCATGATCTACGGTTTCGCTACTACTGTATCGGCAGCCGCTGTTGTGGCTACTGGTGTGCAAGAGCTGACCCAATGCCTCGCTAAGATGGTTGGCGAAGCAGTCGAAGCGTAAGCAGCACAAACCACCTGGGGTTTGACGCCCCAGGTGGTCTCATTCCTTTTATGCTGTCCGCAAACAGTCAAGTACCGCTCTCACATCCATCGCGAAGGTGGAACCGTCACCGTACTGGAACCAGCGTGGTAACATCGAGGTCAGTCCATTAGACAGCGTGCTTAGATCTACCTCACCATTCTGGAAGCGTTCCACCAGTTGTTGGGAGGAGTTCTTTCTCCATATCCAGGCCGAGATAGCAGCAGGAAGCATCAGAGCACTTGCAGAGCAGGCCAAGTGCAGCTGAGTATTCACGGTATCCATTTCGGTCGGGGATGGGTTCTTGACGCCTTTCAGCTTGAAATACAACGACGCTACGACAATAAGCCTACGTACACGACAGTGGACTTTATTCTTGTCACAGACAGTATTTCTCGCGTGGGGGCAAGATGGCAGGGATTCTTGCGATGACGCAATAACATTGCCGGACATATGGGAATACCTACGGGTTATCGGGTTTCAGTTACGCCCGATCAATCGCGTAGTGGATGTTGGATTCGAAGCGCGCCCACAGACCCACGTCTCCGTTCTCCAATTCCACCATGGTAGCATACCGCCCAACCTTGTCCGACTCGCGCCAAGTCACGACCTTAACGCTCTTCACGTCAGGACCGAGTGCCGCCAGCTGGTTTCGGGAGATAATGTCGCTACCTAAGATTAATCGAACCTTGGCTTCGTACGGTTTCGGTTCAGCATTCTCTTTCTCGAGGTTGAAAACGGGCTTCACATCGATGTACTTCGTGATTTGAGTCACGAGGGGTTTCAGTTTACGGTTGCCCTTAGTGTCCTTATCCTCATAGATTAGGTCGGTAATCTCGGTGAGGACAAAGTACTTGTCGCCATTCCGTATGTTTTTCAACGTCTTACGGAGTGACTGCCAAACGCTGGCTTTCCGGAAACCCAGACCCACTGGAGTTTGCTCAACCATTACCGGTGTCTTGTCGCTATTGACGGTGTCGAGCCGTTCCTGTCCTTCAAACAAGAAGGTGGTCCCGTAGGTCCGAACTTCGTTGTAGATCCGTGCAGAGAAGATCGTATCGAGGTGGCCAATCATCAGACGACCACGCTTGACAGAATCGCGCTTGATCGCGCTTTTGCGCAATGCTTCCATGATCGGGTCAGGCTCAGTCACCAAGCATACACCCAGGAAGTTGTCCGCATACCGCTTGCCCGGCAGGTCATCTTCCTTATCCTTGGTGCCGTGCGTCCCCACGTAGTAAACGTGATGGCCAGTGTCTTCTTCCACGAAGTCTTCTTCCGTGGTAGAGAAGTACCAACGAGGTGCCTGAAGAATACGTGGCACTTCCGACTTCTGATTCCAGTAGCCAGCAGCATCACGGTCTTCACGGATATCGTCGAGCTTCTTCTGAGACAAGGCCAGACCACGCGTAGCTAGCGTGTCCGCACGATCATTACCTGGATGGCCGTTGTGGCCTTTGATCCATTCCAGGGTCAGAGTCTCGCAATGAGCCGTCAGCTTCTCGTAGAGGCCTTTGACCTTCTCCCAAGTCGGACGGTACTTGATCGGTTCGCCAGTGGAACCCACCCAGCCACGCTTAGCCCACTTGTCAACCCACTGAGTCGTGCCTTGCACAACGAAACGGGAATCGGAGAAGATCTTGACGACCTTGAGTTCAGGACGCGATTCGAGCCACTTGAGTGCTTCGTAAAGCGCCCACAGTTCGGCTTCGTTGTTGCTCCCCATGACAGTGTTGCCGCCAGTGAGGTCATGGTAATTCACGACGGTGACTTTAGGAGCAGCCGTGCCGTCAAACTGATAACCCAATTCCGTTGGAACGACCTTCGGGTTACCAGTACCACGCTTGGGCTCCTCATTGAGGAAGGTGTAAGCGTGAACGCCCCAACCCGCATGCCGGGTGTGCATCAGGTACCCAGCATCGCAATAGACGATGGCACTACTCGCCATTGTTTCAGTAGTCATGCACTTTTATCCAGTAGGTTAACAGTATAATTCCTACACAATGAGAAGCCCCTGTAAAAACTTACTCGCTGCACTTCCCTTTGGCAGCAAGAGTCTTCAATTCATCGCGAAGAAAGTCAATGTGTTCATTGAGTCGGTCGACCACACCCTGGTCATCATCGTCCTGAAGATCGTCGAGCGTGGGCTTGTCTGGGATGATGTAGGTCCCACCTGACTGACAGGTCACCACAAGACGACGCGGTTTCTCATGATCCGCCTTCGCCTCGATCGTATTGTAGATCACGATAGAAGGAGGTTGGGGTGTGAGTGGTACACACGACCCCAACATGAAGGTCGTGCAGAGTAAGAGTTGTTTTGGGTGGATCATTTGGTGGGCCTTAATCTATCGCCTTGAGCTTTCCGATTGCGTAATCTCGCAGGGATGGTTTTCCCTTTTGTTTCGGAGGCTGGGCGGCGGTTGGACGTTCGGGTGGTGAAGGATTCGGTGTTGTGGGGGCAGGTTTCATGGGACGCGCTTTGAGGCGGCCTTCTAATACGCCGATCAATTCAAGCTGATCAGAGTTTGTTTTCTTTAGTTCTACCAGCTCGGTCGTCAGCTTGGTGTTTCTGACGTGTGTGAGGTCAGCCACGACTTTGACGTAGTAGAACAGAACGAACATCACCAACAAACAGGCAGCCAGTCCCGTAGCAGCCTTATTAGAAAGCAACAACTCTCTAACACCTTTATCCCGCAACACGATCTCTTTCAGAAACGGAAAGAGTGATTTTAGAACAAGCAGTATCGTGTAGAGAAGGGACACATCTTGACTCCTTTTAGGTGTCTAAAAAATACTATGTCTTCTTAGCAAATGTACGTGTTTCGAACACGTTCCTGGTTCATACCTTTTGCCGTAGCGCTCAGAGGTGATTCGTGAAGAGTTTTAAAGGGTTCGCCCACATCGGCACATTGGCCGACAACAGAGATCATAAGGACGCGCCGGTCGGTGAGCTTTCAGCGCTCTCTCAGACCTTCACGCGCGATCAAACCAAACACACCAGCGGCGCTAACCCAGGCTTCATGCTGCGTGGTTTCTCCTACTACGTCGACGACGTCAAGACGCAATTCCCGGACGTGGATGCGTTGGCCATCCTGGCGAAGATCGATTGGGTCTACGGTAAGGCACGCCTCGGCACGCTGACCACCGATGTCCTGTCGGTGAGGAACGCTTGGATCACGGACAACGCTGCAACGCACGACTTGCTCGAAACGGGCGAGATGGTTTTGTTCGACACCAACAAATGGTGCCCGTCCTACATCGTGTTCGCGCCGAAGGGTACGACCACCCGCTGGAAGATCTGGTTTGCGGAAGCAGCCTTCTTCAACCAGTTCGACGAATACATCTTCAACCACGTCAAGCCGTTGACCAACCTCGACGACTTCTTCCTGGACTACGTGAACCTCAAGCCAAAGCTTGCGGCCCGTACCTTGAGCGATTCGATCTCTCAGGTAGATGTCCTGCGTAAGTCCGATCCTGAGACCCGTCTGCGCGTTGATCCATTCGACTGGATTGACCCGATCGACCGTAACCTCAAGATCTCCGTGGACTGGATGTCGCTGCTCTGGGGTGAGGCGGGTAACAACCTCGACGCCACCAAAGAATCGCTGGCAGCCTGGATCCTGGCTAACTCCACCCACACTCGTGAAGAGTGGGCAGTTATCTTCCCGGACATCTTCACCTCCACCGAGTTGATCTTCGTTCCGATCTGGGATGAGTTCGCTGTACCAGAACGTCCTCGTGAATCCGGCATCTATCGCGGTGCAGGCAACATGATGGCAGGTATCGCAAAAGCAAAGATCGTAGCGAAGGGTGTTAAGTACACACCTGCGCACATCCAGGCTGTGGCGAACGATTGCCCTACGCAGTTCAAGTCCGTCCGCTGCATTGTAGTGGGTGGTCCTGAGAACCGTGATGGCAAGAACCAACTGATCCTGCAACACCCGGACTGGTTGAACGTGCCGACGACTCATGTCGACTTCATGCGCATGACCGAGCTGACGCGCGGTGCCGTGATGCTGATCATGGAGATGCTCCAATACGCAGAAGAGATGACGCCTACCACAGCGCCACCTACCGGCTACAACCGGACCATGCGTGATGGCGTGATGTACCTCTCCAAGACCTATCAGAAGTTCCTGTACTTGGTCGTAACCAAGCACAGCTTCGACGCGCTCGTGTAGGGGTAACCGATGGCCAGAATCACTCCACCTATTGGAGCGAAAGGCCTCTTCAAGGTCCGCAGTCCTTACGTAGTTTCGGCCGCCGCCGTCTACTGGGTAGGTGCTGTCCGGACCTATGAGGAACTGATCGCTGCAAAGATCGATCCATTGACGCAGGTGTACACGCCTGTCCAGTTGGGTCAGCCCGATTACAACCAGGACATCATCGAGGGTGCGCAAGTCATCACCCTGTTGTCCCATGTGCGGCCACCGCTCCACATTCCAGATACGTACATTCTGGAATACCCGAACATGTCCCTCGTTCCACACTCGTGGATCGTGTGTACTGTCAGCTGTGGGATTCTTCCGGATACCTACGACCTGACTCGGATGCAACAAACGGTAGCGGCCGCTGTGTCGGAATACACGGGGGTTCAATCCACCGTCACTATCTCGACTGCACCGACCACTGACTCGGTAACAGAGGAAGCTTACAAGGAAGCGAAGATCGTTCGCGATGCAGCCCTTGTGAACAAGTCCACTGACTTCGTTGAGAAGTTGGCATTGCAGGAACAGCTCGACAAGGTAAACGCCTACGTCACTGACCTGCTGGCTGTTATCGATCAACAGAACCTCGAGATCGCAGAGCAGAAGCAAACCATTGCTGACCGTGATGCAGAGATCCTGGCGCTGAAGCAACAGATCGATGATCTGACGCCGTAACGTAAAGGGCATAGAGGCAGGGCACTACGCCCTGCCTCTATGCTGCTACCATCCGTTATCTTCACAGGTGCAGGAGGTTAGCCCACACTTACAACCGAACAACTTACGAAGGATGATCATCAGGAATACCCGAACTCAGTGAAACACATGGCGTGCTGATGAGGAATACCCCACACGCTACGCTCACCACTGTACAGGTTAGGCGACTCGCCGTACGCCACCATACCTGGATACTGCAACCGCAACCGGACGATCTTCTCTTTGAGAGGATTCACTCGGGTACCGATCTTGCACTTGATCTTCTCGATACAGAACAGGACAGGCTGCTTACGCTGAAGGAACGTTTCCATCATGTCGAGAGGACCTGTGATGACCGGGACAAGTCCTTCCATCAGAGCGGCCTGTACCGCCATCGCACACTTCGCTTCCACGTAGTCGAAACATTCGATCTCACGCAACACCGAGATCATCTTGTTGACGTCTTCTTGTGTTTCCATCCAGATAGGAACTGGCTTACCTTCAATGGTCAGCTTCCGCATATTCGAATTCCACATGCTCGTTATAAGGGTGGGGGTAGTTGATGTTCCGGTCATCGATGATGATGGTTTCGGAGTTGGGGAACGCACGCTGGTTGTCAGGGTCATGACTGATGATCAGGATCTGACTGAAGCGGTCACTGTCCACAAGATCCTTAATCAACGGGATCAAGTTGTGGGCGTGGGTTTCATCGAACGTACGACCAGGCTCATCCAGGAAGAGTGGG
>RCUJ01000453.1_pt1 | contig 23678 bp, 23 predicted proteins | sample 2166321 | NCBI WGS metagenome assembly RCUJ01 (sample SAMN09932808, study PRJNA488358) | compost metagenome | feature: garden; material: soil; isolation source: compost soil in an enriched community after 118 h of incubation | place: Germany: Experimental Botanical Garden Goettingen | collected... | reverse complement strand
CATGGGCCTGGGCGTCGCGGCCGTGCCGGAAGTGCTGCGCGAACTGCCCAAGGCATTGCACAACATCTTCGAGTCGCCGATCACCGTGGGCGCGTTATGCGCTATCGTGCTGAATATCTTTCTGCCCGAAGAATTCATCGAGCTGGAAGAAGACGATTTCGACCCGGAAGCTTCGATCCTCCAGGTCATGGAGAATCCGGACGTCAAGCCGCACGGCGAATCCCTCGAGCCTGGCGCGGCCTTACAGGCACACCGCTGATGCCGCTCAAGGGACGAGCCGCTGGCGGTTCGCCCCTTGTTTTCGAGAGCCCATCGATGCGCAGACTCCTCGCCCTAGGCCTTTCCCTGTTGCTGCTCGGCCTGAGTGGCTGTGCCCTGCTCCCCAACCGTGATCCGCTGGACATCAATGTGGTCGGCATAGAGCCCTTGCCCAGCCAAGGCATGGAACTGCGCTTTGTGCTGAAACTGCGCGTACAAAACCCCAACGAAACCCCTGTCGACTACAACGGCGTGGCCCTGAACCTTGAGGTCAATGGCCAACCGCTGGCCTCGGGCGTGAGCGATCAACGGGGTTCGATCCCGCGTTTTTCCGAGGCGCTCATCAGCGTACCGGTGAGTGTTTCGGCATTCTCGGTGCTGCGCCAGACCCTGGGGCTGGACCTGACACAAACCCTCGACAAGCTGCCCTACGTACTGCGCGGCAAACTGGCCAGCGGCGTGTTCGGCACGATGCGTTTTGTCGACAGCGGCCAGTTGAGCATCGCCGGGCCCAATACCGGGATCTGGTAGATTCAACGTTACCGTCCATCGATCAGCATGCTGGTGCCTCAGATAAACCGCACACCGGGCTTCGGCCGCTCGTCCACGTTCAACTCGAACACGTCCGGGCGCGCATAGTGCCCGACCACGTCGTAGTCGTAGCGGGCACGCACCAGTTCATCGGTGTCGATCTGTGCCGTCAGCAACCCTGCACCGCCTCGCAGTGGCCCGGCCAGTACATCGCCCATGGGGCCGACGATCACACTGCCACCGGCAATCAGCGGGCGATCGGCCGGCCAGTCGGCAATCTCCACACCCAGGTCGGCCGGTGATGGCTGCACCTGGCAGGCACTGACCACAAAGCAGCGGCCTTCATGGGCGATATGGCGCATGCTGACGTGCCACATCTCGCGCTCATCGACGGTGGGTGCGCACCAGACCTCGACGCCTTTGGCATACATCGCCGTGCGCAGCAGCGGCATCATGTTTTCCCAGCACACCGCCGCGCCCACTCGTCCGACCTGGCTGTCGATCACCGGCAACGTCGAGCCATCGCCCTGGCCCCAGATCAGCCGTTCGGTACCGGTGGGCATCAGTTTGCGGTGCTTGGCCACCAACCCCGCCTGTGGCTCGAAATACAACGCCGTGCAATACAAGGTACTGCCCGAGCGCTCGATCACCCCCAGCACCAGGCTGGCACCGGTGCGCGCGCTGAAACCCGCCAGGGCCTCGGTTTCGACCCCTGGCACGTCTATGGCGCTGGCAAAGTAACGGGCATAGGCCTCGCGTCCCTCCGGCAGCCGATAGCCCAGCCGGGTGCCGAAGCCTTCCCCCTTGGGATAGCCGCCGAGCAACGCTTCGGGCATGACCACCAACCCGGCGCCGGATTCGATGATCGCACGCTCATACGACAGGATCTGTTCCAGGGTCTCGCCCTTGCCCCCTGGCAACGAACCGATTTGCAGTGCAGCGACGATGGACTTTGGCATCACGGTAACTCCCGGGCATTGAGGTATTGCTCATTCTCCGGCCACCGTCGATCATCAATAAAGCCCAATCCAGTGCTGAATGATATGAACCATATGAATATCGCCAACCTTGACCTCAACCTGCTCAAAGTCTTCGAAGCCCTGCACGACGAGTCCAGCGCCAGCCGTGCCGCACTGCGCCTGGGCGTCACCCAGTCGGCGGTGAGCGCCGCCTTGCGCCGGTTGCGCGAGGTCTACGCCGATCAGTTGTTCGTGCGGACCGGTCGCGGTCTGGCGCCGACGCTACGGGCCAACCAGTTGAAGCCGGTGGTCAGTGAGGCGTTGAACAAATGCCGGCAGAGCCTGGCCATGGTCGATCCCGCCGCCCATCAGTATGAGGGTCGGTCGGTGAGCGTCGGGATGTCGGATGACTTCGAGATTGCCTATGGGCGACGGCTGATCGAGGAGATCGCCGAGCGTGCGCCCAAACTGCGCCTGATCTTCCGCCAGACCCACAGCCAGATCGTCGGCCAGGCCCTGATGGAGCGCAGCCTTGACCTGGCGATCACGGCCGGCGGCCTGAGCGAACGCTTGCTCAGCCGCCAGGTACTGGGGGAAGGCCGCTACCAGTGCCTGGTGGACCCCGCCAGCCTCGCGGCCGGGCAGCAGCAGCTCAGCCTCGACGAGTTTGTCGCGCGCGAACACATTCTGGTGTCATCAGGGGGCTTTATCGGCATCACCGACGAGGGTTTGGCGGGCCTGGGGTTGAGCCGGCGGGTGTGCGCATCGACCACCCATTTCGCGGCGTTGCCGTTCCTGCTCAAGGGCAGCCGGGCAGTGGCGACCATCCCGGCCCATGCCGCACACAGCATCGCCTCGCTCAGCGGCCTGGCCCTGCTGCCCTGCCCGCTGGATCTGCCGCGCTACCCGATTGAACTGGGTTGGCGCACCAGCAACCAGCTCGATCCGTTGCTGCTGAAAGTGCGTGACGCGATAGTTGCCAGTTTTACCCGGGGCAACGCCTGACCACCTTCGTCCGCAAACTGGCGGTTACTTGGCGGCCATCAGCCGATTGACTTCGCTGCGCACCATGTTGGCGTATTCCGGCGGGGACATGGCGTCCAGTTCGGAGCGGACCCACTCGGCCCATTTGCCTTTGCGCTTGGAGCGCTCGCCGAACAAGCGGGCGGCCTCGCCCTTGGACTTGCCCAGGTTGGCTTGCCAGAGGTCGAACAGACGGGATTTTTCATCTTCAAGCGCCGCGCGCTCGGCAAGGGGTTTGTCGGCCAGATTGAAGCTCATGGGAATTACCTGCGGCATAAAATAGGCGACATCTTACACTGTAGGCGGATTTCTCCAGAGATGGATTTCCCGGAGCATGGTGGGAACGGCTGCAACTTTTGCCTGACGCCTACACTCCATTGCTCACAGCCCCCCTTTACCTGCAGGAGTTACCCAATGGCTCGCACAAACGCCACGCAAGACGATCAAATCAAGGATCAGACCTTCAGTGAGCTGCAAGCGCTGATCGAGGAATCGGAGAAACTGCTCAAAAGCAGTGCATCACTGGTGGGCGAGGAAGCCGACAACCTGCGCGGGCAAATCGCACTCAAACTGCAACAGACCAGGGATGCCATGTCCAACGCGCGAGCGCGTACTCAGCCGGTGGTCGATGCGACCGAAACCTACATTGGCGGTCACCCTTGGCAAACCGTGGCCATCGCCGCCGGTTTCGGCCTGGTGGTCGGACTGCTGCTGGGACGTCGCTAACCCCCCCCGAACAGCCGGCTTAAAGTGAGTGCTGTCTGATGTGGGAGCATCTGTCTTGATCACATGTCAGCTCTCGTCAAGCATGGGGCTTGCGAACACCTACCCTGTGGCGAGCGAGCTTGCTCGCGCTGGGCTGTGCAGCAGCCCCAAAACCGATCACCGGGTTTTATCTGAAAGCCTGCAATAGTCTTGTTGGGGCTGCTTCGCACCCCAGCGCGAGCAAGCTCGCTCGCCACGGGGCAGCTTCACTGCCCCGCCAGCTCCCGCAATTGCGCCAGCGTCTGCGCATCCAGCACGATGCCTTCAGCAGCGGCCCTTGCGCGCTCGCGATGGCGACGGTCCCCCGGCAACCGCCGCAGCCCGACCCCGTGCATCTGCCGCACCAGTTCCTCGCTACGCTCGGCGAACCCCTGCCCGGCAGCCTTGCTCGGGTCGATGACAATCAATAACTGGCCAGTCCACGGGGTTTTCGCCCCGGGATGGTTGGACCAGTCGAACTCGAACGAGAAGTTGCCACCGGTCAACGCGGCAGCCAGCAACTCAACCATCATCGACAGGGCCGAACCTTTATGCCCGCCAAAAGGCAGCAATGCGCCCCCCTCCAGGATCGCCTTGGGGTCGGTGGTCGGCTGGCCGAGGCTGTCCACCCCCATGCCGGGCGGCAGGCGTTCGCCTTTGCGCGCAGCGATCTGCACATCACCGTGGGCAATGGCGCTGGTGGCCAGGTCGAACACAATGGGGTCGGCATTGGCCCTGGGCGCAGCGAAGGCGATCGGGTTGGTACCAAACAAGGGGCGATCCGCGCCGTGGGGCACGACACAGGTCATGCTGTTGACCACGCTCAGCGCGACCAGTCCCTCATAGGCGAATGGCTCGACATCCGGCCAGAGCGCTGCAAAGTGATGGGAGTTGCGAATCGCCATGACCGCGATCCCCGCACTGCGGGCTTTCTCCACCAGCAATGCGCGGCCGGCGGCCAGCGCCGGTTGGGCAAAGCCGTTGCCGGCATCGACCCGGACAAAACCCGAGGCCACGTCTTCTACCACTGGCACCGCCTGGCCATTGACCCAACCGCTGTTGAGCGTCGACACATACCCGGGAATCCGGAATACCCCATGGCTGTGGGCGCCGTCGCGCTCGGCACCGGCGCAATTGGCGGCCAGCACCGAGGCCACCTCGGGACTAGTGCCATGTCGGCGAAAGATCGAATCCAGAAGCTCAACCAACGCTTCGTACGACAAGTGAGGCGAGGCTGCATTGACAGCATGATCGTGTGGCACAGACATCTGAAGCTCCAGAATTTTTATTGGAGGGGGCAACAGCGTTCGCGGGACCTTACCCGCGGATTAAACACCGTTTTGCGCGGCCACTGTCAACTTCCTTTGCGCCACTGCACCGCCAACAGGGCCCGGTCCCCGACTCGGTGATCCAGCCCTCGGCAAACCATCCCGGACGATCCCGCGAACACCACAAACGCCCGGTTTCATTGACCTTTTCTTCACTCCGACTCAGGATACTGCCCAGCCATGTCCTGACGTGGGGCTGGAGACAACAGCAGAACCCTTTCATTGATCTGCAATCGCCATGATCGCGGTTCTCGCCAACTCACTGCCAAGGTTAGAATGTGGGAAATCAGGAAGCCTCAATGAGCGAAAAGCCCCTCTCGCAAGCAGAATTCGACGCCGTCACCGACGCCGCCGCGCATTGGTGCATGCGCCTGCACTCCAATGACTGCACCAGCGCCGAGCGTCAGGCGTTCGAGCAATGGCGTGCTGCCCACCCGCTGCATGCGTTCGAGTATGAAGCGATGCTGGAGATCTGGGAGGTGTCCGAGCACTTGCCGCGCGCGGAACACGTGCCGGACACCGCGCACCGGGCACCGCGCTCGGGCTGGCGGCCGCTGGCCGTTGCCGCTGCCGTCAGTCTGCTGGCCTTGCCGCTGGCCGCCTTCAGTGGCTGGCAAATGGGCTGGCTGCCCAATGCCTACGAGCATTTCGAAGCGCAGAACGCCTTGCGTACCGTGACCCTGAGTGACGGCAGCGAGGTGGAGTTGAACCTGGGCACCGAGCTGACCTACAGCAACTACAAGGATCAACGCCGAGTGACGCTGAAAAAGGGCGAAGCCTTTTTTCGCGTGACCCATGACACGCTGCACCCCTTTGTGGTCAAGGCCGCCGACGGGCAGGTTCGGGTGACCGGCACTCAGTTCAATGTCTGGAAATATCAGGATCAGGTTCGCGTGACGCTGGTGGAAGGCTCGGTACTGGTCACCAGCAATGACGCTCTTGGCGGTGACGGCCTGCATCTCGATCCGGGCATGCAGGCTCGCTACAAGGGCGGCGACTATCAACCGCAGATTAGCCAGACCTACGCCAATGACAACTCCCTGGCATGGCGCAACGGCAAGCTGGTCATCAACAACCTCGCCCTGAACGAGGCACTGCCCCTGATCAACCGCTACCTGAGTACTCCAGTGATGGTGGCGGACCACGCCACGGGCATGATCCGCATTGGCGGGGTCTACAACATCAGCGAGCTGAAAACCCTCGTCCCGTCGCTGCCCAAAGTGCTCCCGGTTTACCTGACCCGCAACGAAGACGGCAACCCGGTGCTCAACTCCCTGCCTGCCCAACCTGCCAGACACTGAAAAGGCCGCACCCTTTCGGGCCGCGGCCTGCTCCATTTCAGTTGGCCAGCCCCCTAGTGCGCCGCCACACTCCCAGCCCCCTCGACCGCCTCACGAATGGATTGCAGCCGGTAATGAGGATCGGCCTTGATCTGTTGCTCGGTGAACGGCAAGACACTCCATTGTTTCTTTGAAAACGCCAGGGTCTGGTCGCGAGCGTGCTCCGAGGCAGGGTCACTGGAAATCGAGAAGGTCAGCAATCCCTGGGCCTGGGGCCCCTGCTCGTCAAACGTCACCACCTGCAGGTAACTGGTGCCGCTGACCACCTCACGTTTGCCCGCCTCGCCCGGCACACTTTGCATGGCGTTGTAGACACCCAGTTCGGCCGGCCCGCCATGAATGGCAATGGCTTGCCCGCCACGACGGGTCACCTGGACATCTCCCCAGCGCTGGCGATCCGTCAGCCCCGCACGTTGCATCTGCTCGACCGACGCCAGCATGGCCTGCCGTACCGCCCGCGCCACCTCGGGTCGCTCGATGTTCAGCCCGCGAGGGGTATGCAGCGGGTCTTTCGGGTCGAACGCCACACGCCAGACATCCGGGGCCTGCAGCAACACGTCCATGACATTCTGAAAGTGGACCAAACCCGCGCCGCTGCGCAGGTTGGCAGCCCGATCCCAGGCCTTGAGACTGGCGCACAGAGAGGCCAGGGTCGCACGGTCAGCCCCCAGGCCAGCAACGCACACCTGCAACAAGTCCGGCATGACCTGGCCGGCCAGGTAAACCTGGTTGTCCATGACCATGTGTTGCAGGTCCTCGACCTTCACCGGGCCGGCCTTGGCCAACTGCCCCAGATACTCCAGGGCAAAGCGGGTGCGCGGCCCCAGGGCTTGTCCGGACTGACTGATCAAAGGCGAGTAACCGGTCAGTGGCTGAGCCGGGTTAGCCATCCACGCCGAGTCATTGGAGTGCTGCACAAAGTCAGTGCGCAACAGCTGCGGTAGTTGGTCCGCGGCAAAAATGCCAGGTTGCGCGGCGTTTTTATCGACGTCCCAGGCGCAGGCACTGCGCGAACCATCCAGCACGATCATGGCCAGGCCCGCGCGGGGGTCGCTGCATTTTTCCAGCTTGTCGACGCCGACGTTGGGCACCACCGACAGGTTCATGTACAACGCCTGCCCCTGATCGTCCACCGCCAGGGTATTGACCCACGGCACCCCTTGAATCCTGTGCACGGACGTTTGCAGGTCCTTGAGGTTGCTGGCCTGGTTCATGGCATACCATTGCTCGAGCACGCGGTCGTTGTCGAGGTTGGCGTCGCGCAGGCTGTAGGCATACTGCTGATCCCAATCCAGCTTGCCGGGCCATTGCACGACGGGGCCAAACACCGAGCTGTAGAGCACATGGGAGACTGACGCAAGCTGCCCGTCGGCCTGCCTGGCCTTGACCGTGACTGTTTGCTGGCTCAATGGCAGGGATTTACCGTCGAGCAGATAACGAGTGGAGTCCTTCGGGTCGAGTTGCAGACGGTACAGCGTGAAATGCCTGGACGTGTCGACGGTGTGGGTCCATGCCAAGTGCTGGTTGAAACCTATGTTGATCATCGGCAGTCCCGGCAACGCCGCGCCCATCACGTCCAGCTTGCCAGGGATGGTCAGGTGCATCTGGTAAAAGCGCATGCCGCCGATCCACGGAAAATGCGGATTGGCCAGCAACATGCCGCGCCCATTGAAGGAGCGGTCCCGGCCAATGGCCACGGCGTTACTACCGCGGTCCAGCGCAAAGCGTTGCAGGCGCGTGGCGGCGACCTCGAAGGCCGCTCGGGCGTCCTGCTCCCGGGCGAGAGCCTTGGGCGGCGCGGCACCGACCAGCGCTTCGGCAAACTGGCCGACACCGCCTTCGACCAGCAGGCGTCGAGTCAGTTTGACCAGGTCCAGTGCGGTAATCGGCCGGACCCAGTCCCCCTGGCACTGTTCGGGCAGACCTTGTGCGCTGCGCTCACGCAAATAGCGGTTGTACCCGGCCACATAGCCTTCAATCAGTTGCCGCACGGCCGGGGGTTGCGCCTGCCAGAAGCCAATCACCGCCTGGGGGCTGTTCAACCAACTGAAAAACACATCGCTGATGCCATTTTCCCGTTGCTCAAGGGTGAACTGCTGCGCGCCGAAATACCGTGAACGCTCGCCGTTGACCGTCACCACTTCGTTGGCCAGCAGGCACAGATTGTCTTGAGCGTAGGCATAGCCAATCCCGTACCCCAGGCCACGCTCGTTCTCGGCCCGAATGTGTGGCACGCCAAAGCTGGTACGGCGAATGTCGGCCCCGGTCTCGACCGTCTGAGTGAGTGCCTGAGCCGATACGCTCAGCCCCAGCAACCAACCTGCTAGGCACAACCTGGGCAACTGCCTGGAAATAATCACGCTGACTCCTGATGGCGAAGAACTGGATAACCGGACAGCCACGCGCTGGCCCCGGGAAGGACCACACAGGCGAAGAAGCGTAATGTGGCTTGCCATAGGAACGAATCAGCGGACAATAATTTAAAGCGCATCAGCCCGAAATGACGGCACTTGACCGGTGACTGACGTGTTTTCGACAAAATTTCTACATTCAGGCCTTCATGATTTGTGCCGCTCGTTCGTCTTAATGACTAAAGGACGTTCAACACAATTTCCTGGACAGGTTCTGAAAAGGAGTTTTTTGCATGTACAACTCGCAATTACCAACGGATGGTAAAACCGCGCCAAAGGGTGTTTCTCTCAGACAGGATACCGGCGTATTCGCCAAAAGCACCGAACGCCAGAATAACGATTGCATCAGGCTGCTGCTTAAAAGCTACGGCCTGCGCACAAGCCTCATCCGCCTGAAAGTGATCGACGCGCTGCTGACTGCCGCCCAGGCAGGTCAGCCCGTGGGGGTGCGCGGGGTGCACAGCCACCTGCTGGAACTGGATATTCCCTTGTCCTTTTTAAGCGTGCGTGAAGTACTCAAGCGCCTGTGCAGTGAAGGCCTGATCGTCCTGAACCCCGACAAAAGCTACAGCCTGCATCCACAGGCTGCGGCCTTGCTGGAATCGCTCAGGGCTTGACCTTGCGGCGCATCACCCCGTTGATCACCACCACCAGCACCGCCACGGCGATGGCGACGTACTGGAACAGGGTTTCGCTGATGATCCCGGCATTCTGCAGATAAGACAGGCCAAACATGATCCCCAGAACGGCCAGGGTGATCAGAAACGAGTATTTCAAACGTTGCGACTGGGTCATTGCGGGAGTCCTGAATCTGAAAATAGGTGTCCGGTGTGAATCCTGCTGCCCGCCACGTCCACACCTTCGTTCGGGAGTGAACGGCAGCCAGCGGGCGCTCATGTTACATGCCTGTGAGGCATTTTGGCGCTATGGGTTCGAATCGCCCTGTACTCGCCTGCCTCTGTCATGGGCGCCCCGCACCTGACAAATCTGTAATCCACGCCTCAGTTTCCTGACAGCACGGGCTGTTTAAGGTCTCGTCAAACCTGAAGCATCAGGGATGACGGGACTTTGTTATGCCTTCAACACCTTCAAGACGCTCTTTCATCAAAGGCCTCTCTGCCGGCAGTCTACTGGCGGGCGCGGGCCTGTGGCGACCGCCGGCCTGGGCCGTGACTGCCGACAATCAACCCTCCACGTTGCGCGGTAGCCAGTTCGACCTGTGGATCGGCGAAGCACCGGTCAATTTCACCGGTACCCCGCGCACCGCCATGACCATCAACGGTGGCATTCCCGGCCCGTTGCTGCGCTGGCGCGAGGGCGACACCGTGACCATTCGCGTGCGTAACCGGTTGCAGCAGGACACCTCGATTCATTGGCACGGGATCATCCTGCCGGCCAACATGGATGGCGTGCCAGGCCTGAGTTTCCAGGGCATCGCCCCCGACGGCCTCTACGAATACCGCTTCACGCTGCACCAGAACGGTACCTACTGGTACCACAGCCACTCGGGCCTTCAAGAGCAGGCCGGGGTCTATGGGCCGCTGGTGATCGACGCCCGCGAGCCGGAACCCTTCGAGTACGACCGCGACTACGTGGTGATGCTCAGCGACTGGAGCGACCAGGCCCCGGAACACCTGATGCACACCCTGAAAAAACAGTCCGACTACTACAACCGACACAAGCGCACCGTGGGCGACTTCATTGAGGACGTCAGCCGCGACGGCTGGGCGACCACGGTGGCAGACCGCACGATGTGGGCCGAAATGAAGATGAGCCCCACGGACCTGGCAGATGTCAGCGGCGTGACCTACCGCTACCTGATGAACGGCCAGACCCCGGAGACCAACTGGACCGGCACGTTCAAACCGGGAGAGAAACTGCGCCTGCGGCTGATCAACGGCTCGGCCATGAGTTACTTCGACGTGCGCCTGCCCGGTTTGAAAATGACTGTCGTCGCCGCCGACGGACAGTACGTGCAACCGGTCAGCGTCGATGAATTGCGGATTGCCGTGGCGGAGACCTATGACGTGATCGTCGAGCCGGGCAACGAGCGGGCCTACACCCTGTTTGCCCAGTCCATGGACCGCAGCGGTTTTGCCCGGGGCACCCTGGCCCTGAGCCAGGGGCTCAGCGCCGCAGTGCCCAGCCCCGACCCTCGACCGCTGATCAGCATGGCCGACATGGGCATGGATCATGGCGCGATGGCAGGCATGGACCATAGCCAGATGAGCGGCATGGACCACGGCAGCATGGCCGGCATGGGCAACGCCATGCAAACCCACCCGGCCTCGGAAACCGACAACCCGCTGGTGGACATGCAAACCATGAGCCCCAGCGCCAAACTCGCCGACCCAGGCATCGGCCTGCGCAACAACGGCCGCCGTGTACTGACCTATGCCGACCTCAAAAGCACCTTCCCCGACCCGGACGGACGCGAACCGTCGCGCACCCTTGAGTTGCACCTGACCGGGCACATGGAGAAATTCGCCTGGTCGTTCGACGGCATCCCGTTCGCCGACGCGCAGCCGCTGCGGCTGACATACGGCGAGCGCCTGCGCATTACCCTGGTCAACGACACGATGATGACCCACCCGATTCACCTCCACGGCCTGTGGAGCGACCTGGAGGACGAACAGGGTCGCTTCCAGGTGCGCAAGCACACCATCGACATGCCGCCCGGGACCCGTCGCAGTTATCGGGTGACCGCCGACGCACTGGGCCGCTGGGCCTATCACTGCCACCTGCTGTTTCACATGGAGATGGGCATGTTTCGTGAAGTGCGTGTCGATGAACCGGGGAGCCCGACATGAAGTCCCGCCTGTTGCTAGCCGGCCTGCTCGGCCTTTACATGAACGCGACCCAATCGGCCGAGAGCATGGACCATTCCGCCATGGGGCACGGCGCAATGCCGGCCATGGACCACAGCCAGATGGCGCCCACGGCCAGCCGCACACCGATACCGGTGCCGAGCGACGCCGATCGCCGCGCGGCGTTCCCGGCGGTCACCGGTCATGGCGTGCATGACAAGGCGATCAATGGCTTCTGGCTGGTTGACCAGCTGGAGTACCAGGATGCCGATGACGGCAGTGCCCTGGCTTGGGACATGAGTGGCTGGGTCGGTGGCGACATCGATCGGCTCTGGGTACGCTCCGAGGGTGAGCGCACCAACGGCCACACTGAGAAAGCCGAAGTCCAGGCCCTGTGGGGGCATGCCATCGGCCCATGGTGGGACGTGGTGACCGGGGTCCGCCAGGATTTCAAACCCGGCTCACCGCAAACCTGGGCGGCATTCGGGTTGCAAGGCCTGGCCCTGTATAACTTTGAAACACAAGCAACCTTCTTCGTCGGCGAAAACGGTCAGAATGCGCTCCGCGTGGAAGGCGAATACGACATCCTGCTGACCAACAAACTGATTCTGCAGCCCACCGCCGAGGTCAATTTCTACACCCGCAACGACCCTGAACGCAGTGTCGGCGCCGGGTTGGCCAACACCGAAGCCGGTGTGCGCCTGCGTTACGAAATCGTCCCCGAGTTTGCACCCTACATCGGCGTGACCTGGAGCAGCACTTACGGCAACACCGCCGACTACACTGGCGAAGAAGGCGAAGACCGCCGTCAAGCGCGGTTCGTCGCCGGCTTGAGGCTCTGGTTCTGAGCCGATGAATGAAACGATCGACACGAGAATTTATATGCACAACTCACTTCGTCTGGCCGCCCTTGGCGCCTTGTTCATCAGCACCCAGGCCCTGGCGGCCGAGCTGATTCCGATCGATGTCCACCGCGATGCCAATTGCAGCTGCTGCACCGCCTGGATCTCGCACCTGCAAGACAACGGCTTCAAGGTCACCGACCACGTCGAGCCCGACATGAGCGAAGTCAAGCAGCGCCTGGGCGTCGCCCCGCGCCTGGCCTCATGCCATACCGGCGTGATCAACGGCAAGTTCGTCGAAGGCCACGTTCCGGCCGAGCAAGTGCTGGCCCTGGCCAAGCGTGACGACTTGCTGGGCATGGCGGTACCGGGCATGCCCACCGGCTCGCCAGGCATGGAAATGGGCGACCGGGTCGACGCGTATCAAGTGATCGGCCTGACTAAAAATGGCACCGATGAAGTGATCGCCGACTACCCGGCCCGGTAATGCTGCTGGGTTACCTGGGCCTGTTCGTCGCGGCGTTTGGCGCCGCAACACTGTTGCCCCTGCAGTCCGAGGCCGTACTGGTGGGGTTGTTGCTCAACGGCCAGCACTGGCTGTGGCTACTGCTTGCGGTCGCCACCCTGGGCAATGTGCTGGGCTCCCTGGTGAACTGGTGGCTGGGGCGTGGCATCGAGCACTTCAAGGATCGTCGTTGGTTCCCGGTCAGCCCGGCGCATCTGGAAAAAGCCAGCAGGCACTATCAACGCTACGGCCATTGGTCCTTGCTGTTGAGCTGGCTGCCGGTCATCGGCGATCCGCTGACCCTGGTCGCGGGCGTGATGCGTGAACCCCTCGGGCGCTTCCTGCTGATCGTGACCCTGGCCAAAGGCGCTCGTTATGCCGTGCTGGCCCTGGCGACGCTGGGTTGGACGGCCTGAGTTTTTTGGCCGTCCTTCACGCTCACCGCGCAACCCACGTCGACGCCTGCAATGCACGAAGCAACAACTCGGGCTCCAGTGCACTGACCTGTCGGCCATCGTCGCTGCACATGCTCTCGCCCGCCAACAAGGCGTTGATGATGGCCTCTTCCACCGCTTCGGCCGCCGCGCTGAACAGCGGTGAAATGTGATCGTTGTTGAGCATGGCCAGGGGGGTGCTCAGGGGCAGGTCCTTGCGCCCATAGTCAGCCGGCGGCAGATCCTGGTTGCCGGTGGCGAACGCCAGGAAAATATCACCACTGGAGTCCTCGGTCCCGCCGCCGGTACGGGCGATACCAATGGACGCCCGTTGTGCCAGGCGCTGGCATTGGTGCGGCAGCAGCGGTGCGTCGGTGGCCAGGATCACCACGATCGAGCCCATGCCTGGCGTGCCCTGTTGCGCGAAAGGCGAATCGACCTGTGACAACTGCCGGCCAACCGGGTAGCCGTCGACCCGCAACTCACAACGCTTGCCATGATTGGCCTGCACCAGTGCGCCGACGGTATAACCGCCCTGCCCGGCCGGCAGCCGACGGGACGCGGTGCCGATCCCACCCTTGAATTCGTGGCAGATCATCCCGGTCCCGCCCCCCACGGCGCCTTCGGGCACCGCACCGGTCGCGGCATTGTCAGCCGCTTGCCGCACGTGCTGCGCCCCCACGTGCTGACCCCAAATGTCATTGAGCACACCGTCGTAGGTTTCCATCACCACCGGCATGCACCAGTAGGTGGCCGGGTCCGCCAGGCTGTCGCGCTCCAGCGCGACCAGGGCATCGCGCACCACACCCACGCTGTGGGTATTGGTGATAGCAATGGGCGTTGCCAGCAACCCGGCTTCGCGAATCCATTCCAGCCCCGTGGCATCGCCATTGCCATTGAGCACATGGCAACCGGCGAAACAGGGTTGCAGCCGCGCATGACCGGCGCGGGGTTGAATCACCGTCACGCCGGTCCTGACCTGCTTGCCGTCGACCCGGTCCTTGAGGGTGCTGTGCCCGACCCGTACGCCCGGTACATCGGTAATGGCATTGAACGGCCCCGGTACTCCCAAACCCAGGCTGATACCCAGTTCACGTGCACGCATGACATCTCCTTCACGATTGACTGCACCGGCTGGAACCGGCGAAAGACCGCTACTCTAGGGACCGCGCCCGCCAGCGCCAATCACCCCGTTGGGGTATGCGTTCGGCGGCACTGCCCGCGATCATGGTCAATAATTAGAGCATTGCAGCCGTGCCGGGCGACCGCAGGTCGGGCAGCAAGGCTGCTCGATGGCCCGTTTGATTCAGATCAACCCCTCGCCCGCCGTTCACGGCACGATCGGTTCACTACTTCAACGCCCGACGACGGATCGTTGCCCTCAAGGACTCGCGTCACGGCGTTTATCACGGGAGAGTTGCCATGTCCGGTCAATCACGTTTCATGTTGGTCGTCTCGCCACTGATGGAACACAGCGCGGCGTTCGACAGGGCGGCGGCACTGGCCAGAGCCGAAGGGGCCGCGCTGCATATCGTGGCCTTCGACTACCTGGAAGGCCTGGCCACCGCCAGCCTGGTCAACGAGCAGGCGATGGAGCAGATGCGCCTGGGCTACGTCGAGCGCCACCGCCAATGGCTGGAGGAGCAGGCCAGGCCGTTGCGTAAACTGGGGCTGACCGTGACCACCGAGGTTACCTGGGTGGAAAATCCGTTGCAGGAAATCCTGATTCACCTCAAAGAGCAGCCCATGGATGCGCTGATCAAGGCCCTGAAGCACGAGTCGCTGATTTCACGACTGATGTTTACCCCGCTGGACGTGCATCTGCTGCGCGAGTCCCAGGTGCCGCTGCACTTCGTCAGCCATGACGCACGCGCCCTCCCGCGCAGGATTGTCGCCGCCGTAGACCCCTTCCATAGCGGCAACAAGCACCTGGACCTGAACAACCGGATACTCCATGAAGCGGTGAAACTGGCCAGTGCCTGCGGCGCAGAGGTCGATGTGGTCTACGCCCATGACCTGTCGAGCCTGGACACCGATGAGTTCGATTTTCGCAGCAGTACCGCGATCTTCACCCCCGGTACGGCCAAGACGCTGTTCGACGTCCAGGCCGAAGCGTTCAACACACTGACCGAGCAAAACGGTATTGCACCCGAGCAACGCCACATGGTCATGGGCAACCCGGTCAAGGTCCTGGTCAATTACGTTCAAGCCCATGAAGTGGACGTGATCGTCATGGGACGGGTCAGTCATCGCGGGCTGGCGCGCCTGGTGGGCAGCACCGTGGAGAGCCTGTTGTACAAAATGCCCTGCAGCATGTGGATCGTCTCGCCCCAGGGGCCTGCCGAGTAAAACCGTGAGCCCTGGCGAAATGCTTCGCCCAGGGCTCGATCCAGCGCCTCAACTGCCAGTGCGGACCTTGTTCCACAATCGCGTACGGATCCGGTCGATGCTAAGGGGCATGGCCTCAAGGGCGAACAGCTTGCCCATCATTTCCGGGCTCGGGTACACCTTGGTAGGGTTGCGCATCACCCTGATGGATTACTCAATGGTGCCTGGCAGTAGCTCAAAGGTGGGGGTAAACGGAGTGATGGCGGCCATCAACAGTTCGAAGGGTTTACGGTCGCCTTCGAATGTAGCTTTGCCGGCCGCGACGAGTTGATCGAAGCTGGTTTTCCTTGCCATTACGCCTTCAAGATCAGAGCGCTCAAGGGTGATAGTGAGGTCGGCATTTTTCGCTTGCTGCCCCTTGATATTGGTCAGTGTCGAATGGCTCAACTCAACCACAAACTGCTCACCGTTGTCGGGAGTCTTAAGGTTCATGACAAAGTGTTGATCCGCGACTTTGCTGCCGTCCAGGGCAATGCCGAGGTATTCCAGCCACAACTCTGTGCTCATGGCGCGGATAATGTCAGGTCCGGTGGATTTTGGCGGCACTCCCTTGGGCATGCCATGGCGTAGTTCATAAGCCGCCGCGAGGAAGCTGTTGCGCACCCCGGCACTTTCCTTCTGATAGCCGACCTGCTCATAGACGTCCGCGAGCAGGTCCTTGGCCTTGCTGTTTTGTGGTTCGGCATAGACCAGTTTATTGAGAATTTCATAAGCTTCGCGGTATTTGCCCTGATCGAACAAGGTTTTGCCCTTGGTCATGATCTTGTCTGCGCCACCCATCATTTCCACATACAGCGGTGCCGAATCCTTCGGTGACAGCGGCATCAGCGTCGCCGGGTTGGCATCCCAGTAACCCAGGTAGCGGTTGATCACGGCGCGGCTATTGTGCTCTTCGGAACCGTGGTAGCTATGGGTCGCCCAGTTGTTTTTCAGGCTATCGGGCAACTTGTAGACGTTTTGAATCTCATTGATGGTGACGCCCTGGTTGGCGGCATGCAGTACGGCGTTGTTCAGGTTAGCGTAGGCATCGCGTTGCGCGCGCATGACGCCCTGAATTCGCTCATTGCCCCAACGTGGCCAACTGTGCGAGGCAAACATGACGTCGGCCTGTTGTCCGTAACGATACAAGGCGTTGTTGATGTTCTTCGACCAGACCAATGGATCACGGACCAGGGCACCGCGCAGGGTGTAAATATTATGGATAGTGCCGATGATGTTTTCGGCTGCCCAGAATGCCTTGAACTGCGGAAACCATGTATTCATCTCCGCTGGCGCTTCGGTGCCGGGCGTGCTTTGAAACTCCATTTCCACACCGTCGATGGTCAGGGTCTCGAAATCTTTCGCGATATAGCGATTGGGCTCAATCAGCCCCATGTTGCCAATGGAGGCATTTTTTCCAATGGCCATGTCGACATGGCCATATGGGCTGTGTGGCAACATGACACCGTATTGGAAGAAGGCGCGTCGGGTCATGGCATTGCCGGCGTAGACGTTTTCAGCCACGGCATGTTCCATGAAACCTGTCGGTGCTATCAGCGGGATCTTGCCGCTGCGCACATCTGCCTCATCGACCAGGCCGCGGATGCCACCGAAATGGTCGGCATGGGAGTGAGAGATCACTACCGCAACGACCGGGCGCTTGCCCAGCTTTTCATTGATGAAGTCCAGGGCGGCCCTGGCGGTTTCCTTCGACATCAGGGTATCGAACACAATCCAGCCCGTATCGCCCTTGATGAACGTGATGTTCGCCAAGTCAAACCCGCGCACTTGGTAAATCTTCTCCGGAACCACCTCATACAGACCGAAGGCCATGTTGAGTACCGCCTGGCGTTGCAGGGATGGATTGATACTGTCGTAGTCCTTGCCTTCCAACAGGAAGTTATAGCTACCCATGTTCCAGGCGACATTCCCGGCTTCGGCCATGATCTTGTTGTAGGACGGTGCAGCGATGAAGCCTTTTTTCGCTTCTTCAAAGTCGCGTTTGTCGGCAAATGGAAGTGTCTTGCGCAACCCATTTTGCAGCTCAATCGTGTAGGGCGAAGGCGCTTTGCCCTTGCTATCGAAGTGCGCATTTTGTGTTGAGGTCGGATCAGAACTTACGCCGTTTGCATCGGCAGCAAAAATGGCAGGACTGACGCCACTACCAAACGTGATTGCCAGTGCCAGATGAAGGGTCTTGTTGTACATGAAATGGTTCCTGCGCCAAATGGGGGTGCCAATGAGCGTCAATGCCGTTGATTGTGCACGGTTGCCTATTTATGTGCGTCGTGAGCTTGACCGGTCTGCCCATGAATAGCATATTCATCTCATTCCTAAAAATTCCTGTTTACTGGTTTTCGATAACATAAAGGTTATTAGATGACGCCACGCCGCTTACGTCAGTTTTTGGCATTGATTGAACATGCGCACTTTGGTCGGGCAGCAAAAGCGTTGGGGGTTTCCCAGCCGGCGCTGAGCAAAAGCATCCAGTTGCTGGAGAGTGAGCTCGGGGTCATGCTGTTCGACCGACGCACAGAAGGCGTCATGCTCACTGCGTTTGGTCAGTTGCTGCGTGAAAAGAGCCAGCGCCTGTTGGTGGCCGAGGAGGACCTGCGGCGGGACATGGCCTTGCTGGCAGGAGGCGATATCGGAGCACTGCGGGTCGCCTTGGGTCCCTATCCAAGCATCTCCAGCGGTTATGCAAGCATCGCGCGATTGCATGCCCGGCATCCGCAAATCAAGGTCACGGCACATGTCGCCGGATGGCGTGATGTGGCTCATCAGGTCGCTACAGGGGCAGTGGATCTGGGGATCGCTGAAATCAGCACGTTACAAGGCAGGGAAGAGTTCACCTGTGAGCTGCTGGGTGAGCATGAGGGACGCCTGTTTTGTCGCCCCGGTCATCCGCTGCTGTCGCAACACCGTCCACTTACGTTGGCGCAAGCACTCGATTATCCGTGGGTGGCCTCGCGCATTCCGCTGCGGCTGGCCACCCATTTACTCCCGGCAACGCTGGGCAGCGCCGGCTCTTATGACGCTGTGACTGGCGATTTTGTACCGGCGATCGAAATAGACGTGCCCATGCAAATCGTTAAATTCGTCGAGAACAGTAACGCCCTGGCGCTAGGGAATTTATCGACTTTTGAACGAGAGTTCATGGCTGGTGAAATCGTACCGTTACCTATCCATGACCTCGCACTGCATACCCGTTATGGCTTCATCTACCTTAAAGAGCGCTCACTGCCACCCGCGGTAGAGGTTTACATGAGGGAAGTGAGGGTCGTGGAACAAGAAATGTGTCAGCGTGAAAGTCTTCTGGCCCAGATGAGGATGGCGTGACAGAACTCTTGCGCGACGATCTGTCGCCCAGCGTCCGGAGGTGCGCTCCCAGATACCGGTTTCGACGCCATCGCTGCGCTCCACACGGGTGGTCGAGGTCACGGCCACGGGTGCGTCCAATGGCACGGCGACCGGTGCCGACGCCACCAGCGTCATGTGCGGGGTGTTCTTGAACTGGGTAATACTCATGCCGATACCTGTCGATGAGAGGAAACGAAATTACTGCATGAAACCTTCCATGAAACCCGCTACCCGACAGGCCAGCCTGCGCCGCCAGGGCGCGCTGTTCAGGTCGGCCAGGGTCTGGTCTTCGTGGATGAAACTGCGAATGATCGCGTTGTAGCCCAGCCAGCGCAGCGGTTCGGGCTCCCAGGCCTTGAGCGCATCCAGCCCGCCCTGGGGGATGACCCAGGGTTGGTGAACCCGCTCGGTGTCGCGCCCGAGGATCAGGTCCGCCAACGTCCGGCCGCCGAGATTGCTGGCACCGACGCCTTCGCCGCCGTAACCGCCCGACAGTGCGATCCCACTGCGTTGATCACAGAGCATGTGGGGTTTGAACCGTCGGGACATGCCCAGGTTGCCGCCCCAGGAATGAGTGATATTGACGTCCTTGAGTTGGGGAAACAGTTCACCGAACAGGTAACGCCGCAGTTGGACTTCTCCCTCGCTCAGGTCGAAGTCGTGCCGCAGTTTGCCGGCAAACCGATAACCGCCACGGGCACCAAACACCAGGCGGTTGTCGGCGCTGCGCTGGCCGTAGGTCACCTGGCGGCTGCTTTCGCTGAACGCCTGCCCATGGTCCAGGCCGATTTCGTCCCAGATCGCGGCCGACAACGGCTCAGTGGCCACCAGCAGGCTCTGCACCGGCAGCTGATAGCGCCCCAACGGCGCCAGTGTCGCGGCATAGCCTTCCACGGCCGGCACGATCCAGCGGCTGCGCACTGTCGCGTTGGCGGTCTTCAGACTGCCGGGCTGCCAGTCAGTGACCGGACTGTTCTCGTAGATCTGCACCCCCATGCGCTCCACCGTCCGCGCCAGGCCACGCACCAGCTTGGCTGGCTGAACCGTCGCGCAGTGCGGCGCATGGATAGCGCCGTAAGGCCTGGCTACGCGGATGTGCCGGGCCAGCTCTTCGGGGCTCAACCAACGGTAGTCGTCCGGGGTCAGGCCCTGCCGGTACAAGCTGTCCAGGTAGCCCCGCAGACTGACCTCCTGTTCGGGATAGCGCGCGGCACAGTAAAGCACGCCACCTTTACGAAAATCGCAGTCGATACCTTCTCGTTCGGTGACGATCCGTACCTCGTCAGGAATGCCGTGCAGCAAGTCATAGGAGGCGCGGCGCTGCTCCGGTGACAGCCCGGCGAGCAGGCGGTCCTCCCCCAACAGATTGCCCATCACCCAACCGCCGTTGCGTCCGGAGGCGCCGAAACCGGCCGTTTGCGCTTCAATGATGGCGACGTTCAACTCCGGCGCCTGGCGCTTGAGGTAGTACGCGGTCCAGAGGCCCGTGTAGCCGGCACCTATGATCGCCACGTCGACGTCCAGGTCCCGCTCAAGGGAAGGCCGGGCCAACAACGGCTCTTCCAGTTGATCCATCCACAAACTGATCGTGCGCCACGCCGGCATGCAAGACTCCGCCACTCAAGGTTTAGATGGCGGTGATCCTAATGCCTGGGCTCAGTGGCTGTCTTGCGCGCGTGCACGCAAAGAACTTTCCCGGACATAGGCCTTGGGCGACATCCCGGTGTGCTGGCGAAAACAGGTGTAAAACGCCGACAGGGAATTGAAGCCGGCGGCAAAGGCCAGTTCATCGATGCGCAGGGGGACGGGTGCGGTCTCCAGGGCCGCCAGCAAGTGCCGCAGCCGAGCCTGATTGACGTAGCGGTAGAAGCTCTGCCCCAACACCTGATTGAGCAAATAGGAAATCTGGTTGCGGCTGTAGCCACACGCCTTCGCCACCCCTTCCAGGTCCAGCCCAGGCTCAAGATAGGGTTGCTGATGTTCGAAATACTGCTGCAGGTCCTGCGCCATGAAGCTCAACTGGCGGGGTGAAAGCCCCAGTCGACTGACCGCCGGGCGCCCACTGCCGGCCGGTTTGCTCAGGGGTTGTTCGTGCACCAGCGATGCGTATTCGTTGACTCGCCAGATCAGTCCGTCGCGCACCGTGATCGCCTCGCTGGAACGGAACGACACCAGCCCCTCACCGCCGCGCAAGGTCATGCGGTATTGAATGAACGCCGTGTCACCGTCCAGGCGAATCCGGTCCGAATGCTCCAGCGCTTCCTGGGGATCGCGGGGCATGCTGTCGCGCACGTACTCACGCAGTTCACTGAGCCCCAGGACGCGGTTCTGGAAAAAGTCGTGGTACTGGATGTCCGGGTGGTACAGCGCCATGACGCCGTCCAGGTCCCGATGCTTCCAGCACAGGTGGTAACGCAGCACCGTCTCGCCGGTGGCCTGGGTTTGCAACGGGCCATCATCGTGGGCAGGCATAAGGTGCTCGGCAACAGAAAAACCGAGCTTGCCGAACTTGCGCCAAGGCTTCAATGGTCAATTCTAGGGCCTGTCACCGACGAACCTTGCCACCGGCATGACAGAACGTAATCGAGCACAGGCTGAAACCCGCTCAATCGACAGCCGGCAGGTAAATTTCACGGCCCGTCGTAAAGTCAGTGCTACCGTTAAAACTCCACAGGGTTGGGCCAATGACGGCTCATCCTCCCCTGACAGAAGCCGAAGGAAGCGCTTGATGACGAAGGCGGGTCACCCATGCACAGGACTGAGTTCAGCAAGGTCACGTTCCCCAACGCCTGCCAGTTGATGCGCTGGCATTTTCACCCTATTGGATTCGAAGCCACCATGGACGCACCGGACAGCATGATCCTCCGGTTGTTTGACCGTGCCAGTGGCAGGACCATGGTCTCCATCGCCGGGATCCCCTGCGCCACCCTGATGAATGCCACCGATGTGGAGCGAATAATCGAAGCGGTGGAGGATGAACTTGAAGCCTTCATCCCACCGCTCACGTTCAAGCACAACGCTTGAGCATGAGCCCCTCCTGAAGGCCGAGGGAAGTGGCGTCGTACGCATGCCCCGTGGCGAGCGAGCTTGCTCGCGCGGGGCTGTGCAACAGCCCCCAAACCAGCCACCGAAGTCTTTCTGAACGAGTGCTATCGCCTCACCAGGGCCGCTGCGCGCTGGAGCGCCAGCCCGGCCCAGCGTGAGCAAGCTCCCTCACCACAGAAGCAGCGTTCACGCTGGAACGGTTTTACTGCCTACATTGCTCGCACGCTGGTCGGCGAAGAAAGGCTTGCCGGAGGCGATCCTGTCGGACGCTCTGGGCAGGTTCACCGAGCTGCCTTCCTGGGGATCGACGTACCAATGGCAATGCTTCGCGGCACGGGTAATGCCGACATAGGCCAGGCGCAGGATCTCGTCTTTCTGCGCCGAGTCATAGGGCTCGGCATCACCGTCCTTGCCCAACCCAGCCAGGCGATAGACCTGGTTCTTGTAGGGTGAACAGGTCAAATGCTGGCAATCACCCAACAGGAACACCGCATCCGCCTGCAGCCCCTTGGCGCTGTGGAACGTCAGTTGCTTGAGGCGCCTGGCCTCGAAAGGCAAGCTCGAATCAGCATTAACTACAGCTGAAATATGCTGCTCAATCAATAACTTATCGCTACTTTTTCGATACAACATCAAGATTGAATCGCCATTGCGATAGTGCTCCGCCAAGCGCTTGGCCAGCGCCCCGTCGTCACGATCGTGGATGTTGACCGGCAACAGTTCTGCCGATTCACCGCAGGCCTTGGCTTTCTTGCCCGGGATCGCCGGTGCCGCCCGCACGATATGCTCGGCGGCGTCGATGATGTGCTGATGGCTGCGGTAGTTGTCGCTGAGCATCACCCGCGTGGTACCGGGGGACGGGAACTCCTTGTTGAACTCCATGAAGTATTTGGGCGAACTGCCACGCCAGCCATAGATCGATTGCCAGTCATCGCCCACACACAGCAATGAGGAACGCTGGGCACCACGCCCCACGTGCATGGCCGGTCCACGGCGACGGATCTCCCCCAGCGTGGCGCGAATCCAGGAGACAATCTGCGGGGAAACGTCCTGGAACTCGTCAATCATCAAGTGCGACATCGGTCGTAGCAGCTCGTCGCTGAGCAGCTTGAGGTTCTCCGGCGAGTGCTCGCTGAACAAGGCGAACATCCGGTTGTAGGTCATCACCGGTGGCGACTGATCCAGCAGGTGATCTTCAAAGGTGCGCCAGAACAGGCTCAGCGCCTCGAAGAAGAAACGATCCGGGTCGTCCTTGGCGAAACTCATCTGGCCTACGGCCGCCGGAACGTCCAGCCCGAGGTTCTCGATAAAGCTCGCGGCGGCGACAAAACAATCCAGCAGCGGCGCACCCGCCAGTTCACCCTTGACCTTGTAGTCGAACCCGGGACCGGCGCTGGCATCGCCGGCGAGGGTGGCCAGAACACGCTTTGAGGATTCATAGCTATCAAGCCAAATCAATGGCTTACGACAGAAAGCTCGAAACAGAGTTCGCTTTACCGCCCACTCCGCACGCACGCTCAGCTTGGCATTTGGCCGGCTGAGCTGAGGATTTTCCCGGGGATCGAAGCCCAGCACCACCCAGGCATCCAGGCTCGGGATGTAGCCATGGCAATGGAACATCGAGCCGTTGATCTCGAACGTCTGGCGGCTGAGCTCGATGCCCTTGATCGGCCAGGCGCCAGCACGAAACCACAAGTCCTCAAGGGTATCGCACAGTTCTTCAT
>RCUJ01000452.1_pt1 | contig 23702 bp, 22 predicted proteins | sample 2166321 | NCBI WGS metagenome assembly RCUJ01 (sample SAMN09932808, study PRJNA488358) | compost metagenome | feature: garden; material: soil; isolation source: compost soil in an enriched community after 118 h of incubation | place: Germany: Experimental Botanical Garden Goettingen | collected... | reverse complement strand
TTAAGATTCCGATGTTTTATTTCGATAATTATGGGAATCCGGTAGAAAAGCCCATCTATAAATAGTAAGTAAACACTTTGTAAACAAAAAGACTGTCTTTTGGGCAGTCTTTTTCGTTGTGTAAATAATTGAAGGCCTATTGTCTATTATCTATTCTCTCTCCATCTAATTACGGTTTCTTAGCAGATAAGTAAACTCCAATTAATATGATAAAAGCGCCAATAAACTGAACAGGTGTAAGCATTTCGTTATCTAATAATCCCCAAAAGAAAGCAACTACAGGAATCAGGTAGGTTACTGAAGTGGCAAATACAGGAGAGGACATTTGAATTAATTTAAAGAAAAGAATGTTGGCGATTCCAGTTCCCACAACTCCCAGAATCATGATGAATAAAACGGATTGTTGAACTTCTTGGACTTGTACCGTATCAAAAAATCCTGAGAAAACTAAAATGATGGAAGCCGGAAAAAGCAATACTAAAAAATTACCGGTAGTGATGCTCAGCGGAGTCAAATCGTGCAGGTGTTTCTTGATGAGGTTAACGTTTGTTGCGTAACAAATGGATGCTATCAGTACCAATATGGCGTAATAATAATTTTGTTCCGGATGATGGATGGCGCCATTTAGGATCAATAGGGCACTCCCGATTAAACCAATCAGAACTCCGAAAATTTGATTTCTTCTGAAATTCAATCCAAAAAATAAGGCTCCTAAAATCAAAGTGTTTAGAGGAGTGAGTGAATTCAGGATAGAACTTACGGAGCTGTCAATTTGGGTTTGTGCGATGGCAAAAAGATAGGCAGGAATAAATGTTCCGAACATCGATGTTAACGCGATGAATTTCCATTGCCGGCGCGGTATTTTTGCCAAGGTTTTAAAACCGATCAGTAATAGAAAAAAGGCTGCAAATATAATTCGCAATGAGCCTAATTGAAAAGCGGTTAATCCGATTAATCCTTTTTTTATCAGTATAAACGAACTTCCCCAGACTAAGGAAAGAATCGCCAAATAAACCCATTTCAATTGCTTTGAAAACATAAATCGTATTTTGCGTCAAAATTGTAATTATTTTATGAATTTACAGTCCTTTTTTTAATTAATTTTGCTTTGCTTTAAAAAACGAATTAATTTAAATCAAATCATAATGAATTTCACAAAATCAATGGCGGCCTTAGCAATAGCTAGTCTTTTGTTTGTAGGTTGTAAAGAAAAAACAGAAGAAACTGTGGTAAAGGCTGAAACAGAAGTTGCTACGCCAAAAGTAAAAAAGGAAATTGCAGCTGCTAATGTACAAACTGCCAGTTTCAAGATCGAAGGAATGACTTGTGCTATGGGTTGTGCAAAAACCATAGAAGAAGAATTGTCGGGTCTTGAAGGTGTTCAGGAAGCAAAAGTTGATTTTGATAAAAAATCGGCTACAGTAACTTTTGATAAAACCGTTCAAACACCAGAAAAATTAACAGAAGTAGTTCAGGCTACTGGAGATGGTAAAACATACAAGGTAAAAGATATGAAGTCGTAAATTGACTTTTAGATTTTTCAAAAAAAAGCATTCTTTTAACGAGAATGCTTTTTTTTTGAACCACATAAGAAGATAGAAGTTCATTTTTAGAAAGTTCAGAAACTAATTTAGAACTTATTTTTGTTGAATAGTCTTGTATGGTTTATAGGTTTGTGGTTTCTTTTTGATGTTTTAGTAGATTTCCAGTATTTACTTCCAGCTCAAGGTTTCCATTAGTCTTTGCATGTCATTTTTGATGTAACTGGCTGCCGGCATAATAGAATCGTAATTTGGTTTTGCATAGAAATATACGGATCCGGTAACAAAATGTTTGGTGCTGTCGGTTACATAAAATTGTGAATTGGTGGCAGCATTTCCGTCTACCTGATAAAACATGCCATAGACTTTTTTATTCGGATTCAAATACGGCTGTTCCAGTATGTCGTCCGCTTTTATTACGTGCTCATAAGTTAATTTTTGAGCATCACGTAATAAGGTATTGATGTTGTTATTAACTGGTTTGTAAGTCAGATAAATGGTGGCTTTCATTTTTGGATATGAAATGGCAAATCCGCATTCTTTCTCTCCTTTAATAATTGCATCCGAATTCATCTCAAAAGTAAAAGGGCATTCATTTTTAAAATTCACATATTTAGCCTCTGGATAATCCAGTCTCAAACGGCTGGATGGTTTGGGTAAAACATCGTCTTTACAGCTGAAAACTGAAAATAATACTATAAAAAGTACAGCTATGGTAAGGTTTTTTTTAGGCATTTTATTCTATTGTTACTTTTATTTGTTTGATTCTTTTTTTATCAACTGTCTCTATTGTAAAGAGGCAATTCTCAAAAATGATTTTTTGGTCTTTTTTCGGGAAATTACCTAAGATTTCGAGAATAAATCCTGCTAAGGTTTCAGCTTCTCCTTTTTTAAGGTCAAATAGTTCTTCATCTACAGCTATAATACGGTAGAAATCTTTGAGGTTTATTTTGGCTTCAAAAAGATAGTTTTTATTGTCGATTTTAGTGTAATTCAGTTGTTCTCCATCAAATTCATCACTAATGTCTCCCACGATTTCCTCGATGACGTCTTCAAGGGAAACCAATCCCGAAGTTCCTCCGTACTCGTCAACAACGATGGCTAAATGACTTTTCATACTTTGAAAATCTTTAAGCAGATTATCCAGTTTTTTGTTCTCCGGGACAAAAAAGGGTTCTCTGATCAACGGCTTCCAGTCAAAATCATTGGTGTTAATGTGGGGAAGTAAATCCTTTACAAATAAAACACCTTCTATTTGGTCTATATTATCTCGGTATACGGGAATTCTAGAGAATCCTTTTTTAATAATTTTTGGGCAGATTACATCAAATGGTTCGTCTATTTCCAAGGCAAAGATATCAATTCTTGGGCTCATCACCTGTCGGGTGTCGGTATTTCCAAAAGAAACAATTCCTTCCAGTATTTTTTGCTCTTCATATGAAGTTTCATCCGAGTCGGTCAGTTCTAAGGCTTGTGACAATTGATCGACAGAGAAGTTTGTTTTTTGTTTTCCTAGTTTGTTGTGGAAATAGATTGTGGCTGCTCGCATCGGTAAACTTACCGGGGAAAGTATTTTGTCAAGCAATGCTATTGGATAAGCGATTTGTCTGGCAAATTTTATATTGTTTCGGCTGGCGTATACTTTAGGAAGTACCTCACCAAATAACAAAATCAAAAAGGTAACTACAATCACCTCTAGCATGAATTTTAAAATAGGGGAAGTTACTTCTGAAAATAATTCTTTACCGACAAAGGAGAATAAAATAACAACTCCGATATTGATGAAATTATTAGCAACAAGAAGTGTGGCTAATAGTTTTTTTGGTTTTTCTAAAAGATTGGCAATGATTTTTCCTTTTGAATCATTTTCCTGAATGGTTTCGTCTATGTCTTTTTGCGACAAAGAAAAAAAAGCTATTTCAGCGCCTGAAACTAAGGCGGAGCAAAACAGCAACGCAAATATTCCGATAAAACCAAATACTAATGTAGTATCTAAAGTGTGTGCTGCTAAAGTTGTACTGGGCTCTGGGTCCAAATTAAAAGAGATTAGTTAAACAATTAAAACGGCAAGTCGTTGATAGGCAAGCTGTTATTTTGTGGTTCAAAGGTAGTGTTTTTTGGTGATTCTGAATTAAGCTGTTTGTTGTTTTCAGAATCCTTCTTTGTGGATAAAAAAGTAAATTCGGTCACTTGAATTTCGGAGGTGTGTTTTGTTGTTCCGTCTTCCCCTTGCCATTGGCGGGATTTTATGCGACCTTCGATGTATATTTTATCTCCTTTTGAAAGGTGTTTTTCGCAAATTTCCGCAGCTTTATTGCGAACTACTAAGTTATGCCATTCAGTAGAGGTTATTTTTTCATTGGTTGTTTTGTTGATGTATACCTCGTGGGTAGCCAATTGAAATCTTCCTATGCAGTTTCCGCCGTCAAAATAATGCATCTTGATATCGTCGCCAAGATAACCTATAAGCATAACTTTATTTAATGTTCCGTTCATTGTTCTAGAGTGGTATTTAAATCAAAGATACATTTTTTTGGAAACACAAATTTAATTCGTTTCAATAAAATTGTGAATGACAATTGGGAATGGAAAGGTCTTTAAGGTAGTAGCGTCAACTCCGTTTTCAATTGTTCCATTAATGGATACTTTCCAAAACTTGATGTGTAAATGTTGATGAGACAATTTATGAATGATGTTTTTTTCATTGAGTTCACCTATACTATCGATGTTGTGGTTTTTGAAGAAATCATCCTGTATGCGTTGGGATATGTAATCAAAGTCTTTTGTTTCATCGGTTTCAATTAATGGGAACTCGTAAAGATTGTGCCAAATCCCTTTGTCAGTTCTTTTTTGAATTTGGGTATTGTTGTTGTCATCAGAAACAACGAGATAATTGAAAAAGCGATTTCTTACTTTTAGTTTTTTTGATTTTACAGGCAATTGGTCCACTTTCCTTTTTTGTAAAGCGATGCAACTTTCGTTAAAAATACAGATGCTGCAATTTGGATTTTTTGGAACGCATTGCAAAGCGCCAAATTCCATAATGGCCTGATTAAAGATAGCGGGACTAGCTTCGTTCAGTTCGGCACTGCCTCGGGTGTTTTTAGGTATTAATTCGAGGGCCAAAGCGGCAAATTCTTTTTTGGCGGAAGCCTGAGCAATATCTGTTTCAATATCAAAATAACGGGAAAGAACCCTGAATACATTTCCATCAACAACCGGAACTACTTCATTATAAGAAAAAGAAGCGATTGCGGCGGCTGTATATTCGCCAATTCCTTTTAGTTTTAATAAGTCTTTATAGGTGGAAGGGAAATTTCCTGCTAATTCATAGGCAACATGCTGAGCTGTTTTGTGTAAATTGCGGGCACGGGAATAATAGCCTAAACCTTGCCATAGTTTAAGGACTTGCTCTTCATTGGCAGCGGCCAAATCGAAAACGGTTGGGAAAGCGCTTGTAAAGGAAAGAAAATAGGGTGTTCCTTGCGCTACACGCGTCTGTTGAAGCATGATTTCTGAGAGCCAAATGGGGTAGGGATCGGTGGTATTTCGCCATGGTAAATCACGTTTATTTTGTAAATACCATCTTATCAATAGCTTAGAAAAAATCATTATTAATTATTTGTACGCAAAAGTAAAAGTTTATGTAATTAAAATTTAATGAATTAGCTTGAATTATTGTTTTTTTAATTCATATATTTGCAAACTCAAAAAAATAGTACAACAACATAAATAGGAAAGAAAATGACGAAAGCAGATATCGTAGCGAAGATTTCAGAGAAATTAGGTCTTGAAAAAGGAGATGTTCAAGCAACTGTGGAGACCTTTATGAATGAAGTAAAAACTTCATTAGAAACTGGAGACAATGTATATTTAAGAGGTTTTGGAAGCTTTATTGTGAAAACTAGAGCAGAAAAAACAGGAAGAAACATTTCCAAAAACACAACTATTAAAATCCCTGCACACAACATTCCTGCTTTTAAACCAGCAAAAGTTTTTGTAGAAGGAGTGAAAATAAACAACGAAGCAAAATAATACTATTAATTAATCATAAAATCTACAAGATATGCCAAGTGGTAAAAAAAGAAAGAGACATAAGGTAGCAACGCACAAACGCAAAAAAAGAGCGAGAGCTAACCGTCACAAAAAGAAAAAGTAGTTTTAAACTACTTTTTTCTTTTTAAACGTTCATTGAAATTGAGAAAAAGACGAATAGATGAAAGACGAAAAGAGAAAAGACGAAACGGTCTATTATCTATTAATCTATTATCTTAAAGTCTTCTACTCTCCGGGTTCAATACCTGTTAAAATATTGTTTAATCCATCCTTGCTGAAAAGTTGACGGCTGGTAGTTGACAGTTGATAGATTCTTATCTAACAACCAACAACCAACAACCAACAACCAATAAGTTCGGATAAAAATTTACAGTGTGAATAAAGAATTAATCATCCGATCTAGTTCTGAAGCCGTAGATTTTGCCTTATTAAAAGATGGAAAACTAATTGAATTACACAAAGAAGAAGAAAAAAGCAACTTTCAAGTAGGGGATATTTTTATCGCCAAAATACGAAAACCCGTTGCCGGACTGAATGCTGCTTTTGTAAATGTAGGCTTCGAAAAAGATGCTTTCTTACATTATCATGATTTAGGTCCAAATTTATCTTCCCAACTGAAATTCATAAAACTTGTAAGCGCAGGTAAATTAAAAGATTTCTCCCTAAAAACCTTTCAGTTTGAAAAAGAAATAGACAAAGATGGTACTATTACTGATGTATTAAGTGCCAATCAATCTGTTTTAGTACAAGTCGTCAAAGAACCTATATCGACCAAAGGTCCAAGAATTAGCGCTGAGCTTTCTCTTGCCGGAAGATTTATAGTTTTGGTTCCTTTTTCTGATCGTGTTTCTATTTCTCAAAAAATAGAAGACAAAAAAGAAAAGGATCGTTTGAAACGATTAGTACAATCCATCAAACCAAAAGGATTTGGTGTTATTGTTCGCACAGTAGCCGAAGGCAAAAATACAGCCGAATTAGAAAAAGATTTGCAGAACCTGCTAAGCAGATGGACTGCAATGTGTAAAAAATTACCAACTGCTCATCATCCGTCCAAAGTATTGGGAGAGCTCAACAGAGCTTCATCCATATTGAGAGACGTGTTTAATGATACCTTTAGCGGTATTCAAATAGATGATGAAGAGTTGTACAACCAAACTAAGGATTATCTGCAAGAAATTGCACCATCCAAACAATCCATTGTTAAGTTTTATCAATCAAAAGACACACCTATTTTTGAGAAATACAACATAGAGAGACAAATCAAAACATCCTTTGGAAAAACGGTTTCCATGAGTAAAGGGGCGTATCTTATTATCGAACATACTGAAGCTTTGCATGTTATAGACGTGAATAGCGGAAATCGTTCTAATAAGGCCACTAATCAGGAAGACACCGCCATGGAAGTGAATATGATTGCTGCCGCCGAAATAGCAAGACAATTGCGTCTTCGTGATATGGGTGGTATTATCGTAATCGATTTTATCGATATGTCGAATCCCGAAAATCGTAAAGTCTTGTTCGACTTCTTGAGAGAAGAAATGAGCGATGATAAAGCGAAACACAAAATCTTACCTCCAAGCAAATTTGGATTAGTTCAAATTACCAGACAAAGAGTAAGACCGGAAGTGAATATTAAAACTAGAGAAGAAGATCCAAACAATGAAAATGGCGAAATTGAAGCGCCGATATTAATCATTGATAAAATTTCTTCCGATTTAGAAAGAGTTTTAAAAGCCCACAAAGAAGTTGTTCTTAATGTACATCCGTTTGTGGCTGCATACCTTACCAAAGGTTTTCCATCAATACGTTCAAAGTGGTTCTTTGAACATAAAAAATGGGTGAAAATCATACCTCGTGACGCTTACACGTATTTAGAATATCATTTCTATGATAAAAAAGAAAATGTTGTCATAGAATAGATTCAGAATAAAAGAAAACCGCCTTTCGTGAGATTGGCGGTTTTTTTATGTCTTTTTTTTAGGATATATCCTGATGAAAATCAGGAGCTAATCCAGCTCATATTGTAATCGAACTGTTATTCTGGCTGTTTTATTTTTGCTTTCGGTATCATTGATTCCGCCATAACTATCCTCTTCTGTAGATCCTTGTCCTGTTATCTGAAAAACTCCCATGCTTGCATTTTTTAGTTTTCCAATAGTACCATCGGCAGTTTTTACAATTTTGTTAGCACGTTCACTGGCGTCTTTGGTCGCTTTTTCTATCAAACTCTGTTTTAAATTGGGTAAGCCAGAGTAAGTATATTGCATGGTATTCGAGGTTAGTTCAATTCCGGAATTAATTAATTCAGAAGTTTTACTGGAAACAGACTCTATGCGTTTCATCAAATCCGGATTTTTCTTAGCTACAAAAACAATAGATTGTGTGGCTTGGTAACCGTCAAATATCTGTTCGTACTTTTTGTCGTATTGGTTCTCGGAATTTTCTATGGTAATTTGACGGTATTTCTTTTGAAAATTAACGGCTCCAAAACTAAACTCGGAGGACTTAAAACCTTTATTTACAAAAAAAGCAGAAACTATTTTCTGGTCAGATATAATTTTATTGTAAGCTTCTTTAATATCCATACTCGAGGCGGTAAAACTGCTGGACCATAAAATTTCATCTGAAACAAAATCTTTTGTTCCCAAACCAATTACGGATATCGAATCCAGGTTTTTATTTCTGTTTTGGAAAGAACCGCCCAATATCCAAGCTGTAATAATTATGGCAATACCTATAATTATTGATGATTTCAATTTGTCTTCCATAAAATTAAGAATTACTTTTTTATAGTAAATGTAAGTAATTTTTGATATCGAAATAAAATATTATTTTCTTTTAGAAGCAAAAAATTGCTTTATTAGATCTGAGGCTTCATTAGCCAAAACGCCACGAACAACTGTCGTCTTTGGATGCAATTGCGTTCCCATTTTTGTAAAACCACGATGCTCGTCGCTGGCACCGAAGACAATTTTTGAAATCTGACTCCAATACAAAGCGCCCGCACACATTTGACAAGGTTCTAAAGTAACATAAAGTGTACAGCCTATTAAATATTTTCCGCCAAGAAAGTTTGCTGCTGCCGTTATCGTCTGCATTTCGGCATGGGCGGTCACATCATTCAGCATTTCGGTTAAATTATGACCCCGGGCAATGACTTTGTTGTCAATAACGATGACAGCTCCAACAGGAATTTCGCCTTTATCAAAAGCAACTTCAGCTTCCTGTAAAGCCTTTTTCATAAAATATTCGTCGCTGAAAGGATTTATCATGCCGTTAAAGTACTAATTGTGAATTTCAAAAGTTATAATTTTCAAAAGACTAAAATTTATAACCTTTGGGATTTTGTAATGTTGAAAAAACATCTAAAATATAAATTCTAGTTTCTTCAATTCTGTAAACTATTTTAAAATTCCATTTTGGAAAGAATCTAATTTCTTTCGAATTGAATAAGGGTTCTATTGGATTTTTTTCGGGAAACAAATTTAGCTTATCACCCAAATCAAATAAGGTGTCTGCAACTAAATTAGCATTTTTAGGACTTTTGGTGTGAATATAATCATAGCTATTTTGAATAGACTTTATTGCGTCTTTTGACCATATTACTGGCTTCATTTTCTCTTTATGTTTTTTCTTGCATCTTCGGTAGTGTAGCCAATTTCTCCAGAATCAGAAGCTTTCATAATTGCATTCAAATGATTTTTGTACTCTTTAACACTTAATGGTGCTCCGTCAGTTGAATATGTATAAATATCATTATTAAGCAGCTCTTCTATTTGATTTAGTAATTGTACATTTTCAATATCTAATATTCTATGTACAATATTCTTGCGTTGTGTTTCTACATTCATAGTATCTAGATTTACTTCAAATTTAAAAAATATTTCCAACTAGAGGGTTAAATAAGTTCTAGCCTTTTTCATAAAATATTCGTCGGTGAAAGGATTTATCATAGTTACAAAAATAAGAATTCAATTCGTACATTTGCTTTATGTCAAATAATTTACTTTCAAACATAAATTCTCCAATCGATTTAAGGCAGCTAGATGAAGCTCAGCTTCCTCAAGTGGCTCAGGAATTGCGCAATTTTATTATTGATATTGTTTCTGTAAAGGAAGGTCATTTGGGTGCCAGTTTGGGTGTTGTTGAATTGACTATTGCTTTGCATTATGTGTTCAATACACCAGAAGATTTATTGATTTGGGATGTAGGTCATCAAGCCTACGGACATAAAATTTTGACAGGAAGAAGAGAAAATTTTCATACCAATCGTCAGTTGAATGGGGTTTCCGGTTTTCCAAAAAGAAGTGAAAGTATTTATGATGCTTTTGGCGTAGGCCATTCTTCCACTTCTATCTCTGCGGCTTTAGGAATGGCGATAGCATCAAACCTAAAAGGAGATTTTGATAAACAACATATTGCCGTCATAGGAGATGCCTCCATTGCATCAGGGATGGCTTTTGAGGGCTTGAATCATGCCGGAGTTACGGATGCTAATTTATTGGTGATTCTTAATGATAATGCGATTGGGATAGATCCTAGCGTTGGGGCATTGAAAAAATATCTCACTGCAGTGAAAGAAGGAAAAAATTCCAGGAAAAATAACATGATCAAGTCCTTGAATTTTGATTATTCTGGACCAATAGACGGTCATGATATTTTTACGGTAATCAAGGAATTGAAGCGTTTGCAAAAAGTAAAAGGGCCTAAATTTCTTCATGTCATTACCACCAAAGGAAAAGGGCTGCAACAGGCCGAAGAAAATCAGGTAAAATATCATGCACCGGGTAAGTTCGATGCAGTCACAGGTGAATTACTTCCAAAATCAGAAGAAAATTTACCTCCAAAATACCAAGATGTTTTTGGTTTAACCCTATTAGACTTAGCCCGAAAAAACGAAAAAATTGTGGGGATTACTCCTGCAATGCCTTCGGGAAGCTCGCTCAAATTTATGATGGATGCTCTACCGGATCGCGCTTTTGATGTTGGAATTGCCGAGCAGCATGCAGTTACATTAGCGGCGGGAATGGTTACCCAGGGGATGATTGTTTACTGCAATATTTATTCAACATTTTTACAACGGGCGTATGACCAGGTAATTCATGATGTGGCGTTACAGAATTTACCGGTAATTTTTTGTCTGGACCGCGCTGGGTTAGTTGGTGAGGACGGAGCTACGCATCATGGTGTTTTTGATTTGGCTTATTTGCGTTGCATTCCCAACATGATTGTGTATGCACCAATGAATGAAATTGCTTTGCAAAATATTTTATATACTGCCCAATTGGGTTTAAATCATCCGATTGCCATACGATACCCAAGGGGTCGCGGTGTGCTTGCGGATTGGCAATCCCAAAGTTTTGGGATTTATGAAAAAATTCAAATTGGTCGGGCCAAATGTTTGAAAAAGGGTACTAAAGTAGCTGTTTTATCCAATGGGACTATTGGTAATAATGTTGCCTTGGCTTTGGAGAACATCAATAATCCAACAGTAATTGCCCATTACGATTTTGCTTTTGTAAAACCGCTGGATGAAAAATTACTTCATGCTGTTTTTTCTGAATTCGAAAGTATCATAACTATTGAAGATGGTGTGGTGGCAGGTGGTTTTGGGAGTGCGATTCTTGAATTTGCCGCTTTAAACCACTATGATTTGAAAATAAAATTATTGGGTGTACCGGATGAATTTATTGAGCATGGAACTGTTGCTGAGTTACAACAATATTGTGAAATCGACGTTAAAAGTTTAGAAACCTTTTTCAAAATGATTGAAAATAATTATTTTGCAGTCCCAAAAAACAAAAATTAACCTAAATGAAGTTATTCCGCTCTACAATTTTATTTTTACTGCTTTCTTATTCTACCGGTAATTTTGCTCAGGTTTTTATACAAACAAAATTGCCAGATACCTTGTCAAAAGTACCAGATACGTTGTCAAATTGGACAAAGAAAAATACTTTAGGGTTTGATATTTCTGAAATCGCTTTTGTCAACTGGAGTGCTGGTGGAACCAGTTCGATTTCAGGACTTTTTAAAGGAGATTTTTCCAGAGTGTACGCCAAAGGAAACCGCAAATGGGTCAATCAGCTGATTGTTCGGTACGGTTTGAATAAGCAGGATGGAATTGAGATGAGGAAAACAGATGATGCCATACAATTTGACTCTACTTTTGGTTATAGACAGGATACCATCACGAATTGGTATCATTCAGCAAAGTTTAATTTCAATACCCAATTTACAAATGGGTATTCCTATCCCAACACAGAACTTGCTATTTCAAGGCCATTTGCGCCAGCCTATTTTTTTATGGGGGTTGGAGCTGAAAATGCCAAAAAAGATAAGTCAAGAGTCTTTTATATTTCGCCATTCACTTGGAAGACGACCTTGGTTTTAGATCAAAGATTAGCTGATCAAGGTTCCTTTGGTGTTAAGAAAGCTGAATATGATGTAGAAGGAAACTTAATATCAGAAGGACAAAAATCAAAAATGGAACTGGGTTTATTGTTGACGGGTTTTTATAAGACAGAAATATCCAAGAATATCAATTTTGTTAATAAGCTGAGTTTGTACTCGGATTATATCAATCAATTTGGGAATGTCGATATTGATTATGATGTTTTGTTTGATTTGGTAGTCAATCAATACGTGAAAGCAAATATTGGAGCAAGGCTTATTTATGATGATGATATCAAAGCAAAGGAGGAAGTTGATGGAGAACAAGTCATTGTAGGTCCAAAAGCACAGTTAAAACAAGTTTTGGGAGTGGGGATTGTTTATGCATTTTAGCACAATGATGTAATTTTGCAAAACTTGGTTATTGTTATAATTTAAAACTCATAACTCATAATTCATAACTATTTCTTTTAAACCACCATTAAGTTACAACCTCGAATATCGGAGTTGTCAAAACGTCCTAATACTTCAAAAGTGGTATTGGGATTTTTTTTGCCTAAGTCCTGGGTGGCAATAAAGGAACAGGAGTTGATGTTGGCTAGATCTATTACGTTAATTCCGCCTGTTTTACCCTCTTTTACATAGGTTAGAGCGTCTTCGGTATCGCGAACAAGTATTTGCATCCAGGAAGGGCATTCAAATACGCCTTCGCCAAGGGAATAGGCCTGTGAAAGTAATTCAGTCATGCCGTATTCCGAATGTATAGCCGGAACTCCAAAACCTTTGCAGAGTTGTTGGTGTAATTCTTCCCGAATCATTTCTTTTCGCTTGCCTTTCATACCTCCGGTTTCCATGATAATGGTGTTCTGTAACTGAAAAGTCTGTTTTTCAATTAAATCCAATAATGCATAAGTAACCCCAATTAAAATTACATTTTGACCGGATTGGTCCAAATCAATCAGTTTTTTAATGAGGTCTTCATGATTGTGGAGATAAAATCCGCTTTCAGGATGGTTAGACAATCGAATCAAATCTTCGACCATATAAATTAAGGAGGAGCCTTCTCTTTCAAGATAAGACGGGAGCAAAGCCAATACGACATAATCCTCAATATTTCCGTAAAATTGAGAAAATCCCTTGCGGTAGCTTTCTTCATAAATAGAAACATCGGTTACCAAATGTTTACTGGTACTCATTCCGGTTGTACCGCTACTTGTGAATGTTGCCTCAACAGGGTTTGAATTGGAGACTACAGAATGGCTTTTGAAGAACTGAATGGGTAAAAACGGAATCTGATAGATTGATTTTACCTTTTGGACATTCGTGTTTAAAAGATTGCAAAACTCTTGATACACTGGATTATTCTCATACTGAAAACGAAATACTTTTAAAGCTATTTTTTCAAACTGCTTTTGATTGGTAATGGTGAATATATCGTTTGTTGGAATCAAGAATTATTTTTTTACAAAAGTAATTAAAAATTAAATGGAATAGTAGTACTTGCAGAATTCGGAAGCCGAATAGAGCGCTTATAAAAAATAGAGATAAAAAAAAGCTCCAAGTTTTTGGAGCTTTTAGATTATTTGATAATTGGTTATCGAATGATTAGTTTTCTGGTAGATGATGCTTCTTCTTCTTTAATCTTTATGATGTATACACCAGGTGAAAGATTGGAAACATTTAGTTCTTTTGAGCTTAATTCGGTTTGAAGTACTTTTTTACCTAAAACATCAAAAATTTGGATTTCTTTATTTAAATCATTTTTTGATGTAATGTATACTTTACCATTACTCACAGGGTTCGGGTACAAGCTCAGACCTTCAATTGAAGTGGTCTCTTGTAGTTTTGGTTGTGGCTTAACTTCCTGAGCCGAAAGACTCAAGGAAAAAAAGAAAACCAATAAGATTGTAATATAAGAGTAGTTTTTTGTCATTAGCTTCGATTTGGAATAGTAAAGATAAACAAAAAATTTAAAGTCTATCCAAAAAAAAAGAGACTGTTTTTTATAACAGTCTCTTTTTTATGTTTTTAGCTTTTATTTATTACAAGCCTACTGACCATCCTGCTGACCAAGTTGGAGCAGCAACACCGTTTCCTGCACCAGTTGCTGAAACTAATTCTGTAGCAACTGCTGATACATCAGCTGAAGTTCCATCAGTTTTCTTTCCTTTGGTATTTGTAGTGATATCTAAGTAGTTCACGTTAGTAACTTTTAAAGCTGTTCCAACACCTGCAATAGTTTCGTCATGTTCCACATCGATTCCAGTTTTCCAGTCACTTAAAACTACGTTAGAGAAAATTGCTTTTGTTCCTCTTCTCATTTTCAAAGCTTGATTTTCTGTATAAATTGTTGCGTCAGCTGCACTTCCTGCACCAATTAAAGTAATGTTTGTGATTGAAGGGTTTGATATTGGAGTATTTGCAAAACCTAATTCAAAGTTGTCAGCTTCAATTCCTCTGTTTCCTTTTCCGAAAGATAGTTTACCATACCAGTTAGTGTTTGTTCCTATCCAACCTTCAGTCCAGTCAAATTGATCATCTTCGTTACCAAAAGAAATTAGGTTTGAAGTGTTAACTGTTCCTCCAAAGAATTCAAATCCGTCATCAGCACCTTGGTAAGCTTCTACATATTCGAAAGTAGTTCCTGAACCAACAGCAAATAATGAAACACCGTTAAATTCTTTTTCACTGTTATATGCTGCACCTGCATATTCAATTCTTAAATATCTGATAGAACCAGAATTGTCATTAGCGATTGTTCCTCCGTAAGTTAAGTCAGCAACCTCAGATTGAGCAGTACTTGTTCCGCCTGTAACACGGTTGATAGGGGCTTTACCGCAAATTACTAAACCTCCCCAGTCTCCAGCTTTTTTAGTAGCTAAACCACTTGTCATTACAACAGGATTGCTGCTGGTTCCGTTTACGTTTAATTTTCCTCCTTGCGCAATAGCGATATAAGAAGCAGTTCCTCCAGTTCCTTCAATTTTTGTTCCTGCAGGGATGGTCAAGGTAGCACCATCGTTTACTTGTAATTTTCCAGTTAATTTATATGTTGTTCCAGAAGAAAGAACAACTTCTCCGTCACTTATGATTCCTGTAAAGTTGTTAGGGTCAACAACAAATGTTGATGATGGAGTGTCTGTGCTGTCACTTGAACAGCTTGTGAAGAATGATGCAGATAAAGCAAGAATTCCGAATAAATTTAAAAATGATTTTTTCATGATTTTAATAGTTTTTTGTACTTGATTTTGTTATTGCAAATATTGGTTGATTTATTTTTTCCGAGGTTAAGCGATTGTGAATGTTAGTTTAAATAAACTTTACAATAATATTATCTTAATGTTTCTAATGTTAAGAAAGTTAGCATTAAAAAAGGGCAGTGTTGACTGCCCTTTGTTTTAAAACTGATAATTTAAGTTTAGACTAAACGTAAGTCCCTTTTTATAAGATAAGACATTAATGTCTTCGGTTTTGTTTTCCTGAACTCTGTCGATCGTAGGGTCTAGTATATTTTTGACTACAAAATCAAGACCCAGCTTTTTGTTTAATTTGGATTTAGCTATAAAATCTAAAGAGCCAAAAGCTTTGTCAACTAAATTACCTCTGTCGTTAGTACCTATTGCATAAACTCTGTCGGAGAAGTATGTATACGCTAAAGTAGTGTTCAAATTACTTTCTTTGTTGTTCCATTCGTTGAAATAAGAGATGTCTGCATTTAATAATAAATCAGAGGCACCGGTAAACTGACTTTCTGTATTAGTGAAAACTACATTATAGTCTGTTTCAGCAATAACTTTTTCAGTGCTTAAATCCTGGTTGCTATATAAGTAAGATGCATTTACACCTGCTGAAAGTTTTTTGGCATTGTTTTCATCAAAATTAAAAAGTAATTTTCTGTACTCAACTTCTGCTCCCCCAACATAACCAAAATCTCCTGTATTGATGAATGAAATGTCGTTTGTTGATGAAGCAATGGTAACTTCGTTCATTGGGTTTTGAATGTATTTTCCAAAAGCAGTTACCGATATTAGCTCTTCGCTTTTTGGAAACATCTCCCATTTTAAGTCAAGGTTGTAATCATCCGAAGCATATAAGTTAGGGTTTCCGACTTTTACTTCGGTTACATCTTCATAAACAAATAAAGCTCTTTCCTTAAATTGAGGCAATGTGTATGTTTTACTGAAACCGAAACGTAAATTTTGCTTTTCGTTCAGCTCATATTTCATTGTTAAACTTGGTAAAAAAGCAACTTTATCTAATTCATTTTTTCCTCCGCTAGGATCAAGTTGTGTGTTCCATTCTACATTTTGAAAAACATATTCTCCTCTTAAACCAAGAACTCCTGAAAGTTTATCCCATTTGTATTCAGTGTTTAGGAAACCACCATTAATGAATTGTTCACCGTTATAAGTCTGTGGTTTTAATGCATTAGAAACCTGAGAATTTCCTCTGAATGTGGTGATTTCGAAATACCCGTTGTCCAGGTTTTGTTGGTTGTAAAACAAGTCAAGATTATTAGGGTCAACTATTGTGTTAGTAAAACCTTGGTTGGCTTTGAAGTTGAACTGAGTTGCCTCAAAATCTCTTGTTTTAAACCTTCCGTTATAACCTGCTGTAAATTTACCTTTGTACTCGCCTTCACCAGTTTTGTTGAATTTGTAATCAAATGCTAGATTGGCAGCCGTTTCGTCTTCAGATAATTTTTGGAAATATCTATGGTTATCTGGTGCTGATATACTTGATAAAACGTAACCATTTGGTTCTTTTCTTAAGATGTTTTGAGTTCTGTCCGGCATATCTCCATCAATCGTATTGGCAGAAAGTCCCCAGTTTAATTTTGAACGGTCATTAAGTTTGTGCTCTCCTAACAACTGATTAATCCATAAACTGTTTTTTTCATATTTGTTTCTGCGAATAAATCCGTTTCCGTCATTGGCGATATCAACGATATATCCAGAATACTCTTCTTTACTTAATGTTGAAGTGTTTATAAAAACAGTATTGAAGTTAATCTTGTTGTTGCTGTTAATCTTATAGCCAATGTTTGTCATTGCTGTAAAATTAGTGTTGTAACTGTCAAGAGAATAGGTGTCGAAATCTTTGTTTATAACACCATTTCCGTTCACACTTCCTTTGGCAGAACCATCACTTCTGGAAGTGTAGTCGTTTCCAAAAGAAACTGTTGCAAAAAGATTTAATTTACTTTCACCACCAACACTGAATGATTTTCCTCCTGCAAGAGAAATAGAAGTTCCTATTGGACCTTTACTGTCCAGTTGCAAGGTGTTATAGTTGTATGAAGTTAGAGGGTTACTAGGGATTGAAGAGGTGCTGAATCCTGAACCACCAATGTTGTCTTGCAATGAAAAATTGTTTTTACTAACGGCATTGCTGTTTACTTCTGATCCTATATCGAATCTAAGGTATCCGTTGCCTTTGTAATCTTTAGATACAATATCAACATTCCCACCTGCAAAATCACCATATAATCTGCTATTGTATACTTTGTCAATAGAAACATATTCTAAGATATCAGTCGAAAAGATGTCAAGATTAAGGTTTTTCTTTTCAGGATCATTGGAAGGAATTGGTAAACCGTTCATGGTAGTTGAATTGTAACGATCTCCTAAACCTCTAACAAAAATATTTCCTGAACCTTCTTGTTTGGTTATACCAGTTGTTTTAGTAACAGCTGCAGCAACATCACTTACTCCTTTTCTGGATAGTTCTTGGGCTCCAATAGTTTGTTTGATTTCTACTGCGTTTTTTTGGTCTAATAACAACGCAGTTTCTTTTTGTCTGTTAACGTTTGTTGTTACAACAACATCTTTTAGTTTGTAACTGGCAGCTCCTAATGTTTTGTTGATAGTTATAGTCTCATTTGCTTTTACTGTTACTGGAGTTTCTATAGGTTCATAACCTACAAAGCTAAATTGTATAATATAATCTCCAGGAGTTACTGCAATGGCATATTTCCCGTCTAAGTCTGTGTTAACACCTGTTGTCGTTCCTTTTATCAAAACGTTAGCAAAGGGAAGTGGCATGTTGTTGGAGTCTTTATCAGATAAAATACCTGTAATTGTTCCTTTGTTTTGCGAGAATCCTAATACACAAATAAATAATGTAATGATTAGAAATTTTAATTTCATTTTTTTTGTCTTGTTTAATTTTTGCAAATTAATGACCGCTTTGTAAAGTTCAAGTTACCCCGTTGTTATGTTTTTGTTTGTTGTGTATTATCAAATTGTTACGATATTAAATTACGGTTAACACGCATTTTGAGTGCTGTTTTATCATTATATTTACCATCGCAATCGGAAATCGGCGCATATTTTAACGAAATAATATGTAATGATATAATATAAATTTTTGCTGTTTTATGAAAAAAAAAGACATTAAAATCCTATTGGTGGATGATGAACCGGATATTTTAGAAATTGTTGGCTACAATCTAACTCAAGAAGGATATAAAATTGTTACTGCTGTAAATGGAAAGGAAGCTGTGGCTGTTGCCAAAAAAGAAATGCCGGACTTAATTATAATGGATGTAATGATGCCCGAGATGGATGGGATGGAAGCCTGTGAGAATATCCGAAAAATTCCGGAACTTAATAATGTAATCATCACGTTCCTTACGGCAAGAAGCGAAGATTATTCTCAGGTAGCCGGTTTTGATGCAGGTGCCGATGATTATATCACGAAGCCTATAAAACCAAAATTGTTGGTTAGTAAAGTAAAAGCATTATTACGCCGACTAAAAGAACAGGAAAAGAACAGCGAAACGCTTAATGTGGGTGGAATCGAAATTAATCGCGAAGAATACAAAATTGTAAAAGACAATATAGAAATCGCTTTACCAAGAAAAGAGTTTGAATTGTTTTATTTATTGGCGTCAAAACCTGGAAAAGTATTCAAGAGGGATGAGATTTTAGATAAAGTTTGGGGGAATGAGGTTATTGTTGGCGGAAGAACCATAGATGTACATATTAGGAAACTTCGTGAAAAAATAGGAGAAGATCTTTTTAAAACCATTAAAGGGGTTGGATATAAATTTGAAGTTTAATTGGTGATTTGCTTTTTTTGGTCACACAAAATCAGAACTTCAGATTACTTATAAAGAATAAAGTTGTTAGTTATAAATGAAAATTAATTTTAAGAAAACCTATAAATTCGCCATAAAATCGTCTTTATTCATTAGTCTTTTTGCTAGTGGATTTGTAATGCTTATGGCACTTTTTTTCTTTGGGTCCAATGGTAAAAGGGTGTTGTTATTCGGGATTATTTGTCTTATCGTTATTTATGTATTTTCATTTATAGTTCTGCAATATCGAGTGGAACGTTTTATATACAGACGAGTAAAAAAAATATACGACGATGTTTCCTTATTAGAATCCAGCTCGTTTATCAATCAGCCGGTAACTACAGATATGGAAACGCTGACCCGTGAAGTTAAGAAGTTTGCCACTGATAAAAAGTTGGAAATTGAAATGCTTCAGGTTCGAGAGGAATACCGAAGAGAATTTCTTGGAAACGTTTCTCATGAATTAAAAACGCCTTTATTTACTGTGCAAGGTTATTTGTCGACTTTGGTCGATGGTGCAATGGATGATAAATCGGTCCGTAAAAAATATTTAAAACGTGCCGAAAAAGGAGTGGAACGTTTAATATATATAGTGGAAGATTTGGATATGATTACCAAATTAGAATCAGGGGATCTGAATTTAGATTTTTCTGATTTTGACATTGTGGAGTTAATACAAAGTGTTTTCGATTTGTTAGAAATGAAAGCGGACAAAAAGAAAATCAAATTGATTTTTGAAAATGATTATTCGAAGCCCATCTTAGTTCGAGGAGATAAAGATAAGTTACAGCAGGTTGTTGAGAATTTAATAGTGAATTCTATTAAATACGGAAAAGAAGGCGGAGAAACGGAAGTAGCGATAGTTAACTTGACAAATAAAAAAGTTTTGGTTCGTGTTACTGATAATGGTGAGGGGATTGAAAAACAAAATATTTCGAGGATTTTCGAACGTTTTTACAGAGTCGATAAAAGCGGTGCTCGTTCAGAAGGTGGCTCAGGATTGGGATTAGCAATTGTAAAACATATCATTGAAGCCCATAAGGAAAAAATTTATGTGGAGAGTGAATATGGTATTGGGTCTGAGTTTTCCTTTACAATTGAAAAGGCCAAGGTTAAAAAACCAGTAACAAAGAATTAATTTAGTTTTTAGTTTTAAAGTCTTTCAAGCACATTTCAATCTAAGGTTTTAAAGACTATAGTGTGAAATATCAAATAATCAAATGTAAGTTTATTATTAAGAAAGTTAAAAATACCGAATTTAATACCCTTGAATCCAGTAGATTATTAGGAGGGTAACATTAATTTATTATCAACATAACATTGTGTTAACAGTAGCTTAACATAACAGGGTAACCTTTGCAAAAAAATTAATCATAAACAAAAATGAAAAAAATTTTATTTGCAAGTTTAGTTATGCTGTCATATGTGACTAATGCGCAAGAAGTAAAGAAAGATGAAATCGCGAAAGAAGTGGTTCGTGTTATGGATTCTGTGAATAAAGCAAAAGCTGCTGAAGAAAAAAGTAAGCCTAAAAAAGACCATTGGTATGATAATATAGGAATTAGAGGTTATGTGCAAGTACGATACAATGGGTTGTTTTCTACAAATGATAAAGTGTCTTGCGACCAATGCGATAAATCTTGGGGTACTACTTCAACAGCTCCTGATGCTGAATCTAATAACGGTCTTTTCATAAGACGTGCCCGAATTGTTTTCTCGGGACAAATTCACCCAAATGTATATTTTTATATTCAACCGGACTTTGCAAGTTCTCCTTCATCAGGTATAAATAATTTTGTTCAATTAAGAGATGCTTATTTTGATTTATCATTTGATAAAGAAAGAGAGTACAGAGTTAGAATCGGGCAAAGTAAAGTGCCTTTTGGTTTTGAGAATTTACAATCCAGTCAAAATCGTTTGACTTTGGATCGTAATGATGGTTTGAACAGTGCAGTTGCTAACGAACGTGATTTGGGGATTTACTTTATGTGGGCTCCAAGTGAGATTAGAGAGCGTTTTGCGATGCTTGTAAAAGACGGATACAAAGGTTCTGGAGATTATGGTGTATTTGCGTTTGGTGCTTACAACGGACAAACAGCGAATAAATCAGAAGCAAATAGAAACTTGCATGTTGTGGCAAGGGTATCTTATCCTTTTGTTATAGGAAGCCAAATTATCGAACCGGGTATTCAGGCTTACACTGGGAAATGGGCATTTACAAATGAACTTTCTACAGGAGTGACAACACCAGACAAGCAATACACAACAGATCAAAGAGCGGCAGTTTCTTTTGTTCTTTACCCGAAACCATTTGGAATTCAGACAGAATACAATATAGGTAAAGGGCCTCGTTATGATAAAGTGTCAAATACTGTGGAGGTGTCTGATTTAGAAGGTGGATATGTAACTTTAAATTACAAATGGGATTTACCGAAACACCAATATATTTATCCTTTTGCTAAATTTCAGTATTATGATGGTGGAAAGAAATTTGAGAAAGACGCCAGAAGTTATATAGTGAGAGATTACGAGTTGGGGATAGAGTGGCAACCAATCAAAGCATTTGAATTAGTTGCAGAATGGGTTATTGCTGACAGAACATTCGAGGACAGCGTACTTCCTGATAACAGACAAAGAGGGAATTTGCTAAGATTACAAGCTCAATTTAATTTTTAATTGCAAATAGTATAAGAAAACCACCGCGGATGGTTTTCTTATTGTAAAATTATTGTAAAAACCAACTAAAGAATAAAGATTGAATAATACTGGCTTAACATGCAGTTAACGTGCGGCCTATAATTTTGTCGAATATTTAAATTAACTTTAAAAATGAATAAAACTAAAATAAAAATAGCAGCTATTCTATTAGTTATAATGACTATTGGATATTCGTTTACTTCTTTAAGTAAAATAACGATTAAGGGTTCAGATACAATGGTGATTTTATCACAACAGTGGGCTGAAGCATATATGAAGAAACATCCGGGAACAACTATTCAAGTGACTGGTGGTGGATCTGGTGTTGGGATTGCAGCGTTAATCAATGGTTCTACAGATATTGCTAATTCAAGTCGTCCTATAAAACCTTCTGAGTTAGAAAAAATCAAAGCGAAATACAAAAAAAATGCTATTGAGATCGCTTGTGCAAAAGATGGTTTATCTGTTTTTCTGAATAAAGGAAATACAGTTTCTGAATTGACAATACAACAATTAGGAGATATTTTCTCCGGAAAAATTACTAATTGGAAACAGGTAGGTGGAGCAGATGCGAAAATTCAATTGTATGGTAGAGAGAGTAGCTCAGGGACTTTTGAGTTTTTTAAAGAGCATGTGGTGAAAACTGATTTTTCTCCTGCTTGTCAAACTTTGCCTGGAACTGCTGCAATTGTAAATGCAGTTAAAAAAGATAAATACAGCATCGGGTATGGTGGTGCGGCTTATGCCGAAGGTGTAAAAGACTGTAAAGTGAAGAAAGATGCTAAAAGTAAAGGTGTTTTACCAACTGAAGCGACTATAAAAAACAAAACCTATCCAATTTCAAGATACTTGTATATGTATTTGAAATCGAAGCCGACAGGTGAGACGAAAGCTTTTATTGATTGGATCTTAAGTCCAGAAGGACAAAAAATGATTGCAACAGTAGGTTATTTTCCTGTAAAATAAAAAAATAAAAAAATCCCTCTCTTTTACTATAGAGGGATTTTTTTTAAAGAATTATGAAATCGCCAAGAATAACATTTTGCGTAAGCAAATACAAATAGATATTTAGGCGATAACATATAGCAAATAAAATTTACATAAATGAATTCTTAAATCAATTAAATGAATTCTCCACTTCCTAGTAAACAAACTTTCACCAAAGAGAGTTTGAAAAAACAGTTCAGACTCTCAGAGTTTCTGGCTGAGAAAGTTATTTCTTCCGTGGCATTTTTATCAATAGCTATAATTTTCCTGATATTTATTTTTGTTTTCAAGGAATCGTTACCTTTATTCAGTTTTAGTGAAAAAACTAAAGAAAAGACCGAAATACAAACAAGTACAGGGGCAAAAGTTGAAAGTTATGGCGAAGCCGAAACTGCGTCAGGCGAAAGCCAACCGGAAACGTACGGCGCTCCAGCTGAAGATCTGGAACCAGAAACTTACGGAACACCTACCGAAGATTTGAATCCGGTAGCGGATGAAACGGAATCTGCAGAACCAGAAACTTATGGAACAGTAACAGAAGATTTAAATCCTGAAACTTCAGCGGATCAAGAAATTGTGATCGACGATAAAGTGACAGGAAACAAAGAAGGAGCTGATAAAACCTGGAGTACTTTTTTCTCTACAGAATGGGTTCCGGTTTCTGATAATCCTCGTTTTGGTTTGCTGGCATTACTTATTGGAACTTTAAAAGTGACCATCATAGCGATGTTAATTGCAGGGCCTCTGGCAATATTAGCGGCGGTGTATACTTCGTGTTTTGCTTCCAATAGAAGAAAGGAAATCATAAAGCCTATCATCGAAATGCTAGCAGCTTTTCCATCAGTGGTGATTGGATTTTTTGCCATGATGGTTTTGGCTACTTTTTTTCAGGATATTTTCGGATATGATTCGCGATTAAATGCTTTTATCGGTGGTGTAGCAATGGC
>RCUJ01000447.1_pt1 | contig 23805 bp, 26 predicted proteins | sample 2166321 | NCBI WGS metagenome assembly RCUJ01 (sample SAMN09932808, study PRJNA488358) | compost metagenome | feature: garden; material: soil; isolation source: compost soil in an enriched community after 118 h of incubation | place: Germany: Experimental Botanical Garden Goettingen | collected... | reverse complement strand
GAGCGGGCCGCTGCCTCCTCCCCCTCCGCCGCCGCAGGCGACAAGCAGCGAAGGAGCACCGAGCCACAGCGCGGCCGTGGATGCGCGACCGAGGAAATTCCGGCGACCACGGGAAGGAGCCAGGGAAGAGAGGGAGGCGGATATCGAAGGAAGAGGGCTTTTCTTGGTTGTCATCGTCAGGTGCAAAAAAGGCAATGCCGGCGCCCATTCCCAGGCGACGCGGCCAGCAACGGTTTGTTGCGGCCGCGACTGTAGGCAGCGCTGGCCGCACTGGGAATTGCGTTTTTTGTGATACCTTTTTTGGATGACCAGACCAGTCACCGTCCGCCAAATCCGCTACTTCCTCGCCGTTGCCGAGGAGCGCAACTTCAGGCGCGCCGCGGAGCGGCTGGCCATCACGCAGCCGCCCCTGTCGCGGCAGATCGCAGAGCTGGAGGCTGAACTGGGTCTGCAACTGCTCGAGCGCAATACGCACGGCGTGCGGCTGACCAGCGCCGGAGAGCTGGCCATGCGCAGCTTCGCGGAGCTGATGCACAGTTTCGATGCGACGCTTGAGCATGTGGCCCAGTCCGCGAACAAGCTGCCGCGTCTTCGCCTGGGCGTTCTGAACTGGGTTCACTTGAACCGACTGTCCGCAATGGAACGGAGCTTGGTGGAATCGGGGCATGCGAGCGGGATCGACGTACAAACGACAACGACGATTGCCGCAGCCTCGGCCCTGCGGCGCAACGAGCTGGATGCCGCCATCGTGCTCTGGCCGGCTTCGATGTACCGCCTGCGTGGCGACCTGGTCGATGAGGTCCCCCTCATGGCCTTCGTTCCTGCGACGTCGGATCTCGCGCGCCAGCGGCGCATTGCAGTGCGGGACCTGCAGTCCCTGCCGCCATTCTTCCGCTTCAGTCGCAGCGTCAACACACGCATGTACGACGAGTTCACGCGCGAGTACACGGCGCATGGCTTTCGGCCGAAGGCCGAGGCGCCAGCACCCGATCCGTTGCATGTCTTCGCCCAGATCGGCGCCGGCCGTGGCTGCACCTGCCTGCCTGCGCCCTTTGCGTTGCATCGCTACGCGGGCGTACAGCCCAGGCCGCTGCGGGAGCGGATCATGGTGCCGCTGGTGGTACTGACTGCGTCGCGCGTGACGCAGGAGTTGCACAACGCCCTGGTCAAGGGCGCGACGCGGATGCTCAGCGGGTGAACGGCATCGTTGTGGATGGCGCAAACGTCGAAGGTGCTGATGCTCCCCCGGGCCTTCTCGAAGGCATCATCCCTTCCGCGATCGACACGGCCGCCAACCTTGGACATCGGGGCGCGCGGCAGCGACGCGAGACGGAGCAGTTACTCATGGGTTCAGTCGAAGGCAGCATGGCTTGCAAGCAAATCCCCTCTGTTCATTGCCGGGCTACACCAAGGACGTCACGATATCGCGCACTGAGGGGACGCTGCCTGCAAGGCACCCGAGGCCGGCCCCACGCGCCATGGTGCAGATCAACAGCAGCGCCGCGAGCCCACCGCAAACTCTGTCAATGCGGTACTTCAGGGTTCATAAAGTCGACCAGTTGCCGCCACGCCCCGAACGGTCCTGCGATCGGGAACATCAAGCCGAGTGGCTCGAGCATGTAAAGCGGCCGTAGCTTCAACTCGCGCAGCAAACCGGCATCGAGGAGAGGCCGCACGAAGCTAAGCGGCAGGAACGACAGTAGGTTTTCTTGCTGCGAGAGCCACCACAACATGGCCGTTGAACGAGTGACGACCGGATAGGTGCGGATCGGGTGAGGCAGATTCGCGGTCAATTCGTCGAATCGCTCACGGGCGGCCGAACCCGTGGGGGCGAGTAGCCAGGTCTCGTCGGCGAGTTGCGGCCAGCCCAGGGAACGCTTGCGCGCCAGCGGATGGTCTGCGCGCGCCAAGACCGCGAAACGATCTTCGCGCACCGGCATGAACTGCCAGCCTTCCGGGATCACGGGAGGCCGTCGGCATGCCACGAGATCTGCCTCGCCACGTGCGATGGCCAGCAGTTGATCGTCCCCTTCGGCTTCCGAGAGGTGAACGGTGACATCCGGATGCCGTTGCGCGAAGCGAGGCAGCACGTTGAGCAGGAGCCCGTTCATCGCGCCGACCGAGGCGACGAGGCGGATGGCGCCGCCGATGCGTTGCCGTCGCGCGGTGACGACCTCGGCGCCGTCGGCGACGCCGATCAGCATGCGACGCGCAACGGGCAAGAGGTCTTCGCACGCCTGCGTGGGTCGCGCGCCGCGCGCATGCCGCTCGAAGAGCTGAACTTCCAGCAGCCGTTCCAGGTACGCGAGGCCCTGGGTCACCGACGACTGCGTCATGCCGATCGAGTCCGCCGCCCGCTGGAGGCTGCCCAGCTCTGCCACTTTCAAGAGGATCTGCACATGCCGAAACTTGCCGCGCGCGAGCAGGCGGTTGAAGAGGACGGACGCGTCATGGCTCAAGATATCGGAAAGTCTAATGGAAGAGCGTCATTTTTAATTTGTCGCCGATGGCTTGCTCAGGAATGATGGCAACTCCACAAACGGCGGGCAGCAAGCCACGCGACAGGAGACAAAACGTGAAAAAAAAATGGCCGCTGCTCGCGGTTGTCTGTTGCCTGCTCGGCGCCTTTTCGGCCCATGCGCAGGACGAGGTCTGGCCATCCAAGCCGATCCGAATGATCGTGCCGACCCCGCCCGGCGGCGCCTACGACCGCACCATGCGACCGCTTGCGCAGGAGTTGGCGTCGTTGCTCAAACAACCGGTGGTGATCGACAACAAGCCTGGTGCCGGCAACATCATCGGCGCCCAGGCGGTCGCCGCGGCCCCACCCGACGGCTACACGCTCACGATGACGGGCATGGTGAACACGATCGCCCAAGGCATGTACGACAACGTGCCCTTCAACATCGTCAATGACTTCACCCACGTCGCAATGATCGGCGGCGGCGCGCAATGGCTGGTGGTCAACAGCCAGTCCGGCATCGAGTCCTTCGCCGATCTGATCGCCCGCGCCAGACGCGAGCCGGGCGCGATCAACTACGCGAGCTCGGGCGCCGGCAGCACCGGCCATCTGTTGATGGAACTGCTGCAGAAGGCGACACAAACCTCGTTCGTGCACATCCCCTACAAGGGCGGCGCGCCGGCGCTGATGGATGTGCTGGGAGGCCAGGTCGCTGTCACCGTGATTCCGCCGAGCGGGTCGATGCAGTACATCCAGAGCGGCAAGCTCAGGGTGCTGGCGGTGTCCAGCCCGAAGCGCAGCCCCGAGCTCCCTCAAGTTCCGACTTTCGAGGAGCTGGGCTACAAGCAGCTGACGGTGATCTCCTGGGTGGGCCTGTCGGCACCGAGGAAGACGCGGCCCGAAGTCGTGCGCAAGGTCAACGAAGCAGTGCGCGAAGCGATGACGAGGCCGGAGCTGCAAAAGAAGCTCGACGCCGAAGGCATCACGCCGATGACGATGACGCCCGACGAGTTCACGCGCGTCGTCAAGAGCGATACCGAGCGCTGGGGTGCACTGACACGCAGCCTGCAACTCAAGGCCAACTGAAACCCAAGCCCATCCCTCATGCCTTTTGTCACATCGAACAAACGCGACATCTACTACGAGCGCCACGGCGCCGGCCCGGCGATCCTGTTCCTGCACGGAGCCGGATCGAACGCCGCCACCTGGTGGCAGCAATTGCCGGCCTTCACGCCGCAGTACACCTGTCTCACGATGGACATCCGCTGCTTCGGTCGTTCGGTGGCGCCGCCGGAGGAGTTCTCGCTGGAGCTCTTTGTCGGCGATGCCTTGGCGGTACTGGCGCGCGAAGGCATCGAGCGTGCGACGGTCGTCGGCCAATCGCTTGGCGGGATGATCGGGCTGCGGCTCGCGCTGCGCCATCCCGAGCGCGTCGCCGCGTTCGTCGCTTGCGACACGTCGCTGGCCATCGACCACCCGACGCTGGTCGACAGCATCGAGCGGCGCTTTAAGACAGTTTCCGCGGTAAGCATCGAGCAGCGCTCGCTGGGCGCCTGGTTCTTGAAGGCGCAGCCCGCGCTTGCAGCGCTTTACGCGCAGATCAACCACTTCAACCCGAGCGCTCACAGTATTGAGCCCGAAGCCTGGCGCGAGGCCGTACTGCGTCTGAACCAGCCCGAGAACCTGCTTGCCATCGCTGAGATCGACCAGCTGGCTTGCCCGACGATGTTTCTCGTTGGCGCCGAAGACCCGATTGTTCCGCCGGCGGTCATGCGCGAACTCGGCCAGCGCCTGCCAGGAAGCGAGGTCGTTGTCGTCGAGGAGGCCGCGCATTCTGCGTACTTCGAGAAGCCGCTGGAGTTCAATCAGACGGTGTTCGACTTCTTGAGACGACGCGCCGACTCCTAGGTCTGCTGTGCAGCGACTTCTGAATCTCGGAGCTTGCCTCCATGCAAAAGCGCGCTCACGACCCGGCCCACGCTGGCGAGCAGCTCGGAGCTCTTCTCTCGCCTGTGCTCGAAAGCTCCGATACATTCTGTTGCCTTGCGCTCCGCAACCGCCCCTTGAAGACGCTGCTGAGACGTCCTATTTTTCTCCCGTTCCAAGTTGGTCGTAGAGAAATGGAGGACAAAGCCATGGCCATGGACATGCTCAAACAACTTGCCGGCTCCCCCTTGCCGGCGACCTTCCGGACCCGGGCGGAGATCGACCAGATCAAGCTGCTGCGGGCCGCCGGCCTCGTGATCGCGCTGACGCCCGCGCCGTCGGATCCCCTCACCCTCTCGGGCAGCCCCGACGCCGCCCAGGTGCTCGCCATCACCGAAAAAGGCCGCGCCGAACTCGAACGCATCCACTACCCCGTGGCCGCACAGGGCCCGTGGCGCGGTGCCGCGTCGCGGTGGCGCGCGAAGCTGCCCCACGCAATCCGCACCCGCCTGATGTAGGGAGGCCGCCATGCGTTCGAAGACGTCCAGCCGCATCCCCTACCGGGGCTTCAATATCGCGATCCAGGTCGACCGCGCCGGCGACCAGATCTTCGGCCACGCGGACTTGTTCGCCGACGACGAGTTCAAGGCCCGGCTCGCCGTCGGCACCCAGGGCCGCCGTACCAAGGAAGTCCGCGACCGGCTGAGACGCCTCGCAAAATCCAAGGTCGACGTGTGGGCGATCACGGGGTCCGCGCGGAGCGCTGCCGCGCCCGGCGATGCACGGCCGAGTCCGGGGTGATGCGCGGGTGAGCTACGGCCGGCGCGCAGCGCTGCTTAATTGAACAACTGGATTCCTTTGATTGGCGGTCGGCGCCGACCGTCCGCTGTTACCAGCGAGCACTTCCAGGAGCTGCTCAAGGAACCAAGTATTTCCTGCAGTATGAGCCGTGCGGGCGAGGTCTGGGGCAGCTCGGCCATGGAGAGCTTCTTCAGTTCACTGAAGACTAAGCGCACGGCCAGAAAGGTAACCGGGTCAGCGAGCAGGCTCGCGCCACCATGCCCGCTGTCGGGTCGGGGGCGGTCAGCAATCACGATGGAGCTGAACGGCGCCCGTCTGGACTGACGGTCCTTCGCGGGCGGCCGGCGAGCGCAAGCGCTGCACATTTGCCGCCCACGCGGGTTGACGCTCTCTTGAGGGCGCCCGCGGGCGCCCTCGCCTTACGACTCATCCGACCTCGACATTGATTCGCCGCGGCTTGGCATGCTCGGCCTTGGGGATACGCAGTTTCAACACGCCCTGCGCCAGCTCGGCGGACACCTTCTCGGTGTCCAGTTCCTTGCTGAGCGTGAAGACGCGGCGAAACCGGCCCAGGCCGACCTCGGTGTGGCTGGTCTTCAGGTCATCCGGCACGCTCAGGCCCGACTCCGCCTCGATGGTCAAGGTCTCCGCTTCGACATGAAGATTCAGCTTGTCGCGCGACACGCCGGGCAGATCGGCGTAGAGCGTGATGCCCCCGGCGTCTTCCACCACGTCGACAGGCGGTGTGAGGGCCGCGCCCTGATAGCGTGGCGCCTGCCCACGATCCATGGGTTCCGGCGCGCTGGGCGATGCGGTCTGTACGTCATTGCTCATGATGTTCACCTCCTTGTTTCACAGGACAGCGATGCGCCGCGGCTGTGCCGAGGCCCGGCGGCGGACCGTGATGCGCAGTACACCGTCGCGCAGCCGGGCCTCGACGGCCTCTGGATCGGCATCGTCCGGCAGAGTGAGGACGCGGCGAAACGGCCCCTCGAAGCGCTCGTTGATGTGCACGGCCGCCTTGGCCTGCGCATCGGGAAGCAGGCTCTTGCGCTCACCCGCGATGGTCATGAGACCACGCTCGAGGTTGATCTCCAGCGTGGCCGGGTCGACGCCGGGGGCGAACGCGAAGATCTCCAGCGCCTGCGGTGTGGCGCCCACGTTCAACGCGGGAAATCCGTTGCTGCCGTAACCGCGAATGGTGGGTGACAGATCGAACGCCTGCTGCATGTCCCGTTGCAGGCGATCCATCTCGGCCAGCATGTCGCGCGGGAAGAAAGATCGGTACATAGGAAACCTCCTGTCAAATCAATTGAACCTGAACAGAATCGAGCCGCCCCTCACTGGGGCAGGCCGTGCGTGCCCGTTGGCCGCGCAGCGCCATCGCTGTCCGCGCGGTGCCGTGCAAAGATCCGGGAGGGTCGCTGTCGCCAGCGCGCGGTGCGCGACTGCGGGTACGAGAATTTCGCCAACTCCTCGCGCCCCTTCTGCGTGATGGCCAGCACCTGGGCGGCCGAAGGGGAGCCAGACAGCGTGAGCGAGTTCGAGGGCGCGGGGATCAGGGCAACGACGAGCCCGGCGGCCCGAAGCACCCGCACCTGATCGATGTCCGCGGTGCGATAGAACGAGACAGGCAAGCGAGAGCCGGCAATTTGCTTGAGCAAGTTCATGGCCATTGAATACCTCCTTTTCGGTTGACCAATTTCCGACGCAAGCGAACATAGGAGCCTCCGAATCGATTTTCAAGAGGCGGTTTTCGACACCCGCGCGAGACGCAGGCCGACACGAAAAAAACCCGGCCGCACGCGACCGGGTTGAGGTTTACAGCAAGTCCGCGGTGGTGCCGCGGAGACAAAAATCTACCGCGCCGCGCCGACGCAGGCATGTCAGACAACTTCTGATTCTTGAACGCCAGCGCAATGGCCGGACCGACGCGCTAACGCGCCTGGGCGCGTCGATTCTGCAGGGCGTATTCGGGCAACATCCCTCTCAAGTTGAAGGCATCCTAGACCGTGCCGTTGCGAGAGGGTCAAGCACTTTCCAGGGGCCGCGGTCGCTGCGTCAGCCGTTTTTCGACGGGCACCCTCTGCCTGCAGCAGGCTGCGCCAGGTGTGCGGACATCAAGAGCTTCGGCCCAACCCGGAAAACGAAAGCGGTTGCTGGCCGGAGACTGACATGCGTCGCGTCCAGCGCAGCTCATCCGATGCTGGCCGAGCGCGCAACGGCCATCTGCAAACAGCTTGAGCCGGCCCTTGACGTCACGCGGCGTCGCAGGGATTCCCATCGCCGGACCACGTCTGTTTCCGGGGCGAAGGCCATCCGGCTGAAGTCGATCCTAAGGCGGTGGAAAGATGTAGAACCGTTTTCATTCGTTCGGCACTTCTTTCTCCTTCGTAATTTCCTTCGTTTTGGGAATTCAGGGTTATCACTGTAGAAACGTTTCCACACCCACCGCAAACTGCAGTCATGACCGGTTCTGCATCGCCCTTTCTCGCACCCTCCACACGCTTGCCACTGCGGCCGCCCCCCTACGAACCCGAGGTGGCAGCAGCCGTGCAGAGCACCGCCTTCAAGGGCCTGTCACCCCTGAACCTTCGACTGGCGCTCGCGAATCACAGCAAGCTCGGCCCGGCCTTCCAGGCCATGGCACATGTGGTGCTGTTCCAGTGCGCGCTGCCCGAACGGGACCGCGAGATCGCGATCATCCGCACCGGCGCGCTCACGCGGTCCGAGTACGAATGGGGCATGCACATCAGCATCTACGCGGACAGGTGCGGCCTGGATGCCGCGCAGGTGCGCGAGCTCACCGGCAGTGCCGACTGGCATGCGCTGTCGCCAGGCCTGTGGAGCGACAAGGAACGCCTGATCGTGCGCATGGTGGATGAGCTGCACCACCACTGCACGGTGTCCGATCAGACCTGGCAGTCCCTTGGCGCGGGCTGGCCGCAGGAGCAGGTGATCGAGCTGATCTTCGCGTCGAGCTTCTATCACATGGCCGCGCTGTTCCTGAACAGCGCGGCCGTGCCGCTCGAGCCCGGTGCCGAGCGTTTCCCTGCCCCGCTTGCACAGGCGAAAGTGCCGGCATGAAGGCCAAGATCACCATCCGCGAAGTGGCCAAGGCCGCCGGCGTTGCGATTGGAACGGCCTCGCGGGCCCTGAACCGCAGCGGGCGCGTTAGCGAGCAGGCCATCGCAGCGGTCACCAAGGCGGCGCGCGAGCTCGGCTACACGCCGGATTCGGTGGCGCAGAGCATGCGCACCCGCTCGACAGGCGTGGTCGGGTTACTGGTGTCGGATCTGGCCAACCCCTTGTACGCGCGGATCATCACGGCGGTCGAATCGCGCCTGCTGACGGCGGGCTATGCGCTGCTGGTGGCCAGCACCCACAACGACGACCAGCGCGAGAAAACCCTGATCGACCTGTTCCGGCGCCGGCGCGTGGACGGGCTCATCCTCGGTCCCTGCCAGGCCGAGACCCCGGCCTACCTCGACCAGCTGGCGGCGCACGGCCCGGTGATCGCGCTCGATCGCGACTTCCAGGGCAACAACGCGGGCGTGCACGTTGACCACTACCACGGCGCGCTTCAGGCCACGCGCTACCTGCTGAACCTCGGTCATACGCGCATCGCACTGCTGACGCCCGGCAGCGTGTTGCGTCCGGGTCGCGAGCGCATCATGGGCTACAGGGACGCCTATCTGGAGCGTGGTCTGCAGCCCGACCCCAAGCTGATCCGCGCCGAGAAGTCGGCGATGGACTTCGCCTTCAGCGAGGCCCTCTCGCTGCTGGGCTCCCCCACGGCGCCCACGGCCTTCCTGTGCCTGGGCACCCGCATCCTGTCGGGCGTGCTGCAGGCACTGCGTCACTCGGGCCGTTTGGCGCCCGATGACGTCAGTGTCGTCAGCATCGGCGACACCGACCTGTCGCAGCTTTTCAGTCCCGCCATCACCTCGCTGACCTGGGACCTGGAAGCGGTCGGCACCGCCGTGGCCGAGCTGCTGCTGCGGCGGCTGGACAGCACAGCCCCCCTTGAGCAGGAGCGCATCCTGCTCACCACCCAGATGGTGCTGCGCGAATCCTGCGGTCCGGTCGCCAAGGCACCCGCTGCCGTCCGCAAGAAAACGAGAACGGCCTCATGACGCAGCGTCTCAAGGACAAGGTGGCCATCGTGGTCGGCGCCGGCTCCATCGGCACCGACATCAGCAACGGCGCCGCCTGCGCCGTCACCTTCGCCCGCGAAGGCGCGACGGTGATCTGCGTCGACCGGTCGCCCGAAGCTGCGGCGACGTCGGTGCGTCGCATTCATGACATCGGCGGCATCGCCGAGGCCTTCGAGGCCGATGTGCGCAGCAGCGAGCAGATCGAGCGGATGGTGAACCACTGCCTGGCGCGCTTCGGCCGCATCGACGTGCTGCACCACAACGTCGGCATCGAGGAATTCGGCGAGCTGATCGAGGTGACGGAGGAGTCCTGGGACCGCGTGCACGCCATCAACCTCAAGGGCCCCATGCTCACGGCGCGCGAAGTGGTGCCTCACATGATCCGACAAGGCGGCGGCGCCATCATCAACGTCTCCTCCATCGCGAGCCGCAAGTGGAGCCCGATGCAGTTCCTGTCGTACAGCACCTCCAAGGCGGCACTGAACCACATGACGCGCGTCGTGGCGCGCCAGTACGCGCAGCACCAGGTGCGCTGCAACGTGATCGTGCCGGGCCTGATCGACACGCCGCATGCCGCGGCCCTTTTCAAGAGCGAACAAGAGGCGCAGGCCGGCCGACAGGCACGCAACGCGCGCTGCCCCATGGGCCGCCAGGGCTCGGCCTGGGACGTGGCCAACGCGGCGCTGTTCCTCGCCTCCGACGAATCGAGCTACGTGACGGGCCTGGAGCTTGTGGTCGACGGCGGACTGTCCCTGTAGACGGGTATTCGAGCATCAACGACAAGGAGACAACACCATGCGCAAACTGTGGATTGCCGCGCTCGCGGGCCTCGCATTCGCCGCCCATGCCCAGGCGCCCTCGGACTATCCGTCGCGGCCGATCCGCTTCGTCCTGATCTCGGCCGCAGGCAGTGGCGGCGACGCGCTCGGCCGGCTCCTGGCCGACAAGATGGCGCCCCTGGTCAAGGGCGTGTTCGTGATGGACAACAAGCCGGGCGCCAGCGGTGCCATTGCCACCGACTTCGTCGCCAAGGCGCCGGCCGACGGCTACACGATCGGACTGGGCGGCGCGACCACGCACGTGCTGCTGCCCGCGAGCAATCCCAAGCTCTCGTACGACTCGGTCAAGGACTTCGCACCCATCGGGCAGGTCGGCACCGCCTCTATCCTGCTTATCGCGACCAACGACTTCCCGGCAAACAACGCCAAGGAGCTCATTGCGCTGGCCAGGAAGTCGCCCGGCAGCGTGCAATACGCGAGCTGGGGCATCGCCTCGACCGGTCACTTTTGCGGGGAGCTCTTCAATCTGCGCACGCAGGCACAGATGAGCCACATCCCCTACAAATCGGTGGTGCAGATCCAGACCGACATGCTGGGCGGCCACGTCAAGCTGGCCTACGTGGACATGGCATCGGGCTCGCCGATGGTCAAGTCCGGCAAGGTCAAGGCGATCACCGCCTGCACCTCGCGCTCGCCCAGTCTGCCTGACGTCTCGAGCTACGACGACGAAGGCATCGATTTCGCGGGCAAGCGCATGGGCGCGCTGCGCTGGGCGCTGTACGCACCCGCGGGCACCCCCAAGCCGATCGTCGCCAAGCTCTCCGCCGCGCTGAAGCAGGTCGTCGAGATGCCGGACGTGAAGGCGCGTCTTCTGGACCTGGGCATCACCGCCGCGTTCGTCGGTGGCGACGAACTGCGCGCCATGACCGCCGCAGACATCGAGGGCTGGCGGCAGATCGCCAAGGCCGCGAACATCAGCAATGAGTGACGCGGCCCTTCCCCTGCTGCAGGGCCGCGTGGCCTTGATCACCGGTGCGTCCCGTGCGCGCGGTATCGGCCTGGCGACCGCACGGCTGTTCGCCCGCCACGGTGCCCGGGTGGCGCTGCTCGACCTCGACGAAGGGCAGGCACAGGTCGCTGCCGAATCCCTCGGCGCCGAGCACATCGGCATCGGCTGCGATGTGCGCGATGCCGGCGCCTGCAAGGCGGCCGTGGCGCGCGTGCTGCAATGGGCGGGCCGCATCGACGTGCTGGTGAACAACGCTGCCATCACACAAAAACGCGGTGTGCTGGACGTGAGCGCCGAGGACTTCGAGCAGGTCGTGGGCATTGCCCTTCGCGGCACCCTCCAGATGTCGCAGTGCGTGATCCCCACCATGATCGAACAACGCAGCGGCTCGATCATCTGCATCTCGTCGATGTCCGCGCAGCAAGGCGGTGGCGTGTTCGGCGGCAGCCACTACTGCGCCGCCAAGGCCGGCGTGCTGGGCCTCATGCGCGCCATGGCCAAGGAACTGGGCCCCCAAGGCATTCGCGCCAACGCCATCACGCCGGGCTTGATCATGACGGACTTCTCGCGCGGCGCGAACTCCGACGACAACAAGCACGCGCTGGGCAAGACCTTTCCACTGAGCCGTGTCGGCCAGCCCGAAGACATCGCGGGCGCGTGCCTGTACCTGGCAAGCGACCTGTCGTCCTTCGTGACCGGCGCAACGCTCGACGTCAACGGCGGCGCGTACATGCGCTGACCACGCCCCAAGGAGTCCATTCAATGAGCATGCTGTTCGGCGGCGCCCGCCAGGTCGGCTATGTCGTCCACGACATTGAGAAGGCCATGGCCCACTGGTCACGCACGCTGGGCGTGGGTCCGTGGTTCTACAAGGAAGAAGTCGGCACGACCGAGTTCACCTACTACGGCAAGCCCTCGCGCCTGCCCAGGTTGTCCATTGCACTGGCCAATTCCGGCGACCTGCAGATCGAACTGATCCAGCAGCGCGACGACGCACCGTCGCTTTACCTCGATTCGCTGCGCCGCGGCGGCGAGGGCGCCCAGCACCTGGCCTACTGGACCGACGACGGCTTCGACAAGGCCGTGCAACACCTGCTGTCGATGGGCTACATGGAGGGGCACAGCGGCCGCATGGGGATGCGGGGGCGCTTCGCCTACTTCGTCCATCCCGACCTGCCCAGTGGCATGTTCGAAATCTCCGAGATGGCCGGCGGCAAGGGCGAGTACTTCCATCAGATCCGGCGTGCAGCCGAAGGGTGGGACGGCAAGGATCCGATACGCCGCATGGGCGCAACCGGCGCCGCGCCCACGCCATGACGGCCATGGCATACCCCGCTCAGCAACCAGCAGGAGATTCCGTGCAGACCACAACCCTTCAAGCGGCACGCATCAAGACGGTACGCGATCACATGGCGCTCGAGTGCACGCAGGAGTGGGATGCGGTGATCGACACCTTCGAGCATCCCCGCTACGAGATGCACGGCAGCGGCGTGGTGTTCGACGGCGAGGAAGAAGTGCGCGGCTATTTCCGCAGCTCGCGCACGCCCTTTCCCGACCTGGCCAACGAGATCATCGCCATCGCCGCCGACCAGGACACGGTACTGGTCGAGTTCTGGCTCAGCGGAACGCACCTCGGGCCGCTGCAAGCCAACGGCAAGGTGTTCGATGCCACCGGCCGGAAATTCCGGATCCGCCTGGCGGCGAGCTTCGAGTTCGCACCAGGCTCCGACAAGATCGTGTGCGAGCGGCCCTACTCCGCACCCGATGCGAAGCTGCGCGCGCTCGGGTTGATCTGACGACCCTCTCGCGCTTCGCCTCGGCTGCGCGCGTCGAGAGGAGGCGGGAAGCCACCCAACCTCCTGCTCACTGGCTGTGCGCTATCGTCTTGGCGGCTTGCACTCAACACCGAGTGATGTTTCTCCTGCGCTGCGCAGGCTCTCACAGCGGCCTGTCGCGCATCCGCTCAAGCTCGCCCCGGCCATGAGGCGTGATTCGCAGAACAACCGCTGGCAGGTCATGGGCTTCAGCCTCTTCTGGAAGGATCGCCTCGACAAGCCCCGCGGCAACCAGCACCGCGACGTTGCGGATGTCCATGGGGTCGGTCACGGTCAGCGGCAACGTTTCGTGTTCGACCTTCTTGAGGAAATCCATCGGCATGAAGCGCTCCCTTTCTCGAAGCGGCGCAGTTTAGGTCAAAGGACCTCCCTCAATCCCCGCAAGGCCCTTCTCTCTTCCATGAGCAGAACGGACTTCTCCCGCTCCTGGGGCTGAGCCCACAGTTCACGCACCGGAGAGCCTCAGCACATTGACGGCTTCCCGCAGCGACGCCGTCCTACGCCCACAAGCACCCACCCCTGAGATGTTGGGGACCCACCGACCAGGAGACCCCGATGACAGCCAAGCGCCATGAACCCGATGCATGCTCGCTACTCGACACCGATCACAAGAACGTCAAGAAGATGTTCGCCGCCTACGAGGAGCTTGCCAGCTCAAAAGCTGCCAGCGCCTCGGAGAAGAAGCGAGATCTTGCACTGCAGATCTGCATGGAGTTGACCGTTCACACGCAACTCGAAGAAGAGATCCTCTATCCAGCAGTGCGCGAAGCCATCAAGGAAACTGAACTGCTCGACGAAGCCGAGGTTGAACATGCGAGCGCCAAAGACTTAATTGCGCAGATCCAGGATTCGACCGAAGTCGATGAGATGTTCGATGCGAAGGTGAAGGTCCTGGGCGAGTACATCGACCACCACGTCAAGGAAGAGCGCAACGAGATGTTCCCCAAAGCGCGTGCCGCGCGGGGACTCGACCTGGTTGCCATGCGCGAGCAACTCACCACTCGCAAAGAAGAATTGATGGCGGACATGGCCCTCACGGCCTAGACTGCCCCTAGGCCCCCTTCCTGGAAGCGTTCCGCCGCCCCTTCGCAAAGACGCAGCCGTCAATGCTGGCCCTCACCAAGCCGCAACTTCGCAATTCCACAGGAATGTTGCGCCCACCCGGTATCGCGATGAAGCTTCCGTACTTTGCATGCTCGTGCAACATCAAGCATCTGGAAAGTGTCCCGGGGCAGGCATGGCTTCGCCTGTTACCCCGGGTTCAGATGTATCGCTGCATGAACTGCGGGCAATCGCAAGTGTTTTCGCGGCGCTCCATCGATCGAGCCCTGGCCCTTCAAGATGCTCAACCAGTCAGCTCCAGAGAACTGGATGGGATGCGCCATCGTCCACCGCACTGATGCTCCGGGCGCGCCCAATGGGGCAGCGAGACCGAACGCCGGAGCCAATTCCGCGGTCAGGGGCTGAGTACGGGCACCAATTTCCACCCACGCTGGTTGGCCCTGAGCTCGAGGACCGTCCTCGCAAATTCGGCGGGTGGCTGGTTATCCGGTGGCACGTGGCCCGGCAGGCTCGCAGTCACAAACTTCTTGAACCGCGTGCGGTTGGGGGACGCCGCAGCGTCCTTCGAGATAGTGAACGGCCGAGCCGTGCAAGTCTGCAACCTTGGGGTCGCCAGTACCCCCCATTTTCGCTTCTATGCAGGGGCGCCGGTCCATGACACCGACGGCTTTGCACTCGGGTCAATCTGCGTCATCGACTTTCGTCCGCGGAAGCTGGATGGCAGCCAAAGACGCACCCTGCTGGAACTTGCTGCGATTGCTTCTGACGAAGTGAAGCTTCGAGAGCTGATGGCCAAGCTTTAGACGAAGCGAGCGCGCAACGGCCATCTCGCATTCAAGGGAATCACTGGGCCCGGCGCCCTCCCTCCCTGGCAGCTCGATCGATCACGTCGGCGACTGCCTTCGGCTGGGTCATGAATACCGCATGGCTTGCCTTGACCTCCTGAACCGTGGCGCCGATGCGCTTGGCCATCTTGTGCAACATCCGGACGTCGAAGGCCCTGTCCTCGGTCGCGATCACCGCCCAGCTTGGCTTGGTCCGCCATGCGGCGTGATTGAGCTTGGTCGCAAACACCGACATGTTGATCGGCACCTGCGAATCACGCAGGAACGCGGCGTCCGCATCGCTGGCATCGCCGGCGAAGCCGATCTTGAACTTCTCCCGATTGACGAATCCGAATCCGTCCGACTGCGTGTCGATCACGAAGTCGGGGGCCGTGAATCCCGCGTACTGTTCGCTTGTGGTCTCGCCGGCGTCGGGCGACAGCGCGGAGACATAGACAAGACCCACCACCTTCGGATGGATGCCCGCTTCGGTGATGACCGTGCCCCCCCACGAGTGACCCACGAGGATAGTAGGACCGTCCTGGCGCGCGAGCGCGCGCTGCGTCGCCGCCACGTCGTCGGCCAGAGACGTCAGCGGGTTCTGAACGATGGTGACCCGGTAGCCTCGGCCGATGAGCTCGTCATAGACGCCGCGCCAGCCCGAACCATCGGCAAAGGCGCCATGCACCAGCACGACGTTTTTCGCCTGCACCTGTTGGGCATGGGCGCCGCCACCGGGACCGACGATGCTGGCGGTTGTCGCAGCTGCGATCAAAAGCTTGCGAATCAGTGAGTTCATGGGATGTCCTGTGAGTGGATGGGAGAAGCGAAATGGTAGGAAAGAACGTATTGAACAGGGTTGCGAATATCACGCCAAAGTTGAAGCTTTGCGCGCAAGAATTGCTGTTCTTCAAAACTGCGTTTCGTGACACGCTGCAGATGCGCAATAAAGCTGTCCGGTCCGAATGGCGCGCGGGAGGCGTTGCCACGCACGCAGTCCCTCGCCATCGCACGCGTGTGCAGCCAGCTGCTTTCGTACCGTGCCGGTGATGGCCGCGGCCTTGCCTAGACCGTCGGGACGGTCCCGCCATCGATCAGGTGTTCCGACCCTGAGATCGAGCCCGCCCGGGGTGACACAAGGAACGTGATCAAGTCGGCAACTTCCTGCGGCCTGGCCGGTCGACCCAGCGGAATGCCGCCGAGCGATTGCATGATGATCTGCTTGCCACCCTCGTAATCCGTGCCGGCCTGGTGGGCCAGGCGATCGGCCAGCGCCACCGACGCTTCGGTCTCGATCCATCCGGGCGACACGCGCAGCACGCGCACGCCCTTGGGCGTCACCTCTTTCGACAACGCCTTGCTGTAGGTGGACAAGGCCGCCTTGGCCGCCGCATACGCGGTCGTCGATTCCGGCAGTGGCAGCAGGCGCTGGATCGAGCTGACGTGGACGATGACGCCAGAGCCCTGCGCGAGCATGGCGGGCAGCAGCGCACGATCGAGCCGCACGGCCGGCATGAGGTTCTGGTTCAGTTCGGCGAACCACTGGGCATCGTCCAGGGCCGCGAAGCCGCCGCCCGGTGCGCTGGAGCCGCCGACCACATGCACCAGGATGTCGAGGCCGCCCCAATGCCCGAGCACCGAGTGCGCCACCTTGGCGGCGCCTTCAGCCGTCGCCAGATCGGCGGTCACATGGACCACGCCCCCGATGGGCCGCGCGGGCGCGGCGCGGGCCGTGGTCATCACCTGCACACCGGCGTCGCGCAGGCCTTGAACGACGGCGGCGCCAACGCCTTTGGTGCCGCCGGTGACCAGCGCGCGCTGGCCCTGGAGTTGAAGATCGAAGCTCATGCCGTGATCTCCAGCGACGCAATCAGGCCGCGTTCGAGGCGAAAGCGATATCGAAGATCGACCGGACTGCCGGGAAAATTGCCGGCCACGTGCGCCCGCACGACCTGGAACTCCCCCGCGTGGTCCAGCGCAAATGGCTCGACCGTGTACGCGTACTGCGTGGATGTCGCGCTCTTCCATTCCTGGATGGCGCGGCGGCCGGTGTGGGTGCGGCCCTCGTCCTTCACGATGGCTTGAGGCGTGAAACAGCGGGCCAGGGCCTCGGCGTTCTGCCGATCGGCCGCGAAGTAGGCGGCGATCGGAGCGGGAAGGATCAGGGTACTCATGGTGACGACTCCTTGGATGTGAAGACCTCAGGATGCGCGTCGATCATCAATAAGTGAATCGCCTAGAATCTTCACGAGCTATGTAGAAGGAAATACAGAATGCGCGGATCGGAGTTTGCCGAGCTCAAGGCCTTTGCTGCCGTGGTGGAACGCGCGAGCTTTGCCCGCGCCGCCGAGCATCTGGGGCTGTCTGCTTCGGCGCTGAGTCAGACCATCCGACAGCTGGAAACGCGGCTGGGTACGCGGCTGCTGAACCGCACGACCCGCAGCGTGGCCCCCACCGCTACCGGGGCGCAGTTGTACGGGCGCATCGCGCCGCTCTTCCGGGACATGGCCGATGCAGTGAATGAAGCCAGCGCGATGGCGGGTCAGACGCGCGGCACGCTGCGCATCAACACCCTCGGCATGGCCGCCTGGCAGGTGATCGGCCCCCGGCTGGGCCGGTTTCACCGGACGCACCCGGAAGTGACACTGGACATCGTGGTCGACAACGGCCTGAGCGACATCGTCGCCGGTCGCTTCGATGCGGGCATCCGCGTCGGGGGCAAGCTGGAGAAGGACATGATCGCGGTGCGCTTGACGCCGGACGTGAAGATGGTGGCCGTGGCATCCCCGGACTATCTGGAGCGTCGCGGCAAACCGCGGTCCCCCGCCGACCTGCACGGCCACGCCTGCATCAACTGGCGCCTGCAGGGCGACGGGAGTGCCTACCGCTGGGAGTTCGAAAAAAAGGGCAAGCGGATCGAAGTGGCGGTGGAAGGACCCTTGGTCACCAACCACTCGGACACTGGCGTCGCTGCGGCACTCCAAGGGCTGGGGATCGTCTATGCCTTCGATCGCGAACGCGTCGATGCACTGCTCGCCCAGGAGCGGCTGGTGGAGGTTCTCGCCGACTGGTCGATTGCAAGGCCTGGCCTGTTCCTGTACCACCCCAGCCGGCGCCACTTCCCTGCCGCACTGCGCGCCTTCATCGACTGCATGCTGGAGAAAGACCCCTGAGCGGACTTTCTCTTCCCGGCGATCGGACCGGGGGCCGGGCAGGCCCTGCCGGCGTCGCTCGATGGTGACTTCAATATTTCCGCGGATAGGAGCCGGGTAGCCGGAACTCCGCATGGCTCGCGAGCAGCTTGGCGATCTCCGGCTGCGAGGCGTGATCAACGTTCCGATCGTTCATCGGCGGACTTGATCAGACGTTCCCTAGAGATCTCGGAGCAGACGGAAATCTGAGCGAGCGTCGATTGAGCGGCGCAGATCCGTCCGCCTTGCCGCCGCGGCGAGGCGGATCGACGCGCTGCCGGAGGACTCGATTGAGACGCACAGCAGACGTTCAGCGGGCCATACCGACTGACTGCAACCAGTCTGAAGCAGCCGTCCAACACGCGCGACGTACCGTATGTCGGCTTGTGGGACCATGCCCTGCCCCAACGAAGCGTCGCTGATGCAACCCACGTCCGCTCCAACGATGAGCCTGTTGCCCAACCGGCGATAACCACAGGCACGCAAACACCCAGTTGCCATTCGTTGGTCGGCCCACAAGTGGCCGAAATCCCAGGCTATCGCCGGTTGAACCGGCGTTTGGTTCGCATGCAAACAACGCGCTTGCATCCTTCTCCTCGGTGATGACTACTTCTCAGGTATACCAGCTTGGCTCCGGGATCTGCCCCCTCAGCGCATAGGCACCCACCTCGCGCCGCTTGTAGGCGATGGGGTCATGCAGCGAATGCGTGCGGATGTTGCGCCAGAAGATGTCCAGGCCCACTGCGTTGGCGGTGGCGCGCGCGCCGGTGACCTCGAACACCTTGGTGCCGATCTCCAGCCCAATGTCCACCGCCGCCTGCTTGGCCGCTGCAATGCGCACCGCCACGCGCCCGCGAGCCCCGGGTGTCAGCGCATCGCGCTCGGCATGCAGCAGCGCGGAAATTTCCGCGCCGGCCGAGTTGGCAAGCTCCTCCGCCGCCCACAGGCGCGACTGCAGTGTGCCGTAGGCTTCCAGGATGTACCACTCGTCGCTCGCGGATTCCTTGTTGTCGCCGCCGTAGGGCCAGGCGCGCGTCTTCTCGCGCGTGTAGCCCGCGGCCGTCTTCAGCGCGCCCTCGGCGATGCCCAGGTAGAAGTTCGCGAACACGAGTTGGATCGCGGGCAGGTTCAGCGTCTCGTAGGTGCGGCTCTGGTAGACCTTGTCGACATAGCCCGCGGCGCTCGCCCAGTCGATGCGCACGTCCTCGATGGTCACGCCGCCCGACTCGGTGAGGCGCTGACCCAGGTGGTCCCAGTCGTCGAGGTAACGGATGCCGTCCTGCTTCGACGGCACGATCGCGAAGATGTGCTTGTCCGTGCCTTGCAGCACGCCTTCGAGCACGGTGAGGTCCGAGACCTTCGAGCCGGTCGAGAACGACTTGCGGCCGTTGTAGGCCAGTTGCCCATCGACCTCGGTGATCACCAGGTCGCCGTCGCGCGGGTTCACCGCACCGCCGAAGAACAGGTCGTTGGCCGTGTAGAGCGCCTCCACCGCATCGATCTGTTCCGGCGTTCCCACCAGGTGCACCGCCCAGGCCCAGAGGTAGTGGTAGCCCAGCAGCTGGCCGATAGAGCCGTCGCCCGAGGCCACGATGCGGATCACCTTGTAGGCCGTGTCCCAAGGCTGCCCCGCCCCGCCATGCTGCACGGGACCGAGCAGCGTGGTGAGGCCCGCGTCCTTGAGCAGCTGCACTTCGGCCGTGGGCACCGCTTGCTGGCGGTCGCGCGCCACCTGGTCGACCGCGAGAATGGCCGCCACCTCGGCGGCGCGGGCCAGCCACTGGGGTGCGTCGGCCGGACGCGGCTTGCCTTGCCAGGGCGAGGTCTTGAGCGCTTGCTCGAGCGTGAGGCTCATGGTGCGAACTCCTGATGAAACGGATGGAACAAGGCGCCGGGCCTTCAGGCCGCGGCGTGGGAAACAGTGCCGGCTACATCGCCTTCGCCGAAATAGAAAGACTGGATGTCGGCGCGCTGGCGCAACGCCTGCGCGTCACCGCTCAAGACCGCCACGCCGGCATCGAGCACGGTCGCGCGGTCCGCGTACTGCAGCGCCACGGTGGAGTTCTGCTCGGCCACGAGGATCGACAGGCCCTCCTCGCGGTTGAGCCGCCGTAGCTGCTCGAAGATGTCGCGCACCACGAGCGGTGCGAGGCCCATCGACGGCTCGTCGAGCACCAGCAGCCGGGGCCGCGACATCAGCGCTCGGCCGATGGCCGTCATCTGCTGCTCGCCGCCGGAGCTCAGTCCCGCCAGGGTCTTTCGCCGGTCCTTGAGCTTCGGAAAGATCGTGTAGACCCGCGCAAGGTCTTCGGCGACTTCCGCGCGTCGCGCGCTGCGCCCGAGCGCGCCGGTCAGCAGGTTTTCCTCCACCGTCAGCGTGCGAAAGCAGTGGCGGCCCTCCAGCACCTGCACCAGGCCCAGCCTCACGAGGTCGGCCGGGCTCGTGCGGCCGGTGTCGCGCCCGTCGAAGACGATGCGCCCGGCCGTCACCTCACCGCGCTCGGCCGGCAGCAGGTTCGACACCGCCTTGAGCGTCGTCGACTTGCCCGCCCCGTTGGCGCCGAGCAGCGCGTGGATCTCACCGACGCGCACCTCCAGGCTCACGCCGTGCAGCGCGACGATCGAGCGCTGGTACGCAGCCGCTACCGCCTCGATGCGCAACAAGGGGGCCGTCACCTCAGCTCCACGCGTGGAATGGTGGATTCACGCCATTGAGGAAGTAGTTGCCCACGATGGCGTACTTCCAGCGCACCGGGTCGTGCAGCGTGTGCGTGCGCGCATTGCGCCAGTGGCGGTCCAGGTTGTACTGGCCCAACGTCGAGCGCGTGCCAGCCAGCTCGAAAAGCTTGTTGGTCGCCAGGATCGCGATTTCGGTGGAGAGCACCTTGGCCTCGGCGGTCGCGATCTGCGCTGCGGCCACGCTGTCGGCACCGGGTGCGGCAACCGCGCGGTCGATAGCGCGGCCCGCGCGCTCCAGCAGCGCTTCGCTCGCATGCAAGCGGATCTGCAGGTCGCCCACGGCCTGGATCGAATACGGGTCTTCCCATGCATGCTCACGCTGACTGTCGATCCACGGTCGCGTCTTGGTGCGGATGAAATCGACCGTCTCGGCAATAGTGCCACGCGCAATACCCACATCGACCGCCGCCTGGATGATCTGGAAGATCGCGCCATCAGCCGAAGGCGTGTCGTAGCCCTTGAACGCCGGGATCAAGTGCGACTTGGGCACCTTCACATGGTCGATGACCACCGTGCCGCTGAGCGTGGTGCGCTGGCCGAAGGCCGACCAGTCGTCGATCACCGTGAGGCCCGGCGCATTGCGATCGGCCACCACGTACCAGGTGTTGCCTGCTTCGTCGTTGGCCACGATGGGCACGTAGTGCGCGAGCAGCGCGCCGGTCGAATAGAACTTCTTGCCGGTCACCACCACGTGGTCGCCCGCGTCGGTGAAGCGCGTCTCAAAATCGGCCGCGCGCTTCGAACCCGACTCCGAGAACGCATTGCCCCAGCGCACGCCGCGAAGAAAGTCGGCGAAGAACAGTGCCTGCTGCGCGGCATCAGACACCGTGCGCACCGCGGCAACGAAACCCAGGTGGTTCTGCGTGATCTGCCCGAGTGACGGGTCGGCCGCCGAGATGATCGCGATCACCTCGGCCAGCGTGGCGTACGACCCCTCCGCGCCACCGAAGGCCTTGGGCACGTTGATGGCCCAGAGCCCGCTTTGCGAGTAGGCATCGATCTCCTCGACCGGCCAGCGGCGCAGACGGTCGCGCTCGGAGGCGCCGACGATCAGCCGGGCGGCCAGCGCGTGCGCCACGGCGATGGCCTCGGCGTCGTCGCGGATCACATACGCGGGCGTGTCGGACAGTGGCAGGCCGGGCACGGGATCGTTGGCGACGGCTAGTGCGGGTGCAGGGGGTTGGAGAACGGCGGACATGGAATGAGCTTTCCTTTCAGATGCGGGTGGGCTTGCGGATCAGTCGTCGATGCTCTTGCGCACCTTCACGTTCTTCTCTTTCGCATAAGCCAGCGAAGACTTCTCGATGATCGGACGCAGCAGCTTCCAGTCGGGCGCGATCCAGTCGGACACCACGTTCCACTTGCTGCCGTCCCACTGCTGGAAGGCCACGCGGCCGTCGCCTTCGTGGTTGTCCCAGGTCACGTTGATCGAATGGAACAGGCCCTTGGCGCCGAGTGCGGCGGCGCGCGCTTCGTCGATCTTCAGGTTCTCCAGGCCCCAGCGGATCTCGTCGCCGGTGAGCGTGCGCTTGCCGAATTTCGCTTGCGCGATGCGGATGGCCTCGACGTTCAGGATGCCATTGAGCACGCCCAGGTTGTGATAGACACTGCCGATGCGCTTGGGGTCCTGCAGGTTGCCCTTGCCCGCGCCGTACACGACCTTCGCGATGTCCTGCAGCACGGGGTACTGCGCGCCCGCCGCCACGGTGGTGATCGCCACATAGCCCTTGGCCGCATCGCCCGCGGGGATCACGTCTTCCTCCGAGTTGGACCACACGTTGCCCACGATGTGGTCGACCGGAAAGCCGGTCTTCTGCGCCGTCTTGAGCGCCACCGGATTCATCACGCCCCAGCCGCGCAGCACCACGTAGTCGGGCTTGGTGCGGCGGATGGTGAGCCACTGCGACTGCTGCTCGTTGCCCGGATGCGGCACCTCGATCTGCTGCAGCGTGAAGCCGTACTTCTTCGCGAGCAGCTCATAGACCGGGATCGTTTCCTTGCCGTAGGGCGAGCCGTGGTACAGCACCACGATCTTCTTGCCCTTGAGCTTGTCAGCGCCGCCCTCCTTGCCTGCGATGTAGTTCACGATGCCCGAGGTTTCGCTGTACGGGTTGAGCAGCAGCGGAAAGATGTACTTGAACACGCGCCCGTCGGTGGTATCGGTGCGGCCGTGGTTGATGGTGAGCAGCGGCACCTTGTCGGCCGTCACGCGGTCGATGAGCGCATAGGCGATGCCAACCGACAAGGGGTTCCAGGTCGCGATGCCGGGGCGTTGCTTCAGGCGCTCATATACCTCTACGCCGCGCTCCACTTCATATTGCGTCTCGCCCTCCTCCCAGGTCAGCTTGACGCCGCCCACGCCGCCGTCCCGTGTGTTCACCAGGTTCAGGTAGTCGATGAAGCCGCCAAAGAAGCCCGTGCCGCCGGCCGCGTAGGGGCCGACGCGGTAGCTCTGCAGCGGGAAGAATTGCTCATTGCCGTCGGCATGCGCGAACTGCAGGCCGACCAAGGACAGAGTGGCGGCCAGGGCCGCGGTTTTCAGGTGCTTGATGAAGGACATGGTGATGAAGGCTCTTGGGATGTGAAGGAAGAAGGAAATGGAATCGGAAGTGGTGTGCGCTCAGGCGGGCGCGAGCCGCTTTCGTGCTCGGTCCCACAGGGCGACCAGCCCCTGCGGCTCCGCGGCGAGAAAGAAAATGATCAGTGCGCCCAGCACGATGCGCTGGCTCATGTCGAGCACGCCCGAATCGAACCAGCCGCCGAAGACAAAGCTGCCCACGCGCGAGAGCAGCAGCGGGAACACCACGATCAGCGCCGCGCCGAGGAAGGCGCCGCGGATCGTCGCGAGCCCGCCGATGATCACGATGAAGAGGATCTGGAACGAGCGGTCGAGGTTGAAGCCCGCGGGCTCCACCGTGCGCAGGTACACGAAGCCCCACAGCACGCCCGCCACGCCGACGATGAACGACGACACCGAGAACGCCAGCAGCTTGGTGCGCAGCACCGGCACGCCGATGACGC
>RCUJ01000444.1_pt1 | contig 23892 bp, 19 predicted proteins | sample 2166321 | NCBI WGS metagenome assembly RCUJ01 (sample SAMN09932808, study PRJNA488358) | compost metagenome | feature: garden; material: soil; isolation source: compost soil in an enriched community after 118 h of incubation | place: Germany: Experimental Botanical Garden Goettingen | collected... | reverse complement strand
GTACTCAGAGCGGGACTTGAACCCGCACGAACATTGCTGTTCACTGGATTTTAAGTCCAGCGTGTCTACCAATTTCACCATCCGAGCATTATATGGTGTTGGAGCGAAAAACGGGGCTCGAACCCGCGACCTCGACCTTGGCAAGGTCGCGCTCTACCAACTGAGCTATTTTCGCATTTTCAATTCTTAAAAAGAACCGCGATACTTGTTCTGTATTGCGGATGCAAATTTAGTACATTAATTCAATTATACAAGCCTTTTTTATAAAAATTTTACAGATAATTGCTAATCTTCTGATAACGTAAACTTTAAAATCGAAATTATTTTTTAGTAAGCATTCTTTTGATTTCATTAAGCTTCATCAAGGCTTCCATCGGTGTTATCGTATTAATATCTAAACTTAATATCTCTTCTTTAATCTCTTCTAACAATGGATCATCTAAATTAAAGAAACTCATTTGCATTTCATCTTTTGAAGCTTTTATTCCGTTTAATGCATCACTGGAATGATCTTTCTCCAGTTTCTTTAACAGTTTCTGCGCTTTTAAAATTACGATCTGCGGCATTCCGGCCATCTTTGCCACATGTATACCAAAACTGTGAGCACTGCCTCCCTTTACCAACTTTCTAATAAAAAGCACTGTATCCTTCAATTCCTTAACCGCCACATTATAATTCTGAATTCTGGAAAGCGATTCACTCATTTCATTTAGCTCATGATAATGCGTCGCAAATAGTGTTTTAGGCATAGAAGGGTGTTCATGTAAAAATTCCGCAATCGCCCAAGCAATCGAAATTCCGTCATACGTACTGGTCCCTCTTCCTATCTCATCTAACAAGACCAAACTTCTGTCTGAAATATTATTCAAGATAGAGGCTGTTTCGTTCATTTCAACCATAAAAGTCGACTCCCCCATCGAAATATTATCCGAGGCTCCTACTCTGGTGAATATTTTATCCACCATACCCATTCTAACACTGTCTGCAGGAACAAAACTTCCCATTTGAGCCAACAGCACTATTAAAGCAGTTTGACGCAAAATAGCCGATTTACCGGACATGTTTGGCCCTGTAATCATAATCAGCTGCTGCGTTTCTCTATCTAAGAAAACATCATTAGCAATATAAGGCGTCCCAACCGGTAATTGCTTTTCTATAACAGGATGTCGCCCGTTTTTAATTTCCAATTCGAAGCTATCATCAATTTCAGGACAGATGTATTTATTCTCAATAGCCAATTGGGTAAAAGAACACAAACAATCTAATTGCGCCACCAAATTGGCATTCATCTGAACCGGCTTGATATAGGTCGCAATCCAACTAACCAGTTGCTCAAACAAATCCTGTTCTATTTTATGAATTTTCTCCTCGGCACCAAGGATTTTTGTCTCATACTCTTTTAACTCTTCAGTTATGTATCGCTCTGCATTCACTAAAGTTTGTTTACGAATCCATTCGGACGGAACTTTATCTTTATGCGTATTTCGTACTTCGATATAATAACCAAAAACATTATTAAATGATATTTTCAAAGATGAAATTCCAGTTCTTTCTGACTCTCTCTTTTCAATTCCTTCCAAATATTCTTTTCCCGAAGTGGATATCGCACGCAAATCATCCAACTCTTCACTAATTCCTTTCGCAATCGCATTTCCTTTGGCAATAGCCACAGGAGCATCTTGATTTAAAGTTGTCTTTATTTTTTCACGCAATAAATCGCAACTATGCAAACTGTCACCAATAACTTTTACCGCTTCTTGCGGACTTTCTAAAGCCAGTGACTTGATCGGAATAATAGCATCCAAAGATTCCTTCAGGTAAACAACCTCTCGAGGTGATACTTTCCCGGCAGCAATTTTGGAAATTAATCGTTCTAAATCAGAAATTTGCTTAATCTGATATTGAATACTTTTTAAGACTTCCTGATTCTCCTTCAAATACGAAACCACCTGATGACGACTTTGTATTTTGTTACTATCCTTCAAAGGCAAGGCCAACCATCTCTTCAACAAACGACCTCCCATTGGCGAAAGCGTCCTGTCTATCACATCCAGAAGCGTAACAGCATTAGGATTATAACTGTGGTACAATTCCAGATTGCGAATTGTAAATCGGTCCATCCAGACATATGCATCTTCTGCAATACGTTGAATCGCCGTGATATGCTGCACTCTATTGTGCTGGGTTTCGGATAAATAATATAAAATGGCCCCCGAAGCGATAATTCCCTCTTTCAACTCTTCGATTCCAAATCCTTTTAGAGAAACCGTCTGAAAATGTTTCGTCAATATTTCGAAGGCATAATCTTCTTTATAAATCCAGTCTTCTAAATAAAAACTGTGATAATCATCCCCAAAAGTTTCACGAAAATCACTCTTGTTGTTTTTTGGAATTAAAACCTCGCTGGGATTGAAATTTTGAAGCAATTTATCAATGTATTCCGAATTACCCTGGGCAGTCAAAAATTCTCCTGTTGAAACATCCAGAAATGATATACCTATGGATTTATTGGTAAAATAAACGGAAGCTAAAAAATTATTGGTTTTAGATTGCAAAACCTCATCATTCATAGAAACCCCTGGCGTTACAAGTTCTGTAACACCTCGTTTCACAATGGTTTTGGTCATCTTCGGATCTTCCAGCTGATCGCAAATAGCCACACGAAGACCTGCCTTAACTAATTTTGGCAAATAAGTATTCAATGAATGGTGCGGGAAACCCGCCAAAGCAGTTTCGGTTTCAGAGCCAGCTCCGCGTTTGGTTAAAACAATACCCAATATCTTCGAAGCTCGGATAGCATCTTCTCCAAATGTCTCATAAAAATCCCCTACACGAAATAACAAACAAGCATCCGGATATTTCCTTTTAATTTCGTTATATTGCTTCATTAAAGGCGTTTCCTTAACTACTTTATCTTTAGCTGCCAAATTAGTTGTATTTAATAAATGATAAAAAAAATGTGTCAGCGAATTTATATATTTTATAGCGAATAACGAAGGCTTCAAAAATTAAAATATTTTTAAGAAAAATTTAGTACCAGATTTCTATTTTTTGTATAGATTTGTGAATAATTTTAATTAAAACAGTCATGAAAAAAATAATTACATTAACTATGCTGGTTGTATTAGGAGTTTTATCTTCTACCGCACAAGAAACCTCTAAAAAAGCAAAAACTGCAACTGCAAAAGTTTCTACTACAAAAGTAAACGGAGCCGGAATGGTTTTTACTGACGAAGTTATTGATTACGGAACTATTGCTCGCAATTCAGATGGAAAACGTGAATTTGTCTTTACTAACAACGGTAACGCTCCATTAATCATTACTAATGCTCAAGGTTCATGTGGTTGCACAGTTCCTACAAGTCCAAAAGAACCTATTGCGCCAGGTGCAAAAGGAGTTATTGGCGTAAAATATGCAACTGATAGAGTTGGACCATTTACAAAAACGGTAACTATAACTTCTAACGCTGCAGGACAAGCAACAAAAACGCTTACAATAAAAGGAACTGTTTTAGCAGCTGGTGCTGCTCAAAAAAGCTAGTTTCCTTAAATAATATATCAAAAAAGCTTCCTTCAATTTCGGAAGCTTTTTTTATAAGCATAATTTAAAAAAAGAATGAGAAAATTAGAAAACAGTGAGCTGGACAGAAAATCAATAGAAGGATTCAAAAAATCGGAAAAAACACCTATTATTTTGGTATTGGATGATATTCGAAGTCTACACAACATCGGCTCTGTTTTTAGAACTGCAGACGCCTTTTTGATTGAAAAAATATACCTCTGCGGCATCACTGCAACCCCTCCAAACAAAGAAATACATAAAACGGCGCTCGGTGCAACAGAAACAGTAACTTGGGAACATAATGATAACGTTCTTGAAGTCATAGAGAACTTAAAAAAAGAAAACATCCTTACACTTGCAATCGAACAAGTGGAAAGCGCCATCTTTTTACAGAATTTCGAAGTTGAAAAAGGCAAAAAATATGCGCTGGTATTTGGAAACGAGGTTCACGGTGTTTCTCAAGAAGCTGTTGCCATATGTGATGGCTCAATCGAAATCCCACAATTAGGAACCAAACATTCTTTGAACATTTCTGTAAGTGCAGGAATTGTTGTTTGGGATTTGTTTCAAAAACTGAATTGGCCGAAGTAAAACATTTTTATTAATTGCAAACAGTAATACTTTTATAAAATGAGAATCGATAATTTTTTGAAAACAACTCTGGTATTTATACTTCTTTCGAATGCGACTTACGCTTACATTCCATTTTATCACGCAAAAAAAGACACTGTTGCTGTTCTAAATTCCACCCCTATAGCCCATTCAGAAACTAAAAACAAACGAACAGTCGCGATTGCACCACCTGTAATTAAAGCTACCGGAAACCAGATATATTGCCCTGGCTCTTCAATAAAAATTGTAGAAACTATTACAATAACAAACGATCCTGCTGAACCTGGCACCGATGCCATTTACATTCAAATTTCCTCGGGTTACGTAAACAGCCAAGATAAATTAACACTAACAAACCCAACTTCTCATCCATCAATAACTACCAGCTGGGACATTACAACCGGAAAGCTAAAACTATACAGTCCAACTGGAATAAAAGTAGCTTATGCCGATTTCGTAAATGCTATAAAAGATGTTGAGTTCAGTAATTCTTCAACCTCACCCTCCGGAATTAGAAATTTCTCCATCACCATTGGCCAAGCAAATTATTTACCGTCAACAAAACATTACTATCAGTTTGTTCCAAACGTTGGCATCACATGGACTGATGCAAAAATTGCGGCAGAAGCAAGCAGTTATTACGGCATCAAAGGCTATTTAGCCACCGTCTTAGCCTTAGACGAAGCTCAATTAATAGGCGAGCAAGCATCTGGAACCGGATGGATTGGCGGCAGCGATTCTCAAACTGAAGGAGTTTGGAAATGGATGACAGGCCCTGAAGCAGGAAACAATTTTTCTTTTACTTTTTGGAATAATGGAGAGCCAAATAATTTAGGAGAGGAAGATTATGCCCATATTACAGAATCTGGAGTTGGCATCAAAGGTTCTTGGAATGATTTATCCAATACAGGAGCTACTGGTGGTTCTTACCAGCCAAAAGGGTATGTAGTTGAATATGGCGGAATGCCTGGAGACCCAATTCTTGAAATCGCAGCAAGCACAACCATCACCATCCCTAAAATAACTGCAACAACACCAGCTTCAAATTGCGGGCCAGGAAGCATTACTCTCAAAGCAACCGCTACTGGAGGAACAATAAATTGGTATGATGATGCTACAGCTGGAAATTTAGTAGCTACTGGCAACAGCTTTACCACACCTCCCTTATCAGCAACTACAACCTATTACGTTGACGCAGGCTGCGCACTAGGGAGAACGCCAATTATTGCAACTATCTACACCATCCCAACAGTACTAACTACTAACACACCTCAAGCGAGATGCGGTACTGGATCTGTAACACTTCAGGCAACAACAGATGCTGGCATTATAAACTGGTATACTTCTTTAACGGGGGGAAATATTGTTGCTACCGGAACCAATTTCACAACTCCGGTTCTTAATCAAGACACCACCTATTATGCAGAAGCGGATAACAATGGTTGCGTTTCTCCCAATAGAACACCAGTAGAAGTGATTGTTTACACTCCCCCTACTGTAACCGATCAAGAGGTCGTATTGTGCAAATCCGGAACGGTAACATTAGACGCTTCCGTTTCCGGCATGTCTTATTTATGGTCAACAGGAGAAACAACACAAACAATTGTAGTTGCCACCACAGGAACTTATACCGTAAATGTAACCAGTCCAGCACCAGAAAATTGTACAAGTACAAAAAAAATCACCGTAATCGAACACGCTGTTCCCGAAATAAATCGAATAGATGTTAATGAAACAACCGTTGTAATTTACTTAAACAATCCTCAAACTTATTTTGAATATTCTGTTGATGGAATTACTTATCAATCTTCGAATGTCTTCTTTAATGTTCCAAGTGGTCTTCAAACTGCTTATGTCAGAGAAGTCAGTTTATGCAGCTACGATACCCAAACCTTTATTGTGCTAATTGTTCCTAAATTTTTCACACCAAACAATGATGCTTATAATGACACTTGGGAAGTAAAAGGATTAATTAATTATCCGGAAGCCGAAGTAACTATTTTTGACCAATACGGAAAATTTATTACAAAACTTGATCTTTTGAACCAAACATGGGACGGCACCTACAACAAGAATATTTTACCCTCTTCAGATTATTGGTATGTTTTAAAAATTGACGCAAACACCCCTGAAAAAAGAGGACATTTCTCGTTGAAAAGATGATTTAATTAGAATTTTATTAACTGATTTTCCCTTGAATTTCATTTAAAATAAACAGATAATCTTCATGATTTTTTACAAAATCGCGATTAGACACATCTATGATCAAAACATTCAAATCCGTTTGTGATTTAATGTAATCGAGATAACCGTTATTAATTTTATCAAGGTAATCGGCAGGAATTTCTTGTTCATAGCTTCTGCCCCTTTTCTTTATATTTTGCAATAACCGCTCTGAATTTTGATACAGATAAATATACAAATCCGGTTTTGGCATTTCTCTGTAAATAATATCAAACAAATTGCGATAAAGGCGATACTCATCATCCGCCAAAGTTATTTTTGCAAAAATCAATGATTTAAAAATATGATAATCCGCAACAATAAAATCTTTAAATAAGTCAAATTGTGCCAAATCATCCGATAATTGTTTGTACCGATCAGCTAAAAATGACATTTCTAATGGAAAGGCATATCGGTTTTGATCTTTATAAAATTTAGGTAAAAAAGGATTGTCAGCAAACCTTTCCAAAACAGTCTTAGCATTAAAATCTTCTGCAATCTTTGTTGCCAAAGTAGTTTTTCCTGCTCCGATATTCCCTTCAAAAGCAATATAATTGTAATTTTCTAAAGGCACGCTTTGTATCGGGCTCTTCAAATTTGTAACTACTGTACAAGTACTTTCATCAGGAGTACCCTCTAACAACTCTTCTATCGATTTATTTAAAACAGGATGAACCCAATCTAAATTTAAATCTTGCATCGGCAGTAAAACGAATTTTCTGTTTTGCATCAATGGATGAGGGACTTGAAGCTTTTCCGAATCGATAACCTGATCATCAAAAACAATCAAATCAATGTCGATAATTCGGGATTGATATCCTTGCGCATCCGTTCGAATACGTCCTAATTTTTTTTCAATCTTCAGAACCTGAGACAAAATTTTATTTGGAGAACTAAACGTGTGCAACACCAAAGCACAATTATAAAATGCTTCACTTTCAAAACCCCAGGAAGGTGTTTCATATAATTTTGAAACTCTAATTACTGTTCCGATTTCCAGATGAATCAATTGCAAACATCTTTCGATATTTTCCAAACGATTGCCCTGATTACTGCCTAAAGATAAAACGACCTGATGTTGTGATTTCATAATAAGATGCAAATTAACTAAAAGTATTTTAGAATTAGCAATATATTTGCACCCTGTGTTGATAACTAAATTGAGTGTTTTTAAAAACACAATTTGTAACACATCAGCATCTTTTGCTACTTATAAAAAAAATACAATCATGAAATTTTTAGGAAATGTTTTAGCAACAGTTATTGGAATTTTTGTCTTTATGATGTTGTTCTTCTTTGGGATAATCCTTATTGCGGCAATCTTTGGAGGAGAACCCGAAGGTTTAGAGACAAAAGAAAATTCAGTAATCGAGTTGAATTTAGAAGAAATAAAAAACGATTATGCCGGAAAATACAAAGACCCTTGGGTAACTATTTTTTCCGACAAAAAACATATTGGACTTACAGAAGTGATTAATGCTATTGATGCCGCAAAAACAGATGATAACATCAAGGGGATTTCTATACTTAACAACAGTTCTTCATTGGGAATGGCGCAAAGTAAAGCACTCCGTGATGCTTTGGAAGATTTTAAAAATTCAGGGAAATTCGTAATGGCTTACGCTAACTCCTATTCGCAAAAAGAATATTATCTAAACTCTATAGCCAATCCTATATACTTGAATCCTGTGGGAGACATGGATTTTAAAGGATTGTCCTCAGAAATAATGTTTTTCAAAGATTTACAGGATAAGTCTGGTGTAAAAATGGAAGTTATACGACATGGAAAATACAAAAGTGCCGTAGAGCCATTCCTTGACAACAAAATGAGTGATGCCAATAGGGAACAAATTACAACTTTATTAAATTCGGTTTGGAATTCTGTCATTACTGATATATCAAAAAGCAGAAATGTATCTGTAACCAAATTAAATGAAATTGCAAATGGTCTTTTGGCCAGAACCCCAGAAATGGCAAAAGCGCAAAAATTAGTAGACATAATAGCGTACGAAGATGTTTATCACGCTGCCATTAAAAAAGCATTAAAGGTCGATGCCAAAGAAGACTATAACAAAGTAACGATTGCGGACTATGCCAGAAAGGTAGCTACTACTTCATTAATCACAGATGCCAGCGACCAAATTGCCATTATCTATGCACAAGGAGAAATTCACAGTGGCGAAGGAGATGTCAATATTATCGGTGAAGGATCGATGCGTCGTTCCCTTAGCGAGGCAAGAAAAAATGAAAATGTAAAAGCAATTGTGCTTCGAATTAACAGTCCCGGAGGAAATGCCTTAACCTCTGACTTGATATGGCGAGAAATAGAATTAACCAAAAAGGTGAAGCCTGTTGTGGTTTCTATGGGGAATTATGCTGCCTCTGGAGGATATTACATTGCCTGTAATGCCGACAAAATTTTTGCAGAAAAAAATACTATTACGGGATCAATAGGCGTATTTGGAATATTACCTAATTTGAGTCAGCTAACTACAAAAATAGGCATTCATGTGGAACAGGTAAAAACACATGAAAATTCCGCCCGATACAGTCCATTCCTTCCTTTGGATGCAAAATTCAAAGCAGTTACACTTGAAGGTGTTGAAAAAGTTTACAAAACATTTGTTTCCCGTGTTGCCAATGGACGAAAAATGACATTTGCTCAGGTGGATTCAATTGGACAAGGCAGGGTTTGGACCGGTGCAGATGCTTTAAAAATTGGACTTGTTGATAAAATAGGAGGTTTGGATGATGCCATCAAAGAAGCAGCTGTTTTAGGAAAAACAAAAAACTACAGCACACAAGACTATCCTGAATATGAAAAAAACTTCGATGACTTTTTAGAAAGTTTCCCCTTTGCCAAATCAAAAGAGGCCTTCATCAAAGAAGAAATTGGCGAAGAAAACTTTAGAGTGATGGAACAGATAAAAAAGATCCAAACACAAAAAGGAATTCAGGCGATAATGCCTTTTGATATTACCATACAATAAAAATATTTTTCGAATTTATAAGATTAATCCGTTTCAGTACACACTTAAACGGGTTTTTTATTTTATCACATTGGCTAATGAAATACTTTTTCTTACATTTTTTTATGAAAAATTTACAAAGCAACTTTGAGATAAAAACCTATTTTTGCAATCAACAGATATTATTTTTTTTTAAAATTTCAACCCCCAAATAGCTATATATGTTAAAGAACGCTCTAAAAATCACAGGAATCATACTTCTTTTATTCGTCACGGCATTGTTTGCCATTCCGTATTTTTTCAAAGATCAAATCAAAGCTAAAATAGCCGACGCTATCAATGAAAGTGTGGATGCCAAAGTTAGTTTTGCTGATGCCGATCTAAGTTTGTTTAAAGATTTTCCGAATGCCAATGTATCTATAGAAAACCTGGCCATCATTAACAAAGCGCCTTTTGAAGGAGACACCTTAATTTCGTTAGGTGAATTGAACTTACAAATGAGCATCAAAGAACTTTTCAAAGGAAAAGAAGAGGCTTTGAATATTGAAGGAATCAGTTCTGAAAATGGTTTGATTAACATTATTTTCAACAAAGATGGAATAGGAAACTTTGACATTGCCTTAAAAGACAAATCTAATACTGAAGAGAAAGAAAAAAGCAAACCACTTTCCTTAAAAATTCAAAACTACAAAATCGAAAATTTCACATTCCGTTATTTTGATGAAGGTTCAAAAATAAAAATGGTCATTGACAGTTTAAACCACGAAGGAACAGGTGATTTTACCGCTTCAAAGCTGGATTTAAAAACCCAATCAACTGCAAAAGTTTCTTTGGATATGGATAAAGTCAATTACATGAAAAATGTTTCACTGACTTTAGACGCGATTCTAGGTATTGATTTAGAAAAAAGCAAATATACCTTTAAAGAAAACAAAGCCTTAATCAATCAATTGCCATTAGAATTTGATGGTTTTATTCAAATGGTCGAAGCCGGTCAGAACTATGATTTAAAATTCAAAACCCCAACCTCTTCTTTCACCAACTTTCTAGGACTTATTCCGGCTGCTTATGCTTCGAGTTTGGACGGTGTAAAAACAACTGGTGATTTTACGGTTGCTGGTTTCGCCAAAGGAATGCTTACTGACACAACCGTTCCAAAATTCAACATTGCCATTGCTTCAAACAATGGTTCTTTCCAATATCCTAACTTGCCAAAATCAGTTCAGAATATTGTAATCGACACTAAAATCGTGAACGAAACCGGAATTCTGAATGACACTTATGTTAATTTAGATAAACTTTCATTCCGAATCGATCAGGATGTTTTTAGCGCCAAAGCAAATATTAAAAACATTACTGTAAATCCTTTTATAAATGCTGCACTAAAAGGCACAATTAATTTAGGAAATCTTTCAAAAGCTTATCCTGTAAAATTAGACAAACCTTTGGCTGGTATTTTAAAAGCAGATGTAACGACTCAATTTGATATGGCTTCTGTAGAAAAAAGCCAATACCAAAACATCAAAAACGCAGGTACAATGAGCTTGTCCGGATTTAAATATACTGATGAGAACAATAAATCGATGACTATCAGCAAAGCCTTAGTTCAATTTAATCCGAGTACCATAAATTTAAAACAATTCGATGCTACTACCGGAAAAAGTGACATTAGCATCAATGGTGTTTTGGAAAATTTTTACGGTTTTATGTTTAAAAACCAAGAGCTAAAAGGAAATTTCAATATGAGTTCCAATCAATTGGCTGTTGACGATTTTATGACCTCTGGAGAAGCAACTCCAGCTAAAGCGGAAACCAAACAAGCTGAAGCGATGAAAATACCCGCTTTCTTAAATTGTACATTAACTGCCAAAGCAAATACTGTTTTGTATGACAATTTAAAACTGAAAGATGTATCTGGAAAACTGATTGTCAAAGATGAAAAAGTAACATTAGAGAATGTAAAAACATCAATTTTTGGAGGAACAATTGGCGTAAATGGTGCCGTTTCCACAAAAGAAAAAACACCTGTTTTTAATATGGACTTGAATTTGAATCAAGTCGATATTGCACAATCATTCACCCAGTTGGATATGCTGAAAAAAATTGCACCAATTGCAGGAATCATTAATGGAAAATTAAATTCAACTATCAAATTGAACGGTAATTTAGACGCTACTGAACTGACTCCGGATTTAAAAACACTTTCAGGGGATTTGCTGGGACAATTGCTTTCAACCACTATAAATGCTAAAAATTCCACTTTACTGACAGCATTGGGTTCAAACATCAAATTTATTGATGTAAACAAACTGAACTTAAATGATTTAAAAGCTGCGATTACTTTCAAGGATGGAAAAGTAAATGTAAAACCCTTTGATATAAAATACCAAGATATAAAAGCAACCATTGGCGGAACACATGGTTTTGATCAAATCATGAATTACAATGTAAAATTAGATGTTCCTGCAAAATATTTAGGTTCGGAAGCCAATGCCTTTATTGCGAAATTATCTCCTGCTGATGCCGCCAAATTAGAAAACATTCCGATAAATGCTTTACTGACAGGAAGCTTCACGAATCCGAAAATTTCAACAGACATGAAAAGTGCGGTTACTAATTTAACCAATCAATTAGCAAAACAACAAAAAGATAAATACACCAAACAAGGAACAGCTGCCCTAACGGATTTGATTAATAAAAACACCAAATCAAAAGACACTACCAAAGCGGCTGCAACTACTAAACAACAAACAACAGAGACGGTAAAAACGAAAGCCAACGAATTACTTAATGGTTTTTTCAAGAAGAAAAAAACGGAGGAAACCAAAACTCCTTAATTCCTACACATAAAAAAAGGGCTAAAAGTATTTCAACTTTTAGCCCTCTTTTTTACACATTAATTTTTACCACATAGCCCTCAGAACCTCGTATATTAAAAACGGTTCCATTTTCAAACAACAAATATTGACCTTTAATCCCTGTAAGTTTTCCTTCAAAAGAAGGCGTTTTATCTAAGCTCAAACTGTTTACTTTTTTTGGGTATTCTAAAACAGGATATTGCATTTCATACAAATCATTTTTCTGTAAGAAGAAATATTCCTGCACTTCGGTTGGTATTAAACTTTCTACTTTAAGCCTTTCAGCTATTAGGTCAACCTGCTCGATACTATTGGTCAACATTTTGCGCCAATTGGTTTTATCGGCATAATGGCTTTTTAACGCAACCTCGGTGATTCCGGCTAAATATCTATTGGGAACTTCTACTATAGAAATCGCTTGCGAAGCTCCCTGATCAATCCATCTGGTTGGAACTTGTGTTTTTCTGGTTACCCCTACTTTTATCTCACTGGACAAAGCCAAATAAACAATATGAGGCTGCAATTGTACTTTTTCTTCATAAGCTAAATCCCTGTCCTGTATTCCCAGATGGGCGGTACTTAATTCTGGCTTCATGATCCAATCGCCTACAGCCGGGCTTGAATAAAAACAGTCATAGCAAAATCCCTGACGAAATATTTTTTTCTTTTTTCCACAATTCAAACATTGAAAACCCACAAAATTGATTTCCAGATTCTTACCTAATAATTGATTCACATTCAAAAAACTATTCTCAAAAACCAGATAGTATTGGATTGGATTACCAAATTCCGTTTGCATTTTTGTAAGTACTCCTTCGTAAGTCATTATATTTAAAGTTTCGTGTTTATCGTTTCTAGTTAAACAAAATTTGTTATTTTTGGTAAAGTTATCATTCATAACCCATAATTCATAACTCCTACTTTAAAAATGCCACTAACAATAATCAATTCTTTTGCATCTTGGGTTCTGAAACAACGAATTCATCAAATTGAACTTTTTTTAAAATATCCAAATGAAGTTCAGGAAGAATTGCTGATGAATTTAATCAGAACATCAGAAAATACGGTTATTGGCAAGCAATATGATTATGAATCGATAAACTCTTACCAAACTTTCACGGAAAGAGTCCCAGTTTCTTCCTATGAAGAATTACAGCCTTTGATTGAACGCACCCGAAAAGGAGAACAAAATGTTTTCTGGGAAACGCCCATAAAATGGTTTGCTAAATCAAGCGGAACAACCAATGCAAAAAGCAAATTTATTCCCGTGAGTAATGAAGCTTTGGAGGACTGCCATTACAAAGGAAGCAAGGATTTATTGTGCATGTATTTAAACAACAATGAAGACTCGGAGATGTTTCTCGGAAAAAGCCTTCGTCTTGGAGGAAGTTCTCAAATATACGAGGACAACAATACTTTTTTTGGAGATTTGTCAGCTATTTTAATTGAAAACATGCCTATTTGGGCTGAATTCAGCAGTACACCAAGCAACAAGATTTCGCTCATGAGTGAGTGGGAATCCAAAATTGCTGCTATTATAAACGAAACCAAAAACGAAAATGTAACCAGTTTTGCCGGAGTTCCTTCCTGGCTACTGGTTTTGATGAACAAAGTTCTGGAAGACACTGGAAAAGGAAACCTGTTTGAAGTGTGGCCCAATCTGGAAGTCTATTTTCATGGAGGCGTAAATTTTGAACCATACCGCGAACAATACCAAAAAATACTTCCTAAAAAGGATTTCAAATATTACGAAATATACAATGCTTCCGAAGGGTTTTTCGCCATTCAGGATTTGAATAATTCCAGTGATTTACTGTTAATGTTAGATTACGGAATTTTCTATGAATTCATCCCGATGGATACTTTTGGAACACCCAATCAAAAAATCATTCGTTTGGCTGATGTCGAGCTTTTCAAAAATTATGCCCTGGTGATCACTACCAATTCCGGTCTATGGCGTTATTTAATTGGGGACACTGTCCGTTTTACTTCCTTGAATCCGTACCGAATCAGGGTTACAGGCAGAACAAAGCATCATATCAATGTTTTTGGAGAAGAATTAATGGTGGAGAATACGGATCAGGCTATTGCCAAAGCCTGTAAACTGACAAACACCGAAGTTGTCGATTATACGGTAGCTCCCGTTTTTATGAAAGACAAAGAAAAAGGAGCCCATGAATGGATGATTGAGTTCAAGAAAAAACCGGCAGATATTCGTACTTTCCAAAAAATACTTGATGAAACCCTGCAAACTTTAAATTCTGATTACGAGGCGAAGCGCTACAACAATATGACACTTAACCCTCTGGTAATAAATGTAGCCCGGGAAAATTTGTTTTATGACTGGCTGAAGGAAAAAGACAAATTAGGTGGACAACACAAAATTCCGAGACTTTCAAATCACCGTGATTATTTAGAACAATTGAAAAGCATGCAATTTCAATATAATATGTAAAAGATGAAAAAAATTCTTTATATCATCATCCCATTAATTCTACTGAGTTCCTGTGGACCAAAAAGAATGGGATGCGGTGCAAGAGGAATTTGCAAAACATCCCAAGATCTGAAATCGGCTGGTATAAAAAAGAACCCAACCGTTTTTTTGAATTCTAATCAAAAACCTATTCGTTTGAGATAAACGCTGAAAACATAATAAACTGAAATTATTTCATTTCGTTTTCGTCAAAATTCACCATCCAATTGATTCCAAATTTATCTACAAACATCCCGAAATAAGCTCCCCAAAACGTCTGATTCATCGGCATAAACGGATTCCCTCCTGCAGAAAGACCGTTAAAAAGTTTGTCCGCTTCTTGTTTACTTTCGGTATTTATGGAGATGGATATATTCCCTCCAAAAACAACTTCTCCGCTGGCAGCATTACTGTCGCTTCCCATTAAAACAGAATCTTTACCGATTGGCAAACTGATATGCATGATTTTGTTTGCATCTTCTTCTGAAAGCGTCGGATTTCCATCTCCGGCAGGCATATCTTTAAACTTTCCAACATAAGGAAATTCACCTCCAAATACAGATTGATAAAACAGAAACGCTTCTTCGCAGTTTCCGTTAAAAATTAAATACGGATTAATTGATGCCATGATTAAAATATTAAATTTGTTATTTGATTTTTCTATTCTTCTGAAAGCTTCTTCGCCATTTCTAAACCTTTTGGGAATGTAGTTTTAAAGTAGTCTAGATACTTGTCGACAACATCTATTTTAGCTTCCAAAACTGTAACACCTTTGTCTTCGGTCAACCGATACGTTTCCATAGCTCCTGTCCATTCTTTAGTTGCATCATCAACAGGCATTACTTGAAAATTTTTGATTTCGCTCAAATGTTTGAAAGCTATATATTCATTATCAATTTTCTTATCGATAACACTGTTCATTCCCTCTCCGTTAGGTGAAAGGAACTGTATTTTGCTTCCTTCTTTCCAATCGCTGACAGCATAAGTACCTTCACAAAAAACAGCGGTCCATTTCCTATAGGTTTCATCATCCCACAAAACGGACCATACTTTTTCTTTGGGAGCATTAATTTCAATTTTAAAATCCAGTAATTCCATAATTTTATTTATTGAGTTAATTTACTAAAGTCCATAAACAATACATTCCAACGATGACCATCTAAATCTGCAAAACCGCAACCGTACATCCATCCTTGACTCTCGGCAGGTTTTGCAAAAACTGTTCCTCCGGCTTCAATTACTTTTTGGGCTAATTCATCGACTTCTTCCCTGCTCTCGGCATCAATTGAAATTAATACTTCAGAACTTGAATTCGTGTCGGTAATTTTATTTTGTACAAAGCCTTCAAACATTGATTCTTCAAAAAGCATAACGACAAAATTCTTTTCTCCTACCAACATAGCAGCTGAGTGATCTGTATCGTGCTGTTCGTTAAAGGAAAAACCAATTTTAGTAAAGAAAATTTTTGATTGAACTATCTCTTTTACCGGGAGATTAAGCCAGATTTGTTTAGCCATTGTATTTGATTTTAAATGGAAGTATTTTCGGTGTACTTTTTAAAATTATCTAATATTGCCTGCCAACCCTGTTGTTGCAGCGCTTCGGAATTCTCGGTTTCCGGATCAAATTTTTCTGTTACTAGCACTCCATTCTCTAGACTTTCAAAAGTGACAGTCACTTTTCTTCCATCAGCCATTGTATACGCTATGAACGAATGACCTACGACATCAGTATAAACTCCTTCAAAGTCAAAACTCATCGAACCGTCTTTGGCAGCCATAGTATATTTGAATTTTCCGCCCACTTTCAGATTATTTTCAGCATAAGGTGTATGCCAATCGGGCGAAGCATTATTCCATTTCGTAACGTGTTCCGGGGAAGTCCACAATTTCCAAACTTTCTCTATTGAAGCGTCTACTCTAGTCTGTACTGTTATCATTTAAATCATTTTTAAAATTTAGGAAACTAAAGTTACAACTTATTTAAATTCGGTTATCGTTTGTAATTGGTTTTTTGTCTATGAAAAAAAGCCTTAGCTCTAAAATAAGAACTAAGGCTTTTGTATTATTATTTCCAGAATTTATTAATCTTCCATCATATCAATATGTCTGTCATGATACCCTAATAGGTATAAAACACCGTCTAGACCCAGACTAGAAATTGAAGTGGCTGCATTTTCTTTTACTGTTGGTTTAGCATGAAAAGCGATTCCTAAACCTGCCAAGTTCAGCATAGGCAAATCATTCGCACCATCACCCACAGCAATGGTTTGATTGATATGAATGCCTTCTTTTTCTGCAATAGCTTTCAGATATTCAGCTTTCTTTTGACCATCAACAATTTCACCCAAATATTTACCCGTCAATTTACCATCTTTAATCTCCAATTGATTAGCATAAACGTAATCAATTCCCAATTCCTTTTGTAAATAATCCCCAAAGTAGGTGAATCCACCTGATAAAATAGCAGTTTTATAGCCGTAATATTTTAAGGCCTTCATCAAGCGATGTGCCCCTTTTGTTATAGGTAGATTTTCAGCAACTTTTTGCAGTACTTCTTCACTCAATCCTTCTAACAAAGCCATTCGTTTCTTGAAGCTTTCACTAAAATCAATTTCACCATTCATAGCCGATTCTGTAATCGCTCGAACTTGCTCACCTACGCCCGCTAAATCAGCTAATTCATCAATTACTTCTGTTTGAATTAAGGTCGAATCCATGTCAAAACACACCAAACGTCTGTTTCTTCTATACATATTATCTTCTTGGAAAGAGATATCGACATCTAAAGTTCTGGAAATTTCCATAAAACTAGCAGTCATCAATGTTTTATCGACAATATTGCCCGTTACGGATAACTGCACACAAGAACGAGGGTATTCTTCTTTTTCAACCACAGAAGTTCTACCTGTTAATCTTATGATAGAATCAATATTCAAATTTTGATCTGACATTATTTTGGTCACAGCCGACAATTGTACCGCGGTCAATGTTTCTCCCAAAACATTGATGATATAGCGTTGCTTGCGTTGCGCTTTTACCCACTTTTCGTAATCTGGAATAGAAATCGGAATAAACTTAACTTTAATACCCAATTCATACGCTTTAAACAACAAATCTTTCAAAACAGGTGCAGAAGAAGAGCCCGCTTTTATTTCAAATAAGATTCCCAAAGATAACGTATCATGAATATCAGCTTGACCAATATCTAAAATAATGGCATCATAGGTCGCCAATATAGATGTTAAACCAGCAGTTACTCCAGGTTTATCCTGACCGGAAACTTTTAACAAAATAATCTCTTTATCTTCTATTGCCATTTTTTATTTCTATTGATTTACAATTCGCAAAAATCGGCAATCTATCGCTTATAAAAAAGAATATCTCCTGTTTTTTCACAAAGAGAAAATCCACATTTAAACTTTCTTACATTAATATCCGAATAATCCTTGGTCAAAAAAAAACCTGCTCAAATAAATGAACAGGTTTAAGTTATTTCAAAAACAATCGTTACGAAGCTATTTCTAATCGCTTCAATAAGTTTTTATTCAAGGTTTCTTTAGCGTAATCTCTATCAATTACTAATGTTTTATCATCAGAACTTGGTAATTCATACATCGCATCCGTTAAGATAGCTTCACATAAAGAACGCAATCCACGAGCCCCTAATTTGTATTCTAAAGCTTTATCAACAATAAAATCCAATGCTTCATCTGTGATGGTAAATTCTACCTCATCCATTAAAAACAATTTCTCGTATTGCTTGATTAAGGCATTTTTAGGCTGCGTCAAAATCGCACGCAATGTTTCTCTGTCTAAAGGATCCATATGTGTCAAAACAGGTAAACGACCAATGATTTCCGGAATCAATCCAAAATCTTTGATGTCTTTTGGGATAATGTATTGCAACAAATTATCCTTATCGATATTATCCACATTTTTAGATGTTGAATATCCAACCGCTTGACGATTCAATCGTTTGGAAATAATTCTTTCCACACCATCAAAAGCACCACCGGCAATAAACAGGATGTTTTGTGTATTTACCTCAACAAATTTTTGGTCCGGGTGTTTACGTCCCCCTTTTGGCGGTACGTTTACAACGGTTCCTTCTAATAATTTCAATAAAGCCTGTTGTACCCCTTCACCAGAAACATCACGTGTAATAGATGGATTGTCACTTTTACGGGCAATTTTATCTATTTCATCTATGAATACAATTCCTCTTTCGGCTTTGGCTACATCATAATCAGCAGCTTGTAGTAAACGTGTCAAAATACTTTCGACATCTTCACCCACATAACCTGCTTCGGTAAGCACAGTAGCATCCACAATAGCCAAAGGCACATCCAACATTTTGGCAATAGTTTTTGCTACCAATGTTTTTCCTGTTCCCGTTTGTCCCACCATAATGATGTTACTTTTTTCAATCTCTACCTCATCATCTAATTGTTGTTGCATCAAACGTTTGTAGTGATTGTAAACTGCAACCGACATTACTTTTTTAGTTTGGTCCTGACCAATAACATACTGATCCAAAAACGCCCTGATTTCTTTTGGCTTTTTAAGAATCAAGTCTCCAACCAGTTTGGAACTTCCGCTGGATTTTAATTCTTCTAAAACAATTCCATGTGCTTGTTCGATACATTTATCGCATATATGCGCATTGATTCCAGCAATCAATAAATTGGTTTCTGGCTTTTTCCTTCCACAAAACGAACACTCTAATACTACTTTTGCCATTCTTTTTAAGTTGCAAAGTCACAAAGTTACAAAGTAGCAAAGTCCAAAACTCTGGAACTTTGATACTTTAAACCTTTGAAACTATTTTTATCCTCTTACTAAAACTTCATCAATCATTCCGTATGCTTTTGCTTCTTCGGCAATCATCCAATAATCACGCTCACTATCGTTATGTACTTTTTCGAAAGTTTGTCCTGAGTGATGAGAGATAATTTTATACAACTCGTCTTTCAGTTTCAACATTTCACGTAAATTGATTTCCATATCTGTTGCAACTCCTTGAGCTCCTCCTGAAGGTTGGTGAATCATTACTCTTGAATGTGGCAAAGCAGAACGTTTTCCTGCTGCCCCTGCACACAAAAGAACTGCTCCCATAGAAGCTGCCATTCCTGTACAAATAGTTGCTACATCAGGTTTGATGTATTGCATGGTGTCATAAATTCCCAACCCTGCATATACGCTTCCTCCTGGAGAATTCAAATAAATCTGAATGTCTTTTGAAGCATCGGCACTTTCTAAGAATAATAATTGTGCCTGAACGATATTGGCAATCTGGTCATCAATTCCTGTTCCCAAGAATATAATTCTGTCCATCATCAATCTGGAAAAAACGTCTAATTGAGAAATATTAAGTTGACGTTCTTCGATGATATATGGAGTCATGTTTGTCGGAGTCATTGCGCTTACGATTTTATCGTAATACATGGCATTTACTCCTTGGTGCTTTGTAGCAAATTTTTTAAATTCTTTACCGTAGTTCATTTTTTTAAGTTTAAAAGTTTGAAAGTCTAAAGTCTGAAAGTAGCTCAAACATAATGCAAAGCATCAAACAAAAGAGCGTCAAAAAATATTTTTTCTGACGCTCAAATATAACTATTTTTTATTGTTTCGTCTCTGTAATAAAATCTTAAAATTTGAAACAACTAACGAAACACGTTTTGAGTTTTTTCAACTTTTGACTTTATGACATTTGACTATACGACTATGATTTATTCTCCGTATGAAGCAGCAATAAATTCTTCGTAAGTAACTTCTTTAGTTGTTGGATTTGCTTTTTCTTTGAACAATTCTAACAATTTAGCAGCTACAACCTGATCAGAAAGTCTTTTTACTTCTTCTTGGTTAGACAAAACTCTTGCAACAATTCCTTGAACTTCCTCGTCAGATGGATTTGTTTGTCCGAATTGCGCCATTTGTTGTTTGATAGCATTTGTAGTGAACGATTTCAAATCTTCAAAAGTGATTTGAATGTTACTTTGAGCCATTGCTCTACCTTCGATTAATTGAAAACGCAATCCTTTTTCAGAACGTGCATATTCTACTTCAGCTTCTTCAGCAGACAATTTTTTCTCACCAACAGTTTGCAACCATTTTTTAAGGAACTCAGCTGGCAAATCGAATTTTGTGTTTTCGATTAAGAACTCAGTAACGTCTCCTAATAATTTTTGATCTGCTTGTTGAGCAAATTGAGATTCAGCATCTTCTTTGATTTTTCCTTTCAAATCTTCAAGAGAAGCAACAACACCAGCTCCGAAAAGTTTGTCGAACAATTCTTGGTTTAATTCAGCCAATTCAGCAGTAGTGATCGCTTCGATAGTGAAGTCAACATCTACATCTAAACCGTGAACATCATCATGACTAACTTTCATGAAGTCCATCAATTGATGATCGTCTTCAAATAAACCTTTTGTGTTTACAGTTACTACGTCACCTACTTTTTTACCGATGAATTTATCAGCAGTAGCTTTATCTTTAAAAATATCTAAAGCAAAAGTTGTTTTGTTATTGATTCCTTTTTCTTCGTTTGAGAAAGTTCCAGTTACATCAGAACCCGCTTCAACAACTTCTTGAGGAATAGCTTTTCCAAATTGTTTTTGGATACGAGCTACTTGACCTTCAATTAATTTATCGTCAGCAGTAACTACATATTTTATGATATCGTTTTTAGCATCTAAGTCTAATTCGAAGTGTGGCACTAAACCAATTTCGTATTCGAAAACCAATTCTTCAGCATCCCAATCAAAATTCTCGTTTTCTTTAGCAAGAGGAGTTCCAAGAAGATTTAATCTTTCAGATTGCACGAAACGCTCTAAAGCTAAATCAACCACTTTCTTAACTTCTTCTTGTTTGATTGCTTTACCGTATTGTTTTTCAACAAGATCTTTAGGCACTTGTCCTTTTCTAAATCCTTTAACAGTTGCCAAAGGCATTTTTTCGTTTATTCTTTTTGCTACTTGACCTTTGTAATCCATGTGAACAACTGTCATTACAATTGTTTCATTCACAGCGTCTATTGCTACTCTTTTAATATCCATCTTCTTCTTTAATTTACATAATAAAATTGGGTTGCAAAATTATAAAATTTTTGTCAGCCAACCAAGTATTTTACTCCCTAACCTTTTTGATTGAATTTTAGGCAGTTATTTGACAAAATCACAGGCCCGAAAAGGAAAATAATTTGGGCGTGTCCCTCCGTAAAAACTGCGGGTCAGGCTGTTCGTTCCCGCTTTTTATCGCCTGCCAAAAAAGGCAGTCCATAAAAGAGCTCCACTACCATCCTTCACGCGAACCCGGATTACAAGACGTACTACTAAAACCAGAAATTCAGTTTTATAAGTATATTTTTATATATTTGAAATACATAAGGCGATATAAACCTTCGTCAATCTACCGAATATGGAGTGTATAGCCGCTACAAAATAGCGAGAATATACTAGTTGGCAGTAATAATGCAGAAAATGAGCAGAAAATGAGAAAATTAATTATACTTATTTCAATTATTATTTTTAGTTGTTCTCAAAAAAGGAATGAAATTGACAGAATTGAAATTATGTCTTATTACTACGACCTAAACGATAGTCAAACAAAACTTAAAACAGAACCTGTTACTTACTCAATAATTGACGAAAATGGAAATGTTGAAACAATTCAAAAAACTCCTTTTTCAAAAAATAAATACTTGCATTTTAAATCAACAGTTGACAGTAAAATAATTAACAAAATATCTTTAGATAATAAAGATAAAAACGAGGAATTCTATAAAGAAAAATATAAAAAAGACATTGTAGAAATTTATTGTGGACCAATAATTAGAATTAAAATAAAATATAAAAATCAAAAAGAAATTACATTTAATTCTTCAGATTTTAAAACTAATTCAAAACATAAAATTTTTATAGAATTACAAAATTTAATAAAAAATAATTATGCTGAAAAGAAATTTGAGAAAATTGAAGATTCTAACGAATTAGAAAAAAAACTGAACGCTTTTAAAAAGTATTCATTGAATAAAGACACACTAGAATTACCTTTTCCACCAATGCCAATGCCAGCGCCAAAAAAAGACCAAATAAAATTTACTAAACCATAAATTACTACTGCCAATCGAGTAGACGGCTCCCCTAGCCCTAGCTCCGCAAAGTGTTCATTTGAACAATAAAATTATCGTTTAAGCTGCGCAAACGTCTCTGACTTTGCGCCCACAATAACGAGCAAACAATATAGCGAGTGAAAAGTGTTAACGGCATATCGGATTTGGCACAAAGTCGGGAGACTCTGCCAGCGGAGGATTTAAAAAATATTGAAGAGTTAATCTTAAAAATTGACATAAACGAAAATATATAAAAAAACGGAACGCATAACAACTACTCCTACGTTGGCATCAATTGAAAAAAAACAAAAATGAAACTAGCAACATATTTACTTCTACTAATTGGATTTACTCAGCTTTATTCCCAAAATATAAATTTGGAACAACTCACACTTTGGCGGCAAACGAACTATAAAATTGTGGATGAAGAATTACTAAAGATGGGTTGGGAAAAATCTATTTCAAAAGAAACGGAAGACATCTATAGAAATGACCAATATTTTCTCAATAAGGGCTCCAAAAATGAAAAAGTATTGACCTTAATGTATACGAATGACTATAAATTAGAAAATAACTGCATATCGTATAACGCTATTAAAGATCAAAATTTTGACAACTTCTTAAATCAAATAAAGTCTTCGGATTACAAAGAATTCAAATCTAATAAAAATGAAAATGTAATTTCAGATTATTATCAATCAGATAAGCTTACAGTTATCGCTTCAATTCTAAAGGGAATTGATGAACAAATGCAAGAAATTAAGTTTTACACGATTTATTTATCTACTAGTATAGATTATCATAATAGCCATAAAGATTAAAAAATAAAACCTTAAGTTAATGACATTGCGCTCGAGTTAGCATTGCTCAGAAAAAACCGAACTTAGACAGAAATCTGAACGGTAATAGCATCACCAACACTCACACTTCCTTCTTTGGGGCCTATCAAGTTTTGCCCAAACAATACATTATTCCCAACTTTCCTGTATTTTGACAAAGTAAGCAAAGGGTCTTTTCCAGAAATTGCGCCTTTTTCCTGATCTACCGTGGTCATGATACATCTGGCGCAAGGTTTCACTCCAA
>RCUJ01000442.1_pt1 | contig 23901 bp, 26 predicted proteins | sample 2166321 | NCBI WGS metagenome assembly RCUJ01 (sample SAMN09932808, study PRJNA488358) | compost metagenome | feature: garden; material: soil; isolation source: compost soil in an enriched community after 118 h of incubation | place: Germany: Experimental Botanical Garden Goettingen | collected... | reverse complement strand
TCACGCGCTGGGCATGGCGCTGTGGCTTTCGATTGCCGTGCGCAACAACTGGCGTGGCTTTGCGGGCTCAGCGTTCGCGGTCGGCGGCACGATGTCGATGGCGCCGTTGCGCGTCGACCCTGCCATCGACACGCCCTTGCTGACGCGCGCCATCCGCTCGGTGGCGCTGCACCGCGCGGCGCTGTGCGTGGTGCTGGCGTTGCAGCTCGGCGCGGCGCTGGCGTTCTGGGCCGGCAGCGCGATGCTGGTGGTCGGCGGTGACCTGGCGGCCGCACGGCCGTGGCTCAACCTGGGGCTGGCCGGCTTTGCTGCCTTCCTCTTCGCCATGCACCTGGGCGGCCTGTGGTTCGGCTACTGGATACGGCAGGAAGGCCTGCAGCTCACGCACCTCGTGCTGCTCCTGTGGGTGCTGGCGGCGTTCTTCCTGTTCAACCTGTCATGGCACTGATGCCGCCTTCGTCCTACGCGCGCGGTGAGGCCACGCCCACAGCCCGCGCGACGCGCTGCATCCACCATCGGTCCCCATGAACAGAGTGATTCTTGCGTTCCTGGGTGGGGTTGCCTGCGCTGCCGCCGTGGCGGCCATCGCGGAGCCCGTGAGAGTGCCCGTCGACAGCGACGACAAGGGCACGGCCTACATCGCGCCCAATGTGAACTCCACCGAAACCTCCGCCCGAACGAACGGCGCCACGGTCGGCGTGCAGCGCCCCGACGGCAGCGCCCTCGAAGCCGGCACCGACACGTCTGGCAAGCGGCCCACCTATTCGGTCGGTGCCAAGACCGGCGGCGACGTCTCCTTCTCGGGCGGCGCGCATTCGGACGGCAAGGCCAACACCGGCGTGAAGGCCGGCATCACCATCAAGTACTGATCTTCAGTACGGGCGTCAGACCATCGTCGCGTAGACGATGAAGCCCTCGTGCTTTGCCATCTTGTCGTAGAGCATCCGCCCCGCCGCATTGGTCGTGTGCGTCTGCCAGTACACGCGGTGTGCACCCGCGCGTCGCACCTGTTCGTACACGCCCTCGATCAACTGCCGGCCCACGCCCTGGCCGCGTTCGGACGATTGCGTGAACAGATCCTGCAGGTAGCAGTTGGGCTCGATGCGCGTCGTGCTGCGGTGGAACAGGTAGTGCACCAGCCCCACCAGCTGCCCCTCGCGCTCGGCCACCAGCGCATGCACCGGCTCGTACGGATCGAAGAAGCGCTGCCACGTGACCTGCGTGATCGCCTCGGGCAGGGCCGTGGGGCCCTCGCGGCCGTAGAAGGCGTTGTAGCCGTCCCAGAGCGGCTTCCATGCGGCGAAGTCGTCGGGCGTGGGCGGGCGGATCAGGAGCGCGGGCGTGGTCATGGGGTCAGGAGGCCTTTCCGTTGGGAGCGAGCGTGTCGCGCGCCGCGATGGCGGCGGCAGCAGCGGCGGTGGTTGCGGCGTTGGCGGGACAAGACGGCAGCGCCACCGGCACCGCCGCGGGCATGGGTTCGGGCACCGGCCCCATCGATTTTTCGAGAAAGTCGAGCATCGCGCGCATCGCCGCGCTGTTGTGGCGGCGCTGCGAGTACGCGGCATACAGCCAGTGCTCGTGCGGCATGTGGTCGCGCAGCACCGGCACCAGCGCGCCGCGCTCCAGGTGCGACTGCGCCAGCGGCTCGGGCACGTAGGCCACGCCCACGCCGCGCAGCGCCAGCTCGATCAGCGCCACCGCGTCGTTGGCCTCCATGCGGCTGTGCACCGCCACGTCGTGCGGCTGGCCGTCGGTTTCAAAAGGCAGGTGCGTGGTGGGCATCGGCGAATAGCTCAGCACGTCGTGCCGCGCCATGTCCTCGGGCACCTGCGGAATGCCGCGCTGCGCCCAGTAGGCGGGCGACGCGCACACCACCATGTCGAAGCGCACCAGCCGGCGCACGATCAGGTTCATGTCGTCGATGCGCCCGCCCGTCAGGTGGATGTCGATGCCTTCCTCGATCAGGTCGATGTCGTGGTTGGTGAAATTCAGGCTCACGTACACGTCGGGGTAGAGCTTGATGAACTCCGCGATCACGTCCGAAAGCCAGCCCGCGATGAGCCCGTGCGGCGCGCTCATGCGCAGGCGCCCGCGCGGGTGCGAGCCGTGCGCCTGCAGGTCGTTGAGCGTGTTCTCGGCCATCGTCACCAGCTCGGTGCTGCGCTCCAGCAGCACCTCGCCCGCGTCGGTGAGGCTCAGGGAGCGGGTCGAGCGGTTGAGCAGGCGCACGCCGCTGCGCGCTTCGAGCTCGGCCACATAGCGGCTGACCGTCGCCTTGGACATGCCCAGCGACAGGGCCGCGCGGGAGAAGCTGCGCCGGAACGCGACTTCGCGGAACGTTTTGATGAGATCGAGACCATCCATAGATCGGCGCATTGTTCCAGCATCGGGGGAGGGGGCACGGGTCGTAGGGGCATCCCGGTTTTGCGCTGCGAAGGGGGTGGGGGTGCGTGGCTATACTGCGGCCGTCACGTCAAAAACAGGCGTGGCCGGGATTGGCGTCCCGTGCAACTGCTGCGACGAAAGCCGCAGATTTCTCCGCAGAGACTCTGTGGCTTTGTCGTTCGTGCCTCCTTTTTTTGGCGGCTCGAGCAGGGAGCCGCGAGGCTCGCCGGTTTGCGCAAGCAGTTCCCGGTACGCCAACCTGTTCGAGCTGCCGCCCTCAATTGGCGTTGGGTGCGACGGTTGTTGCAAACCGAACTGCCTGGAGGCCACGCATGGCTCTCGCCCCTTCCGTCACAGCCGAATCGCTCGCCCTTCAGGCCTGCGACGACCTCGACAGCTTTCACACGGTGCGCCGCGCGTATGCGTGCATCGAGAAGCTCATCGTGCCGCAACACGTGAACGACACCGACGATGTGTACCCGACGCGCACCGAACTCGGCGCGCTGGTGCGGCTGGTCAACGAAGAACTGCAGCGGCGCATCGAAACGGCGGAGACCACGCTGCAGTCGCTGCGTGCTGCCGTGGGCGATGCCCCGCGGGGCTGACGGTTCAGACGGGGGGGCGCTCGCCGTTCTCCGCCGGCGGTTGCGGCTGTCGCTGTTGCAGCGTCGTCGAGATGCCGTAGAGCGCCAGCATGCCGAGCACGTGCCCGATGGCAACGCCCGGCTCCCCCGATTCGATCCGCGCGATCGTCTGGACATGAACGCCCAGGCGCGCGGCAGCAGCGGCCTGGCCCTCGCCAGCGGTGGTGCGCGCCAGCTTGGCGGCAGCCCCGAACGCCTTGATCGCTTCGATCGCGTCGTCCCCAATGTCGGAAGAGATTCGTTTTCCTTTGGCCATGGGGTGATTGTCACTGCTTGCCGGGCAGGCACGGTCGACCACGAATGAACGCAGAGCAGGTCGCTTTGGTGGGCGTTCCTACAATGCAAGACCATCATTGCTGACCGGCGCCTCGATGAAGCTTCTCAGTGCTTGCGAATACGCCATGGGTGTTTCCATGGGCGATCTGGTTGTCTTTCCTGACCCGGAAGGTCGCAACTTCATTCCGAACCCTGACCTTCAAGCAGCGCTGGTTGCTCTCGGTGTGAAGGTCGACATCATTGCTCTCTACGAACAGTTCTTCAAAGAGCCTCGCCTCGGCCGCGGCGATGTCCATGCTTTCCAGAGCAGCACAACCGAGCTCAATGTGTTCGTCATCGACATGTATCAGGACAGAGTCAACCAGGTTGACTTCGTTGCGATCGCCTTTCGGTGCGATGGCTCGATAGCTCCGACCGTCGGAAAACACCTGAGAGCTTTCTTTGACGCCGCCTCCGTCCAGGCTGGATATGAAGAGGCGAACTGCCTGCCTCGGTTCAGAGAGTTGTTCGACCCCACGCAGTACCCACGAGTGATTCAGGAAACTGGTTACATGCAACAGTTCCACTTTCGACGCTGTGGTTGAGGCAGTTCATGGCTGGACGCAGATACTGAATTTCTTGCACGAGCATCAAGGCCACCCATGCACTCACGAGCGATCTCTTTCGGTTTCGCATGCACGCTACTGACCTTCGGCGCCTCGTCCGTCGCGTGCTCGCCCCCCAGCGACCCGACCCTTCGAGCCGAATTCTTCGAGAGTCTCAAGGGCCACTACAGATTCTGGGCAGTCGTTCTTGGAGCATTGCGCCCGACAACGCGTCGGGCAAGGACCAGCTGCGCGGCTTCAAGCGCTACTACTCGGGCGAGGTGGTGAGCGAAATCAACGTCAAGCCCGACCAGACCGATTACGCGGCAGCGCTGGCGCAGATCCAGCGCGTGGCGCCCGATGCGGTGGTGGCCTTCCTGCCGGGCGACATGGGCGTGAACTTCATCCAGCAGATGAACCGCTCGGGCCTGCTGAGCAAGGTGCCCTTGCTGACCGTGGGCACGGTCGATGGCACGACGCTGCCGCTGCTCAAGGATGCCGCGCTCCATGTGCTGGCCGGCGCGGTCTGGGGCCCCGACCTGCCGAGCCCGACGAGCAAGGCTTTCGTTGCCGCCTTCGAAAAGAAGCACGGGCGCATCCCCTCGCAGTACGCCGCGCAAGGTTTCGATGCGGCGCTCCTGATCGACAGTGCGCTGAAGGAGACCAAGGGCTCCGTCGCCGATCGCGGTGCCTTGCGCAACGCGCTCAACGAGGCCGACTTTTCGTCGGTGCGCAGCGGCTTCAAGTTTCTGCGCAACGGTTTCCCGGTGCAGGACGGGCACGTCTTCGTGGTCGCGAAGGACGCGCAGGGCCGCGTGTCGCTCAAGCGGGTTGCCACGCCGCTGGAGGCGAACCCGGATGGGTACTGGAACGAGTGTCGGTAGGCAGGGGCTGGCGGCATCTGGCCAAGACCCCGACGTTCGCAGCGCCTATGCTCGGCGTTCAAGAACAAACCCCGTCCGTCCCGGCCACCGCCGCGAGACCACAGCCTGACCATGCACCCGACCGGAACCCTGCGCGGCATCGCCGCGATGCTGTTGGCCTGCGCCTTCTTCGCCTGCATGGACGCGCTGCTCAAGACCCTGGCCGGGCACTACCCGCCGGTGCAGGTGATGGCGCTGCGCGGTCTCACCGCGCTGCCCCTGGTGTGCCTGTACATCGCCTGGCGGCGCGAGGCCGCCGGGGTTTTCAACCGCCGGCTGCGCTGGCGCCTGCACCTGCTGCGCACCGCGCTGAACATGACGATGCTGGTGCTCTTCGTGCACGGCCTGAAGACCCTGGGCCTGGCCGAGGCCTACACGCTCACGTTCATCGCGCCGCTGCTGATGGTGCTCATCGCCGTGCCGATGCTGGGCGAATCGGTGCAGCCGCGGCACTGGATCGCCATCGGGCTGGGCTTCGTCGGCGTGGTGGTCGCGCTGCGGCCCGAGCAGGGGGCCTTCCTCTCGACGGGCGCGCTGGCGATCCTGGTGGCCGCCGTCTGCTATGCGCTGTCGAACATGCTGGGCCGGCTCATCAGCCGCACCGAGCCGAGCGCCGCGCTGGTCTTCTGGACCACGGCGGGCATGGCCGTCGGCGGCAGCCTGCTCGCGGCGCCGCAATGGGTGCCGCTGCAGGCCGAGCACGCGTGGGCGCTGGCAGGCCTGGCCCTCAGCGGCTTCCTGGGCCAGCTGGCCATCGCCGAGGCCTTCCGCCACGGCCAGGCCGCGGCCATCGCGCCCTTCGAATACAGCGCGCTCGCGTGGGCGCTCGTGATGGACTGGGTGTTCTGGCAGGCCGCGCCCGATGCATGGACGCTGGGCGGCGGGGCGTTGATCGTCGCGAGCGGACTGTGGCTGGCGCGCAGCGAGGCGCCGAGGTCCGTACAGAAAAAGCAGAAGGCCGCCTGAGCCGCTAGAGTCGGCCGGAAGCAGCCACGCGCACAAGACTTTCAATGCCTCGAACCACTTCCGAGATCGCTCACGACATCGCCAACTTCGAACCTCCGGAGGACGGCAGCTGGCGCCACCTGGACTCGCTTCTGGATGAACTCTGGCGGGCAGGCAGTCCGGAGCAAGCCATGCCCGAAATGCTGAGCGTCTTCGAGCGCTACCCCGAGGAAGACGGCTACGGGGTCATGTGGACCATCGTTCACGGATTGGAGAGCTTGCCCAACTACCAGCCTGAGCTTCTTCGCTCCCTCGCGCGACAGCCCAGCGAACTCGGCATCACGATGGTCGGGCGCATCCTGAACGCCGGCACGACGGAGATCGGCGGCGTTTCATTGCTGCAGACGCTGCACGATCTGGCGAACACGGCGGCCTCTTCGTACATCAGGGAAGAAGCGCTCCGTGTGGCGTCGCGACCGCGCTGAACGTCCCGTCGTGAGGTGCATCGGATAGCCGCTTATTCGCATCGTGCGCCGCGATGCTCCCACGCTGCCCGGCTTAGCGATCCAAGCCCATGACCACAGACCCTCTTCCAATCACCCGGCCCGCCATCCTCTTCGTCGCATGCGCCGCGGCGGCGGGGTTCTTCTGGTGGGCGTTCCATGAGCGGTACTACAGGCACAGGGACTGCATTGAAGTATCCGCATCCAGCTGCATCACGCCCGACGGTGCCAATCTGATCGGCGGGAGCGCCGTCTGGTCCGTGGTCGCTGGCCTCTTCACATGCCTCTCCATCTACTACTTGGGTGTCGTGCTTCGCCGTCGTCGGGCGAATGGCCGCTGATGGCCGGCTGAAGCGAAAGTTCAGGCCCCGCCGTCTTGCCGAGCCATGACAGGCGCCTCATGCCGCGAGGCCACCTCCGGCTGGCCATTGGGCGTGGCCCGCGCCTTGGCAAAGCAATCCACGTCGGCCGGCAAGGCCACGCCGCTTTGGGCGGAGCGGGTCCAGATGTGGCTCGTGAGTTCGACCGCGTTGGGGTCGTCGTAGCACCCGCGCGAGATGGCGCGCACATCGGGCCAACGCTCGAAGGTCAGGCCCATCGTCGTGCCGCACGAGGGGCAGAAATGAACGAAGACCTGCTTGTGGCTGCCGTCCGATCGGTGCGCGTACTGCCGCAGTTCGCCGTCGTTGAACTGCACGGCGTCCATCGGAAAAAGCGACTCGGCGTAGAAGGACGTGCCGGTCATGCGCTGGCAGAACGTGCAATGGCACGCGAACGTGCGCAGCGGCGGCTGGGTCGTGCTGAATCGGACCTTGCCGCAGAGGCAACCCCCTTCAAGTACAGCTGGCATACGGCACCCGGAAAAAAGAGGGGATTCTGCCCCCTCGATCGACGGCGTTCGATGCAGCTGCGCGAACCGCGCGCTCAGGCCAGCCCCAGCTCCTTGGCCTCGGCTTCGTAGCGGGGGTACGACGCCTTCATCGTCGCGCCGTTGAGGATCATCTCGGCCACGAGGGTGCGCGACGGCATCTCGTAGACCTGGGTGCGCACCCACACGGACTCGGTGCGCGCGCTCTCGCTCAGCGCGATGATCTCGCGCTCCAGTTCGTAGTCCTGGTCGACGAAGAGCGGGCCCTTGATCAGGCGAATCTCCTGCCCGGCGAACAGGCCCACGGCCGGCTTGCGGCCATTCAGTTGCGCCTCGGCGCTGGTGGAGCCGAGCAGCACGCTGATCATCTCGGTCGGGATGATGGCCCGGCCCCACGGCGAGCGCTTGCCGCCTTCGACCGTGTACCAGTCGCAGGGCTCGGTGATGACCTTGAGCTTGTCGGCGAGCGTGAAGGGGTAGTGGTCGCCCATGTGCTGGTCGAAGCCCATGCGGATCTTCTCGACGACGGCGCCGCGCTGGCCCACGCGCAGGTCGCGGTTGATGACCAGGCCCTGGGGCGGGCGCAGCTTGGCGATGCGCTGGGGCAGCTCGTGCGGGTGCTGGCTGGCATCGCCCACCGACGCGGTACCGGTCAGCACCGGCGTGCCGTCGGCCTTCTCGGCGCGCAGGCGCACGAAGGTGGCGCCGGGCGCGGGCAGGTCGACAAAGGCGCGCACCGACTCGCCCTCGACCACCATGTTCTGGTAGTGGGCGCTGATGCAGCCGGTTTCGAACCAGGCCTGTCCGAACACATGGAACAGCAGCGGGTCGAACTGGCTGAAGTGCGTCGGCCCTTCGATCGGCCCGGCGCGCAGGCCCAGCGTTTCCGCCGTCGCGTCGTCGTGGATCGACTTGTGGTCGTCGTAGGTCTGGTCGGCCAGCATCTGGCGCGGCTGGCGCAGCGGGCCGCACAGGCCCAGGGCGGTGGTGGTGAAAGGCGAGGTCATGGGGGAGGGCTCCGTGTAGCCGGCGGCGGGCGCCAGTCGAGTTCGCGATGATGGCAAAGTCTCCGCGCCGCGCCTGTCGCCTAGGGAACGCCTGATGCGGCCGGCCACACGGTCACTGGCGGTTGGCGCCCGGCAGATGCATCGGTCGTCCTTGCATGACGGTCCGGGTGGTCGCTTGCCTCATTGCGCCTCGACGCCCAGGTCGCGCATCCGCCTGGTGATCACGTTGAACTCCTCCTTGTACGACACCGCGAACTGCTCGGGCGTGCTGTTCATCACCTCGAAGCCCCGGCCCACGAACAGCTGGCTGACGTCGGGCGAGCCGACGATGGCGCGCACTTCACGGGCCAGCTTGTCGACGATGGGCTGTGGCGTCTTCGCCGGTGCCAGCAGCCCGATCCAGACGTTGGTGTCGTAGAGCGGGTCCTTGAAGCCCAGCTCGTTCATGGTCGGAACCTGCGGGAGCGAGGTGGAGCGTTGTCGTCCCAGCACGGCCAGCGGCACGACCTTGCCCGTTGGCACATGCTGCATCGCGCTGGGCACCGACGACAGGCCGACGTCGATGGTGCCCGACAGCAGGTCGGTCACCACCGGCCCTTCGCCGCGCTGCGGCACATGCACCATGCCGGCACTCAGTCCGCGGTTGAGGCTCTCGCCGGCCAGGTGGCCCAGCCCGCCGACGCCCCAGGACCCGTAGCTCAGTTTCGCGCCGCCCTTGGCCACCTTGGCCTTCAGGTCTTCGATGCTCTTGATGCCGGTGCCGGGGTGCGTGGAAATCAGCGCCGGGCTGCGCACCACCTGCGTGACGCCGACGAAGTCCTTCTGCGGGTCGTAGGCCAGGGTCTTGAACAGCGCCGTGTTGTTGATCTGCGAATCGGTGATGGTCATCAGCAGCGTGTAGCCGTCGGGCTTGGCGCGGCCGACTTCGCCGGCGCCGATGGCGCCCGCCGCACCCGCCTTGTTGTCCACCACCACCGGCTGCCCCATCGATTTCGACAGGCGATCGCCCAGGGTGCGTGCCACGAAGTCGGTCGCGCCGCCGGCGGCGTAGGGCACGACGAGGCGGATCGGCCGCGAGGGGTAGCTCTCCTGCGCGGCGATGGGCAGCGCCAGCGTGATCGCTGCGCATGCGGCAGTCATTTTTCTGAACATGGTTGTCTCCAGTGGTGGGGTTGAGTTGTTGGTGTTGCGGGGGGAACGTCAGAGATCGAGGACGAGGACGGCGCTGCGCGCGCGGGACACGCAGGGCAGGATGCAGGCGTGGCTGTCGCGCTCCTCGTCGCTGAGCACGAAGTCGCGGTGATCCGCCTCGCCCTCGAGCAGCGGCACCTCGCAGCTGCGGCACATGCCTTCGCGGCACGAGAAGGGAACGCTGACGTTGGCGCCTTCCAGTGCATCGAGCAGGCTCTGCCGCGGTGCGACCTCGATCCTCTGGCCGCTGCGATGCAGCACCACGGTGAAGGTGCCGGCCGGCGCTGCGGGCGTGGCGGGTTCCGGCGGTGCGAAGCGTTCGAAATGGGTGGCCGCCTTGTCGATGCCGACAACGCCTGCGGCCGCGCCGACCGCGTTCATCAGCCCTTCGGGGCCGCAGCAGTAGAGGTGGGCGCCCGGGGCCGCACCGGCCAGCCAGCCCGCCAGGTCGGGTGGCGTGCCCGCCGCTTCCTGGTCCACGTGCAGCTGCACGCGGTCATGGTGGCGCGCCAGCGTCCACGCATAGGCGGCACGGGCCCGCGTGCGCACGCAGTACAACAGCTTCCAGGGCCTGGCGTTGGCCTCGCACCAGAGGATCATGCTCAGGATGGGCGTGATGCCGATGCCCCCGGCCACGAACAGATGCTCGGTGGCGGCCGGGTCGATGCCGAACAGGGCGCGCGGCGCGCCCACCTCGAGCACATCGCCCACGGCAAGGCGCTGGTGAACGAAGGCCGAGCCGCCGCGCGAGGCTGGCGCCAGGCCCACACCGAGCACGTAGCGGTGGCGCTCCAGCGGCGAGTTGGCCAGCGAGTACTGGCGGCGGATGTCGCCGGGCAGCAGCAGGTCCACATGGGCGCCCGAGGTGAAGGGCGGCAGCGCGGTGCCGTCCTGCGCACGCAATTCCAAGCCGAGCACATCCTGCGCCTCTTGCGTGAGGCGGGTGACGAGGAGCTTCATGGCTCAGGCCTTGACGGGTTCGGGCGCTGCTGTGGCGGCAGGGCGGGCCGCGGCTTCCTCGAGCGCTTCTTCTTCCAGCCGGCGCGAGACCATCCAGCGGAACTGGTTCAGCGCGGCGTCGATGCCGAAGGCCATCATCTTGAAGTCGGGTGCCAGCGCCAGGCTCTTTTGCTGCGCGGTGATGATGTCGCGGTCTTCGTCGAAGGCATCCACCACGGCCTGGTGGATCGAGTGCGTGACTTCGGGTTGGTCGATGGCGAAGTTGTGGGGATGCGCGAAGAAGTAGTGGGTGGAGTTTTCCGTCTCGGGCGTGATGGCCTGGCAGCCGCGAAACTCGATCGCACCTTCGCGGTTGCCTTCGGCAGCGCCCTGGCCGGTGGGCGCCATGCCGGAGTCCATCAGCAGGATGGCCGGGATGGTGAAGTTGTAGATGTTCCATCGATCGACCCTGCTGCCCCAGTCCTTGACCGCCTGGGCGAAAGGCGGCGGCTCGGTGTCGAGGGCCCACCGGGTGATGCGCACGCCGTTGTCGATGCGTTCGACCTTGGGCTGGGCGGCGGCGTAGTCCGCACTGCCTCCCAGCGTGGTCGGGTGCACGAAGGGCAGGTGGGAAAAGTCCAGCAGGTTGTCGCAGATCAGCAGGTAGTTGACGTCGTAGTGGATGTAGCCGTCCAGGCTGCGCCAGTGCGGGTCGTCCAGCCATGGCGTGTCGGGGATCAGCGCCGGGTCGGCCTTGTCGGGGGCGCCCATCCAGATCCAGACCCAGCGGTGGCGTTGCACCACCGGGAAGGTGCGCACCCTGGCCTGGATGGGAATGCGCTTCTGGGCCGGCGCCTCGATGCACTGGCCCGAGGCGTCGAACTTCAGGCCGTGGTACATGCAGCGCACGCAGTCGCCTTCTCGCCGTCCCACCGACAGGGGCGCGCCGCGGTGGCAGCAGCGGTCTTCCATGGCGACGATCTCGCCGTCGTCCTTGCGGTACATGAGAACGGGCACGCCGATGATGGTGCGGGCGAACAGGCCCTGCGGCGTGAGCTCGTTGTCCCAGGCAGCCACGTACCAGGTGTTTTTGATGAACATGGGGCGTCTCCTTTGTTGTTCGCCGCGTTCGGGTCACGGCATGGGCAGAGCGTAGGACGAGGGTTCTCATGTATCAATGTCATTTCAGTCATTCCTAGAATGCGCGGCATGCATGCGGAAAACCTCGACCTGAATTTGCTGGCGGTCTTCGACGCGATGTTTCGCGAGGCCAGTGTCACGAAGGCCGCGCAGGGCCTCGGGCTGACGCAGAGCGCGATGAGCCATGCGCTCAACCGGCTGCGTGCTTTCTTCGAGGACCCCTTGTTCGTCAAGGTCGGCAGCCGCATGGAGCCCACGCGCAAGGCCGAGGGCATGCGCGCTGCGGTGGTGGAGGTGATGACCACCGTGCGCCAGCAGATCCTGGCGGGCGCCCGGTTCGAGCCCGCACTGGCGCGACGCACCTTCACCCTGTGCATGACCGACATGGGCGAACTGGTGTTCCTGCCGCCGCTGCTCGAGCGCTTCAAGAAGGAGGCGCCCGGTTGTTCGCTGCGCACGCTGCAGGTGCCGCTCGAGCAGGTCGAAGGGCTGCTTGCGTCAGGCGAGGCCGACCTGGCGGTGGGGTCCATCCGTGCGGCGCCCGAGGGGCTGTTTCATCAGCGCCTGTTCCTGCACTCCTTCGTGACCATCGCCAGCGCGCGGAACAAGGACATCGGCGCCACCCTCACGCGCGAGCGCTTCGAGGCGATGCGGCACATCGTGGTCTCGCTCACCGGCCACTCGGCGGAGAGCTACGACAAGGTGCTGGAAGACCAGGGCATCCGCCGCACCGTGGCCGTGATGACGCCCCACTTCCTGATGGTTCCGCTCCTGATGGACCGGCACGCCGATCTGCTCGCGACGGTGCCGCGCGAACTGGCGGAGGTCTTCGCCCGCATGGGCACGGTGCGCATGTTCGAGCCGCCGGTGCCCGTGCCCCAGTTTCAGCTCAATCAGCACTGGCATCCGCGCTTTCATCACGACCCTGCCGTGGTCTGGCTGCGCGATGTGATGAAACACACCTTCGAGCACTACCCGCGCATCACCACGCAGGCCAGTCCTCCGGCTAGGAAAAGTGCGCGAGCCAAGTCGCGTTGACGCGCCGGCCGGCATCGACTTTTCCTCTGCTGCGAACCTCAGCCCCCACCCGTTTCTTCGTGCACGCTTGTTCGAGCGGCCGCGCACTGTTACAAAGGGCGTCTCCATGCGCTCGCCCACCTTTCTCTTCGTTTCGCTGCTCTGGCTTGTCGTGGCCGCTCCGGCCGCGCAGGCGGAGGTGGTGCGTTGCACCGACGCCGACGGCCGCATCGTCTACACCGACGGCGCCTGCCCGCCGGGCACGCGGCAGTCGCGGCAGCTGCGCATCGACGAGCCGCCGCCTGCGCCGCCGCGTGCCTCCAGCGAGGAAGCCGAGCCGCGCCGGCCGGACTACGCGGCACCGTCCGCCCCACCGCCGCAGCCCGCGCCCTCGGGGCCGGCCATCATTCCGCGTTACCCGGTGGGCGAGGCGCCCGCGGCCGACCCGGGGCCGACCTACATCTGGGGCGGCGATCCGTACTACGGCCCGCCGCGACCGGGGTATCACCCCCGGCCGCCGCGTCCGCCGCGCGATCCGGGGCCGCCGCCCGGCCAGCGGCCGTGCAATCTCGCGGGCATCAAGCGCAGCAACTGCTGAGCGCGTTCGTCCTCTTTCCTCTGCTTCCTGCTTCTTCATGACCGTTGCCGCGCCCGAGCGCCTTTCCCCGTGGGTCGTCCACTGCGACGGTAGCGCCATGCCGAACCCCGGGCGCATGGGCGTCGGCGTCGTCATCACGCAGCCCGACGGCACCCGCCACACCTTCTCGCAGGCCACGCACACCACGGGCTGCAACAACGAGGCCGAGCTGCGGGCGCTCACGCTCGCGCTGCGCGAGCTGCAGGCGCGCGGCGCCACCACCGTGCAGGCCTTCAGCGACAACAGCACGCTGGTCGAACAGTTGAGTGGCGGCGCCGACGTGCGGCCGATCGTGCGCATGGCGCCGCTGTTCGACGAGGCGCGCGCGCTGCTGCAGGGCTTCGACGAGGCGCGCGTGCAATGGATTCCGCGCCACCGCAACGGCGAGGCCGACGCGCTCGCGCGGGCCGCGCTGGGCTTCGGGCCGAAGCCGCCGCCCAAGGCCTGGAAGAAGCGGCGCTAGCGGCGCCCGCGAAGGGGCATGCGGCAGGTTCTATCATTCGGGTCGATTCAGACACCCGTTTCCCCATGACCGAAGAAGCCACCTCCAAGCCCACGCTGCCCGACCATCTCTCGACCGATCCGCGCAGCCCGCACCACATTCCTGCCGTGTTCGAGCATCCGATCGGCATCCGCTTCAACGGCAAGGACCGCCTGGACGTCGAGGAATACTGCATCAGCGAAGGCTGGATCAAGGTGCCCGCCGGCCGCACGCTGGACCGCAAGGGCTATCCGCTGCTGATCAAGCTCAAGGGCGCTGTCGAGGTGTACTACCGCGACTGACGGCCCGGGGCACACGTCCCTACCGTTTCTGTTTTTCTTTCAGCGCCACTGCAGCAGCAGCGACCACGGCTGCCGGCTCATGTGGCGATCGACGCATGCGCTGCCGCCCGCCGTGCAGCCTTCGGGCAGGTAGCTCGGGTCCAGCAGCCGCGTGCCGGGCGCAAAGGCCAGGCGCCGCAAGGTGACCGACTGCAGCACGTTGCCACCCACGGCATCGAAGCCCGCACCGTCCACGCCCACCACCACATCGCAGTGCATCGGCAACGGTGCGCCGCCCGTGGGGCGCCCGGCGAGCCACTCGCCGATCTTGCCGAAGCCGTCGAGCGCGGCGCCGCGCGCGCCGCGTGCATGGCAGACGAGATCGCCCGGGCGCGGCGGCGTGCGCATCAGGTCGCAGGCGCGCAGGGCTTGCGGTGTTGCGCGGCCCGCGGCCTCGTCGATGCCGGCCTGCCACGCGGCGCCGGCGTAGTCGACGTGGGCCTCGGAAAGGACGAACTCGTCGGCGCCGAGCCCGGCCTCGCGCGCGACCCAGCTGATGAACGCGGCGGACCACGGCGTGTCGATCACCGCGACGCGCTGCAGGGCCACTTCGAGGGCGCGCTGGTCCGACGCGTCCAGCCCCTGGCCGGGGCCGACACCCAGGCCTTGCAGGCGCGCCGCGCTCGCCTGGTTCAGCGCGTCGGTCAACCGCGTGCGGTCGGCCGCCTGCGGGGCGCCGAAGCGAACGAGAGAAGGCAACCGCTCGCTCGACGGATCGACCGCACGCCAGTAGCGCAGCACGCGTTGCCATGCGGGCTGCGCGTCGATCGGATGGCGCGTGTCTTCTGCTTCCGAATAGCCAGACTCGGTGAGCCGGCCTTCGGCGTCCATCGTCTGGCTGCCGAAGGCAACGTGCTCTTGTCGGGCCAGCGCGGCCATTGCGAGGGCGCGTGGCGGCGGCGGAATGTAGGAGGCCGTGGCAAGGCAGCCGGAAGCGGCCGATGCGAAGGTGGGCGCCGCCGCGAACACCAGGGCTGCGCACAGCGTGCGCGCTGCGTGGCGCAGCGGTTGTGTGAGCGCGGAGGAGGGCGCGATGACGGGCGGTGGCGGCATGTGAAGCAAGCATAGCGGGGCACTGCCCGTGGCAAGCAGAATGCAGGGCGCTCCCTGAAGCGCCGGACCGTCCGGCGCAGGCGCTCCACCGTGAAGCTCAAGACCATCCTGCTGCGAATCCTCGGCGTCATCGCCGGCCTCGTCGTCGTGGGCTATGCCGCGTTCCAGTGGAGCCCGTGGCCCTCGGTGCTGATGATCCGCTACGCCTTCGGCAAGGGCTCGGACGCCGCGTCGCAGTCGCTGCAGAAGCACGTGCCGCCCGGTATCGCGGCGGTGCCCGATCAGCACTACGACGAGGCCGACCCGGATGCCTACCTCGACGTGTTCCGTCCGGCCTCGGCGGGCACCCGGCCCTTGCCCACCATCGTGTGGGTGCACGGCGGCGCCTGGGTCTCGGGCCACCGGCGCGACGTGGCGAACTACGCGCGCGTGTTGGCGGGGCAGGGCTTCACCGTGGTGGCCGTCGGTTATTCGATCGCGCCGGGCGAGGGCTATCCGGTGCCGGTGCGGCAGGTGAACACGGCGCTGGGTTATCTGGTGCGCGAGGCGGCGCGGCTGGGCGTGGACCCCGCGCGGCTCGTGCTCGCCGGTGACTCGGCGGGCGCGCACATCGTTGCGCAGGTCGCGAACGCGGTGGCCGTGCCCAGCTACGCGAAGGCCGTCGGTCTCACGCCCGTCATCGCGCGCGAGCAGCTGCGTGGTTTGCTGCTGCACTGCGGGGCCTACGACGCGGCGCAGGCCAAACTCGACGGTGCCTTCGGCGGTTTCCTGCGCACCGTGTTCTGGTCGTACAGCGGCAGCAAGGATTTCCAGAGCGCACCGGCCTTCGAGACTGCATCGGTGCGCCGCTATGTGACCGAGGCTTTTCCGCCGTCGTTCATCACCGCGGGCAACGGCGATCCGCTCGAAGGGCAGTCGCGGTCGATGGCCGAAACATTGGCGGCGAAGGGCGTGCAGGTCGACAGCCTGTTCTTCCCCGCCGATCAAACGCCGGCGTTGCCGCACGAGTACCAGTTCAACCTCGACGATGCGCCGGGGCGGCTGGCGCTGGAGCGCTCGCTGCAGTTCTTGCGGCGCGTCACGGCGCCGTAGCTAGGTCAGCCCTGGGGCTTGCTCGGCAGGTCGCCTTCGCGCAGCTTGCGGCCGACCCACATCAGGCCGGTTTCATAGTCGGCGCTGCCGACCTGCACGCCGCCCACGGTGCGCAGTGCGCCGGTGCCGTCATCGGTGGCCGGGCCTTCGCCCGTGAGGTCGCCGGGGACCAGCAGGCGGCCGTCCTTCAGGAAGTCGGCGATGCGCAACTGGCGCATGCCGCGGCCCCAATGCCAGTGCTGCTTGAGGTCGAAGGATTTCGGCGATGGCGCGGGTTTGGATTTCTTCACGGGATGTCGGGGAGGGGCTTGCGAAGGGTCGCGTCGGCGCGATCAAACGTACAAGTGAACGCACCATGAAAAAAGCCTGCTACCTTGTGGGTAGCAGGCTTTCCAGCGTTGCCGCGATGTTGGTTGGTGGGCCCTGAGTGACTCGAACACTCGACCTACGGATTAAGAGTCCGCTGCTCTACCAACTGAGCTAAGAGCCCTTGCTTTGAAAACCGTTAGTGTTTTCTGGCAAGACCACGAGTATATACCAATCTTTTTGGGACTTCAAAAATTTTCTGCACATTTGTACGAGAGCGTTAGGATGCGCGACCGTCGGGGCCCCGCCCCACCCCCTATCCGAGGAGTTTTCGATGAGCGATGCAAGCAACACGCCCCATGTCCTGATCACCGGCGCCGCGGGCGCGCTGGGCCGGGCCGTGGCCCAGCACTTTCTTGACCAGGGCGCGCGGCTCGCGCTGGTCGATCACCACGCCGGTCGCCTGGCCGAAGTCTTCCCGGGCCTGGACAACTCGCAGCACCTGCTGCTGGCCGGCGACGTGACCTCGGCGCCCGACATGGCCGCGCTCACCGGCCAGGTGCTGCAGGCCTTCGGCCGCGTCGATGCGCTGGTGCACATTGCCGGCGGCTTCGAGATGGGCGAGGCGACGCACGCACTCACGCGCGCGAGCTGGGACCGGATGATGAACCTCAACGCCTGGTCGTTCGTCGCCGTGACGCAGGCCGTGCTGCCCTCGATGATCGAGCGCCGCGCGGGCCGCATCGTCGCGGTGACGGCCAAGGTGGCGGCGCGCGGCCTGCCGGCGATGGCGGCGTACATCGCGTCGAAGAGCGCGCTGCAGCGGCTGGTGGAATCGATGGCGGCCGAGGCCGCGCCGCACGGCGTGAACATCAACAGCGTGGCGCCCAGCGTGCTCGACACGCCGGCCAACCGCCAGGCGATGCCCGACGCGAACCCGGCCGAGTGGGTGTCGACCTCGGTCGCGGCGCAGACCATCGGCTTCCTGGCATCGCCCGGCGCCGCGGCATTGCACGGCCAGCACCTGACGCTCGACGCCTGATATTTCCCGTCGACAGCGCACAGCTGCAAATGAAAAAGGCCTTGGCGATTGCCAAGGCCTTTTTGCTGGGTCGGTTGGTGGAGAGGAGGAGGATCGAACTCCCGACCTCCGCATTGCGAACGCGGCGCTCTCCCAGCTGAGCTACCCCCCCAACACAGCCCACATTTTATCCAGCCGCGCATTTCCATGCACGCGGCCGTGCCAAGATGCGCCCCGGAAAAACAAGGAGCAAGCACCGCATGGAAGCGCACGACCCCGCCTGGCTGGAAGGCATGTACAACAACCTGGCGCGGGTGAAGGAACACCCCGCCTACTTCGCGCGCTGGGGGCGCGATTCCGCCGCGGCGCGCGACACGCTGCCGTGCCGCATCGACGTGCCCTACGGCACCGGCCCGAACGAAACGCTCGACGTCTTTCCGGCGCCCGTGCCCGATGCGCCGGTGCTGGTCTTCATCCACGGCGGCTACTGGCGCGCCATGGACAAGAAGGACCACTCGTTCATCAGCCCCGCCTTCCACGACCGCGGCATCTGCGTGGTGCAGCCCAACTACGCGCTGTGCCCGGGCCCGGTCGACCAGCCGGTGACGGTGCCGGGCATCCTGCTGCAGATGGTGCGGGCGCTGGAATGGACGTGGCGCCATGTGGCAGCGCATGGCGGCGACCCTTCGCGCATCACCGTCGCGGGGCATTCCGCGGGCGGCCACATGGCGGCGGCGTTGCTGGCCTGCGACTGGAAGGCGGTGGCGCCCGATCTGCCCGCGCAACTGGTGCGCAATGCGCTGTCGGTCTCGGGCCTGTTCGACCTGCGGCCGCTGCAGCGCACGCCCTTCCTCGAGCACACGCTGAAGCTCACCGATGCCGACGCGCGGCGCGCGAGCCCGGCGCTGTGGCCCGCGCCGGCGCGCGGCCAGCTCTATGCGGCGGTGGGGGGCAACGAGAGTGCGGAGTTCATCCGCCACAACGCGATGATCCGCGAGGCCTGGGGCCGCCACACCGTGCCGGTGTGCGAGGTGCTGCCGGGGCTGGACCACTTCGGCGTGGTCGATGCGCTGGCCGATCCGGCGCATGCGCTGCACCGCTACGCAGTGCAGTTGCTCGAGGCCTGAAAGAAAAGACGGGCGGACAGACCGCCCGTCGCGCTCACATCAGCAGGTGTTCGCCGGCGTTGTCGCCGCCCAGCGTGACGTAGTTGACCTTGCGGATGTCCATCAGCGTGCGGCCGCCCGCGTAGCTGATCGAGCTCTGCACGTCCTGCTCCATCTCGACCAGCGTGTCGGCCAGCTTGCCCTTGATGGGCTCGAGGATGCGCTTGCCTTCGACGTGCTTGTACTCGCCCTTGTTGAAGTCGCTGGCCGAGCCGTAGTACTCCTTGAAGAGCGTGCCGTCGACGTCGACCGTCTTGCCTGGCGATTCTTCGTGGCCCGCGAACAGCGAGCCGATCATGACCATCGACGCGCCGAAGCGGATGCTCTTGGCGATGTCGCCGTGGTCGCGGATGCCGCCGTCGGCAATGATCGGCTTGGTGGCCACGCGCGCGCACCACTTGAGCGCCGACAGCTGCCAGCCGCCCGTGCCGAAACCGGTCTTGAGCTTGGTGATGCAGACCTTGCCCGGGCCGATGCCGACCTTGGTCGCGTCGGCGCCCCAGTTCTCCAGGTCGATCACGGCTTCGGGCGTGCCGACGTTGCCGGCGATCACGAACGACTTCGGCAGCTTGGCCTTGAGGTAGCCGATCATGTTCTTCACGCTGTCGGCATGGCCGTGCGCGATGTCGATCGTGATGTATTCGGGCACGAGGCCTTGGGCCACCATCTGGTCGACGGTGTCGTAGTCGGGCTTCTTCACGCCCAGCGAGATCGAGGCGAACACGCCCTTGCCCTGCATGTCCTTCACGAACTGGACGTTGTCCAGGTCGAAGCGGTGCATCACGTAGAAGTAGCCGTTCTGCGCGAGCCACAGGCAGATCGACTCGTCGACCACCGTTTTCATGTTGGCAGGCACCACCGGCAGGCGGAAGGTGCGCTCGCCCAGCGTGACGCTGGCGTCGCATTCCGAGCGGCTTTCCACGCGGCATTTGCGCGGCAGCAGAAGGATGTTGTCGTAATCGAAGATTTGCATGACCAGGCTCCTGAAAGGAATCGTTGAGTGGAACGAATGAGCGCTTGGTCCGGCCGGTTCTCGTGGTCGCGTCATGAAAATGACGGCCAAAAAAAACCGGACGCAAGAAACTTGGGCCCGGTGATTGATTTTACGGCCATGGCGATGATGCGCAAGTCGCCGGGGCGTATTGACCCTATGGGTTGCTGCGTATACCCGACGACCGCGGTGCGCTTCTTTGTCAGAACCGGTAGCCGATGCCCACGCCGAACAGCCACGGGTCGACCTTCACGGTCGACAGCTGCACGCCGTCCATGTTCACGGCGCTGCGGATGCGCAGCTTCTTCACGTCGATGTTGAGGTAGGTGTTCTTCGCCACCTCGATGTCGACGCCGGCGCCCAGCGCGAGGCCGAAGCTCTCGTTCTGCAGCTGCAGGCGCCCGACCGTCGGCACCTGCAGGTTGACGCTGCTCAGGCGCGTGTAGTTCAGGCCCGCGCCGATGTAGGGCCGGATCTTCGCGGTGGGCATGAAGTGGTACTGCAGCATCAGCGAGGGCGGCAGGTGCTTGAAGGTGCCGATGTCCACCGGCCCGCCCAGCGCGCTCTGCTGCACGGTGACCGTCTGTTTCTGCGGCACCGTCAGCACCAGTTCGGCGGCGATGTTCGGCGTGAAGAAGTAGGTGACGTCGAGCTCGGGAATGGTCTTGCTGTTGACCGTGATGGCATCGGCCGGAATCGACAGGTCGGCCACCGGCGCCGAGTGGTTCGCCGGCTTCAGGTACACGGCGCGGGCGCGCACCAGCCAGTTGCCTTGTGCTTCCTGCGCGGCGGCCGGCAGGGCGGCCATGGCGCCGAGCAGGGCGGCGAGGCAGGCGGGGGCGAGTTTCTTGGGCATGGGTTCTCCAGTGACGGCCGGCGCGCAGGGCCGGCAACTGGAAGGCAGTCTCCCGCCGGGGAAAGTCGCACCACTTGATCTGCCGCAAGCGCGGCGGGCCGGCGCACGCGAGCGGGCACTGCCTTGATCCAGGTCATGCCCGCAGGGGCAAGCGCGCTCGGCGGGGCCCGGGGCGGGGCAGCTTTCTACAATGGCACCCATGCTCCCTCACGACCTGTTTTCCGGCGCGTCCGCAGCCGATACGGGCGGCCCTGCCTCGCCGTTGCTGAACAACCTCAACGCCGAGCAGCTTGCTGCCGTCACGCTGCCCGCGGGCAATGCCCTCATCCTTGCCGGTGCCGGCTCCGGCAAGACGCGGGTGCTCACCACCCGCATCGCCTGGCTGCTGCAGACGGGGCAGGTGTCCGCCGGCGGCATCCTGGCCGTCACCTTCACCAACAAGGCCGCCAAGGAAATGATGACGCGGCTGACCGCGATGCTGCCGGTGAACGTGCGCGGCATGTGGATCGGCACCTTCCACGGCCTGTGCAACCGCCTGCTGCGCGCGCACTGGAAGCTGGCCAACCTGCCCTCGACCTTCCAGATCCTCGACACACAAGACCAGCTCTCGGCCATCAAGCGCCTGATGAAGCAGTTCAACGTCGACGACGAGCGCTTTCCGGCCAAGCAGACCCAGTGGTTCATCGCCGGCGCCAAGGAAGACGGCCTGCGCCCCGGCGACATCGAGGCCCGCAGCGACGACGACCGCAAGAAGGTCGAGCTCTACCAGCTGTACGAAGAGCAGTGCCAGCGCGAAGGCGTGGTCGACTTCGGCGAGCTGATGCTGCGCAGCTACGAGCTGCTGCGCGACAACGAGCCGGTGCGCGAGCACTACCAGCGGCGCTTCCGCCACATCCTGGTCGACGAGTTCCAGGACACCAACCGCCTGCAGTACGCATGGCTGAAGATGCTCGCGGGCCACACGGCGATCGGCGGCCACTTCACGCCGGGCGAGCACAACAGCGTGATCGCCGTGGGCGACGACGACCAGAGCATCTACGCCTTCCGCGGCGCGCGCGTGGGCAACATGACCGACTTCGTGCGCGAGTTCGACGTGCGCCGCCAGATCGTCCTGGAGCAGAACTACCGCAGCTACAGCAACATCCTCGATTCGGCCAACGAGCTCATCAGCCACAACAAGAAGCGCCTGGGCAAGAACCTGCGCACCGACCAGGGGCCAGGCGAGCCTGTGCGCGTGTACGAGTCGCCCACCGACCTCGCCGAAGCGCAGTGGATGGTCGAGGAAATGCGCCAGCTGGCGCGCGACGGCTTCGACCGCAAGGAAATGGCCGTGCTCTACCGCAGCAATGCGCAGAGCCGGGTGATCGAAACGGCGCTGTTCAATGCCTCGGTGCCGTACCGCGTGTACGGCGGCCTGCGCTTCTTCGAGCGCGCCGAAATCAAGCACGCGCTGGCCTACCTGCGCCTGCTCGAGAACAAGGACGACGACACCAGCTTCCTGCGCGTCGTCAACTTCCCGCCGCGCGGCATCGGCGCACGCACGCTCGAAAGCCTGCAGGACGCGGCGCGCGCCGCCGGGCGTTCGCTGCACGACGCGGTGAGCGCGGTCGGCGGCAAGGCTGGCTCGAACCTCACGGCCTTCGTCGCCAAGATCGACGTGCTGCGCGAGCAGACCCAGGGCGTGAGCCTGCGCGAGATCATCGAGCTGGTGCTCGACCACAGCGGCCTCGTCGAACACTACAAGGCCGACCGCGAAGGCGCCGACCGCATCGAGAACTTGGACGAACTCGTGAACGCGGCCGAAAGCTTCGTCACGCAGGAAGGCTTCGGCCGCGACGCCGTGGCGCTGCCGGTCGACGAGCTGCGCCAGTCGCCCGCCAGCCAGGGGCTCGACCCCAGCCGGCCGGTGCTCGACGAGCCGCTGGCGCCCGACGCCGAAACCGGCGAAACGCTGAGCCCGCTCGCGGCCTTCCTGACGCATGCGGCGCTCGAGTCGGGCGACAACCAGGCGCAGGCCGGGCAGGACGCGGTGCAGCTCATGACCGTGCACGCCGCCAAGGGCCTGGAGTTCGACTGCGTGTTCATCACCGGCATGGAAGAGGGCCTGTTCCCGCACGAGAACTCGATGAGCGATTTCGAGAGCCTCGAGGAAGAACGCCGCCTGATGTACGTGGCGATCACGCGCGCCCGCAAGCGCCTGTACCTGAGCCATTCGCAGACGCGCATGCTGCACGGCCAGACGCGCTACAACGTCAAGAGCCGCTTCTTCGACGAGCTGCCGGAAGGCGCGCTCAAGTGGCTCACGCCGAAGAACCAGGGCTTTGCGCCCTCGGCCTTCGGCTATGGCGGCGGCTACGGCAGCACGCGCGGCGGTGCCGGTGGCTACGGTGGTGGGGGCGGCGGCAACCGCTACGGTGGTGGCGGCAGCAGCGCCGGCAAGGACACCTTCGCCAGCCCACCCGTGCCACCGCAGAAGACCGCGCCGTCGCACGGCCTGCGCTCAGGCATGCAGGTGTTCCACAACAAGTTCGGCGAGGGCACGGTGACCGCGCTCGAAGGCACCGGCGACGATGCGCGGGCGCAGGTGAAGTTCGCGCGCCACGGCGTGAAGTGGCTGGCGCTGTCGGTGGCGAAGCTCACGCCGGTCTGAGTCCGGCGGTCCCGCTTGCCCGAAAGGGCAGCGGGCGATGCCGACTTCAGTTCGCGTCGAAGCTGTCCCGGAACGTGAACCAGGTCGAGGCCAGCGACATGGCCGCCAGCACCAGCGCGGTGCCGATCATCAGGATGTTGCCGATCGCCAGGGCTGCGCCGTCGGAGCCCATGGCGCCGACGCCGATCAGCACGGTGGCGAGCAGGCCGATGGCGATGCCCGCGAGCATGAACACGCCGAACCACGCCAGGCCGAACAGCGCGTAGGCGCCGAAGTTGCGGAACAGCGCGACGATGCTGAAGAAGACGCTCTTCACCGGCTCCACGCGGTGCCAGTGCACCAGCGCCGGCGCATGCCACATGGCCAGCGACAGCGGCAGGTTCAGGCACATCAGCAGCGTGCGCGCCGTGAGGAACTCGCTGCTCTTCATGACCTCGGGCGTCACCGCCTCGTCGAACAGGTAGGCGCGCATGAGCTGGCCGCCGTCGACCAGCGCCGTCAGCGTGACGGCCAGCACGAAGTACACGGCCGAGATCACGCCCAGCACCACCAGCGAGCGCCATTCGGTGCGCATGGCGTCGAACACCGCGATGAACATGGCCGAGCCCGTGGGGCGGCCCAGGTCGCCCGCGTTGCCCAGGCCGTCGGCGTTGTCGGTTGCTGCCACCGAGGTCGCGACCATCAGGCCGAGCGTCATGAAGGGCAGCAGGATCGGTGCGAGCACGCTGCCGAGCAGCGGCAGCATCGACACCGTCGAGATCATCGCCATCAGCAGGAAGAACAGCGAGATGAAGGCCAACGGCTGGCGCCAGAAGGTCTTGAGTCCGAGGCGGACCCAGTCGAAGCCGGTGCGCGCCGGCACGAGGTGGAGTTTCATGTGGGGGG
>RCUJ01000441.1_pt1 | contig 23924 bp, 23 predicted proteins | sample 2166321 | NCBI WGS metagenome assembly RCUJ01 (sample SAMN09932808, study PRJNA488358) | compost metagenome | feature: garden; material: soil; isolation source: compost soil in an enriched community after 118 h of incubation | place: Germany: Experimental Botanical Garden Goettingen | collected... | reverse complement strand
ACCAGGCTGCCGATCGGCGGCGGCTGGTCGCGCTCGGCGTCGGTCAGGCCGGTGCCGAGCCGGAAGCGCTGGCCGTCGGGCATCTCGACCATCAACGCGCCGAGCCGGCCGTGGTGCTTGCCCTTGCCGGGCAGGTGCGCGACCACGCGGGCCTCGGCGTCCTCGAAGGGCTTGACCTTGAGCAGGTCGTTGTTGCGCTCGCCGCGGTACATCGACGCGCCCCGGTGCAGCATCAGGCCTTCGCCGCCCATCTTCACGGTCTTGTCGAGCAGCGCCTGCAGGTCCTCGTGCGTGGTGGCGGGCTGCTGCGGCACGGCCACCACCCAGGGCGCGTCGGTGATCGGCAGCAGCTTGCGCAGCGCCGCGAGGCGGGTGTTGAAGTCGCCGCCCTGGGCGGGCAGGTCGAACACCATGAAACGGATCTCGTGCCAGGCGGTGTCGCTGGGCGTCTGGCTGCGCACGGTGGACATCGTGTGGTTGAAGCGGCCACGCCCGGCCCACAGTTCGCCGTCGAGCGGCTGCTTGGGCAGCGAGGCGGTGAACCAGGCCGGTGCCATGACGGGCTCGCCGCCACGGGTCCAGAGCTTCTGGCCGTCCCAGTAGCCGCGCACGCCGTCGAACTTCTCGCTGACCCAGTAGCCCGCGAGCGACATGCCGGGGCGATACACCTCGGCCAGCATCAGGGCGGGCGCGGCGGCGCGCGCGAACGCGGCGCGACCCGAGAGGGCTGCGCCCAGTCCTGCGAACAGGAGGAGGGTGCGTCGGTTCAACACGGTGGCAGGCGCTGGGAGCCGAGAGGGGAAATTACTCCGCCATGCCTCCGACCACGTTGCTGAAGCCGCCGTCCACGTAGGTGATCTCGGCGGTCACGCCGCTGGCCAGGTCGCTCAGCAGGAAGGCGGCCACGTTGCCGACTTCCTCGATGGTCACGTTGCGGCGGATCGGCGAGGCGTCGGCCACGGCCGTGAGGATCTTGCTGAAGCTCTTGATGCCGCTGGCGGCGAGCGTCTTGATGGGGCCGGCGCTGATGCCGTTCACGCGCATGCCCTTCGGGCCGAGCGAGGCGGCGGTGTAGCGCACCGAGGCTTCGAGCGAGGCCTTGGCCAGGCCCATGGTGTTGTAGTTGGGCAGTGCGCGCTCGGCACCCAGGTAGGTCAGCGTGAGCAGGGCCGACTTGTCGTTGAGGTAGGGCAGGGCCGCCTTGGCCATGGCCGGGAAGCTGTACGCACTGATGTCGTGCGCGATCTTGAAGCCTTCGCGCGAGAGGCCTTCCAGGAAGTCGCCGGCGATCGATTCGCGCGTGGCGAAGCCGATGCTGTGCACGAAGCCGTCGAATTTGGGCCAGGTCTGCGCGAGGTCGGTGAAGAGCTTGTCGATCTGCGCGTCGTCGCCCACGTCGCAGTCGAAAATCAGTTTCGAGCCGAAGTCTGCGGCATATTCGGTGATACGGTCCTTGAATCGCTCGCCGACATAACTGAAGGCGAGTTCCGCGCCCTGGTCGTGACAGGCCTTGGCAATGCCATATGCAATGGAGCGATTGCTCAACACACCGGTGATCAACAGTTTCTTGCCGGAAAGAAAGCCCATGAAGTTGCCTCGTGAAAATCTTGGGCAGAATTCTCGCATGCGAGGTTGGCTGCTCTGGATGTTGGCGCTCCTGGCGCTGCCCTCGTGGGCGGCGCACGGGCTGGGCATGGGTTACGAGCCCAAGTACCCGGCGTCGTTCACGCATTTCGACTACGTGAACCCCAACGCGCCCAAGGGCGGCGACCTGACCCTGTCGGCCGCCGGCAGCTTCGACAAGCTCAACCCCTTCACCTTGCGCGGCGTGCCCCCGGTGGGCATGGGCTACAGCGCCAACGGCTTCGTGTTCTCCGAGTACGGCCTGCTCTTCGACTCGCTGACCACGCCGAGCGAGGACGAGCCCTTCTCGCAGTACGGCCTGCTGGCCGAAGACATCCAGCTCGCGCCCGACCGCTTGAGCGTCACCTTCCGGCTGAACCCCAAGGCGCGGTTTTCCGACGGCTCGCCGGTGCTGGCGAAGGACGTGAAGTACTCCTTCGATACCCTGCGCAGCAAGGCGGCCGGGCCGACCTTCCGCTCGTACTGGGCCGACATCAAGGAGGCCGTGGTGACGGGCGAGCGCACCATCCGCTTCGACTTCGTGCGCCAGAACGCCGAGCTGCACATGATCATCGGCGGGCTGCCGGTGTTCTCCAGCGCCTGGGGCAAGGGCAAGCCCTTCGACCAGATCGTGACCGAGGCGCCGATCGCGAGCGGGCCGTACGTGGTGGACAGGGTCGATTTCGGCAAGTTCATCTCGTACCGCCGGCGCCCGGACTACTGGGCCGCCAACCTGCCGGTGCGCAAGGGGATGTTCAACTACGACACGGTGTCGTACCAGTATTTCAAGGACTCGCTCGGCGAAGAAGAGTCGCTCAAGGCCGGCGCGCTCGACGCGATGGAAGAGCGCTCGATCATCGCGTGGGTGCGCCGCTACAAGGGCCGCCGCTTCGACTCCGGCGAGCTGGTCAAGGAAGAGATCGCGCATCGCCGCTTCACCGGCATGCAGGGCCTGGCGCCCAACCTGCGGCAGCCGCGCTTCGCCGACATGCGCGTGCGCAGGGCGCTGGCGCTGGCCTTCGACTTCGACTGGCTCAACGCCCACCTGTTCTACGGCCGCCGCGGGCGCACCCAGAGCTATTTCCAGAACAGCGACGACCTCATGGCCCAGCCCGAGGTCAGCCCCGAGGAGCAGGCGCTGATCGACAAGCTCAAGACCCGGCAGCGCTACCTCGACAACACCAAGGGCGAGCTGCCGCGTCCCGACAGCAGCGGCGACACCGCCGAAGGCCTGCGGCGCAACCTGGTGAAGGCGCAGGAGTTGTTGAAGGAGGCCGGCTGGACCTACCGCGACGGCGCGCTGCGCGACAAGGCCGGCACGCCGTTCGTGATCACCATCGACATCGCCGACCGCAGCTCGGGCGTGGTGCTTGCGCCGTATGCGCGCAACCTCGGCAAGCTGGGCATCCGGCTCGACTACCGCCTGCGCGACCCGAGCCTGCTGAAGAAGAAGCTGGACGACTTCGATTTCGACATGGCCATCAGCCTCGTCGGTGGTTCGTCGAGTCCCGGCAACGAGCTCTACGACGACTTCGGCTCGAAATCGGCGAGCGAGAAGGGCAGCCAGAACCTGAGCGGCATCAGCGACCCGGTGGTCGACGAGATCGTCGAGGTGATCGTCAACAGCCACGACCGCGCCTCGCTCGCGGCGGCCGCGCGGCTGCTGGACCGCTACTTGCTCCACCAGCACTACATGACCCCGATGTACTACGGCAAGCAGTATTTCATTGCCCACAAGCGAAAGCTGCGTCGCCCGGACGCGCCCTTGCCGCAGCGCCTGCTGGCGGGGTCGGCGATGCTGACGATGTGGTGGATCGAGCCGAGCGCCAAGTAAGAGAACAAGAACACGCATGGCCGCCTACCTGATCCGACGCCTCCTGCTGATCGTTCCCACGCTGTTCGGCGTGCTGCTGCTCAACTTCGCCATCGTGCAGTTCGTGCCCGGCGGCCCGGCCGAGCAGTTGCTCTCGCAACTCACCAACAAGGAGAACCGCATCTCGGGCGGCCCCACCGGCCGCACGCTCGACGCCAAGCAGGTGGCCGAGATCAAGGCGCTCTACGGCTTCGACAAGCCGGCCCCCGAGCGCTTCTGGCAGATGCTCAAGCAGTTCGCCCGCTTCGACCTGGGCAAGAGCTTCTTCCAGAGCAAGGACGTGTGGCAGCTCATCAAGGAGAAGCTGCCGGTGTCGATCAGCCTGGGGCTGTGGACCTTCTTCATCAGCTACCTCATCGCGGTGCCGCTGGGCGTGGCCAAGGCCGTGCGGGCGGGCTCGCGCTTCGACTTCTTCACGACGCTGTTGGTGCTCGTCGGCTACGCCATCCCGGGCTTCGTGCTGGGCGTGGCGCTGCTGGTGATCTTCGGCGGCCAGCTGCAGTGGTTCCCGCTGCGCGGGCTGACCTCGCCGAACTGGGAGTCGCTGAGCTGGGGCGCGCGCATCGTCGACTACCTGTGGCACATCACCTTGCCGGTGACCGCCATGGTGCTGGGCAGCTTCGCGATCACCGCGATGCTCACCAAGAACTCCTTCCTGGAGGAAATCCGCAAGCAGTACGTGCTGACGGCGCGCGCCAAGGGGCTGGCCGAGCGGCAGGTGCTGTGGAAGCACGTGTTCCGCAATGCGCTGATCCCGATCATCACGGGCTTTCCGACCGCCTTCATCGGCGCCTTCTTCTCGGGCGCGCTGCTGATCGAGACGCTGTTCTCGCTCGACGGCATGGGCCTGCTGAGCTACGAGAGCGTGCTGCGGCGCGACTACCCGGTGTTCCTGGGCACGTTGTATCTGTTCACGCTGATCGGGCTGGTGACCAAGCTCATCTCCGATCTTTGCTACGTCTGGGTCGATCCGAGGGTGAAGTTTGACTGAAGCCGCCGCCGTGTCCGTGAGCCCCGGGCGCCGTGCCTGGCGCCGTTTCCGCCGCAACCCGCTGGGGTTCTGGAGCCTGGTCGTCTTCTCGGCGCTGGTGGTGCTGAGCCTGTTCGCCGACGTGCTCTCCACCGACAAGCCGCTGGTGGTGCGCTACGAAGGCCAGACCTACTTCCCCGTGCTGCGCGACTATTCCGAGAAGACCTTCGGCGGCGACTTCGAAACGCCGGCCGACTACCTCGACCCCTTCATCGAGCAGCGCATCACGCAGGGCGACAACTGGGCGCTGTATGCACCCAACCGCTACGGCCCGGCCACGCTCAACTATTTCTCGAAGCCGCCGAACCCCGCCGCGCCCTCGCACGCGAACCTGCTGGGCACCGACGAACGCGGGCGCGACCTGCTGGCCCAGCTGATCTACGGCTTTCGCGTGAGCGTGCTGTTCGCGCTGGCGCTCACGGTGGTCGGGGTGGTGCTGGGCATCGCGACCGGCGCCGTGCAGGGCTTCTTCGGCGGCAAGATCGACCTGACCTTCCAGCGCCTGATCGAGATCTGGAGCGCGATGCCCGAGCTGTACCTGCTGATCATCTTCAGCGCGATCTTCACGCCGAGCGTGTCGCTGCTCTTGATCCTGCTGAGCCTGTTCGGCTGGATGGGGCTGTCGGACTACGTGCGCGCCGAGTTCCTGCGCAACCGCCAGATGGACTACGTGCGCGCCGCGCGCGCGCTCGGCGTGGGCAACCTGCAGATCATGTGGCGCCACATCCTGCCCAACAGCATGGTGCCGGTCGTCACCTTTTTGCCGTTCCGCATGAGCGCGGCCATCCTGGCGCTGACCTCGCTCGACTTCCTCGGGCTGGGCGTTCCGCCCGGCACGCCGTCGCTCGGCGAACTGCTGAGCCAGGGCAAGGGCAACATCGATGCGTGGTGGATCTCGCTGTCCACCTTCTGCGTGCTGGTCGTCACGCTGATGCTGCTGACCTTCATGGGCGACGCGCTGCGCGATGCGCTCGACCCCCGGAAGGCCGACAAATGACGACGATGCGCGACACGACGAAGAACCAGCCCTTGCTCGACGTGAAGGGGCTGCGCGTCGCCTTCGGCGGCAAGCCGGTGGTGCATGGCATCGACCTGCAGATCGCGGCGGGCGAAAAGCTCGCGCTGGTCGGCGAGTCGGGCTCGGGCAAGACGGTCACGGCGCTGTCGCTGCTGCGGCTGGTGCAGAACGCCGACCTTGACGGGGTGGCGACTCTGTCGGGGTCGCAGGCGCAGCGCGGTGCACGCGACCTGCTGTCGATTCCGGAGCGCGAACTGCGCGGCATCCGCGGCAAGGAGATCGCGATGATCTTCCAGGAGCCGATGACCGCGCTCAATGCGCTGTACACCGTGGGCGACCAGATCGCCGAGGTGCTCGAGTTGCACGAAGGGCTGTCGGCCCGCGCCGCGCAGGAGGCTTCTGTGCAGCTGCTGGCCGACACCGGCATTCCCGAACCGGCGCGGCGGGCGAGGTCGTATCCGCACCAGCTCTCGGGCGGGCAGCGCCAGCGCGCCATGATCGCGATGGCCCTGGCCTGCAAACCGCGCCTGCTGCTGGCGGACGAGCCGACCACGGCGCTCGATGTCACGGTGCGCGCGCAGATCCTCGAGCTGCTGGCCGAGCTGCAGCGCAAGTACGGCATGGCCGTGCTGCTCATCACCCACGACCTGAACCTGGTGCGCCGTTTCGCCGACCGCGTGGCGGTGATGGAGCGCGGCCACATCGTCGAGCACGGCCCGGTGGGCACGGTGTTCGAGGCGCCGCAGCATGCCTACACCCGCAAGCTGATCGACAGCCATCCGGCGCGCGATGTGGCCGAAGCCGCCGCCGATGGCGCGGCGCCGCCGGTGCTGGAGGCCCGGGCGCTGCGCGTGAGCTATCCGGTGTCATCCGGTGTCGCGTCCCGGCTTCGCGGGCTGGTTCCGCAAGGGAGAGTTCGTTGCCGTGCAGGGCGCCGATTTCCGGATCGCGCCGGGCGAAACGCTGGGCGTGGTCGGCGAATCGGGCTCGGGCAAGTCGACGCTGGCGCTGGCCGCGCTCGGCCTGCTCAAGCACCGGGGCGAACTGCAGGTGACGGGGAAGGGCTGGGCGGTGGACCGCGCCTCCGACCTCGCGCTGCGCCGCACGATGCAGGTGGTGTTCCAGGACCCGTTCTCGTCGCTCTCGCCGCGCATGACGGTCGAGCAGATCGTGGGCGAGGGGCTGCGCGTGCATGCGCCCGAGCTCGACGCCGCCGCCCGCCGGGCGCGCGCGCTCACGGCGCTGGCCGACGTGGGGCTGGGCGAGGCGCAGTTTCCCGCGCTGCTCGACCGCTATCCGCACGAGTTTTCGGGCGGGCAGCGCCAGCGGCTGGCGATCGCCCGGGCGCTGATCGTCGATCCGCGGCTGCTGGTGCTCGACGAGCCCACCAGCGCGCTCGACGTGACCATCCAGAAGCAGGTGCTCGGCCTGCTGCAGCGGCTGCAGCGCGAGCGGGGGCTGAGCTACCTCCTGATCACCCACGACGTCGAGGTGATCCGCGCGATGGCGCACCAGGTCATCGTGATGAAGGACGGCGCGATCCTCGAATCCGGGCCGGCCCTGCGCGTCCTCGACGCCCCCGAGCATCCCTACACACAGAAGCTGGTGGCTGCGGCGCTGCTGGAATAAAAAACGGAGACGGGTAGAAATGTCGAATATCGGACACGACCGGCGCGGTGCCTGGCGCGCGGCGCTGGCCTGCATGGTCACGCTGGCGGTGGCCATGGGCCTGGGGCGCTTCGCCTTCACGCCCATGCTGCCCATCATGCTGAGCGAGGGAAAGCTCGAGCTGGCCGGCGGCGGTTTGCTGGCGTCTCTTAATTACCTGGGCTATTTCTTCGGCGCGGTCAGCTGCGCGGCCATCGGCATCAAGGCGTCGAGCATGGTGCGCGGCGGGCTGCTGGCCACGGCCGCCTTGCTGGTCGGCATGGGGCTGCTGCACAGCTTCGTCGGCTGGGGCGTGTTGCGCGCGGCGGCCGGGGTGATGAGCGCCTGGGTTTTCGTGTTTGCCTCGGGCTGGGGGCTGCGCCGGCTGGCCGAGACGAACTCGCCCATGCTGGCCGGCGTGATCTACACCGGGCCGGGCATCGGGATCGCAATGACCGGCCTGCTGGGCGGCGCGCTGGGTCGATGGGGTTCGGAGGCGGGCTGGATCGGCCTCGGGCTGCTGGCCGTGGTGCTGATCGCGGTGATCTGGCGGGTGTTCGACGATGGCGAGCGCGTGGGGGCGGCGGTGGGCGGGGCGGTGGCGAGTCCGGCTGTTGCAACGGGTAGCGCCTCGGGATCGGCGTCAGCCCGCAGCGATGCGATCTGGCTGGTCGCGCTCTATGGGCTGGCAGGCTTTGGTTACATCATTACGGCCACTTTCTTGCCCGTGATCGCCCGGCAGGCGCTGCCGGGATCGCCGTGGCCGGATTTCTTCTGGCCGCTGTTCGGCGCGGCCATCATTCCGGGCGCATTGATCGGCGCCCGCGCCCCGGTGCATTGGGACAACCGGCTGCTGCTGGCCGCCGCTTATGCATTGCAGGCGCTCGGCGTCGTTTTTTCGGTGGCCTGGCCGACCATTGCGGGTTTTGCGCTCGGCAGCCTGCTGCTCGGCATGCCTTTCACCGCCATCACGCTTTTCGCCATGCGGGAAGCCCGCCGGCTGCGCGGCAATGCCGCGGCCGGGCTGATCGGCTATGCCACGGCGTCCTACGGGGTGGGGCAGATCATCGGGCCGCTTTTTGCGGCGCCGTTGGCCCAACGCACCGGTTCTTTCGAGCTGCCTTTGCTGGTGGCGGCGGCCGCATTGGCCCTGGGCGCGGTGCTGTTTGCCGTGGTCTGGTCGAAATACCGGCGCCCTGTGGCCGCCTGAATACCGATGTCCTTCATTTATGCACGCGAATAGCATATAATTCGAGGCTCACGACCAAACGGGCGGGTACCAACCGCCCGTTTTTTTTGGTCTATGCATTCTCAAGCAGCAATTATTTGGCGTCGTGGCATCCGTGGTGGGCGGGTGCTGCGGCTTGGGCATTGATTCAGAAGGCGCTTTCAAACACGTGGCATTGCAGCAAACAGTAGAACAAACCGTGGCCGGTCTCGGCTACGACCTGGTCGAGGTCGAACGCTCGGCCGGTGGATTGCTGCGCGTGACGATTGATTTGCCCTGGACGCCCCCCACCTCTGAAGATGTGGCGGCCGGCGTGCCCGAACCCTTCGTGACGGTGGAAGACTGCGAGAAGGTCACGCGCCAGCTGCAATTCGCGCTGGAAGTCGATGCGGTCGATTACAAGCGGCTCGAGGTCTCCTCGCCCGGTATCGATCGCCCCTTGCGCAATGAACAGGATTTCGAGCGATTCGTGGGCGCGGTGATCGACATCACCCTCAAGGCGCCCATGGGTGCTGCCGCGGCGGGCCAGGTGTCGGCCAATCGCAAGAAGTTTCGCGGCACGCTGGAGCGTGCTGAAGGCGGTTCGGGTTGGCAGATCGTCTGGAGCGATGCGCCCGAGACCAAGCCGGGTCAAAAAGTGAGCAAGAAGCGCGCGCCTGCACCGTTGCATGCGCTGGGCTTCGTATTGGACGAGCTGCGCGATGCGCGGCTCGCGCCGATTGTGGATTTCAAGGGCCGCAAGGCCAAAACCCAACCGGGTTTTTCGGATATTGACGACGGAACGAACGTTCCGGACTGAACAAGAGGAGTGGTGGCATGAATCGCGAAATGTTGATGTTGGTGGATGCGATCTCGCGCGAGAAGAACGTCGAGCGCGACGTGGTCTTCGGCGCGGTCGAATCCGCACTGGCGCAAGCCACCAAGAAGCTCCATCAGGGTGACGTGGATATCCGCGTGGCGGTCGATCGCGACAGCGGCGACTACGAAACTTTCCGCCGCTGGCACGTCGTTCCCGACGAAGCCGGCCTGCAACTGCCCGACCAGGAGATCCTGCTCTTCGAGGCTCGTGAGGAGATGCCCGACATCGAGGTCGACGAATACATCGAGGAATCCGTCGATTCGGTGCCGATCGGGCGCATCGGTGCCATGGCTGCCAAGCAGGTGATCCTGCAGAAGATCCGCGACGCCGAGCGCGAGATGCTGCTCAACGACTTCATGTCGCGCGGCGACAAGATCTTCGTGGGCACCGTCAAGCGCCTGGACAAGGGCGACATCATCGTGGAAGCCGGGCGCGTCGAAGGCCGCCTGCGCCGCAGCGAGATGATCGCCAAGGAAAACCTGCGCAACGGCGACCGCGTGCGGGCCATGATCATGGAGGTCGACCTGACGCTGCGCGGCGCGCCGATCATCCTGTCGCGCTCGGCCCCCGAGTTCATGATCGAGCTGTTCCGCCAGGAAGTGCCCGAGATCGAACAAGGCCTGCTCGAGATCAAGAGCTGCGCCCGCGACCCCGGTTCGCGCGCCAAGATCGCCGTGCTCTCGCACGACAAGCGTGTCGACCCGATCGGCACCTGTGTCGGCGTGCGCGGCACCCGCGTCAACGCCGTCACGAACGAACTCGCCGGCGAACGCGTGGACATCGTGCTGTGGAGCGAAGACCCGGCCCAGTTCGTGATCGGCGCCCTGGCGCCGGCGAATGTTTCGTCGATCGTGGTCGACGAAGAAAAACACGCCATGGACGTGGTGGTGGACGAGGAAAACCTCGCGATCGCCATCGGCCGCGGCGGCCAGAACGTGCGCCTGGCTTCCGACCTCACCGGTTGGAAGATCAACATCATGGACGCGAACGAGTCGGCCCAGAAGCAGGCGACCGAGACCGATGCCAGCCGCAAGCTCTTCATGGAAAAGCTCGATGTCGACGAGGAAATCGCCGACATCCTGATTTCGGAAGGTTTCAACAGCCTCGAAGAGGTGGCCTACGTGCCGATCTCCGAGATGCTTGAGATCGAGGCCTTCGACGAAGACACCATCAATGAGCTGCGCGCCCGTGCAAAGGATGCGCTGCTGACCATGGAAATCGCCAAGGAAGAAGGTGTCGAAACCGTCTCGCAGAACCTGCGCGACCTCGAAGGCCTCAATCCCGACCTGATTCCGCAGCTGGCTGAAGCGGGTGTGAACACCCGTGACGACCTGGCCGACCTCGCGGTCGATGAACTCACCGAAATCACCGGCCTGAGCGCCGATGACGCCAAAGCCCTCATCTTGAAAGCCCGCGAACATTGGTTCGCCGGCCAAGAGTGACGGTATGGAGGCACGAAAGCAATATGTCCAGTACCACTGTCGCCGAGTTCGCGAACGAGCTCAAGAAGACTCCCGAAACCTTGCTTGACCAGCTCAAGAGCGCAGGCGTGCCCAAAGCGGCCGCCACCGATGCACTCACGGAGGCCGACAAGCAGCGCTTGCTCGGCTTCCTGAAGGCCAGCCACGGCACGGCCGAGCCCGAGCGCAAGAAGATCACGCTGACCAAGAAGTCGACCAGCGAGATCAAGCAGGCCGACGCCACCGGTCGCGCCCGCACCATCCAGGTCGAAGTGCGCAAGAAGCGCACCTTCATCCAGCGCGATGAAGGTCACCCGGCCACGGCCGAAGGCGCGCAGCAGCAGGCGGCCGAAACGTCCGCCGCACCGGCCGCGCCCCAGATCGACGAAGCCGAACTGGCCCGCCGCGAGGAAGACGCACGCCGACAGGCCGAGCTGATCCGCCGCCAGGAAGAAGAGCTGGCCGAGAAGCGTCGCCAGCGCGAAGAAACCGAAGCCCGCGAACGCGAGCAGGCCGAAAAGGCCGAGCGCGCCGAACAGGCCGAGCAGGAAGCTGCGCGCATCGCCGCCGAGAAGAAGGCCGCTGAAGCCGCCGCTGCCTCGGCCAAGGAAGCCGCGAAGCAGCCGGTGGCTGCCCCGGCCGCGCCGGCCGCTGTGGCCGCCGCCGCTGCGGCTGCAGAAACCGCTGCCGTTGCGCCGGCCGCTGTGGCCGCCGCCGCTGCGGCTGCAGAAACCGCTGCCGTTGCCGAAAAGCAGGCCGCCGACACCAAGCTGGCCGCCCAGAACGCCGCCACGCAAGCCAAGGAAGACGCCAAGGCCAAGGCCGCCGCCGAATCGAAGGCCCGTGCCGACGAAGAAGCCGCCCGCGCCAAGGACCTCGACGAGCGTCGCCGCAAGGCCCTGGCCGAAGCCGAAGCCATCCGCGCCATGATGAACGCACCGGCCCGCGTGCTGGTGCCGCACAAGGCGCCGGAGAAGCCGCAGCCTGAAAAGTCGACGGTCAAGGGCACGCTGCACAAGCCGGCCACGCCGCCGGGCCGCCCGGGCGCCCCTGCGGCCCCTGGCGCCGCAGCGCCGGCCGCTGCCGGTGCCGGCAAGGAAGTCAAGTCCGCCAAGCTCTCGTCGAGCTGGGCCGGCGATCCTGCCAAGAAGAAGGAAATCAAGACCCGCGGCGATGCCAGCGGGGGGGTCAGCCGCGGCAACTGGCGCGGAGGCCCGCGTGGCCGTCGCGGCAACGACCGTGGCGGTCATGACGAGCAGCACGCACCGGCCGCACCGGTCGAGGCGCGCGTGCTCGAAGTGCACGTGCCCGAGACCATCACGGTCGCCGAGCTCGCGCACAAGATGGCCGTGAAGGCGCAGGAAGTCATCAAGCAGCTGATGAAGCTCGGCATGATGGCGACCATCAACCAGTCGCTCGACCAGGACACCGCGATGATCATCGTGGAGGAAATGGGCCACAACGCGGTGGTTGCCGCGCTGGACGACCCCGAAGCCTTCACCGACGAGGACGTGTCGGCGCAACAGGCCGAAGCCCTGCCGCGCGCACCGGTCGTGACCGTCATGGGTCACGTCGACCACGGCAAGACCTCGCTGCTGGACTACATCCGCCGCGCCAAGGTCGCCGCGGGCGAAGCCGGCGGCATCACGCAGCACATCGGTGCGTACCACGTCGAAACCGAACGCGGCATGGTGTCGTTCCTCGACACCCCGGGTCACGAGGCGTTCACCGCCATGCGTGCCCGCGGTGCGCAGGCCACCGACATCGTGATCCTGGTGGTGGCGGCCGACGACGGCGTCATGCCCCAGACCAAGGAAGCCATCAAGCACGCGAAGGCGGCGGGTGTGCCGATCGTGGTTGCGATCAACAAGGTGGACAAGCCCGACGCCAACCTGGACCGCGTGAAGCAGGAACTGGTGGCCGAAGAGGTCGTGCCCGAAGAGTACGGCGGCGACGTGCCGTTCGTGCCGGTGTCGGCCAAGACCGGCCAGGGCATCGACGACCTGCTCGAGCAGGTGCTGCTGCAGGCCGAAGTGCTGGAACTCAAGGCGCCGGTGGATGCCGCCGCCAAGGGCCTGGTCATCGAAGCCCAGCTCGACAAGGGCCGCGGCCCGGTCGCGACCGTGCTGGTGCAGTCCGGCACACTCAAGACCGGCGACGTGGTGCTGGCCGGCTCGACCTATGGCCGCGTGCGCGCCATGCTGGACGAAGACGGCAAGGCCACCAAGTCGGCAGGTCCGTCGATCCCGGTCGAAATCCAGGGTCTGACCGAAGTGCCGCAGGCGGGCGACGAGTTCATGGTGATGGCCGACGAGCGCCGTGCGCGCGAAATCGCCACCTACCGTGCGGGCAAGTTCCGCAACACCAAGCTGGCGAAGGCGCAAGCCGCGAACCTGCAGAACATGTTCACCGACCTGTCGGCGGGCGAAGTGCAGACGCTGCGCATCATCATCAAGGCCGACGTGCAGGGCTCGCAGGAAGCACTGGCCCAGTCGCTGCTCAAGCTGGCGACCGAAGAAGTCAAGGTGCAGATCGTGTACGCCGGCGTCGGCGGCATCAGCGAAAGCGACATCAACCTCGCGATCGCGTCGAAGGCGGTGGTCATCGGCTTCAACGTGCGGGCCGATGCCGGTGCGCGCAAGCTGGCCGAAGGCAATGGCGTTCAGCTGAACTACTACAGCATCATTTACGACGCCGTCGACGAGATCAAGGTCGCGATGTCGGGCATGCTGGCACCGGAGCGCCGCGAAGAGATCATCGGCTCGGCCGAGATCCGCACGGTGTTCGTGGCCTCGAAGATCGGCACCGTGGCCGGCTCGTACGTCACTTCGGGCTCGGTCAACCGCAGCGCGCATTTCCGCCTGCTGCGCGACAACGTGGTGATCTACACCGGCGAAGTCGACTCGATCAAGCGCATGAAGGACGATGTCCGCGAAGTCCGCGAAGGTTTTGAGTGCGGTATCAAGCTCAAGAACTACAACGACATCAAGGAAGGCGATCAGCTCGAATTCTTCGAGATCAAGGAAATCGCCCGGACGCTGTAAGCGTTCGACGCGAAAGAGTCCATGCCGAAAAGAAAAGCAGCCGCACCCAACCGCGCGTTCAAGGTCGCCGACCAGATCCAGCGCGATCTGACGGAGCTGATCGCGCGCGAGTTGAAGGACCCGCGCGTGGGCATGGTCACGATCCAGGCGGTCGAGGTCACGCCCGACTATGCGCATGCGAAGGTCTTCTTCAGCCTGCTCACGGGCGACGTGGCCGAGACCACCGAAGCGCTGAACCAGGCCGCAGGCTTCCTGCGCAACGGCCTGTTCAAGCGCCTGCACATCCACACCGTGCCGACGCTGCACTTCCTGTTCGACCGCACCACCGAGCGTGCGGCCGACATGAATGCGCTCATCGCACAGGCCGTTGCTTCGCGCTCGAAAGACGACTAGCGATGAACGCGCCACGCACACGGGTGCAGCGGCGCCCTGTGCATGGGGTGTTGCTGCTCGACAAGCCGCTGGGGTTTTCCAGCAACCAGGCCTTGCAAAAGGCCAAGTGGTTGCTGCGCGCCGAAAAAGCGGGCCATACCGGCACGCTCGATCCGCTCGCCACAGGCGTGCTGCCGCTGTGTTTCGGCGCCGCCACCAAATTCAGCCAACTGCACCTGGACGCCGACAAGACCTACGAGGCAGTCGCGCGCCTGGGTGTCAAGACCGCCACGGGTGACGCCGAAGGCGAGGTGATCGCCGAACGCCCGGTACAGGTTTCATCCGACGACCTGGCCCGCGTCCAGGCCCAATTCACCGGCCCGATCCGCCAGGTGCCGCCGATGCACAGCGCGCTCAAGAAAGACGGCAAGGCGCTGTACGAGTACGCGCGCGAAGGCATCGAGATCGAGCGCGCACCGCGCGACGTCGTCATTCACCAGCTTGCGCTGACCCGGCTGGATGACACCAGCATTCGCATCGTTGCGAGCGTGAGCAAGGGCACCTACATTCGCACCCTGGGTGAGGACATCGGCGAGGCGCTGGGTTGCGGCGCGCACCTGACCTCGCTGCGCCGCACGGCCACGGGCGGATTCGGGCAGGCGCAGTGCGTCACCATCGAAGCGCTCGAAGCCATGACCGAAGACGAGCGCCTGGCACGCCTGTTGCCTCCCGAAGCGCTGGTCGACGGCCACAGCCGCGTCACGCTCGCGGCCGAAGATGCCGCACGTTTTCTCTCGGGCCTGCGCCGCCGCGGCGGCTGGGCCGATGCCGAGGCGGTGGCCGTGTTCGGCACCGACCCGCAGGCGTTCCTGGGCACCGCCCACGTGAGCGCCGGCGAACTGATCCCGGGGCGCTTGCTGAACCCCATCGAAATTCAGCAAATTCTTTTGAACGCACCACAGACCGAAGCGACACCATGAGTACCAAGCAAATCCGCAATATCGCCATCATTGCCCACGTGGACCATGGCAAGACCACCATGGTCGACCAGCTGCTGCGCCAGTCGGGCACCTTCGCCGAGCACGAGAAGGTCGTCGACACGGTGATGGACAACAACGCGATCGAAAAGGAACGTGGCATCACGATCCTGGCCAAGAACTGCGCCGTGACCTGGGAAGGCACGCACATCAACATCGTCGACACCCCGGGCCACGCGGACTTCGGCGGTGAAGTGGAACGCGCACTGTCGATGGTCGACGGCGTGGTGCTGCTGATCGACGCGCAGGAAGGCCCGATGCCGCAGACGCGCTTCGTGACCAAGAAGGCGCTGGCCCTGGGCCTGAAGCCCATCCTGGTCGTGAACAAGGTCGACAAGCCCGGCGCGAACCCCGACAAGGTGGTCAATGCCGCCTTCGACCTGTTCGACAAGCTCGGCGCGACCGACGAACAGCTCGACTTCCCCGTGGTGTACGCCTCGGGCATCAACGGCTGGTCGTCGCTCGAAGAAGGCGCGCCTGGCGAGCAGTGGGGCCCCGACATGTCGGCCCTGTTCAACACCATCCTGAAGCACGTGCCGTCGCAAAAGGGTGACCCGAACGCGCCGCTGCAGCTGCAGATTTCCGCCCTCGACTTCTCGACCTTCGTGGGCCGCATCGGCGTTGGCCGCATCAGCCAGGGCACGCTCAAGCCCATGACCGACGTGCTGGTCATGGAAGGTCCGGACGGCAAGACCGTCAAGGGCCGCGTCAACCAGGTGCTGACCTTCCAGGGCCTGGACCGCGTGCAATCGACCGAAGCCGGCCCCGGCGAAATCGTGCTGATCAACGGCATCGCCGACATCGGCATCGGCGTCACCGTGACCGACAAGGACAAGCCTGCGCCGCTGCCCATGCTCAAGGTCGACGAGCCGACCCTGACCATGAACTTCTGCGTGAACACCAGCCCGCTGGCCGGCCGCGAAGGCAAGTTCGTGACCAGCCGCCAGATCTGGGACCGCCTGCAAAAGGAACTGCAGCACAACGTGGCCCTGCGCGTGAGCGAGACCGACGAAGAAGGCATCTTCGAAGTCATGGGCCGCGGCGAACTGCACCTGACCATCCTGCTGGAAAACATGCGCCGCGAAGGCTATGAGATGGCCGTGTCGAAGCCGCGCGTGGTGTTCCGCACCGTGAACGGCGAAAAGCACGAGCCCATCGAATTGGTCACGGCCGACATCGAGGAAACCCACCAGGGTGGCGTGATGCAGGCACTGGGCGAACGCAAGGGCGAGCTGGTCAACATGGAACCGGACGGCCGTGGCCGCGTGCGCCTGGAGTACCGCATTCCGGCGCGTGGCCTGATCGGCTTCACGAACGAATTCCTGAACCTGACGCGCGGCTCGGGCCTCATCAGCAACATCTTCGACAGCTACGAAGCCCACAAGGGCGAGATCGGCAGCCGCAAGAACGGCGTGCTGATCTCGATGGACGACGGTGAAATCTTCACCTACGCGCTGGGCAAGCTGGACGACCGCGGCCGCATGTTCGTGAAGGCGAACGATCCGGTGTACGAAGGCATGATCGTCGGCATCCACAGCCGCGACAACGACCTGGTCGTGAACGCCACGCGCACCAAGCAGCTGACCAACTTCCGCGTGAGCGGCAAGGAAGACGCGATCAAGATCACGCCCCCGATCGACCTCACGCTGGAATACGGCGTCGAGTTCATCGAGGACGACGAGCTGGTCGAAATCACGCCCAAGAGCGTGCGCCTGCGCAAGCGTTTCCTGAAGGAAAGCGACCGCAAGCGCGCCGGCCGCGACACGTCGAACGGCTGATCGCCTTCGATCGGCCATGCGCCTGACGCACGGCGCCGCTGTCGGGCTGATGGTCGTCGTGACCCTCATGTGGGGCACGGCGGGCGTCGTCACGCGGCACCTGGCGCAGGCGCACAGTTTCGAGATCACCTTCTGGCGCAGCCTCTTCACGATGCTGGCGCTGCTGGTGATCTTGCCGCTTTGGCGGGGGCGGGCGGTGTTCTCGCTGCTGCGCCGCGGCGGGCGCTCGCTGTGGATCTCGGGCGTCTGCTGGGCCGTGATGTTCACGGCCTTCATGGTGGCGCTGACGCTCACCTCCACCGCGAGCGTGCTGGTCACGATGTCGCTCGGGCCGCTGTTCACCGCACTGGCCGCGCGCCTCTTCATCGGGCACAAGTTGCCCGCGCGCACCTGGTCGGCCATCGTGGTCGCCGGGCTGGGCATCGGCTGGATGTACGGCACGCAGCTGCTGGGCGGTGGCGGTGGGTCGCTCGTCGGCACGCTGGTGGCGCTGTGCGTGCCGCTGGCCGGCGCGACGCAATGGACCGTGGTCCAGCATGCGCACGCCAAGGGGCAGGATGTCGACCTGGTGCCCGCGGTGCTGATCGGCGCGACCCTCTCCGCACTCGTCACCTTGCCGCTGGCCTGGCCGTTCCGTGCCGGCCTGCATGACCTGGGACTGCTGGCCTTCCTGGGCGTCTTTCAGCTGGCGATTCCCTGCGTGCTCTCGGTGCTGTGCGCGCAGGTGCTCAAGGCGCCCGAGGTGGCGTTGCTGGCGCTGCTCGAGGTGATCTTCGGCATCGCGCTGGCCTGGCTCGGCGCCGGCGAGACGCCCGCGGCCAGCGTGCTGACGGGCGGTGTGCTCGTGATCGGCGCGCTGGTGTTCAACGAGCTGCTCGCGCTGCGCGGGCGCCGCACCACGCTGGCGGACAGCGCGCTGCCGGGCGCGCACTGACCTTTCGCCGCCCTCAGCGGCCGAAGAGGTACCAGCCGATCACGATCACGACGGCCACCACGATCATTCCGAAGTTGCGCCAGCTGGCTTGCTGGCTGCGCGCGAACTCTTTGAGCATGTCGGCGGTCTCCTGCTCGTCGGCGGCGACGATCGCCTGGGCTTCGTCGAGGATGCGTCGGTGGTCGGCTGCCGTCGCAAAGGCCGGCTCGGCGGCAACACGGGCGCGGAGCGCTTCGAACGGCGCCGTGTCGAGCAGGCCGTCGGTCACCAGCCAGCCCAGCGTGCGGCCCAGGGCGGCGGGCGCGCCGGTCAGGGGCGCGGCGCGCAGCGCCAGGTCGCGGGTCTCGGCGTCGATCAGCCCCTCGTTGAACAGCGCGATCACGGCCTCGTGCGTGATGCCGGTCTTGCCGAGGTCCAGCAGGTCGTCCGCGTCGTAGGCGATGTCTTCCGCTTCGGTGAAAGCCGCGACGGCCGGCGAGGCGGCTTCAAGGCGTTCCACAGCCGCATCCAGTTCTTCCTCGGCGATCAGGTTCTTGAGGCGCATCCAGGCCAGCGCATGCGCGGGGCCGGGAATCGGTGGCAGGGCGGGGGCCTCGGGGTGCGCGAGCGCGGCATCGTGCTGCGCGTCGGTGATGAGGCCGTGGGACACAAGCGCGTGGAAGGCATCCGGGGTGGTGTCGGCAAAAGTCATCGGGCCATTCTGCCGTGCACCATGAAAAAAGCCCCGGCAGATGCCGAGGCTTGGGTCGCTGAAAGCGCCGGTTCAGACCGACGTCATCACATCAGCGGCATCAGGGACGGGCAACCTTCCAGGCACCGTTGGCCACGCCGTCACCGGTCTTGTCGCCGGCCTTGGTGTCCTTGGCCCAGTAGTACAGCGGCCAGCCCTTGTAGGCCCACTGCTTCTTGCCGTCTTCACGCACGATGATGGTGTAGCCGCCCATGGGCTTGGCGGCGTCGGCCACGGCGAGCGGCGGCCAGTTGGTGGCGCATTGGCCGTTGCAGGCGGAGGTACCGGCATTGGCGGTGTCGCGGGCGAAGGTGTAGAGCGTCATGCCGTTCGGGCCGACCAGCACGCCGTCGGCGGTGCGGGTGGGCGTGTCGGGCGCTCCAGCGGTCTTGGTGGACATGCCGCCGCAGCCGGCGAGCAGTGCCGCTGCGAGGATCGAGGCGCTGAGCAATTTCATGCAGTTTCTCCTTCAGTTGAAAAATCAATCGCGAAAACAAGCCAGGTGAATGCGCGAACCGGCAGTTTATGCCGTCGCTACGATAACTCGCGGTAGGCCAGGGTCGCGAGTCTCAGTAGCGCATCGCGCGGCAGGCGACCGGCCACGGCATAGCCGAAACCCCGGTCGACCCAGTAGAAGCTCGGCACGGCGCCGTCCGAAGCAAAACGGAAGGCGGTTTCGCGCGAGGCAGCGGCGTCCGCGGCCTGCGCGTCGAGCGTGCCGATGTACAGCGTGATGCGTTCACCCGCCGCGTCCTCGAACATGAACTGGGCGCGCGCGCCGGTTTCGCCGGGCAGCAGGCGTCCGCCGACCAGCGTGTAGCCGAGCGAGGACAGATCGGGCACCTTGAGCGGGTGGTCCAGGCGCTTGGACAGCCACTGCACCAGGTGCTGCTGCTCGGCGGCGGCCACCTCGACGGGGTGCCGTTTCTCAGGGGTGTAGACGACGTGGGCCACCGAGGCATCGCGCACGAACTCGCGCACAGCCGGTGCGCGCGCCAGGGAGGCCCCGGCCGCACGCGGCGCGCCCGACCACTGGGCATTGCCGAGCCAGCCGGCCGCGAAGGCGACAAGCAGGCCCGCGGCCATGCCGCCCCAGCGCAGCCAGGGGGTCGAGCGACCGGCCTCGGCACGGCGCCGTTCGAGCACGCCCATCAGCGGCGCGGGCACGGGTTCGTCGAGCAGGCTGCCGTGCAGGCGGCGCAAGGCGTCGCGCTGGGCATGCCAGGCCGCCACGCGGGCGGCCACGGCCGGATCGCGCGCCAGCGCATCCTCGACCGCCTCGCGGCGTTCGGGCGGCAACTGGCCGTCGACCCAGGCGTGCAGCTCGTCGTCGGTGGGGGGCAGGGTGGGGCGGTTCATGGCGGGGTGCTTCAAATCACTTGAGGCGGCGCAGGCCGGGGCGGCTGGGCGCGGCGGCGCCGTCCATCAGCTCCTGCAGGCGAAGGCGGGCGCGCGAGAGGCGCGACATCACGGTGCCGATCGGAATGCCGAGCACCTTCGCCACCTCGGCGTAGGACAGGTCTTCGAGTGTCACCAGCAGCAGCACGGCGCGTTGCTCCTCGGGCAGTTGCATCAGGCAGCGCTGCAGGTCGAGGCCCAGGCTCGGGTCGGCGCCGCCTTGCAGCTGCTCGGGTGCTACATCCTCCAGCGGCACGACCGCATGCGGTGGCGGCCGGCGGCGCACCTGGCTGGCGAAGAGGTTGTGCATGACCGTGAAGAGCCAGGCGCGCAGGTCGGTGCCCACCACCCAGAGCCGCCACTTGCCGCAAGCGCGCTCGAGCGTGTCCTGCACCAGGTCGTCGGCCGCCCAGGCATTGCCCGTGAGCGCGCGCGCATAGCGGCGCAGGCTCGGGATGTGCTCGACCAGCAGGCGGGCGTCCATGGGTAGGCCGGGAGCCTGTCCGACTCAGGGCTTGGCGGTTTTCCAGGTGCCGTTGACGCCGTCGCCGGTCTTGTCGCCCGGCTTGGTGTCCTTCACCCAGTAGTACAGCGGCCAGCCCTTGGCGGCCCATTGCTTCTTGCCGTCGTCGCGCGTGACGATGGTGAAGTCGCCGCTCGGCTTGTCGCTGTCGGCTGCCATGAAGGGCGGCCAGTTGGTGGCGCAGCCGCCGTTGCAGGCCGACTTGCCGCTGCCGGCCGTGTCCTTGTCGAAGGTGTAGAGCGTCATGCCGTTCGCACCGACCAGCGCGCCATCGGCGGCCTTGGGCTGGGCGAACGCGGGGAGGGCGAGCAGGCTGCCGAGCAGTGCGGCGGCGATGCCGACGGAGGACATGCGGATAGGTGACATGGAAAGACTCCTGGGTTGATGGCATCGAGGATCGATGACACCGCACAAACGCCCGCAGAGCGCGTTTTATTCCATGCCGCCCAAAAAAGAAAAATCAGCGGTTGCGGCTCTTCATCGCGCGCTCGACTTCGCGCTTGCCTTCGCGGTCCTTGATGGTGTCGCGCTTGTCGTGCTCGGCCTTGCCCTTGGCGAGCGCGATCTCGCACTTCACCTTGCCGGCCTTCCAGTGCAGGTTCAGCGGCACCAGCGTGTAGCCCTTTTGTTCGACCTTGCCGACGAGGCGCTTGATCTCTTCCTTGTGCAGCAGCAACTTCTTGGTGCGGACCGAATCAGGATTGACGTGCGTCGAGGCGCTCTTGAGCGGGTTGATCTGGCAGCCGACCACGAACAGCTCGCCGTCGCGGATCACCACGTAGCCGTCGGTCAGCTGCACCTTGCCTTCGCGCAGCGACTTGACTTCCCAGCCCTCGAGGACCATGCCGGCCTCGAAGCGTTCTTCGAAGAAATAGTTGTAGGCGGCCTTCTTGTTGTCGGCGATGCGGGAGGAGGTGTCTTGTTTCTTGGTGGCCATGGCTCGAGAAGTTGGGGGCGCATGGCTTCAATACAATCCGTCGCGCACGCTGTGCCGATTCTATGAAAACAGTCCACAAGTCCGTCCTCATCTGGTACAGCGCCGAAGAAATGTACGCGCTCGTCACCGATGTGGCGAAGTACCCGCAGTTCCTGCCTTGGTGCGACAAGTCGCGCGTCATCGAGCAGGACGAGGGCGGCATGACCGCCGAAGTCGGCCTGGCCTTCGCCGGGCTGCACCAGAGTTTCACCACCCGCAACACGCACATTGCGGGCCGCGAGGTGCAGCTGAAGCTGGTCGACGGGCCGTTCTCCAACCTCGACGGCACCTGGAAATTCCACCCCGTGGGCGAGCAGGGCGAACGCGCCTGCCGCGTCGAGCTGCAGATGAGCTACGGCTTCAGCAACTTCGCGCTGCAGGCCCTGGTGGGGCCGGTGTTCGACACCATCGCATCGAGCCTGGTCGAAGCCTTCGTCAAGCGCGCCGAACAGGTCTACGGCGAAGGCTGATGGCCGATCGCCGCATCGAGGTCACGCTGAGCTGTTCGCCGGCGGCGCGCGAGGTGTTCGAGCAGGTCCTGCAGCTCGCGCCCGGCACCGCGGTGGCCGAGGCGGTGAAGGCCAGCGATCTCATGCAGCGCTTTCCCGACCTGGACTGGCGGCATGCCATGACGCCGGGCATCTGGGGCCGGGCGGTGGCGTGGGAGCAGCCGTTGAAGGACGGCGACCGCATCGAGCTGTGCCGTCCGCTCACGGTCGATCCGAAGGTGGCGCGCCGTGAACGCTTCCAGCGGCAAGGCGCGCGCGGCACGGGCCTGTTCGCGAACAAGCGCAAGGGTGGCAAGGACGGCTACTGAGCGGCCGTCGCGGGCTTACTTGCAGTCGCTGTCGATGACCGACTGAACCCGCTTCTGCTCGGCAGCGCGCGCAGCGTCGTCCATGATTTCGCGCTCGCCCTTGGCGTTGACCTTGGCGAGGCGGATGCCACTGTCGATCGTGGCTTTGCCTTCCCGTGCGCGGGCGCAGCTCTCGGCCTTGGCCTTGGCGATCTTTGCCGCTTCAGCCGCTTCCTTGGCCTTCTGCTCGGCCTCGGCCTTCTTGGTCTTTTCCTCGAGTTCCTTGTCCACGCCCGTGGGCTTGGGCGGCGGCGCGGCCTTGGGGGCTGCGGCCGTCTCGCTGCTTCCCTCGGGGGCCGGCGTGGCCGGGGCGGGCGCACGGGCCGACGGCGAGGGGCCGGCGCGGCGCAGGATGTTCTTTTCGGGGATGTCGGTGGGCGGCGGCTGGTCGCTGAAGACCTTCTTGCCGCTGTTGTCGACCCATTGCCATTGCGCGCTCGCCGAGAGCGGCAGCGCGCACGCGCAACCCAGTACCAGCCAATGCAGGAGATTCATGCGCGGAGTTTAGCTGGGCCTTACTTTTTGCAACATCCGGAATAGGCGGTTTTGCAACGGTCAAAAAGAACCCGTGCCGGCGAAGCGGGCGAGGGCCTCGTTACAATCCGTCTTTTGGAGCCTCACCCATGCGCCTTCTCGGCAAAGCGCTCACCTTCGACGACGTGTTGTTGGTGCCAGCATTCTCCCAAGTCCTGCCCAAGGACACGTCTCTCGCCACCAAGTTCTCCCGCAACATCACGCTGAACCTGCCGCTCGTCTCGGCGGCCATGGACACCGTGACCGAAGCCCGCCTCGCGATCGCCATCGCGCAGGAAGGTGGCATCGGCATCGTGCACAAGAACCTCACCGCGCAGCAGCAGGCCGCCGAAGTGGCCCGCGTCAAGCGCTACGAGTCGGGCGTGCTGCGCGACCCGGTGGTGATCACGCCGACGCACTCCGTGCGCCAGGTGATGGCACTGTCCGACCAGCTCGGCATCTCGGGTTTCCCGGTGATCGACGGCGGCAAGGTCGTCGGCATCGTCACGGGGCGCGACCTGCGCTTCGAGAACCGCTACGACGTGCCCGTCAGCGAAATCATGACGCAGCGCGACCGGCTCATCACCGTGCCCGACGGCACCACGCTGGCCGAAGCCAAGGCGCTGCTGAACAAGCACAAGCTCGAGCGCCTGCTGGTCATCAACGGCGACTGGGAGCTCAAGGGCCTCATCACCGTCAAGGACATCACCAAGCAGACCAGCTTCCCCAATGCCGCACGCGACGCCAACGGCCGCCTGCGCGTGGGCGCGGCGGTCGGCGTGGGTGACGGCACCGAAGAGCGCGTCGAAGCCCTGGTGAAGGCCGGCGTCGACGCCATCGTGGTCGACACCGCCCACGGCCACAGCGCCGGCGTGATCGAGCGCGTGCGCTGGGTCAAGAAGAACTATCCGCAGGTCGACGTCATCGGCGGCAACATCGCCACCGGCGACGCCGCACGTGCACTGGCCGACGCCGGGGCCGACGCCGTCAAGGTCGGCATCGGCCCGGGCTCCATCTGCACCACC
>RCUJ01000437.1_pt1 | contig 24047 bp, 20 predicted proteins | sample 2166321 | NCBI WGS metagenome assembly RCUJ01 (sample SAMN09932808, study PRJNA488358) | compost metagenome | feature: garden; material: soil; isolation source: compost soil in an enriched community after 118 h of incubation | place: Germany: Experimental Botanical Garden Goettingen | collected... | reverse complement strand
GATGCGGGAGGCGTGAACTGGCTATCTCGCACGGCGAGGCGTTTGGCGCCTTTGATGATGGCGTCAACGCTGCCGCCGCGCACTCGCTCTATCAGAAGGTCGTCCTTGACGGTGGAGCTGGACAAGTCGAGAAAATCGATGACGGTATCGCGGATGGTGAGAGATCGAAGATTGGCCGCCACCAGATTCAAAGTGCCGCGAAGCTTGGAGCCTTCGATACGAGTGGTGGCATACAGGAAGTCTTCGCCGCTGTTGCCGATGCTGTCGGTCAGTATGGTGACGTCTTCGCACGTGCAGTCCGTGATCGAGAGTTTTTCGTTCCCGGTCCATGCGAACCATTTCGATCTGCATCGCACGAATTCCGCTTCGCCGTCTGATCCCACGGCGCCCTGATGATTGCGGTTTGCTGTTGTTCCTACGAAATCGCATTCCTCAAAAACCGTGGACTTGCTTCCCTTCTCTGCAAACATCACGGAGTTCCCGACCCAGGCGCAGCGCAGAAAATGCACGTTCGTTGTCACGCCGTAGCTCAGGATTCCGGAAAATCGGCAGTCCTCGTAGCGGACACTAGTTGTTGTCTTTGGGTTGATCTCATAGGCGCCGACGAAATCGCAGTTCTTGAAGAGGACGTTGTGCCAATCCATCCCTTCAAACCTCTCGCCGCTGAACTCAGCGCCGTCGACGACAAGCAGAGAATCGCCCTTCTCCCCGGTGCGAAGTGCCGGGTCCTTGAGTTGGGCAAAGATCCTACCGAAGGTTCTGATGTTTCGTTTGGAGGTCATGTTGCATCCGGTCAAGGCGGAAGCGGCGAAAAGCGCCAATGTGCAAAGGGTGGTTCGACGGGTCGGACAGTCGGTCATCGACGATTGAGCCTGATGGCACTGGTGGCAGGGATGTACCCCTTGCTTCCAAAGTTGTTAGACAGGAATTCCCAATCCGGCACTTCCCCACGCTCTCCCATCGGTCGTCCGAAATGCCACACCGCGTTCTTCGGACGCGCCGGGTCCGACTTGTCCAGGCTGAACCCGCCCATGTTCACATTGCCGTCGATGAGTGCGATGTCCAGAGGAAACACCCACGGGTCTGCATGGAGCACGTCTTTGCCCCAGTTTTCGCCCGCGTCGGTCAGGCTGGGTTCTTTCAGCGTCACTTCGCAGAAGGCCTGAACCAGTCGCTGGCGGAGCGTCACGTACTCGGTATTGGGGTAGTTCTTGACCACTGATCGGGGACTCCACGCCATTGCCAAGGCACCGTTGGAACTCACAGTCTTGGAACTCATCATCGACAAAAGCATTGCCGTGTCTTCATCCTTGAAGCTCAGTGTGGTGCCGTTCAAGGTGGGCGCGATGGGATGCCAGGTCTTGGTTTCGCCGCGCGAACCATCGGGACGCTTTGGATTGTTCTTCTCGAACACCCACAACGTCACGTTTGTCACACACCCCAGTTTGCGCACTTGCTCGCTCAAGACCAGTTCCAGCTGACCGCTCCTGCCGAAGTACCCAGGCTTGAAGCGCAATGGCACGCGGATGTTGCCTTTCTTGGGCAAGCCGCTCATCGCGTGGAGGTAGTCGAGTGCCACTGCCAGCCGGGGCTTTTCATTGAAGCCCTTGCCCTGGAAATCGCCTTTGACATGACACCTGTCAGTCATCACCTGCCGGATTTCACCCGTCACGGGATCGAGCGTGGTCCCAGCGGGCGGGCGGCCGGTCCAGGCGCTGAGTTCGCCGTCCAGGTTTTGGTAGCCGATGGGCCCGCCGCAACTGGATACGATCAGCGCCGTCACGGTGTTCGGCTTGACTGTTTGCGTGTTGTGGATGCCCGGGTCCTTGGCTTCTCGCACCTCGACGCGCCAGCCATCCGACGCATAGATGTCACGGGAGTCCCAACCGAGCTTGTAGACGCCCGAGCGATGGCTGTGGCCCGACAGATGCCAATCCACCTTGGGGCGGCTGGGGCTGGTCTTTGCCTGATCCATCGGCTGAATGTATTGGGCCAGGTAGGTGGCCTGGTTTTTTTCGCAGGTGCCCACGTTGACGTGGTTCAGCGCAGCCTTCATGCCCCAGATGCCGGTGGCGCCGTCGAGTGGGTGGAAGAAGACCCGTTCCTTCTTCTTGGCGACGTTGCTGTAGGGCTCTGGTTCATCGAAGCTCACGATGGTGAAGTGCGTAGCAACGGTGAGGGTGCTCTTGCTCGCGGCCTTGTAGCTTCGGGCCTGTGTCAGAAGCTTCAGCTGGTCATGGCTGAAGGACTCGGTGGCACGTGGGAGTATTCCCGAACCTTGGCGGTCTGCCCCCGCCTCTGCAACGCCCAGCAAGTTCTTGAAGTTCTCGTCGATGCCCCAGCCCAGCGCTGCAATCACCTGTCCGGCTTTGGCGCCCGGCTTATCGGTGCTGTCCGCGCCGTAGGCATACACCACGTCCGCGAGCGGCGTGAACAACGCATAGAACCAGTCGAACTGGCCGCCGTCGAAGTTGTAGCCCGTCAATGCATGGCCGTAGGTGGGACCATAGGCGAGGCACGCCTCGTAGATGGTCATGTTGTGGTCGCGGCTCATGCCTTCATTGGCTTTGCCGCGCGTCCACGCGCTGGCGGCCTCGAACTGGGCGCGATGGCGCTCCACGGCATCGGGCTGCGCGAGGGCTCGCTGCGCCCGCCGCGCCTCGGCCGGGACTTTGCCGTCGGGCCAGGACGTGCGGGCGTTGTCTTCCATGCGTTTGCGTGCATCGCGGCTGTTGGGCGTCGTGGTCTCGAGCACGCCGAGCATGAACGCCCAGTTGTGCTGGTCGCCAGCCTCCACGCGTGCGCTGATGCCGTAGGGCACCTGGTAAGCCTCGTGGTTGCCGCTGGTCATGATGATGGGTACCTGGTACTTAGGATTGCGGTACATCTCGCGCACCAGGCTGAAGACCATCATGTCGTCCAGGCCCCTCGGATAGAGGCGGCGGCCTTTTTCCTTGTCGAAAACGTTGCCCAGCAGGTTGAAGGCTTTCCACTGCTGGCCAATCCTGCCCGGGCCGCCGGGTTCCGCCATGGGATTGAAGTTGCGGTTGTAGTCGATCAGGTCTCCCGTGAGCAGCACGGCATCGACCTGGTCGCTGCCCGTGGCCATCGTCTCGAACAGCTTCTTGAGAGCCTCGAAGCTGTTGCAGACTTTGCTGCCGACGGGCCGGTTCCAAGCCGCGTCGGCCTCCTCGAGCACGTTGGCATCGCTGCGGCCCATGGCGTTCTGACGCGCGTTGATATGAACGTCGGAGAGATGCCCCAGCTTGAGGCGCGGCTTGGTCATGCGCTTGACGGGGTGCCAGCTCTTGAGGAGGGTATCCAGCTCGGGTTTCTGGCCGGGCTTGCTCCAGCTGAACGGGACATCGGGTGGCGGCATGGCGAATTCGTGGAGCTTGTCGAAGTGCCAGGGATCGCGTGCGGCTTGCTGTTGCAGGAAGCGTGTGATGGCAAGGTCTTGGGCCTCGGCGTACTTGACGCCCTTGAAGGCTTCGAGCTTTCTGTCTTCGGTGCTCAGCCGGGTCATCCAGGCAAGGCTTTTCATGGCACCGGGCTTCTGCAGATCGGCGAAGGGCGGGGCCGACAAATCGATCTCGATCTCGTAGACGTCCTGCACCTTGGTGTAGATCCGGGCCGCTGCGGGGGCGATGGTGGCGAAGGGGCGGCCGTGCCGATCGCTGACGAGTGCCCCAGGTCCGAAAGGGCCGACGAGCCAGGCCTTGATGCAAGGTTTGGCGAGAGCACATGTCGTGCCGTCTCCGAAGAGGGTGCCAGTTTGTGTCGACCCTTCGGCTTGCTTAGTCTCCTGTTTGCTTGCGAGGTCGACCACACGCAGATGCTGGTCGACCAGCCTGTACATTTCGACGGCCTCACCGGTGGGGACGGCTGCCTTGGCCTTGCCACGCATGCTCGAAGGCGCGGCGATGAAGATGCTGGCCTTGACCTGGCCGGGGGCCAGCAGCAACGGCGTGCCCAGGCTGGGGAACAGGATGATGGCTTCTTCTTCGAGCACCGGCGTTTCGGAGCAGTCGCAGACGCTGGGCTTGGGTTGATAGGGCATGGCGGATCGATCCGGGGCGAGTGGGTGAGATGCCCGCGTCAGGTGGCGGGCGACGCAGCTGGAAACAGGGTGGCAAAGACGTGGGCTGCATCGGAGGCACCACGTCGTGCATGCAACGGCGCCAGAAAGCGATAAGCCCACTGGGCCCACGTGTGGGAGGCGGCATTCCGTTGTTGTCGCCACCACTCGGCCGGCTGCGCTTCGAACACGTGGGCGAGCGTGCGCCCTGCACTTCGCGCATCGACAAGGTCTTCTGCAAGGCCGGGCAGGCGCGACAGTTCGGGGTGCAGGCTCAGCGACTGCTGCAGCAACGTGATCCCGTCCTCGAAATCGGTCAGGCCGAGCCGCTGCACGACTTGCCGCTGATCGAGGGCGATCCACCGCTGCAAGGCAGGGGCGATTTGCTGGAATGCCTGCGACCCGAAACGCTCGTGCACATGGGCCAGGAGCGCATCGGCCCGGTTGAGTGGAGCCATGGCGAGCAGCAGGTCCTTGTTCAGTCGCATGGGCTCGGTGCGTGCGGCACCTTGTGGTGTGTGTGGCTTGCTGCACTGAAGACCCTGCGGATGGAATTCGGCGTTCCATCCTGCCCACGTGAAAGCGCTCAGGAAGTCTCGCCGAACTTCGTCGGGCCAGCAGGTCACCATGTCGAAGCCGATGCGCGGATCGAACCAGCGGAGTATTGCGCCAACGGCCTCGTCGTCATCGAGGCCAGGGTCCGGGGGTATCACGGCGTCGAGCCAAGTGCGAAGGTGTGTGGCCAGCGTGATCGACCGCAATGGCGAAGCCACGAGACTGAGGGCATGCGCAGCACCTGCGCCACGTGCGAGGTCATGCAGCCATGGCGCTGCGTCCGCTGCATCGGGCATGGATGGCAGTTCGACCAGCCAAGGGCCGACACCGGCCGCAGCGGCTTCCGGCGTGTGAAGGAACAAAGGGGTTGCATCGAGTGGGTATCGCGCCACCAGGCGCGCCACCCATCCGTCTTCCTGCCTGTCTTCTTCGACCCCCCCGCATCGGCCGGCGTCCACCAATGCGTGACAACGTTGGCCGTTCTGGCGCGAGAGGCGGGCGAAAGTACCGATGTCTTGTGCGATGGTCTGCGAGATCTCATGCTCGACCGCCTCACGCTCGTACGCTTGAATTGCCATCGGTACTGGCCCTGTCAGATCCGGGGAGCCACAGGCGAGGCCTGACGTGCAGCGCGTGCCAGGCATTCCCAGCACACGCTCTGTGCCGTAGGCCCTGGCTTCTTGTCGGGGCCCGGCGTTCCGTGCATTGCCGCGTGTTCGATCCACGTGCCCAAGGTGCCATGCCGGATGCCGCCTTCGCTCCATTCGCTGAAGCTGGTACCGCCGTTGATCGTGACCTTCTTCTTGGCGGTGATGTAGACCGTGTCTTCGGTGCTCACGATGTCGATGTCTTTCAAGGCGGTGGCCTCGATGGCGTCGCTTTGGGCTTCGATGCGGATGTCGCCCTGCGACGCGAAGGCCTTGATGCCGCTCTTGAGCGTGAAGATGCGCATGCCTTCCGCCACGCTGGCGAGGATGCGTTGGGCGGCGCTCAGTGAGGTGTGACCGGCGCTGGTGAACTGGATGTGTGCGCCGGTGTGCGCATGCAGGTGAGTGGTCGCCGTGGCTGCAATGCCTGCGGGGCTGGCGAGCACGAGATGCGGTGCGGCCAGTTCGGGGAAGCGGCCTTCGGTCGATGGGCTGCCGTGGCCCCGGAGGTCTTCGTTCTGCTGCTTGATGGCCTGGGCGACGGTGGACTGGTCGTCGTTGCTGTCCTGAGCCTCGGCTGTTCGGGCCGCTTCGGCCAGGCCTTCGATCTGGTCGCGTGCACTTGTCAGGCGTTGGATGGTTTCTCCCATGTCCTTGGCGTGGCGGGCCGCGTCGGGGCGGCCTTCGGTGGTGATGAGCATGCCGTCCTGGGCTCTCAATACACCATGGGCATCAGTGCGCAGCTCGAAGCCCTCGCCCCTGGGGTCCTTTCTGCCCGCGTTGTCCTCGATGCGCGTGATCGCCCCCAGGCTCAGGCTGCTGGATTGGTGATCGCTCTTGAGCTGCGCCTGGATTTTTTCGGCCGTGTCATCCAGGATCAGGTGGTTCGATCTACCCGCCGCACTGTTGCCTCCACCCTCCGTCAACTCCCGGCTCCTGAACCCGCTCAATGCGCTCTGGCCGGGGAGTTGCCACGGCGGCAGGTTCACCTGGTTGTGGACTCTTCCCATGCAGATCGGCAGGTCCGCATCTCCCGCGATGAAGCTCACGATGACTTCCTGCCCGATGCGCGGGATCTGGATGCCCCCGAGCTGGTTGCCCGCCCAGGGCGAGCTCACCCGCACCCAGCAGCTGCTGTGCTGGTTCTTCTGCCCCAGCCGATCCCAGGGGAACTGCACCTTGATGCGCCCCAGCTCGTCCGTCCACAGGTTCTGGCCTTCGGGGCCCACCACCAGCGCCACCTGCGGGCCGACCATGGCGGGCTTGGGCTGGGTCGGCTCGGGCCGCAGGGGCTCTGTGACCGGGTGGGCCGTGAAGTCCACCTGCACGCGCCATTGCTGCTTGCGGTCAGGACTGGCTTCGCGGTTCTGGCTGTCTTCGGCCACATCCTCGATGAGGAAACGGGTGTCCAGGATCAGGTATTCAGCATTGGCCGACTCCCTCGGGTGTTTCTTCAGCTGGAAGGTGCATCCGGGCACCATGCCCCGCAGGTTGCCGCTGGCCTGGGCCCGGGCGCCGTGGGTGCGCAGTGCCTGCATGCGCAGCAGGGACAGCAAGTGGCCTTCGCCATGAGGCTCCGTGCCCGTCTCTGCTCCCGCGTTGGGCTGGGCGTAGTGACTACCCCCCGCTCCCGATGCATGCCACTGGTAGACCTCGCCCTCGGCCTGCCCGGTCGGGCGCGGGTCGCTTCGAGAAACACTCAGATCCGCCCTGGGCCGGGTGTAGTCGTAGTCCCGGGTGGCGTACTTCCCGCTGGTGAGCTGGTGCTGGGGAACGAAGCTGTGGATGTACTCGGCATCGATCTTCCAGCCTGGGGCGTGGTACTCGATCTCTTGGTACAGGACATCGCCAGCGCCATAGGCGCCCATGGCGTCCGAGAGCACCAGGCGGTGCTTACCGTCCGAATGCTCGAAGTGGTAGCTGATGCCCCATTCCTGGCACAGGCGGGCAAGGAAGGCGAAGTCGCTCTCGTTGAACTGGGTCTGGTAGTCGCGCACGGGGTAGTGCTCGATCAGGCGCTTGTCCACGGGGAAGGCGTAGCCGCCCAGGAGTTCGTCCAGGATCTGGACGACGCTGAGGTTCTGGAAGATCCTGCAGTCGGTGCGCAGGGTGGCCAGGTGCAGCCAGGGGCGCAGGGTGAGCTTGTACTGGGCGTGGCGCCCTTCCTCGCCCCACAGGGCTGCGTCGGTGATCAGGGCGTTGAGCTGGCGAGGGGAGGAGCCATCGAGTTCGATCTCGCAGCTGATCTCCTGGCCGATGAAGGCATCCAGGTCGAAGTCGGCGCCGGAAGAGACGCCGGACAGAGCCAGCGCATCCGGGGTCTTGAGAAAGAGTTCGTAGGCAAAGAGGCTGTTGACCCCCTCATGCCCTGACAGCCGCACGGGCGCCAGTGCAGCCTGACCAAGAACAACAGGGATCGCAGCAGAAGAGACAGACAGCGTGCGCGGCATCGACGACTTCCTTGAGAGAAGGAGGAGAGGTCGGCGCAGTCTGCAGGGACTGCGCGGCGCACACTGCGAACAATCGTCACCTCACGCGCTGCCCGTCAAAAAGGGCGAAGCAAGCGCGAAGAAGTTGACGCTGAAGGGCCCGCTCAGCCCAACGCCGGATAGTCCGTATACCCCTTCACCCCACCCCCATACATCGTCGCCTTGTCCAGCTCGTTCAGCGGCGCGTGCTCGCGCAGGCGGCGCACCAGGTCGGGGTTCGAGATGAAGGGCTTGCCGAAGGCCACGAGGTCGTCGCCTTCCTTCACGGCTTCTTCGGCCAGGGGGCGGTCGTAGCCGTTGTTGACCATCCAGGCGGCCTTGCCGCCGGCGGCGCGGTAGGCGGCCTTGAGGGCTTCGTAGTCGAAGGGGCGGTCGGCGATTTCGCGCGGGCCGCCGGTGGCGCCTTCGATGATGTGGATGTAGGCCAGGTTCAGCGGCGCGAGCTGCTGCACGACGTAGGTGAACAGCGGCTGCGGGTCGCTGTCGTGCGCGTCGTTGGCGGGCGTGACGGGCGACAGGCGGATGCCGGTCTTGCCGCCGCCGACGGCGTCGACCACGGCGCGCGTGGACTCGAGCAGCAGGCGCGCGCGGTTCTTGATGGAGCCGCCGTAGTCGTCGGTGCGCTTGTTGCTGCCGTCTTTCAGGAACTGGTCGAGCAGGTAGCCGTTGGCGCCGTGCAGTTCCACGCCGTCGAAGCCCGCGGTCTCGACGGCGTTGCGTGCGGCCGCGGCATAGGCGTGGACGATGCCGGGCAGTTCGGCCGCGTCGAGCGCGCGCGGCTCGGACGTTTCGACGAAGGTGGGCACGCCGTCCTTGATGAGCACGGTCTTGGTCTTGGCGGTGATGGCCGAGGGCGCGACGGGCTTGCCGCCACCGGGTTGCAGTTCGGTGTGCGAGACGCGGCCCACGTGCCACAGCTGCACGACGATCTTGCCGCCCTCGGCGTGCACGGCGTCGGTCACGCGCTTCCAGGCGTCGAGCTGCTCGGTGCCGTAGAGGCCGGGCACGTCGGCGTAGCCCTGGCCCTGGTGGCTGATGGCGGTGGCTTCGGTGATGAGCAGGCCGGCGCTGGCGCGCTGGGCGTAGTAGGTGGCGGCGATGTCGGGCGGGATCGCGTTGGGCGAGCGGTTGCGCGTGAGCGGCGCCATCACGATGCGGTTGGCGAGCTGGAGGTCGCCGGCCTGGACGGGGTCGAAAAGGGTGGACATCGTGGATTGAGGGGGCAGAGTTGAAACAGGCGCAAGGCTAAGCCGCCCGTCTCAACCCTGCTGTCGCACGGTTGTCCCGATTGGTGCTAAGGAAGCAGCCGCGCCAGCAGCGCCGGGCTCACGCGCACGGGCAGCGCCAGCAGGATCTGTCCCATGCCCTTGCCGAGCGGGTCGTTGCGCAGCGAGGCCATGCCGCCGCCGCCCAGCGCCTGCTCGCAGACGAAGTTGAAGGCGTGGATGCCGGGCACCTCGTGGCGCGTGACGCGGCCCTGCACCAGGTGCGCGAGCCATGCGGCCACGCGCGCCTCGGTGAGCTGCGCGCGCAGCAGCGGCAGCAGTTCGGGATGGCGCGCAATGACGCCGATGTTCGAGGTGTCGCCCTTGTCGCCGCTGCGGGCCCACGCGAGGCGGATCAGCGGGACCTCGATGGCGTCGTCGCCGGGCGTGGCCAGGGGCCATGCGTCGTTGGTGTGCGCAGCGGGTGGGTCGTCGCTGGTGGCGTGCGTCGCGGGCACATCGACGGCCTGCCCATCGACGCGCACCTGCGGGCTCACGCGCGCCTTGTCGAGCAGGAACGCGTACTGCCGGATCGACGGCGACACCGAGGCGCGCCCGCCGCCCGCGCCCGTGGTGCCGGGCGCCCACGAGGTGCCGGCTGGCGCGACCTCGCGCGCGAACAGCTCCAGTGCGTCCCTGCGCGGATGTGTCACGGCGAGCCGCAGCACGGCCTCGCGGATCTGCTGTGCCTGCGTCTGCGCATGCGGGCCGTAGCAGGACTCGGCGCCGAGCACTTCGAGTTGCGTGCCGCTGTAGGGCCCGAGGCCCTGCTGCGCGAAGAGGGCGCCGGTGCGCGCGAGGATCGCCTCGCCGGTGCGCCGCGCCTTGGCCACCGCGTCGAAGCCGACGATCGTGAGCTGCGCCGCGGTCTTGAAGCCGTCGACATACGTGGCGCAGACCTTGTAGCTGCCGGTGGGTGCGCGGCCGCGCGCGCCGTGCACGCGCACGCGGTGTTCGCCCGCCTGTTCGATGCGCACCTGCGTGAAGTCGGCCACCACGTCGGGCAGCAGGTAGGCGGCGGGGTCGCCGATTTCGTAGAGCATCTGCTCGCCGACCACGGCGGGCGTGAGCTTGCCGCCGGTGCCCGCGGGCTTGGTGACGACGAAGCTGCCGTCGGCGGCGCATTCGACGATGGGGTAGCCGATGTTCGGCCAGTCGGGCACGGTGTCCCAGTCGGTGTGCAGGCCGCCGGTGGCCTGGCAGCCGCACTCGATGATGTGGCCCGCGAGGCTGCCCGCGGCGAGCAGGTCGTGGTCGCCGGGCTGCCATTGGAATTCATGCATGAGCACGCCGAGCGTGACGGCCGAGTCGACGCAGCGGCCGGTGATGACGACCTGCGCGCCCGCGTCGAGCGCGGCCTGGACCGGGCGCGCGCCCAGGTAGGCGTTGGCGCTGAGCACGCGCTCGGGCAGCGGCGCGCCGCTCTGCAGTTCGCGCACGGGCGGTTGCGAGGCGCGCAGTTCGGGCAGCAGCGGCGACACGTCGTCGCCGCTGACCACGGCAATCTTCAGCGTGATGCCTTGCTCGGCGGCCAGTGCCGCGAGCGCATCGGCGCAGCCTTGCGGGTTGACGCCGCCCGCGTTGCTCACGACGCGGATGCCCTGTTTCACGACGTCTTTCAGCACGGCCTTCATCGCGACCGAAACGAAGTCGGTCGCGTAGCCCAGCTCGGGCTTCTTCAGCCTTGCGCCCGCGAGGATCGACATGGTGAGTTCGGCGAGGTAGTCGAACACGAGGTAGTCGATCTGCCCGCTGGCCACGAGCTGCGGCGCGCCCACGCTGCTGTCACCCCAGAAGCCGGAGGCGCCGCCGATGCGGACGACGCGATTGTTGTTGCTGCTGCTGTTCATCGTCCGCTCCATTGCGGCTTGCGCTTCTCGCGGAAGGCGAGCTGGCCTTCGGCCGCGTCTTCGGTGAGCGCGAACAGGCCGATCTGGCTTTCGGTGAAGGCCATCGATTCCTCGAAGGCCATGGCCTCGATCTTCTTCATCGTGTACAGGCCGCGGCGGATGGCGGCGGGCGACTTGTCGAGCAAGCGACCCAGCAGCCAGTCGACGCTCTCGTCGACGTCGTCGCTCACGCGGTTGACCAGCTTCAGCTCGAGCGCCTGCGCCGCGTCGATCGGTTCGCCGGTGATGCACATCTCGGCCAGCACGCGGCGCGGCAGCAGGCCGCCGAGCACGCTGAGCACCTGCGCGGGAAACACGCCGACCTTCACCTCGGGCAGGCCGAACACGGCCTGGCGGCTGGCCACGGCCAGGTCGCACATCGCCATGAGGCCCATGCCGCCCGCCATGCAGGCGCCGTTGACGCGCGCGATCAGCGGCACGGTCGATTGCCGCGCCTGGCGAAAGAGGTTGGCGATGCCCTGGTAGGGCGCGGCGTAGTCGAACTTGAAGGAGGTGCCGCTTTGCAGGTCGGCGCCGGCGCAGAAGGCGCGCGTGCCGGCGCCGGTGAGGACCACGGCGCGCACGGCGGTGTCGCGGTTGGCGCGGGCCAGCGCATCGGACAGGCCCTCGAGCACGGCCGCGTTGATGGCGTTGCGGCGTTCCTGGCGATCGATGGTGAGCCACATGACGGGCCCGCGCATCTCTTCGCGCAGCTCGACGGGGAAAGGAGAAGAAGGGGAAGAAGGGGGAGGGGATTCGGACATGGGCGGCTCGGCTTCCTGGTGACGGATGCCGTAGCGTCGCCCGAAAAAAAAGCCGCGGCATGCGGCTTGTGGCTGCGGTGATCCGGGTTTTCCCTTGGGGTGGCCCGGATCGTCGCTGGCGTCGCGTTCTGCGCGCTTCGGCTTACTTCAGCAGGCCTTCGGCCTTCATCGCTTCCTGAACGGCGGGGCGGGCGGCGACGCGGGCGTGCCAGGCCAGCACGTTGGGGAAGTCCGAGATGTCCACGCCGGTGGGCTTGGTCCAGTTGGTGACGGTGAACAGGTAGCCGTCGGCCACGCTGAAATGCTCGCCCATCAGGTACTGCTTGGCGGCGAGTTCGCCGTCGAGCCACTGGAAGCGGGCCTTGAGCTTGTCCTTGGAGATGGTCTTGGCTTCCTCGGGCATGGCCGGGTTGAACAGCGGGCTGAAGCCCTTGTGCATCTCGGTGCCGATGAAGGTCAGCCACTCCTGCAGGCGGTAGCGCGGCATGGTGCCGTTGGCGGGCGCGAGGTTCTTGGTGGGGGCGAGGTCGGCAATGTATTGCACGATGGCCGGGCCTTCACGCAGGCGGGTGCCGTCGTCGAGCTCGAGCATCGGCACGTAGCCCAGCGGGTTGATGCCGTAGTAGTCGGTGCCGTCCTGCAGCTTGTGGCTCTTGGTGCTGGCCAGCACGGGCTCGAAGGCGATGCCCGCTTCGTGCAGCGCGATGTGGGGGGAGAGCGAGCAGGCGCCGGGCGAGTAGTACAGCTTCATTCGAAAAAACTCCAATGGATAGAAGGAAAAGATCTGTGCGACCGCAGGGGATGCTAGCGGGTTTGGCTGCATCGCGTTTTTGTCCTACGGCGGCTTGCGCGTGGCGACTATCGGGCGGCGTAGCCCGGCTTCCTACAGTCCGGACACGGCGGCGCATGCCCGCCGCAAAGCAACCAAGGAGTGGTTCACCATGCTCAAGTACGCGATCATTTTTGCGGTCATCTCGCTCGTGGCGGGTCTGCTGGGCTTCGGCGGCGTGGCGGCCGGCGCGGCGGGCATCGCCAAGCTGCTGTTCGGCCTGTTCCTCGTGCTGGCGGTGCTGTTCGTGGTGCTGGCCGCACTTGGCGTGGGCGCGGTGAAGAAGGCGCTCGATTGACCGCCTTGCCCCATGCCATGCACCTGTCGCACGTCGACCTGCGCCTGGACTACGAGGTGGACGCCCCGGCGCACCTGCGGCTGAACATCGAGGCCGCGCGCACGGGTGCGCAGGCGGTGCTGGCCGAGACGCTCACCATCGCGCCGCCCGCGCGGCTGCGGGTGGGCTGCGAGCCCGACAGCGGCAACCGCTTCGTGCGCTTCGACGCGGCGCCCGGCCCGCTGACCATCGCCTACCGCGCGACGGTGCGGCGCCCGGTGGTGCATGTGCCGGCCACCTTGCCCGAGGTGCCGGTGAGCCAGCTGCCCGACGCGGTGCTGGGCGACCTGCTGCCCACGCGCTATTGCGAGTCGGACCTGCTGGCGCGCTGCGCGCAGCAGCTCTTCGGCGACCTGCCGCCGGGCATCGGCCGCGTGCAGGCGATTGCCGACTGGATCCACGACAGCATCGTCTACGTGCCGGGCAGCAGCGACTCGACCACCACGGCGCGCGAAGTGTTCGTGCAGCGCGCCGGCGTGTGCCGCGACTTCGCGCACCTGGGCATCACCTTCTGCCGCGCGCTCAACATTCCGGCGCGGCTGGTGGTGGGCTACGTGTGGTTCGACGAACCGCCGCAGGACTTCCACGCCGTGTTCGAAGCCTGGCTCGGCGGGCAGTGGGTGCTGTTCGATCCAACGCGCATGGCGCCCGTCGACCGGCTGGTGCGCGTGGGCACGGGGCGCGACGCGAAGGACGTGGCCTTCTCCACGATCTTCGGCGCGGTGCGCATGACCGACAAGAAGCTCGCCGTGCGCGAATTGCAGGACGAGCGGGCCATTGCGCCGCGCACGCCGGCGCCCAGCGGCGAGCTGCGGGGCATCGAGAAGCCCGAACCGGTGCTCTGACCCACCCAAGCGACCGCCCGGCGCGGGTTGTTTGCTATTAAATATATAGCAAACTGCGCAATGTCGACAAGGCTCCGGGCCGATTTTGGCGCGGCTCCCTAGCTTGTCCACACAGGGGTTGCGGCAGGGCATCGCCGCTTAAAATTAGTGCCCTTTTTTGCGCCGCGCACGCGTCTGTGGTGCGCCCCCTTTTTCCAATGCTGTACCCCGAAGAATTCGATGTGATCGTCGTCGGCGGTGGCCATGCCGGCACCGAAGCCGCGCTCGCTTCCGCACGCATGGGCGCCAAGACGCTGCTGCTCTCCCACAACATCGAGACGCTGGGGCAGATGAGCTGCAACCCGTCGATCGGCGGCATCGGCAAGGGCCACCTCGTGAAGGAGGTCGACGCGCTCGGCGGCGCGATGGCCATTGCCACGGACGAGGCGGGCATCCAGTTCCGCATCCTCAATTCGAGCAAGGGCCCGGCCGTGCGCGCCACGCGGGCGCAGGCCGACCGCGTGCTGTACAAGGCCGCGATCCGCCACCGCCTGGAAAACCAGCCGAACCTGAGCCTGTTCCAGCAAGCCGTCGACGACCTGATGATCGAAGGCGATCGCGTGGTCGGCGCCGTCACGCAGGTGGGCATTTCTTTCCGCGCACGCACCGTGGTGCTGACCGCGGGCACGTTCCTCGACGGCCGCATCCACGTCGGCCTCGACAACTACCAGGCCGGCCGCGCGGGCGACCCGCCGGCCATCAGCCTGTCGGCGCGCCTGAAGGAACTCAAGCTGCCGCAGGGTCGCCTGAAGACCGGCACGCCGCCGCGCCTGGACGGCCGCAGCATCGACTTCTCGAAGTGCACCGAACAACCCGGCGACGGCATGCCCGGTGGGGCAGGGCCGATGCCGGTGTTCAGCTTCATGGGCAAGGTCGAGATGCACCCGCAGCAGATGCCGTGCTGGGTGACGCACACCAACCAGCGCACGCACGACATCATCCGCTCGGGCTTCGACCGCAGCCCGATGTTCACCGGCAAGATCGACGGCGTCGGTCCGCGCTACTGCCCGAGCGTCGAAGACAAGATCAACCGCTTCGCCGACAAGGACAGCCACCAGATCTTTCTCGAGCCCGAAGGCCTGACGACCAACGAGTACTACCCGAACGGGATCTCGACCAGCCTGCCGTTCGACATCCAGTACCAGCTGGTGCGCTCGATGCCGGGCCTGGAAAACGCCCACATCCTGCGTCCGGGCTACGCCATCGAGTACGACTACTTCGATCCGCGCGAGCTCAAGAGCAGCTTCGAGACCCGCGCGATCCGCGGCCTGTTCTTTGCCGGACAGATCAACGGCACCACCGGCTACGAAGAAGCCGCGGCCCAGGGCCTGTTCGCCGGCATCAACGCCGCGCTGCAATGCCGCGGCGAAGACGCCTGGCTGCCGCGCCGCGACGAGGCCTACCTGGGCGTGCTGGTCGACGACCTGATCACCAAGGGCGTGACCGAGCCGTACCGCATGTTCACCAGCCGCGCCGAGTTCCGGCTGCAGCTGCGCGAGGACAACGCCGACATGCGCCTGACCGAAGCAGGGCGCAAGCTGGGCCTCGTGGACGACGCGCGCTGGGACGCTTTCAGCCGCAAGCGCGACGCTGTTTCACGTGAAACAGAGCGGCTCAAGTCGATCTGGGTGAACCCGCGCAACCTGCCGGCGACCGAGTCGGCCCGGGTGCTGGGCAAGGCCATCGAGCACGAATACAACCTGGCCGACCTGCTGCGCCGGCCCGACGTGAACTACGAAACCCTGATGTCGCTGGACGGCGGCAAGTACGGCCCGTCGTCGGCGCTGAGCGCTTCCGAGATCGAGCAGATCGAGATCTCGGCCAAGTACTCCGGCTACATCGAGCGCCAGCACGACGAAGTGGAGCGCGCCGCCCACTTCGAGAACCTGAAGCTGCCGGCCGATTTCGACTACGGCCAGGTCAAGGCCCTGAGCTTCGAGGTGCGCCAGAAGCTGGACAAGCACCGGCCCGAAACGCTGGGGCTGGCATCGCGTATCTCGGGCGTCACGCCCGCGGCGATCTCGCTGCTGATGATTCACCTGCGCAAGGGCGGGCACAAGGCCTTCGCCCGCGACGCCGCCGATACGGCCACCACCACCGAAGCTGCTGCCACCGAGCCGCACACCGCACCATGAGCGCGACGCCCCTCGACACGCTGCGCGCAGGCGCAGCCGCCCTGGGCGTGGCCCTGTCCGACACGCAGGGCGAACAGCTGCTGGCCTACGGCACGCTGATGCTCAAGTGGAACAAGGTCTACAACCTGACGGCCGTGCGCGACCCGGCCGGCGTCATGACGCACCACCTGCTCGACAGCCTCGCGGCCGTCGCACCGCTGCAGCGCGAGTGGGCAGGGAAGGGCAGGCTGCTCGACGTCGGCTCCGGCGGCGGTCTGCCGGGCGTGGTGATCGCCATCATGCGGCCCGACATCGAGGTCAGCTGCCTCGATGCGGTCGCCAAGAAGGCGGCCTTCGTGCAACAGGTGGCGGCCGAACTGGAGCTGCCGAACCTGCGCGGCCTGCATGCGCGGGTCGAATCGCTGGCCGGCAGCTACGAGGTGATCAGCTCGCGCGCCTTCGCCTCGCTGCCCGATTTCTTCAATGGCTCGGTGCACCTGCTGGCACCGGGCGGCGTCTGGCTGGCCATGAAGGGCAAGGTGCCGACCGACGAACTGGCCGCCTTGCCGGCCGGCGTCGCAGTGTTTCACGTGGAACAACTGACGGTGCCGGGCCTGGACGCCGAGCGCTGCATCGTCTGGGCGCGCAAAGAGGCCGCCTGATTTCGTAAAAGATGCGACGGCGCCGGCAAAAGCCGGTGCCGGAGCAATCTTCCCGGCGCTGGCCTGCCTTAGACTCGAAGCCTCCCCCTGGCTCTCTTTTTCGAGGCAAATCCCATGTTCGGCATCGCTGACTACGGCGCATTCGTCGCCGCCATCGTCCTGTTCCTTCTGATTCCCGGTCCGGGCAATCTGGCGCTGATCACCTCGACCAGCAAAGGCGGCATTCGTGGCGGCCTGGCAGCGACCTTCGGCGTGATCCTGGGAGACCAGGTCCTGATGTGGGCAGCGGTGGCGGGCGTGTCGGCCGTGCTGGCCGCCTACCCGGCCGCCTTCAAGGCGGTGCAGTGGCTGGGGGCCGCCTACCTGGCGTGGCTCGGCCTCAAGATGCTGCTGGCCAAGCCCGGCGCGGCGCCGATTTTGAACATCCGCCCGAGCCATTTCCTGCGCCAGGCGCTGACGATCACCTTGCTGAACCCCAAGGCGATCGTGTTCTACATGGCCTTCTTCCCGCTGTTCGTCGATCCGGCGCGCCACCAGGGTGTCATCACCTTCGGCGCCATGGCCGTGACCATCGCCGCGCTGACCTTCCTGTACGGCCTGACCTCGACGCTGCTCACGCACTTCCTGGCCGAGCGCATCCGCGCCAATCCCCGCATCTCGGCCACGCTCGAAAAGCTGGCCGGCACCTTCCTGATTGCCTTCGGCATCAAGCTCGCGATCTCGCGCTGACCGACCCCGACGACCCGCACTGACGACACATGGCCAAGATTTTCTGCATCGCCAACCAGAAGGGCGGCGTCGGCAAGACCACCACCACCGTCAATCTCGCCGCCGGCCTGGCCAAGGTGGGCCAGCGCGTGCTGATGATCGACCTCGACCCCCAGGGCAACGCCACCATGGGTTCGGGCATCGACAAGCGCCAGCTGGAGCTCACGGTGTACGACGTGCTGCTCGAATCGGCCTCGGTGGCCGAGGCGCGGGTGAAGTCCGACAAGCTCGTGGAGGCCGAAGCCAGCTACGACGTGCTGGGCGCCAACCGTGAGCTGGCCGGCGCCGAAGTCGAAATGGTGGCGCTCGACCGCCGCGAAAAACGCCTGCGCACCGCGCTGGCCGCGGTCGGTGCCGAGTACGACTTCGTGCTGATCGACTGCCCGCCGAGCCTGAGCCTGCTGACGCTCAACGGCCTGTGCGCGGCCCACGGCGTGATCGTGCCGATGCAGTGCGAGTACTTCGCGCTCGAAGGGCTCACGGACCTGGTCAACACCATCAAGCAGGTGCACGCCAACCTCAACAAGAACCTGCAGATCATCGGCCTGCTGCGCGTGATGTTCGATCCGCGCATCACGCTGCAGCAGCAGGTGAGCGAGCAGCTCAAGTCCCACTTCGGCGACAAGGTGTTCGACACCGTGATCCCGCGCAATGTGCGCCTGGCCGAAGCACCGAGCTACGGCCTGCCGGGCGTGGTGTTCGACCCGGCCGCCCGCGGCAGCCAGGCCTTCATCGCCTTCGCCGAAGAGCTGGTCGCCAAGATGCCGCCCGCGAGCGCCTTCGCCTCGGGCGCGGTGGCACCGCCGGTCACGCCCCCGCCGCGCGTGGTGCCCGACCTGCCGATTCCCGACGATGTGCTGGCCGCCGCGCCTTCTGCTTCCGTCGCCGATACCGATCAAAACCCCGTCTGATGCTCGCCCGATGGGCGGCAGGCGCTATCAAGTTCGTAGCAACCAGCCATGAGTGAACCCCGCATCCTGCTGCTGCCCGGATGGCAGAACAGCGGCCCCGGCCATTGGCAGACCCGCTGGGAGTCGGTCTACGGCGACCGCCGCGTCGACCAGCACGAGTGGATGCGCCCGCTGCGCGGCGACTGGTCGATCCGCCTCGAAGAAGAAGTGCTGGCCGCGCCGGGCCAAGTGGTGCTGGCCGCCCACAGCCTCGGCTGCATCCTCACCGCCGCCTGGGCCGCACATTCGCGCAACACGCACAAGGTGCGCGGCGCGCTGCTGGTGGCGCCCGGCGACCTGGAGCGCGACGACCTGCGCCAACTGATTCCCGGCTGGGCACCCATCGTGCGCCAGCCGCTGCCGTTCCCGGCCGTGCTGATCGCCGCCAACGACGACCCGTACTGCGAAGCCTCGCGCTCGAAGCAGCTGGCCAGCGACTGGGGCGCACGCTTCATCGATGCCGGCACCGGCGGCCACCTGAACGCCGAATCCGGCCTGGGCGACTGGCCCGAAGGCCGGAAACTCCTGAACGACCTCTCGAAAGACACGCACTGATGGCGACCAAGAAACCCAAGGGCCTGGGCCGCGGCCTCGAAGCGCTGCTCGGCCCGACGGCCGCACCCTCCGCCGATCCGCTCGGCAATGGCGGCGACCGCGCCACGGAAGAGGGCGGCGCCCCGCAGAACCCCAACACCCTGAAGCTCGACCAGATGGTGGCCGGCGTCTACCAGCCGCGCACCCGCATGGACGAGGGCGCGCTGTACGAGCTGGCCGAGAGCATCAAGGTGCAGGGCATCATGCAGCCGATCCTGGTGCGCCGGCTCGACGCCGAATCGGCCGCGGCCAAGAACGCCGAGTACGAAATCATCGCGGGCGAGCGGCGCTTCCGTGCCGCCCGGCTCGCCGGCCTGGACACCGTGCCGGTGCTGGTGCGCGACGTGCCCAACGAGGCCGCGGCGGCCATGTCGCTCATCGAGAACATCCAGCGCGAAGACCTCAACCCGCTGGAAGAGGCCCAAGGCCTGCAACGCCTGGTGACCGAGTTTGGGCTCACTCACGAAATGGCGGCCCAGGCCGTCGGCCGTTCGCGCAGCGCCGCCAGCAACCTGCTGCGCCTGCTGAACCTCGCCGAGCCCGCGCAGCTGATGCTGATGGCCGGCGACATCGACATGGGCCACGCACGCGCGCTGCTGTCGCTCGACCGCGGCACGCAGATCACCGCCGCCAACCAGATCGCCGCCAAGAAGATGTCGGTGCGCGAGGCCGAGGCGCTGGTGAAGAAGCTCGCGGCCGAGTTCACGCTCACGCCCTCGCGGCGCGGCAATGCCGGCGAGAAGTCGCGCGACCTGCAGCGCGTGGAAGAAGAGCTGGCCGACCTGCTCACGGCCGAGGTCGAGGTGCGCATCAAGAAGCGCACGAAGCGCGGCGAAAGCGGCGAGCTGGCGATCCACTTCGGCTCCATCGAGGCACTCAACGGGCTCATCGAACGCATCCGCCGAACGGCCTAGTTCGGCTTGCGTTGCGAAGACGGACCCCAGCGTTCGTTTGATTGATTCCTGCAATCCTTTGCGCGTATCCTCGATCGCGGTTTTTCTTTCAGCCCTGCAAGACCACCACCATCGAAACGAGGGAGTCGACCATGCCGTTCTTCGCCACCAAGTTCCCGCTCGCCGCAGTCGCCGTCGGCGCACTGCTGCTCACGGGCTGCGCCACCACCGACATGCAGATGGGCAGCCAGTCGGCCAAGACCATGGCCACCGGCAGCGCCGCCGGCGGTGCCACCTCGGGCGAGAGCAGCCAGCTCGAGCGCTGCGAATCGCCGCTCGGGACCGTGTCGCTGGTCGAGAACGTCAACGCCGGCTGGTACACCATCCTCACGGGCGAGTACCGCCTGCCGCCTACTGCAAATCTGTTGCGTTTGCTGGTGCAGCAGTCGAACTGCTTCGTGGTGGTCGAGCGCGGCGCGGCCGGCATGAACGCGATGACGCGTGAACGCGCGCTGCAGCAGTCGGGCGAGATGCGCGGCGGCAGCAACTTCGGCCGCGGCCAGATGGTGGCCTCCGACTACGGCCTGTCGCCCGAGATCGTGTTCAGCAACAGCGATGCCGGCGGCATCGGCGGCGCGCTCGGCGGCCTCGTGGGGGGCGGCCGTGGCCGTGCCATCGCAGCCGTCGGCGGCAGCCTGCAGACCAAGGAAGCCAGCGCCTTGCTGACGCTCATCGACAACCGCTCGGGCGTGCAGGTCGCAGCAGCCGAGGGCAGCGCCTCCAAGACCGACTTCGGCGCCTTCGGCGGCCTGGCCGGCCGCAGCGGCGCCGGTGGCCTTGGCGGCTACACCAACACGGCGCAGGGCAAGGTGATTGCGGCAGCCTTCATGGACGCCTTCAACCAGATGGTCCGTTCGCTGCGCAACTACAAGGCGCAGACGGTGCGCGGCCAGGGCCTGGGCGGCGGTGGCCGCTTGGGTGTGGATGGCGGCGCCGCGCCTTCGCAGACCTACGTGCCGCCGGAGCCGGCACCGGCACGTCGCCGCAGGTAAGAACAGGACGCGGGCCTTGGGGCCACGAAAAAGCCCGGCGCTCTTGCGAGCCGCCGGGCTTTTTCATTGATGCGTGATCGCGAGGGATCAGAGGCTGAAGATCTTGCCCGGGTTCATGATGTTCTTCGGATCGAGCGCGCGCTTGATCGTGCGCATCATGTCGATCGCGCCCACGCCGGCTTCGGTCACCAGGAAGTCCATCTTGTGCAGGCCCACGCCGTGCTCGCCCGTGCAGGTGCCTTCGAGCGCCAGCGCGCGGCTCACCAGCGCGTGGTTCAGCTCCTCGGCCTTCACGCGCTCTTCGGGGATGTTCGGGTCGAGCAGGTAGCCGAAGTGGAAGTTGCCGTCGCCCACGTGGCCGACGAGGAAGTAGGGGATGCCGCTGGCATCGGCTTCGGCCACCGAGTCGAGCAGGCAGTCGGCCAGGCGCGAGATCGGCACGCAGGTGTCGGTCGAGATCACGCGGCAGCCCGGGCGCGACTGCACGGCCGCGAAGTAGCTGTTGTGCCGCGCGGTCCACAGGCGCGTGCGTTCTTCCGGCGTGCTGGCCCATTCGAAGGCGTTGCCGCCGTGGCCGCTCGCGAGTTCCTGCACCGTCTCGGCCTGCTCCTTCACGCCCGCGGGCGAGCCGTGGAATTCCATCAGCAGCATCGGCTCTTCGCGCAGGTTGAGCTTGGCGTAGGCGTTCACCATGCGCACCGTGTTCACGTCGATGAGCTCCACGCGCGCGATCGGCACGCCCAGCTGGATCGTCTCGATGGTGGTGCGCACCGCGGCCTCGATGCTCGGGAACGAGCAGATCGCCGCCGACACCGCCTCGGGCAGCGGGTAGATGCGCAGCGTGACCTCGGTGACCACGCCCAGCGTGCCTTCGCTGCCCACCATGAGGCGCGTGAGGTCGTAGCCGGCCGACGACTTCTTGGCGCGCGTGCCGGTGCGGATGATGTCGCCGCTGGCCGTGACCACTTCGAGCGCCAGCACGTTCTCGCGCATCGTGCCGTAGCGCACCGCGTTCGTGCCGCTGGCGCGCGTGGCCGTCATGCCGCCGATGGAGGCGTCGGCGCCCGGGTCGATGGGGAAGAACAGGCCCGTGCTCTTGATCTCTTCGTTGAGCTGCTTGCGCGTGACGCCCGGCTGCACCGTCACCGTGAGGTCGTCGGCGTTGATCGACAGCACCTGGTTCATGCGCGACACGTCGATGCTGATGCCGCCTTGCACCGCGAGCAGGTGGCCTTCGAGCGAAGAGCCCACGCCGAAGGGAATGACCGGCACGCTGTGCTCGCTGGCGAGCTTCACGGCGTCGGCAACATCCTGCGTGCTTTCGGCGAACACCACGGCCGCGGGCGGCGGTGCGTCGAACGACGACTCGTCGCGCCCGTGCTGCGTGCGCACCGCCATCGCCGTGGAACAGTTGTCGCCGAAGCGCGCCTTCAGCCCGTCGATCAGGGCTGCGGGAACGTCGCGCAGATGAAGCGCCGGCATCAGGTGCGAGGTGGAAGTCGGGGCGTTCATCGGGCGTCTCCTGGAGGGGCTGAGGGGGATCGGTCATTTTACGGAGCGCGCACCATAATGCGCTTCGGTAAAAGACATGAACCCCACGACCCTTGCAGCCCTCGCGGCCTTTCCCTCGCAGCTCGAAGCCCACTACGCGGCCATTCCCAAAGCCTTCCGGCATTGGGCGCCGCCTTCATGGGAGGGCGTGCCCAGCGAGGCCTTCACCGCCATCGAGCAGCTGTGCCATGTGCGCGACATCGAGATCGAGGGCTACCACGTGCGCTTTCGCCGCACGCTCGCCGAGATCCATCCGACGCTCGCATCGATCGACAGCGAGCCGCTGGCCATCGAGCGCCATTACGGCGCGGCCGACCCTGCAGCGGTGCTCGCCGAGTTCCGCCAGGCGCGCGTGCAGACGATGGAAATCATCTCGCAGCTGAGCGACGCGCAGCTCGCACGCACGGCCGTGTTCGAGGGCTACGGCCCGCTCACGATGCGCAGCCTCATCCACTACCTGTGCAGCCACGACCATCAGCATCTGGCCGGACTGCAATGGCTGGCCGGCAAGATCGACGCCGCCGGCCTCACGACCTGAACCGAGGAGCGCCCATGGGCAACCGACTTTCCCAGATCGCCACCCGCACCGGCGACGACGGCACCACCGGCCTGGGCGACAACACCCGCGTGCCCAAGGACCACCTGCGCGTGCACGCGATGGGCGACGTGGACGAACTCAACTCGCACATCGGCGTGCTGCTGTGCGAACCGCTGCCAGAGCCCGTGCGCGAGCTGCTGGTCGATGTGCAGCACCAGCTCTTCAACCTCGGCGGCGAACTCTCGATGCCGGGTTTCACGCTGCTCAAGCCCGAGGCGCTGCTGCAGATCGACAACGCACTGGCCGACCACAACGCCGCCTTGCCGCGCCTGGCCGAGTTCATCCTGCCCGCCGGCACGCGCGCCGCCTCGCTCGCGCACGTGTGCCGCACCGTGGCGCGGCGTGCCGAGCGCGCCGTGGTGTCGCTGGGCGCCACCACCGAACTCAACGACGCGCCGCGCCAGTACCTCAACCGGCTCAGCGATCTGCTCTTCGTGCTCGCACGCGTGCTCAACCGCATGAACGGCGGCGACGACGTGTACTGGAAGAGCGAGCGCATGGCCCGCGCGGCCGCCGCCGAATCCGAAGACCACTCCCAGGGGACGACGCCATGAAGAAGCTTCACATCACCACCGCATCGCTCGCCGCCATCGCCGCCGCGCTCTGGCTGCCCGTCACCGCGCAGGCGCAGAGCGCCGACAACCCGCCCCAGGCCGAACGCGCCCACACGATCAAGTCGCCCTCGCGCAGCGGCAAGGTCGTGGGCAGCGTGCAACGCGGCACCAACGCCGCCGGCCGCGGCGTCAACCGCGCCGATGCGGCCACGCGGCGCGGCGTGAGCAACGTGTCGGAAAAAGCCAGCCGGCCCGTGCGCAACGTGGGCGAGTCCTTCGGACGCAAGCTGGCACCGGGCTCGAGTGGCCGCGCGGCACCGCCGCCTGTGGGGCCGCAGGGCAACGCGCCCTGATTCACTGCTGCTGCTGCTGTTCGTTCAGGGCGACGCTCCCGCCGACGCGGTACCTTGCTCCGCGAATGTCCCCCGGCCTGCGGCCTCCTCCTTGATTTCGCTGCGCAAGGCACCGCATCGGCGTGAGCGTTGGGCGGTGCGGTCGTTGATCGGCCGCACGACGACCGCGCCCATCGTGCGCAGGACACTGGGTGCTTCCCGCAGCGAAATCAAGGAGGAGG
>RCUJ01000436.1_pt1 | contig 24073 bp, 20 predicted proteins | sample 2166321 | NCBI WGS metagenome assembly RCUJ01 (sample SAMN09932808, study PRJNA488358) | compost metagenome | feature: garden; material: soil; isolation source: compost soil in an enriched community after 118 h of incubation | place: Germany: Experimental Botanical Garden Goettingen | collected... | reverse complement strand
GTGGAATCGCCGGGAATCGAACCCGGGTCCAAACAAGCAACTAAAGAGCTTTCTACACGCTTATTTCCTGAATAGGTTTTCGACTCTGAGTTAGGTCAGAAACAACCACTCTTTGCTTAGCTTCTTTAATTTCGAAATCCACCCGAAGCTTGTGGAAATCTAGGTTTAAATTTACGATTCACCTTAATCGACCGCTATAAACCAAAGCTTTCGAGATGAATCCTGCTTTCCTACCTGGTAGGACGAGGCTAATCTTACTATAATTCAGATTATGCAGCAAGAGCGTAGTTTCCTTCGCCGTGTAAAATGTTTGAGACCTTTTATTTACGAGAATTGTCCCAGTTCTCGACGTGCTTACTTTTCAATTCGACTTGCTGTCAAAACCAGTCGACCCCAATTTGTTTTTACAATACTCAAAAACTGTTCCAATATTGAGTCTGCAAAGATACTCCTTTTTTTGTTCTATTTTCCTGTCAAAAAAATAAATTTGATTCAGAAAACCTGACACTATTCATCATCCCCCTCAAATGGATAGTCCCCAAATAACTTAGATAATTTACGAACACTGTAAGTTTGTCTGGTAAATTTATTGGATAAGGCAATAATGGTCACTTTGTCTTTTGGCAGTGTTATATAAGATGATGTATAGCCGTGCCACCAACCATTGTGAAAATAAAAATTTTGTCCGGTTTCCCAATTTATCATCCGGATGCCTAGGCCATAATTTTTAGTCCCTTTGCGTTCGTTGCTATAGGGTTTATAAACCTGACTTAATAATTTTGGTTCTAAAAAGTCCGGCCTGTTTCGGGCTCTGTCAAATTTTAATAAATCCCTTGGCGTAGAAAAGATATTTTTATCTCCGTAAACTGCATCCAGATAATCTTTACCAATTTCTACTTTGTTTGCTTTATAAGAAGGAATAATTTTATCTTTATCTTTCTCATAATCAAACACGAAAGTGTTTTTCATCCCCAAAGGTTTGAAAATAATTTGATTCATAGCCTCTTTGTAAGACAGCTTAGTTACTTTTTCTATTACTAATGCCAACATGGCATAATTGGTATTGCAATAGGCAAATCGGGTATCTGTTATTGATTCCAATCCAATGTTTTTTGTGGCCATAATGGTCAAAATGTCCTGATTAGTAAGTATGTTGTGTCTATCCCAAATGTTTTTATCACGATCTGTAAAATAGGCATAATTACGCATACCACTTCTATGGTTAAGTAAGGTCCTGATTGTAACATCGCGAAACGGAAACTCTTTGAGAATTGTGTTTACTTTTTGATCTAAATCAAGCCTTTTGGCATTTACCAGCTTTAAAACAGCTGCTGCCGTCAGTACTTTGCTAACCGATGCAATATGTATAGGAGTGGTACTGGTGATAGGATCTTTTTTACGTAAGTTCGCATATCCCTCGTATTTTTCGTAAATAATTTGACCGTTTTTTGCCACAAGAAAGCTGCCATTTGCACTGTTTCTTGGCCAATTTTTTTTATAAAAAGAGTCTATTTTCGCGCGGGTAATTTTGATATAGCTAGCGGAAAGTTTCGGCTCATTAACCAAAGGTTTCATTTTTGGCAGCACATTTTTTGGGAGCTGCGCATCGGTTAATTCGACCTTTTTTTTCTCTTTTTCACAAGAACTCAAAACCAAAAACAGTAGGAGTATTTGTAGTATATTTGCGTTTTTTATAAAATTCATTTTACTGGAGCTTGAAAGGCAAATATATATAATCATTCTATTTTGAACCGTTATTTTTTTTGTAAATTCTAACGTTTTTCTTTTCAAGTCTATTCGGATTTTTTTTGATATGCTATTGGTCATCAGTCTATAGTACTTTTTATTAATTAAAATTTTCGAGAAACATAAATCAAATTAGATAAAATTGTTATATTTGTAACAAAATAATTATATTTAGTTATATTAATTAAAATTAAAATAGTCAAAAATGAAATTCGGAATACTAAAAGAAAGAAAAAATCCACCAGACAGAAGAGTTGTTTTTTCGCCTAGTGAATTAGCTAAAATAAAGCAGCAGTATCATGATTGTAGTGTAAAAGTGGAAAGTTCTGATATTCGAATTTTTACTGACAGTGAATACAAAGATTTGGGCATTGAAGTTACTAATGATGTTTCTGATTGTGATGTTTTATTTGGTGTAAAAGAAGTTCCGGTGGCTGATTTGATTCCTAATAAAGCCTATTTCTTTTTTTCACATACCATAAAAAAGCAACCCTATAATAGAAAATTATTACAAGCAATTCTTGAAAAGAATATTGATTTATATGATCATGAGACGATTGTTGATGCTCACAACAGAAGGTTAATTGGTTTCGGAAAATATGCTGGAATTGTAGGTACTTATAATGGTATTCGTGCTTTCGGAATAAAATTCGAATTATTTAAACTTCCAAAAGCAGAAACTCTTTCCGGAAAAGAGGCATTAATTTCGCATTTGAAACGATTGGTTTTACCTCCTTTGAAGTTTGTGATTACAGGAACGGGTAAAGTAGGAAACGGGGCAAAAGAAATATTGGATGCCATGAAAATTAAAGAGGTTTCTGTTGAGAATTATTTAACAAAAACATATACGCAACCCGTTTATACTCAACTTGATGTGTTGGAATACAATAAACGTAAAGATGGGAAAGTATTGGATTTCAATGATTTTTTTCAAAATCCGCAAGAGTATGTTTCCGATTTTGAACGTTTTACAAAAGTTTCAGATATATATATAACAGGACATTTTCACGCTAATGAAGCTCCAGCGATTTTGACCCGTGAAATGCTTATGGCAAAGGATTGTAAAATTAAAGTAGTGGCTGATGTCTCTTGTGATGTTAATGGACCGATTGCATGTACACTTAGATCTTCTACTATTGCGGAACCGCTTTATGGGTATTTACCAAGTGAAGATAAGGAAGTTGATGTATTTCATCCTGCTGCCGTTGTTGTGATGGCGGTTGATAATTTGCCTTGCGAATTACCGAAAGACGCTAGTGAAGGTTTTGGAGAAATGTTTATAGAACATGTTGTTCCTGCCTTTTTTAATGGAGATAAAGACGGCATCTTACAAAGAGCAAAAATAACCGAAAAAGGAAAACTTACCCCAAGGTTTAGTTATTTGCAAGATTATGTTGATGAAGATAAAATTTTAAATTTGTAGTAGAATGGCCAAAAACCTGTAACGATCATGTTGCAGGTTTTTGTTTTTTAAGTCAAAATTATTTCAGGTCTCATACCATATCTTCCGGTTTTACCCAAGCATCGAAGTCTTCTGGAGAAACATAACCTAATCGTACTGCTTCCTCTTTTAATGTGGTTCCGTTTTTATGTGCAGTTTGGGCAATTTCTGCTGATTTGTAGTATCCTATTTTTGTATTTAAAGCCGTTACCAACATTAATGAATTATCGACCAATTCTTTAATGCGTTTGTGATTTGGTTCAATTCCTTGCGCGCAATGTTCGTCAAACGAAAGACAGGCATCACCAAGTAAATGGGCAGATTGCAGGATATTGGAAGCCATTAAAGGTTTAAAAACGTTTAGCTCATAATGGCCCTGCATACCGCCAACCGAAATGGCAACATCATTACCCATAACTTGTGCGCAAACCATTGTCAGCGCTTCACATTGTGTTGGATTCACTTTTCCCGGCATGATAGAGGAACCCGGTTCATTTTCAGGAATGTGGATTTCTCCAATTCCGGAGCGAGGGCCCGACGCCAACATCCGAACATCATTGGCAATTTTATTTAATGATACGGCCAGTTGTTTTAAAGCGCTATGAGATTCTACAATAGCGTCGTGTGCTGCCAGAGCTTCGAATTTGTTTTCGGCAGTCACAAAAGGATGGCCCGTAAATTGGGAAATATATTCAGCTACTTTGATGTCATATCCTTCGGGAGTATTCAATCCCGTTCCTACCGCGGTTCCGCCTAAAGCAATCTCAGATAGGTGACTTAAACTATTTTTAAGGGATTTGATACCAAAAGTTAACTGCGCTGCATAACCTGAAATTTCTTGCCCTAAGGTGAGGGGAGTAGCGTCCATGAGATGGGTTCGCCCTATTTTTACAACACTTTTAAATGCAACAGCTTTTGACAGTAATGTATCTCTTAATTTCTCAATGTTTGGAATCGTAATTTCCACAATAGCTTTATAAGCTGCAATATGCATAGCTGTTGGAAAGGTGTCATTAGAAGATTGTGATTTATTTACATCGTCATTGGCTTTTATAAATTGTTCGCCTTCGCCAATTGCGAATCCTTTCAATACTTGCGCCCTGTTGGCAATCACCTCATTCACATTCATATTGCTCTGGGTTCCGGAACCTGTTTGCCAAATTACGAGCGGAAATTGATCGTTCAGTGTACCGGCAAGTATTTCGTCACAAACTTGTGAAATGGCATCTCTTTTTTCAATAGGTAAAACACCTAAGTCACAATTGGCATGAGCAGCGGCTTTTTTTAAATAAGCAAAACCTTCAATAATTGCAAAAGGCATAGAAGCTGAAGGACCAATTTTAAAATTGTTTCTTGAACGCTCCGTTTGTGCGCCCCAATATTTATCTGCAGGAACCATTACTTCACCCATGGTATCCTTTTCTGTTCTGAATTTCATCTGGTGTAGATTTATTGGATTAATTTACCGATAAGAATTACGTTATTGCTTCACTATTATTGGAAGCTAAAGGCTATTTTACCCTATTAATTATCAGTTTAACTCTGAAATTTTAATCCATTAAAAGTACGTATAATTTCTTTATTAAAAATTGATTTGTAGTTTTTGCAATTTTTATTGCTAAGCAAAAATATTAAACCTACATTTGTACTTACATTCAAAAATTCCGGAAGATTATGTTTGATTTCTCACAGTATTTAGGCTTTTTACTTTTCTTAACCGTTTTAACTATAGGTTTTTGGTTAATGTTCTTCTTGGTTGGTTTCGTATCCTATTGGGTAGGTGGAGCAACTTGGGAAGCTTACAAAGAAAAGAAAGCAAAGAAAAAAGAAGAACAATCACTTTAGTTTGATTGTTTTTATAAAAAAAGACTCGTTTTCACGAGTCTTTTTTTTTGTTCTTTTTTGTTTTTCTTATCCTTGAAAGTCATTTTCACCTTCATTCATGTTTCTCTTAGGTTGTTGTTTTTCTCTATCGTTTTTCGGTTTGTTGAAACGGTAGGTAAATGATAAAGTAACCTGTCTTTCTCTCCATTGCATTTCAGAATAGGAATTTACTACTCCAAGAAGATAGGTTTCCATGATTCTTTTTCTGGAATTGAATACATCATTTATATTAAAAGCAATTGTTCCTTTATCTTTTAAAACATCTTTACTAAATGCCAAATTAGCACTGAAAACACCTAAACTTTCACCTTGAGCAGTTTTTTGCGGTCCGTTATAAGAAAGGTTGGTTTGCCAATCAATTTTATAAGGTAAAGTGATTTTTGATATTACACGGGTAAACCAGGAAGTTGCCGTGTTGTCAAAATTCTGAGTAATTTCGGTATTATTAAAATCGATATACGTATAATCACCATCAGTTTCATTTCTGAAGAAATTGAAATTTCCATTTAATTTCCACCATTTGAATGGCGAATAATTTAAAGTAAATTCAAAACCGGCTCTAAGTTGTGTTGCAAGGTTGATTGGAGATGAAATAATTACAGGAATTCCATTTACAAAATCACCAGATTCTTTTCTTGCAAAAAGGAATACATCAGTTGTTTTGTTTACATATAAAGAGGTATTAAAAGTTAATTTGTCCCATCGTTTAATGTAACCTAAATCTATTACATCACTAAAAGCAGGGTCTAAATCAGGATTTCCAACAAAAATATTGATGTTGCTCGATAAATTACTGAAAGGATTTATCATTCTTCCTCTCGGTCTTTGAATCCTTCTGCTATAGCTTATAGAAGTACTGCTTTCGTCTGATAGTTCATAGGTTAAAAAGGCACTTGGGAAAAAATCGTTATATTTTTTAGTTGTAAAATCATTAGTTGCTAACTGATTGATTTGTATGTTAGAGTCTTCCCAACGAAGTCCTAAAAGAACGGATAATTTCTTTGTGGCTTTGAAACCATATTGGGTGTATAGTGCGTTTACTATTTCTTTGTATTCTAATTCATTGGTATAATTCGGGTTGATTACACCATCATTTATCACTTGATAATCGGTAACTAATTTTGAGAAATCGCCACGGTAACCAGCTTCAAATTGTCTTCCTTTTTCTAAAGGTAGTACGTAATCCATTTGCAGCAAATTTTTGTTTTGCTTTTGATCATTAATTGTGGTGTCTAATTTTACGACATCAGAATTATTGGTAGTATCGGTTATCAAGGCCGTATTTAAATCATTATTGGAGGTAAATGATCCATCAAAAGTTAGTTTGTGCCCGTCTTTTTTGAATTTTTTTGTAAAATTGGTTGCGAATTCAATATTTTCACTGTCACTTTCCTCTTCGTTGAGTCTGTAACGGGTATAATCATAAACATAGTCGGCATCATAATAGTTTTGGAAAACATCATCTGTATTATCGCCATTATTGTTTCTGTAATTAAGGGTATTTGTCCAAGAAGTCGTTTCATTCAAATACAATTCGATACCCAAAATTCCATTGTAACCGTCACCGTAGCGTTCGTTTTCTCTGGTTTCATTGACATAATTTTTAACAGAATTATCAGCATTCAGGTATTCTGAGTTTGTAAGCATATTTCCAGGACTACTTCTGTAATTTAATCCCTGGGTAGTAAACAGGTTAAATTTTTTGGTTTTGTAGTTTACGTTTCCGCTTAAACCATTATTAGCAGGATAACCTGTTGTGGCTATGACAGTTCCGTTAAACCCCTGATTTTTTCCCTTTTTTAAAATAATGTTTACAATTCCAGCGCCACCTTCAGCATCATATCTTGCTGATGGATTGGTAATTACTTCTACTTTTTCTATTGCGTCGGCAGGAATTAAGCGTAAGGCATCAACGATATTTATCGCGTTTGAAGGCCTGTCATCGATAAGGATTTTTACATTTTCATTTCCTCTCAAACTTACATTTCCCTCAACATCTACAGTAACTGATGGAATATTATTCAAAACATCACTTACAGTTCCTCCTTTTACCATGAGGTCATTACCTACATTATAGACTTTTTTGTCTAATTTTATTTCTACGGTTGTTTTTTCAGAACGTACCACGACTTCATTTAATTGTGCCGCATCTTCATCTAAGACAATGACTCCTAGATTAGTATTTCCCTGAATATTTTTTTGTTTAATTTCGGTCGCTTTGAAAGAAATAAATTCTATCGTAATATCGTAAATTCCAGGTGATACAGACACCTCAAATTCACCTTTTGCATTTGTGATTCCTCCGGAAATAGTTTTTGGATTGTTCGGGTTCTTAATAGTTATTGTAGCATATTCAAGTGGTAGCTGACTTATTTTTTCAATTACTTTTCCCGTTACTTTTAATTTGTTTTTTGTTGGAGGACCTTGCTGTGCAAAATTGGATAAGCCTGTAAAAAACAGCGCAAGGATTAAGATGAATTTTATTTTTTTCATTAGTAAAAATTTTGGTTACCAAAATTAGACCGAATTAACAGATCTAGGTTTAAGCAACCGAATCATAAAAAATTGTTAATTAAATTTAATTGGTAACTAAATAAATTTAGAGACTTCTTCCATTACCCTTCCTATTATTGCTTTTTCTCCTTTTATGACAATAGGTCTTTCAATAAGAATTGGATTGGCAACCATAGCCTGAATGATTTCTTCATCAGATAATTGTTTGTCTTTGAATTGATCAGTCCAAACTTTCTCTTTAACACGAATCAGTTGAATCGGCCTAATATTTAATTTATTAATTAAGGAAAGTAATTCTTCAAATGTGGGATTTTGTTCCAGATATTTAATAACTTCAAACTCTTGTCCCGTTTCTTGAATAAATGCTAAGCAGTTTCGTGATTTTCCGCAACGGGGATTGTGGAATATTTGTATCATTGTGTTTTTTTTACGCAAAGTAAAACAAATTCAAATTAAAAATGATGGTTTAATTGTAACAAAATGCGTTTTTCAAATCTAATTAGTGAATTCGAATTTAAATAAAAGTATATGTTTATAGAACAGGGAATTAGTTCCGAAAATAAGTTTTGGAAATATATTGTAGGCTCGCTAATCATTATTTCAGCCTCCGCGGTGGGACAGATTCCATTTTTATTGGCGATTATTTATGAAACTTTCGTAAATAAGAAATCATATCCTGTCGATAATGAGCAAGCAATGAGCTTCTTTGATCCTAATTTGACTTTGTTTTTATTAATGATTTCTTTTGTTTTTGCTTTCGTCGGAATTTATTTTGTAGTGAGATATTGGCATCATCAAACCTTGCTTTCCGTCACAACATCCAGAGCAAAACTGGACTGGAGCAGGGTGTTTTTTTCCTTTTTCTTATGGGCCGCTTTTGCTGTTATTACCACATTTATGTCATATTGGTCCAATCCTGAAAATTTTATAATTAATTTTAAACCTATTCCGTTTGCTATTTTGGTCGTGATAGGAACGGTGTTGATCCCTTTTCAGACCAGTACCGAGGAATATGTTTTTAGAGGTTATCTGATGCAAGGTTTTGCTAATCTTTCGAGAAATAAATGGTTTCCATTGCTGATGACATCAGTGATTTTTGGTACGATGCATATTGCAAATCCAGAAGTGGCCAAGATGGGAAATATTGTTTTAATATATTATATAGGTACAGGTTTGTTTCTTGGAATCATCACTTTAATGGACGAGGGGATGGAATTGGCATTAGGATTTCATGCTGCCAATAATCTAGTCAGCGCATTATTGGTTACTTCAGATTGGTCTGCATTTCAAACCCATTCTTTTTTCAAAGATGTTTCAGATCCTTCAGCTTCTTTCGATGTTTTATTGCCAGTTTTTATTATTTTTCCTATATTGCTAAAGATTTATTCCAGTAAATATAATTGGAATAATTGGAAGGAAAAACTTACGGGAAAAATAATATCAGTTGATCATAATATAATAAAAAACGAAAATGAATAACCCAACTTATCACAACGTTCACAACAAATTTAAATTAAATGGCTATCACTTAACTAAAGAAGATCTAATCAGGGTCGCTTATTCTTTTATCAAGGAAGGTGCGTATTTTGAAAAGCCATTAGGTGTTTTTATTTTAGATTGGTTTGATGACAGATCTTATTTAGAAATAAATACTTCAGGTTCAACAGGAACTCCAAAAATTATTAGAGTAGATAAACAAGCGATGGTGAATTCGGCTTTGGCTACAGGAGATTTTTTTGGTTTAGAGCCGGGTAAAAAAATATTACATTGTTTACCAACTGATTATGTAGCTGGAAAAATGATGTTTGTGAGAGCATTTATTTTAGGACTGGAAATGGAGTTTATTGCACCAAGCTCACATCCTTTAGAAGGAATAAAAGATACATTTGATTTTTGTGGAATGGTTCCTTTGCAAGCGAAAAACTCTTTGAAAGATTTGCACAAAATTAAGAAGTTAATTATTGGTGGAGTAAAGGTGCATAAATCATTGGAGAAGGAATTAGTGAAATTGCCAATTGAAATTTACGAAACTTATGGTATGACTGAGACGATTACTCATATTGCTGCAAAGAAAATAGGAGAGGAAGCTTTTACTGTTTTGCCTAATGTAACTGTTTCAGTAGACGATAGACAATGTTTAGTTATTGATGCAAAGAATATCAGCGAAGAAAAAATTGTTACAAATGATATCGTAAATTTAATTTCTGACAAACAATTTATTTGGGTTGGTCGATATGACAATGTAATCAACAGTGGTGGAATTAAATTGATACCGGAACAAATCGAAGAAAAATTATCGACTTTAATCCCAAGACGTTATTTTGTTCATGGTGTTTCTGATGCTACACTTGGCGAAAAATTGGTACTTTACATAGAAGGGGAACCCCTTACAATTGAAGAATCTGTTTTTGATGTTTTGGACAAATACGAAAGACCTAAAGAGATTGTATTTATTCCTAAGTTTAAACAAACAGCTACAGGTAAAATTATCAGAAATGAAAGTTTGGAGCTAGCAGGAAAGTAAATTTCTATATATTTTTACAATAATAAAAGAGAGCTAATTTTTATGATTAGCTCTCTTTTTATTTTTAATGTTTTACTGTTGCATTTTAAAGTAATAATCGGCCGAATTCTTTCCGCTGCCATAAAACATAAAAAATACACAAGCAATAAGCACCGCTAATGCCAGTAATAAGTTTTGTGAATGCATTTCTCCCATAAAATTGACAATGATTGCCCCAATTAGAATTGGGAGTTGCGCTATGATTGCCCATCTTGTCAGTAAGCCGAAAAAAATCATTATTCCACCTACCATGTGCGCCGGAGCTATATAATGTACAAGAAACATTCCTCCACCAAACCTATCTATAGGAGAGATTAAATCCTGTAAATATTGGATGTTTGTAATAAAAGAAATGCCTTTCATGAACAAAAGTACGCCAAGTGCCATTCGTAATAAATCAACAGATAAATAATGGTGCGCATTAGCCCATTTATTCAGGTTTTTTACGTTGCTCATAATAAAAAGATTTAAATTTAGTAATACTAAGTTACTGATTTTTAATCAAATAATTATTTTATTCTAAATAAATTATTAATAGTATAATTTATTCAACGTTTTTTGATCATTAATGCGGTACTAATTCGATTAAGTAAAAATAAAATTGAATTGTTTTCTATTTGCAAAAACAATCAATTGTTGAATAGTATCACTATTGAATTAGTTCTAAGTTTGCATTGGATTCTACTATTCTAATCCAAGAATAAGAACAGTTTAATATCCTTTTTCAGGTTGAAAAACCCTTATATAATCGATAACAAATTCCTTTGGATATTGATTGTCCTTTCCGATTCGCACTTTTTCTATAGGTAATTCATAGATATTCAACATCAACTGCATCGGATAGTTCGGAGATTGATGAATGGTTCTGACTTTTTTGTTGTCTATATAAAAATCAACATAAGCAGGCGTCCATTCTACGGCATATACATGATATTTTGTAACATCTATAGCAAAGCTATCTTCATGAAATTCGTCTTGAAGAGTTGGATCGCCAAAAGGATGGATTCCATACCCAATAATGGCAGATTCTTTATTTACATTTTCCCCTTTTATTTCAAAGATGCAAATTTCACTCGATTTTTCGGGTTTATCCTCATAACCAATCATCCATAGGGCCACAACATTTGACTCAGTATCCAATGCTTTTGCCCTAATTTCGAAGAAACCATATTGCGGCGTATACTTCTTGATATTAGTTTGTTCTTCCCGAACTTCGCACAATGTATTAAACCGATGTTGTCCTTTTTTACTTCCAAGTTTTCCCGAAAAAACACCTGTTTGTATAGAAGAACATTTTACATCACCATTAAATTCTGGACACCATGGTTGTTGATCTTTGGTTATCTTTAAAACCAAATTTCCATTATGAAAATGATAATTTGGTTTTGATAACTCTCTGGAACTCCATTGGGGTAAATAATAGGGTATCCATTTTTTTATATCAAGGACCGGAGTTTGAAATTCCTCATTAAATTCAAGAATATAATTTTCTTTTTCAGCTGGATTTGCCGGATAATCTTCTAAAAATTTAGGTTTTGCTTCGGACATAATAGTTTCTTAGATTCTGAAATAAAAAACAACATAAATTCGATTTTTCGATTGTCTGGCAATTAAACCTGAATAACACCTAAGTTAAATTTCTTTTCAATAGGAGCATGGTTGGCAGCTTCGATTCCCATCGAAATCCAAGTTCGGGTTTCTAACGGATCAATGATAGCGTCAGTCCATAAGCGGGAAGCAGCATAATAAGGTGAAACTTGTTCGTCATAACGCGCTTTGATTTTTTCGAATAATTCAGCTTCTTTTGTTTCATCCACTACTTCTCCTTTTGCTTTAAGCGAAGAAGCTTCAATTTGTGCCAATACTTTTGCGGCTTGCGTCCCACCCATAACGGCAAGCTCTGCGCTTGGCCAAGCAAAGATAAGTCTTGGGTCATACGCTTTTCCGCACATGGCATAATTTCCGGCACCATATGAATTCCCAACGATTACGGTAAATTTTGGTACCACCGAGTTGGAAACGGCATTGACCATTTTGGCACCATCTTTAATGATACCACCGTGTTCCGATTTTGATCCCACCATAAAACCGGTAACATCCTGAACAAATACCAAAGGAATTTTCTTTTGATTGCAATTGGCAATAAATCGGGTAGCTTTGTCGGCACTGTCAGAATAGATGACACCACCAAATTGCATTTCACCATTTTTGGTTTTTACAACTTTTCGTTGATTGGCAACAATTCCTACTGCCCAACCATCAATTCTGGCATAACCAGTGATAATGGTTTGCCCGTAACCATCTTTGTATGCCTCAAATTCTGAATTATCAACCAATCGCTTGATGATTTCCATCATGTCGTATTGTTCGTTTCTGGCTTTTGGTAATAAGCCATATATTTCTTTTTCGTCTAAGGCTGGGTTCTCCGCTTTAATACGGCTATAACCAGCTTTATCAAAATCGCCTATTTTGTCTACAATATTTTTGATTTTGTCTAAAGCATCTTTATCATCTTTTGCTTTGTAATCTGTGACACCTGAAATTTCGCAGTGTGTAGTTGCGCCTCCCAAGGTTTCGTTATCGATGCTTTCACCAATGGCAGCTTTTACCAAATAGCTTCCGGCCAAGAAAATACTTCCTGTTTTATCTACTATTAAAGCTTCATCGCTCATGATAGGCAAATAGGCACCTCCGGCCACACAACTTCCCATAACGGCTGCAATTTGGGTAATTCCCATGCTGCTCATGATGGCATTGTTTCTGAAGATGCGTCCAAAATGTTCTTTATCCGGAAAAATTTCGTCTTGCAACGGCAAATATACCCCTGCGCTGTCTACCAAATAAATGATTGGTAATTTGTTTTCCATGGCAATTTCTTGGGCACGAAGATTTTTTTTGGCAGTAATAGGAAACCAGGCACCTGCTTTTACGGTCGCATCATTGGCGACCACAATACATTGTTTCCCTTTGATGAATCCTATCTTAACAATAACACCGCCAGAAGGACAGCCTCCGTGTTCGGCATACATTCCTTCGCCCACAAATGCGCCAATTTCTATGCTTTTGGCTTTGGCGTCAAGCAAATAATCGATACGCTCCCTGGCGGTCATTTTTCCTTCTGAATGTAGTTTTTGAATTCTTTTTTCACCGCCACCCAATTTAACATTGGTAAGTTTTTGACGTAAAGCTGAAAGTAAAAGTTTATTGTGGTCTTCGTTTTTGTTGAAGTTCAAATCCATGGAAAAGTATATTTATAAATATCAAGAGACGGCTAAAATACAAAATTCAAAGTAATAAATTTCATCGCATTTGCCAGTTTTGAATTTGTCTAAATGAACATGTAACAGTCAGATAAAAAAACAAGAGAAACAAAGGTAATTATTGTTTCTCTTGGGAATTATATTAAAAAAAAGGAGTATTTATTTTTTAGAATCATTAACGAGGCTCTTTAAGATAGCCCATTGTTTTAAGGCATCACGATACCCAACTGCAGGATAACCCAAAACAGTTTTACCGGCTGGAACATCAGATGTGACTCCCGAGCCACCACCAATCTTAGCTCCAGTGTGAATGGTTACGTGATCTTTGATCGATACGCTTCCGCCAATGATAACACCGTCACCTATTGTTATTGATCCTGCCAATCCAGAGTTTCCGGCAATGACGCAAAAACGGCCTATTTTGCAGTTATGTCCTATCTGAACGAGATTGTCAACCTTAGTTCCATCACCTAAAACCGTAGAGCTGAATTTTCCTCTGTCTACACTTGAATTAGCTCCAATTTCGACTCCGTTACCTATAATAACATTTCCTATTTGTGGAATTTTTGCCAAGCCTCTTTCTGGACAAGGTCTAAAGCCAAAACCATCGGCACCTATAGTTGAGTTAGGATGTAAAATACAGTCACTTCCTATATGACAACGTTCGCGAACGACTGCTCCTGACCAGATAATCGTGTTTTTTCCGATGGTACATTCGTCAAGAATTGTGACATTAGGATATATTGTCGCATTTTCTCCAATTTCTACTTTTGGTCCAATGTAACTTCCGGCACCAATTCGCACCCCATTTCCGATAATGGCTGTTGCATCAATCACTGCCGTTGGATGAATATCAGTAGTGAATAATGGAGTAGGTGGAGCAAAAAGTTCTAATATCTGTGACATTGCCAAATCGGCATTTTGCACTTTAATAAAAGCTCTGTTTTCTCCAGGGTCTATTGAGATATCTTCATTAACAATGGCGGCACAAGCTTTCGAAGTTTTCCACAATTTTTCGTATTTTTTATTTCCGATAAATGAAATTTCATTGGAATTAGCCATTTCCAATTGTTCAGGTGCTGTAATACTTTGATTTGTATTGCCAATAATGACACCCTTTAAAATGGAGTTTATTTCTTGAATCGAATAGGATTTCATTAGTTATGGATTTGATTTATTGTGGTTGCCAAATAAAGGAAATTTGAATTAATATTCCTAATGGATTACTATAGAACCAGGTTTTTTGATTTGTCAAAATGAAAAATCTGTAAAAAATAATGAATAATCTTATGATTGATTGGTTATATTTGAAGGAGGAATTAAATTTGATTTAAAAAAGAACAGTATCTGAATGGTATTTTATAGATAAATTACAGAAGAAATCCACTATTAAACAACAAATCCATAATACAATGAGACTTTTAAACAGATTTCAGGTTTTGGTTATACTGCTGTTTTTTGGTAATAACGGAAAGGCACAAACAAACAACAGCATCATTGAAAATGCGTTGCTAATTGCAGAACATAATAAAAGCAAATTAGATACTATTTCACAATTGCTGGTAGCTTACAATTACAGGCCGGAAAGCTATACAGCTTATTTTGTGGTTTTGGAAAAAAAAGATTCTAATTGGGAGGTAAAGCTGGGACCGATAGCAGCAGGTATTGGAAAAAATGGTTTTGCATTGCCACTCCATAAAGTAGAAGGCGACGGTAAGTCTCCCACCGGAATTTTTGCCTTGGGAAAATTATTCAGTTATGAAAAACAATCCCATACGCTCTTAGAAAATCAACAAACCACTAAGGAGGATAAATGGATTGACGATATTAATTCGGAAGACTATAACAAACACGTAAAAGGAGCAACCAATGCAAGATCCTATGAAAATTTACTGTTAAGTACTGATACTTACAAGTATTGCATGGTTATAGAATACAATACAAACCCTGTAATAAAAGGAAAAGGAAGTGCCATATTTTTTCATTTAGGTGTAAAAGCGCCTTATATCACAGCGGGTTGTGTTGCTATCGATGAAGAAAATATGAAGCAGTTAGTAAATTGGTTGGATCCCAAACAAAACCCAACAATTATTATGGGAAATTTCGATGTTTTGAAAGAGGGATTGTAAATTGCTTTCCAACTAATTGGAAATTTTCATCAAATAAAAAAAGAATTACATGAATTAGGTAAAAAATAGAAAAGCTCATGATAAATATGAGCTTTTCCAGTAAATTCTTTTATTTGTATAATTTCTTGTAGTATTCGTCGACCATCCTGTCGGAATCAAAAAAGGGAACGATTTGTTTCATGCTGGTTGCAACCAAATCCCACCATTTTTTAGGAGTATCATAATACAAAGGAAGTATTTCGCCTTGCAGCATTTCATACATATTGTCTAAATCCATTTGATCTTGCTCGTATGTTGGCAGATTATGGTCAACAATAGGTAAAACAAAAGAATTTTGGGTTTTATTCATGTCTTTAAATTCACGAACCCAACCATCATTGGTAGAAAAATTAAGAGCACCGTTCATCGCGGCTGTCATTCCCGAAGTACCCGAGGCTTCTCTGGTAACCCTAGGATTGTTTAACCAAAGATCAGCACCTTTTTTTAGCTGGCGGGATAATTTTAATTCATGTCCAACAAGAACTGCCATGTTTTTAATATTTACACTCATATAAGTGAGGTTGTCAAAAATATGTATGGCATTATAGTCCATTGGATAGGGTTTCCCGGCAAATATAATTTGAATAGGTCGCTCTGAGTTTGCTAACAGCTTTTTAAATCTTTCAAAATCTCTGGTAATCAAATCAGGTCTTTTGTATTCTGCAAATCGTCGCGCCCAAACAATAGTTAATATGTTGGGATCGAATATTTTTCCAGTTTGATCGGCTACGACTTCAAAGAGTTTTGTTTTTAATCTTTTCTTTCTGTTGATTAATGCCTCTCTGTCTTTGTTTTTAAAAGCATCGTCAAGCCAGGGATCGACCCAGTATTTTTTATTTTGCGCATTGGTAATATGCGTTATCGGGCATATTCCTGTGAAATCTTTCCACATATCTCTGGAAACTTCGCCATGCAATTTTGAAACTCCATTGGCATTATGGCTTAATCGGAGGCCTACCAAAGTATGGTTGAATGTATTGTCATAAATTCCAGTTATTTCGCGAACCTTATCTAGCGGAATACCATCAAAAAAACTTAATCTTTCCAATAAGTTGATGTCGTGTTTTTCATTACCTGCTTCTTCGGGAGTGTGCGTGGTAAAGACCATTTTTTCTTTGATTTTCTCAACACTTTTGTATTTGTTGTATAAATGAAAAACGCAGGAAACTGCATGTGCTTCATTAAGATGGTAAATATCCGGATCGTAATCTAATGCGTCTAATAATTTAGCGCCCCCTAATCCTAAAACCATAGTTTGGGCAATTTTGGCACTTGGGTCAGAATCGTATAATTTGAAGGTAGTTGATCTTGCGAGATAATCATTTTCGGCCACATCTGTAGAAAGAAAAAACATGGGTACGGTACCAAATGTTTTTGGATTCAAATAATAGGCTTTGACCCATACATCATGATTATTGATTTTTATGGTAAATTTAATATTGGTATCTTCCAGGAAACTGTAGTTTTTATCTATAAAAAGGGATCCCATAGAAAGATCTTCTTTTCTATATTGATCGTAGTATCCTTTTTTCCATAAAATTCCGATTCCAATTAAATTTTGTTTCAGATCATAGGCACTTCTCATGTGTGAACCGGCTAAAAAACCTAAGCCACCAGAATATATTTTTAAGGCTTGATCTATGGCAAATTCCATAGAGAAATAAACGGCCGATTTCTCATATTTTTTATCAAAAACGTATGGATGTCTGTATTTTTCAGGGAGTAACTTGCTCATTTTTAAATCAGATTAAAATTAATTATTCTCAAATTTAAAAATTAATAATGGAAAAAAAGTAAAATAAAACAGGAAAAAGTGGCTTGTAATTGATTATTTATCAATTTATTAGACTAAAACGATGTAGTGTAATAGATAGTGAAATAAAGAGGTAAAAAATAAAACCTATAAAAGGATTTATAGGTTTTATTTTGAATATTTAGGATTTTTATTCTTCTTCCCGTTGTCCCATCATCATCAGGAATGCTTTGAGAAAGGGATCAATTTCCCCGTTCATTACGCCATCGACATCGCTGGTTTCATAACTGGTACGGACATCTTTGACCAATTTATAAGGATGCATCACATAATTTCTGATTTGTGAACCCCATTCGATTTTCATTTTCTTGGCTTCGATTTCGTCACGCAAAGCTTGCTTCTTTTTCAATTCAATTTCATACAATTGAGATTTCAATAATTGCATGGCTTTGGTTTTATTGTCTAATTGCGAACGCGTTTCTGAGTTTTCGATAATAATCCCAGTAGGATGGTGACGCAAACGTACTGCGGTTTCCACTTTATTTACGTTTTGTCCACCGGCTCCGCTCGAACGCATGGTTTCCCAGGAAATATCAGCAGGATTGATGTCTATTTGAATAGTATCATCTGCCAAAGGATATACATAAACTGAAGCAAAAGAGGTGTGGCGTTTGGCATTACTGTCAAATGGAGAAATACGCACCAATCGATGCACTCCGTTTTCACCTTTTAAATAACCAAAAGAATAGTCACCTTCAAACTCGAGTGTAACCGTTTTGATACCGGCTGATTCTCCTTTTTGAAAATTGAGTTCTTTGATTTTGTAACCGTGTTTTTCACCCCACATCATGTACATACGCATCAGCATTTCGGCCCAATCACAACTTTCTGTACCACCTGCGCCCGCGGTAATTTGCAACACGGCACTCAAGCTGTCTCCTTCATCAGAAAGCATATTCTTGAATTCAATAGCTTCAATATGGTCTAGAGTGATTTTGTATTGGTCGTCTAATTCTTCTACCGTAAGTTCTCCTTCTTTATAAAAATCATAGGCGAGTTGCAACTCATCAGTCAGTTCGACTGCTTTGTCGTAATCTTCAATCCATTTTTTTTTATTTCTGAGATTTCGAATAATGATTTCAGCCTCTTTTGCGTTATTCCAAAAGTCGGGAGCAAAAGTTTTTTCTTCTTCGTTGGTGATTTCAATTAATTTGGCATCAACGTCAAAGATACCTCCTCAACGCACCAAGGCGCTCCACAATACCTTTTATTTGTTCGGTAGTTGTCATAAATTTATAGTAATTTTGTGTTGCAAAAATAGGAATTTTTTGCGTTGCGGCAAGTCAAGACCTGTCGCGTACCGGAAATAAAAGAAATATAATGGAAATAAATTTAATTAGCGATACGATAACCAAGCCAACATTCGAAATGCTGCAATATATGTTTAATGCCAAAGTTGGTGATGATGTATACAAGCAGGATCCAACGGTTATTGAACTGGAAGCGAAAGTTGCCGAAATGTTTGGAATGGAAGCAGGGCTTTTTTTCCCATCAGGCACAATGGCTAATCAAACAGCAATAAAATTACACACACAACCTGGAGAGCAATTGATAGCAGATAAATATGCTCATGTGTATCATTATGAAGGGGGAGGAGTGTCTTTTAACAGTGGGGTTTCCTGTTGTTTATTGAATGGGCACCGCGGAATGATAACAGCCGAGCAAGTTGCCGGTGCGATTAACGATCCCGAGTTTTATCACAGTCCTTTAACGAGTTTGGTTTGTGTTGAAAATACGACTAACAAAGGAGGAGGAGCTTGTTATGAGATCGCTGATTTGCAGAAAATCAAACAGGTTTGTGATGCCCATAATTTGAAATTTCATTTGGATGGCGCGCGAATTTGGAATGCTTTGGTAGCCAAAAAACAAGATCCAAAAGAGTTTGGTAAACTATTCGATACCATTTCTGTTTGTTTGTCAAAAGGATTGGGTGCGCCTATCGGTTCGGTATTGATATCTGACAAAGCCACTATTCATAGAGCCTTACGAATCCGTAAAATATTAGGGGGTGGTATGCGTCAGGTGGGTTATTTGGCTGCAGCCGGAATTTACGCTTTAGATCATAATATAGAGCGTTTGGCAGAAGATCACCGAAGAGCCCGAGAATTGGCAGAAGTGTTGAATAATGCCAGTTGGGTTGCTTCTGTAGAACATGTGGAAACGAATATTTTAATCTTTTCGTTGGCACCTACTTATAGCGATTCGTATTTAATTGAAAAATTAAAACAAAAAAACATTTCGATAAGTTCTATGGGACACGGAAAATTGAGGATCGTAACACATCTGGATTACAGAGAAGTAATGCATACCTATGTTTTGGAAACTTTAGAAAAATTGGTGCTTTGAGGATGAATTATAAATTATAAATTATGAATTATAAAGTATGAATTATAAAGTATTAGTTATGAATTATGAATTATAAAGTATGAGTTATGAGTTTTTAAGTGTAGAAATTCATGACTCATTTTCTTTTTTCATGATAAAAGAATCTTCATTTTCATTGATTATTTTAAAGCCTAAGCTTATGTAAAGTTGTTTGGCTTTATTATTTTTAAGAACGCTTAGTTCTACAGGTAAATTTAAAGAAGAAGCTTTATCAATAATAGATTGAATCATCTTTTTACCAATTCCTTTGCCTTGGAATTCCGGATCAATTTGAATTTGAATAATTTCAAACCCGCTTTTGTTTTCATTTACTTTTAAAAGTCCAATAGGGTTTTCGTTCAGGAGAATAATTTTTGCATCTTCAAACTGATACTCAATTCTTTTCAGATGATATTCGTCATTCACCTCAATTCCTGAGTTGAGGAAATGTTCAGTCATTGTTTGTTTTCTTAACCAAAGAAGATATTCAATATCGGCCAGGGAAGCTTTTCGATAGTTAAGTTCAATTTTTTTCATTTGGAATAAAAAAAGTAGAAGAGAAGTTACGAATTACAAGCTTTCAGTTGTGAAAACTTATAATCCGTAACTTGTTAATTTATAATTATTTAAATAAATTATCCATTCCCGGAATCATTGGCATGTCCATTTTGGCAACAGCATCCAATTCCGCTTGATTTACATTAGTAGCTTTTTCAATGGCTTTGTTTAATGTTAGAATCAAGTAATCTTCTAATTGATCTTTGTCTTCCAATAAAGAATCGTCAATTGTTATGGATTTTATCTTTCTATTGGCAGTCAGTGTTACTTTCAATAAACCGTCATTGCTTTGTTCATCGATTAGTACAGTATCTAAGCGTTTTTTTGTGTCTTCTATTTTTTGTTGGGTTTCTCTAAGTTTTCCCATCATTCCCATTAAATCCATTTTTGGTCTTTTTAAAATTATTTGAGTACAAAATTAGCACATTGCTGACGTATTACAATAAAAATTTAATGATAAATAGAATCATCATAAGCTGTCTTTGTGTTATTTTTGTAGCTTCTTTAACTAATACCCAAACGCGAACAATGTTAGCAAATATATTGCCTCCAAAAGCCAAAATAATTCCAAAATCATTAAAGAAACATAAAGAAGTAAGGATTGATAATTACTTCTGGATGAATGAAAGAGAGAACCCTGAAGTGATTGATTATTTGAATCAGGAAAATGCGTATTATGAAGCGATGACGGCTCATACCAAAGATTTTCAGAAGAAATTGTTTGAGGAAATGAAAGGCAGAATCAAGGAAGATGACCAATCGGTTCCTTATTTATATAATGGGTATTACTACATCACCCGTTTCGAAAAAGGGCAGGATTATCCAATTTATTCCAGAAAAAAAGGAAGTCTTTCAGCGAATGAGGAAATTTTGTTTAACTGCAATGATTTAGCCAAAGGACATTCTTATTTTCAATTGGGAGGTTTGAGTGTTAGTCCGGATAATAAATTTGCGACTTTTGGAGTAGATACTGTTGGAAGACGTATTTATACGATAAAAATAAAGAATCTTGAAACAGGAGAAATCCTTTCTGATATTATTGAAAACGCCACAGGAGGATCTGTTTGGGCAAATGATAACAAAACTATTTTTTATACCAGACAAGACAAAGTTACTTTGCGTGCCGATAAGGTTTTCAGGCATAAATTAGGCACTGATTCGGCGGATGATATTTTGGTTTTTGATGAAAAAGATGATACTTTCAATGTTTCGGTAAGCAAGGAAAAATCAAAAAAATATATTGTCATCAGCTCCGGGAGTACATTAACTACAGAATATCGAATATTGAATTCGGATACTCCGGATGGTGAGTTTGTTGTTTTTCAACCAAGGGTTCGCGGATTAGAATATAGTATTTCGCATTTTGGGGATTCTTTTTACGTTCTTACCAATAAGGACAAAGCGACCAATTTTAAATTGATGAAAACTCCTGAAAATGCTACGACAAAAGAGCATTGGAAGGATTTAATTCCACATAGAAAAGAAGTTTTACTGGAAGATATTGAAATTTTCAGAAACTATTTGGTTGTCGAAGAGCGTTCGAATGGACTGAATCACATTCGTATTATGCCCTGGAGTGGAGAAGGAGAGTATTACTTACCTTTTGGCAGTGAGACCTATAATGCTTATACCACGACTAATGTTGATTTTGATACCGATATCTTGCGTTACAGCTATCAATCATTGGCGACTCCTTCTTCGGTTATCGATTTTAACATGAAAACCAAGGAAAAAGAAATCAAGAAAGAGCAGGAAGTTTTAGGAGGTAAATTCGATAAAAATAATTACATCGAAGAACGAGTTTGGGCCACAGCTACAGACGGAACAAAAGTGCCAATTTCGATGGTGTACCGCAAGGAATTGAAGAAAGACGGGAAAAATCCGCTGTTGCTTTATGCGTATGGTTCTTATGGAATAACAATGGAACCTTATTTTTCGTCGACTCGTTTATCTATTTTAGACAGAGGTTTTATCTTTGCTATTGCTCATATCCGTGGAGGAGAAGATTTAGGAAGGCAATGGTATGAAGACGGTAAATTATTGAAAAAGAAAAATACTTTTACTGATTTTGTCGATTGTTCCAAATATTTGATTCAGGAAAAATATACATCACCGCAACATTTGTATGCCGAAGGAGGCTCAGCAGGTGGATTGTTGATGGGAGCAGTAATCAATATGGCTCCGGAATTATACAACGGGATTATCGCTCAAGTTCCTTTTGTCGATGTAATGACGACAATGTTGGATGACAGCATTCCACTTACAACGGGAGAATACGATGAATGGGGAAATCCAAATGTTAAAAAATATTATGAATACATGTTGTCCTATTCTCCGTATGACAATGTGAAGGAACAAAAATATCCTCACATGTATGTGTCAACCGGACTTCATGATTCTCAGGTACAGTACTGGGAACCAGCTAAATGGGTGGCTAAATTAAGAACTTTGAAAAAAGATGATACGGTTTTATTTCTGAATACAAATATGGATGCGGGACACGGAGGTGCTTCCGGACGATTTGAAGCAATCAAGGAATTAGCCAAAGAATATAGTTTTTTATTAGATTTAGAGAAAATTAAAATCTAATTAGATTTTTTTTGTTAAATTTGCACCGTATTGAAGTTAAATTAAAAAGCAACTTCGATTAACTATTTTTTTATGAAAGAAGAAATAAATGCTTACCATAACGTTTTAGAATTAATAGGTAACACACCTCTTATTAAACTAAATAAAGTCACCGAAGATTTTGAAGGTAATTTCTACGCAAAGGTAGAAGCTTTTAATCCGGGACATTCTTCAAAAGACAGAATAGCATTATACATAATCGAGGAGGCTGAAAGGAAGGGAATATTAAGCCCCGGTGATACCATTATCGAAACGACATCAGGTAATACTGGTTTTAGTTTAGCGATGGTGAGTATCATAAAAGGGTATAATTGTATTCTTGCCGTAAGTTCAAAATCATCTAAAGATAAGATAGACATGCTTCGCAGTTTAGGAGCAAAAGTTTATGTGTGTCCAGCACATGTTTCTGCAGACGATGAGCGTTCTTATTATAGTGTTGCTAAACGGTTACATGAAGAAACCAAAGGTTCTGTTTACATCAATCAGTATTTTAACCAATTGAATATTGATGCTCATTATTTGAGTACTGGGCCAGAAATTTGGAAACAAACTAAAGGTAAATTAACGCACCTTATTGCATGTAGTGGAACAGGTGGTACTATTTCAGGAACAGCAAAATATCTAAAGGAGCAAAATCCAAATATCAGAGTTTTAGGAGTTGACGCTTTTGGTTCTGTATTAAAAAAATACCATGAAACAAAAGAGTTTGATAACGCTGAGATTTATCCTTACAGAATAGAAGGTTTAGGGAAAAACTTAATTCCATCTGCCACAGACTTTGAAATTATCGATAAGTTCATGAAAGTTAGCGATGAAGAAAGTGCCCATTCTACAAGAGAATTAGCGAAAAAAGAAGGTTTATTTGTTGGATATACTTCGGGAGCAGTGCTTCAGGCGATCAAACAATATGCTGATGAAGGTGAATTTGACGAGAACAGTAATGTAATTGCCATTTTTCCTGATCACGGTTCACGTTACATGAGTAAAGTATTTAGTGACGACTGGATGAACGAGCAAGGTTTCTTTGATAGTATAAACGAGGAAGAAGCTCAAAAAATTGAATTTATAAAATAGAGTATTCTATTGTTGAGATATTAAAAACTTCAGAGCAATCTGGAGTTTTTTGTTTTTAAA
>RCUJ01000434.1_pt1 | contig 24132 bp, 21 predicted proteins | sample 2166321 | NCBI WGS metagenome assembly RCUJ01 (sample SAMN09932808, study PRJNA488358) | compost metagenome | feature: garden; material: soil; isolation source: compost soil in an enriched community after 118 h of incubation | place: Germany: Experimental Botanical Garden Goettingen | collected... | reverse complement strand
TTGGCGCCTACGCCGGCAAGTTCAACGCCGAACGCCTGCTGCAAGCGTTGCAAGAACACGGCTTCAACAACATTTCGGCCGCGGCCACGCACTACCGGATGATGCGCAACTCGGGCGCGGCTGGCCGCTACCGCTACCATCTCGACAAGGTGTCCTTCACCGGCGAGCCCATCGACAGCGAAACGTCCGCCTTTGTCGAAGCCACCTTCGGACGCCCGGTGTGCAGCATGTACGGCACCACGGAAATCGGCGTGTGCCTGGTGAACTATCCGGGCGCGTCCGACTTCACGGTCAAGCCGGGGTCGCTGGGCAAACCCGTGCCGGGCTTGCGCGTGGAAGTGCAGGACGCCAATGGCGCGCCCTGCCCGCCCGGCGTGACGGGCGAACTGAAACTGTGGCGTCGCGACGCCTGGGTCGCCACCAAGGACCTGGGGCGCGTCGACGAAGACGGCTACTTCTGGCATGGCGGCCGCGCCGACGACGTCATCATCTCGGCCGGCTGGACGATGAGCGCCGTCGAGATCGAAGACGCCATCCTGAAGCATCGCGACGTGACCGAAGCCGCCGCCATCGGCGTGCCCGACGCCTTGCGTGGCCAGGTCGTGAAAGCCTTTGTGGTGTCGGCCCGCCCGGGCGACGACGCCTTCGTGGAAGAAATCCAGAACACCGTGCGCAGCCAACTGGCCCAGCACGAGTACCCGCGTCAGGTGGTGTTTGTGCCTGAACTGCCCAAGACGCCGGCCGGCAAGATCCATCGCCGAAAACTGCGGGAGCAAGAGCTTGCCACCGCTGCCGCATCAACCACCGACACCCCGAAAGCCGCGCCCGCCGCGCACGTCTGACCCATCCCCAGGAGACATCATGTTGACCAAGACCAAAACTGAACGTAGTTTCCCGACCATCACCGAACGCGGTCTGGACGAACTGCGCGCGCGCATCGGCGTAAAAATCGGCGCCACCGCCGAACCGTGGTGCTACGAGGCCACGCGCGACAACATCCGCCACTACGCCCACGGCATCGGCGACGACAACCCCCTGTGGTCCGACCCCGAGTACGCGGCCAAGACGCAGCATGGCGGCATCATCGCCCTGCCCAGCTTTCTGTTTTCCACGAGCCGCATCGTGTCGGGCTACGTAGGTGGCTTGCCTGGCGTGCACGCCATGTGGTCGGGCGCCGACTGGACCTGGCACAAGACCGTCAAGCGCAACGATGTGATCTCCACCGAAGCGCACCTGAAAGACCTGATCGAGCATCAGACCCGCTTCGCGGGCCGCGCGGTCCAGCAGATCTACCACGTGGACTTCTTCAACCAGGACGGCGACAAGGTGGCCGAGGCCGATAGCTGGTGCTTTCGCACCGAACGCGACCACGCCCGCGAACAAGGCAGCAAGTACAAGGAAGTACGCGCCCGCGAACCGCGCCGCTACAGCCCCGAGGAAATCAAGGAAGCCTACAAGCTCTATGCCCAGGAAGAAGTGCGCGGCGCCACGCCCCGCTACTGGGAAGACGTGAAGGAAGGCGAGGAACTGCCCGTGATGTTCAAGGGGCCGATGACGGTAACGGGCTTTATTGCCTACGCGCAGGGCTGGGGCGGCTTGTACATCCGCGCCAACAAGCTGGCCTGGCAACTGATCGACGCGCACCCGGGCGTGGGCATCACCAACCGCTTCGGCATTCCCGATGTGCCCGAGCGCGTGCACTGGGAAGAGGAATTCGCGTTGGAAGTGGGCGCGCCGGGTGCCTACGATTACGGTCCCGAGCGCAATTCGTGGCTGACGCACCACCTTACCAACTGGATGGGCGACGCCGGCTTCCTGCGCAAGTCCATGTGCAAGATCCGCCGCCACAACCCGGAAGGCGACATGCTGTTCTTCAAGGGCCGCGTCACGCGCAAGTACGTGGAAGACGGCCGGCACCTGGTTGAAATCGAACAGGAAGCGCGCAACCAGGACGACGAGCTGTCCGTACTGGGCACGGGCGTGGTTGAATTGCCCACCCGCGGATGACGCGCGGGTTGCGTGGGCACATCGCATGCTTCGAACGCATCGATCGCCCCCGCAGCCTGATTCCCGACGGCTGACCGGCCGCCGCTGCTTGCCATGATCGCGCGCTGGCGGATCGCCGCCCGCGCGTTGGACATGACCAAAACGAGGTCAATGATGTCTGGTTCATCGGAGCACGCTGCACACGCCCCGCCTGCCCGCGCCGCTGGTGCGCTTGACGGCATACGGGTGATTGATCTGTCCCGGGTGCTGGCCGGGCCGCTATGCACCCAGATGCTGTCTGATCAGGGCGCCAGCGTCATCAAGGTCGAGCCGCCCGGCGGCGACGAAACGCGCGCCTTGGGCCCGCCCGTGAATGCGGACGGCGACGCCGCCTACTTCACGGCGGTGAACCGGGGCAAGCGCGCCATCGGGCTGGACCTGTCCTTGCCAGGTGGCCGCGAGGTGTTGCTGCGCTTGCTGGAACAGGCCGACGTGCTGGTCGAGAACTTCATTCCCGGCACGATGGCCAAATGGGGGCTGGACTACGAAGCCGACTTGAAGCCCCGCTTTCCGCAACTGATTTACTGCGCCATCTCGGGCTTTGGCGAAGACGGCCCGCTGGGCGGCCTGCCCGGCTACGACGCCATCCTGCAAGCCATGTGCGGGCTGATGAGCGTGAACGGCGACGCGGCCAGCGGCCCCACCCGCATCGGCATTCCCATCGTCGATCACCTGACGGGATACACCGCGCAGTCGGGCATTCTGCTGGCGCTATACCACCGCGCCCGCACGGGCCAGGGCCAGCGCGTGGACGTGACCTTGTTCGACACCGCGCTCAGCCTGCTGGTGCCGCACGCCGCCAACTGGATGCACACGCAACGTACGCCCGGGTTGATGGGCAGCGCGCATCCCAACATCGCGCCGTACGACCGCTTTGCCTGCCGCGATGGCGACATCTTCCTGGGCGTGGTGAACGACCGGCAGTTCCGAAAATTTTGCGAGTACATCGGCTTGGCGCCGTTGCTGGAGGACGAGCGCTTCACGTCCAACCGCCAACGCCTGCAACACCGCGACGCCCTACGCGCGGCCATTGAAGGCGCGCTGCGCGATCGCGAGCGCGAGGCGGCCTGCCATGACCTGATGCGGCTGGGCGTGCCGGTGGGCCCGGTCAATAGCGTGCCCGAGGCCTTCGAGCAGGCGCATACGGCGCATCGTGGCATGCGTATCGATCGTGATGGCTATCACGGCATCGGCCCCGCCACGCGCCTGGCCGAGGCGCCCATGCGCGTGGGCCGCCTGCCACCCGCTTTTGCGCAGCACACGGACGAGGTCCTCCGGGAGGCCGGCCTCGACGACACCCGCATCGCAAGCTTGCGGGAGCAAGGCGTTCTGCCGCCACGCAGGCCTCCGCCCAAGCCGTAGCAGCACGACCGCAAGCCCATAAGAAAACCCAGGAGACCACCATGAAATCATTACGTTTGATCGCCGCGCTGGCGGCGTCCCTGCTGTGCACGCAGCCCGTGGCGGCGGCCGACAACTATCCTTCCAAGCCGGTGCGGATCATCGTGCCGTATCAGGCGGGCCAGGGCACCGACGTGGCCGCGCGGTATCTCAGCGACTACCTCGCGCGCGAGCTCGGCCAGCCATTCATTGTTGAAAACCGCCCTGGCGCGGGCGGCAACATCGGGGCATCCGAAGCGGCCCGCGCCGCGCCCGACGGCTACACCGTGCTGATGGGCACCAACGGCACCCACGTGCTGAACCAGTACATCTACGCCTCCACCAACTTTGATCCCGCCAAGGATTTCGAACCGATCATGCTGGTCAGTTCGTTTCCGATGGTATTGGTGACGACACCCGCATCCCCCTACAAGAGCTTGGCGGACCTGCAAGACCCGAAGAAAGCGAAGGCCGACAGCGTCAACGTCGGCATGCCCAGCACCACGGCGCGCCTGGTGTTCGAATTGCTCAAGCAGCAAGGCGTGGCCAGCATTCGCGGCATCCCCTACAAGGGCTCGGCCACCGCCACCACCGACCTGATGGGTGGGCAGGTGCAGATCGGCATCGACACCGTCAGCGCGGCGCGCTCGTTCATTACCGGCGGCAAGCTGCGCGCGCTGGCCGTCACGTCGTTGAAGGAGTCGGCCTTGTTGCCCGGCGTGCCGCCCGTGTCGGCGCAGGGCCTGCCGGACTTCCAGGTGATCGCATGGAACGGAATGTACGCGCCCAAGGGCACGCCGCCCGCCGTGGTGAAGACGCTGAACGCCGCGCTGGTGAAGATTCTGAAGCAACCCGAGGTGCAAAAGCGCCTGCTGGAGTTGGGCCACGAACCGGGCGGCGGCACGCCGGCCGAGCTGGAAGCCTTCGCGCGCAGCGAGCGGCTGAAGTGGGAACCGCTGATTCTCAAGGCGGGGTTGAAAGCGGAGTAAGAGTTCCGGCCATCCACAGACCCCTGTCCGCCTGTCCTCCTGTCTTGAACCCGCTTGTGAATGACAACGCCCGGGCTTATGCCCGGGCGTTTGCATGAATAGCCGCTGACTAGCAGTTCTGATAGCTCCAGGGTTTACCCCAGCAGAATTAATACCTATAACATCAGAGAATATAACTATTAGAACAAGCACCCATCCCCCTTCGGAGACAAACCATGGCGATGCCCACCCTCAAGCATTTCATCAACGGCCAGTACGCGGAGTCCAAGGGCTCCGAATATTTTGATCTGATCAGCCCCGTTACCGGCCAGCCGATCGCCCGCTCTCCCAACGCCAACGACGCCGACGTGGACGCCGCCTATGCCGCCGCCAGCCACGCCTTCAAGACCTGGGGCCGCAGCACCCCGTCGGCCCGCCAGCAAGCCTTGTTGAAACTGGCCGACGCCGTCGCCGCCAACAGCGAGCGCCTGGTCGACGCCCAAAGCCGCAACACCGGTCAGCTCAAGCACTTGATCGCCTCGGAAGAAGTCGCGGTGTGCGTGGACCAGATTCGTTTCTTTGCCGGCGCCGCCCGCTTCCTGGAAGGCAAGGCCACCGGCGAATACATGGAAGGCCTGACGTCCAGCATCCGCCGCGAGCCGCTGGGCGTGGTGGGCCAGGTCACCCCATGGAACTACCCGCTGATGATGGCCGTATGGAAGATCGCCCCGGCGCTTGCCGCGGGCAACACCGTGGTGCTCAAGCCCAGCGACAGCACGCCTGAAAGCACCCTGCTGCTGGCCGAGATCGCCGCGCCGTTCTTCCCCGCCGGCGCCTTCAACGTGGTGTTGGGCAACGCTGCCACGGGCGCCAAGGTGGTGTCGCACAAGACCCCCGCGCTGGTATCCATTACCGGTTCGGTACGCGCCGGCCTGCAAGTGGCCGCGTCCGCCGCCGCCAACCTCACGCGCGCCCACCTTGAACTGGGCGGCAAGGCGCCGGTCGTCGTGTTTGAAGACACCGACCTGGACCGCGCCGCGCAGCACATCGCCATGACGGGCTTCTTCAACGCCGGCCAGGACTGCACCGCCGCCACGCGCGTCATCGTCGCGGAATCCGTCCACGACGCTTTCGTTGAAAAGCTGGTGGCCGCCGCCCGCGACACCCGCTTCGGCGAACCCGACGACCAAGACGCGCTGTACGGCCCGCTGAACAACGCCGCGCAACTGGAACGCATACAGGGCTTCATCAAGCGCCTGCCCGCCCACGCCCGCGTTGAAACCGGTGGCCGCCACGCCGCGCGCGCCGGTTATTACTTCGAGCCCACCGTCATCACCGGCCTGCAACAGCACGACGAAGCCATCCAGACCGAAGTCTTCGGCCCCGTCATCACCGTGCAGAAATTCTCTGATGAAGCCGACGCCATCACCAAGGCCAACGACGTGGAATACGGCCTGGCCGCCAGCGTCTGGACGCGCGACCATGGCCGCGCCCAACGCCTGTCGCGCGATCTGGATTTCGGCACCGTGTGGATCAACACGCACATCCCGCTGACCGCCGAAGCACCGCATGGCGGATTCAAGCGTTCGGGCTACGGCAAGGACCTGTCCGCCTACGGCTTCGAAGAGTACACGCGCGTCAAGCACGTGATGAGCTCGCACGATTAATCCGGGGAATCTCCATGACCACGACTTCACACACCACCCCGCCTCGGGCCAACGTCCTGCGTGACCTCGTCGCCCGCGCGCACCACGAACTGTTCACGCTGCGCGACACCGGCGCGCTGGAGCGCAATTTCTCGCCGCGCTTCATTGAACATTCCCCGCTGGTGAAAGACGGCGCGGACGGTCTGTTCATGCTGGTGCAGGAAAATCCCGACTTGCATCACGAGGTTTACCGCGTCCTGGTGGACGGCGACCTGGTCGCCATCCATGGCCGCTACACCGGCCTGGGCGAGCAAGCGCTGGTGGGCTTCGACATCTACCGCGTGGCCGACAACCGCATCGTTGAACACTGGGACGGCCTGGTCCCCGAAGCCCCGGCCAACGCCAGCGGCCGCACGCAGTTGGATGGCCCCACGCAACCCCGCGCGGGCCAAAACGTCGAGGCCAATCGCGCCCTGGTCATGGCCTTTTTCACCCGCGCCCTGATCGAAGGCGACTACTCCGCCTTCAACGATTACTGCAACGGCGAGGGCTTTCACCAGCACAGCCCCGACATCGCCGACGGCACGGTGGCCGTGGTCGACTTCCTGAACCAGTTGCGTGAAGCGGGCCAGGGGCTGCAATACAGCCGCGTGCATCGCAGCGTGGCCGAAGGCGACTTCGTGCTGACGCATTCGGAAGGCAGCATCGCCGGCGAGCGCCATGCCTACTTCGAACTGTGGCGCGTGCAGGACGGCAAGGTCGTCGAACTTTGGGACGCCATCACGCCGGTGCCCGAGGACAGCCAGGCGCGGCATCGCCACGGCATCTTCTAACGCTGCCATGGCATGATGCACGTTTCCCATTCCCGCCCCGGAGTCCCGCCATGACCGCCCACGCCATCGTCTATGCCCCCATCGGCCAAGGCACGCGCTCGGAGCAGGTGGTCGAACGCTTAAGCAACGCGATCGTGGCCGGCCTGCTGCATGCCGACGAGCAACTGCCCAACGAGAACGAGCTTTCACGCCTGATGGGCGTGTCGCCCGTGACCATGCGCGAGGCCTTGAATACCTTGCGCGCCCGGCAGTTGATCGATACCCGGCGCGGGCGCAATGGCGGCAGCTTCGTGTGCCCGGTACCGGCGCAGATGATGCACGACCGCCACCCGCTGCGGCTGGCCACGCCGGGCGACCTGGCCGACCTGGGCGAACTGCATTGCGCCGTGGTCGGCCACAGCGCGAAGCTGGCCGCGCAACGCTCCACCGCCGATGAGCATCAGCGGCTGGCGCGCGAGATCGATCAGTTCCAGGCGGCGACCGACCCGCAGGCGCGCGCGCAGGCCGACATGCGCTGCCTGCTGATGCTGGCGACCCACGCGCAGTCCGCGCGGCTGGCCAACCAGGAACTGGCCATCCAGGCGGAATGGGCGCCGCTGGTCGCCTCCATTTACCCGCACGCGGCGCTGCACACCGGCATCGTGGGCGCCTACCGCCGCCTGCAGGCGGCGCTGCTTGCCGGCGACGAGGCCGCCAGCAGCGCCTGTGCCCAGGACATGATCGGCATACAAACCGACCACCTGCTTGAACACAAACTGCGGTTGGACGCCACGGCGCCCCCGCCACAACAGACCTAGGGCCGCTGACGCTGGCGGCAAGCCTGGGCAGAGGAGACGGCAGATGAACGAAGACGCTCATATCGACCGCGCCAACGGCATTCTGGAATGCGTCCTGAACGACGCGCAGAACACCGCGGGCGCGCTGGCTGAAGCGGCGGCCCAGATCCTGTCGGGGCAGACCCCGGCGCCGGGCAGCGGCCTGCGACTGTCGGGCGAACACCGCCGCGCGCTGCAAACCCATATTCAGGTGGCGCTGCAACTCAACCCCTGGTGCAACGGCGCGGGCTTTGCCAGCTACGCGGCGCCAGTCGGGCCCGACGACGGCTACTGGACGCTGGAATGGTGGCAACAGGAAGGCCCGTCAATGCAGCAGGCGCAGTTGGATCGCAACCAGGAAACACGGCGGCGTCTGGACTTCCGCGCGTTCGCCTGGTTTGACCAGCCCGCGCGTTGCCTGCGCCCGGTGGTGGAAGGCCCCTATGTGGACTACATCTGCAACGGCGCCTACACCATCACCGCCGCGCATCCCGTGTTGGTGCAGGACGCCTGCGCGGGCGTTGCCGCCGTCGACGTGCTGGTCTCGACCCTGGACCGGATGCTGCTGCCCGCCTTGCACCATATTGGCAAGCCGGCGCTGGTGCTCAATGCCGATTCGCGCGTGGTCATGTCCACCGCCCACCGCATTCGCCCTGGCAGCCTGTGGCGGCCGCAGCACGGCGACCGCCTGATCGGCGCCCCCCGCGCGCTGCGCCTGGCGGTACTGCCCGCCGCCCCGCCGCGCACGGCCTTCGGCCTGCCCGGCCCCTTGGGCCTTCCGCACCTAAGCGGCCACACATAGCGGGCCACACTTAACTGGCCCCCTCGGCGGTCCCCCTCGGCGGTCCCCCTCGGCGGTCCCCCCTAGGCGGGCCCCCTGATCCGCCACATCCCCTGACGGGCTGACCCCACGAGGGTCGTGCTCGCCACATCCATTTTTTTGGCGTCACCCCGCCGCCCGCGCCCACCCCGGCGCGGATGGCGCACATCTTTTGCAAACAGGAGAACCTTCATGAAGTGGTATCTGCAAGCCCTTAAACACTACGCCGTCTTCGAAGGACGCGCGCCGCGTCGCGAGTATTGGATCTTCGTGCTGTGCCAGATCTTGATGGTGCTGGCGATTTCGGCCGTGGAACGCGCGCTGGCCATCGCCAACCCCGAAATCCTGTTCGGCTGGTACACGGCGGGCTTTCTGTTGCTGACCTTTCTTCCCGCACTGGCGGTATCGATACGCCGCCTGCACGACACCGGCCGCAGCGGCTGGTGGGGCCTGCTGCATGCCGTGCCGGTCATCGGCACGCTGCTGTTGCAGCCCTTCATGCTTGCCGCCGGCGCCTCGGGCCGCAACCGCTACGGCACTGCTCCCAAACTCAAGACGGCCTGAGCCGCACGCAGCCTTCCAGGGAACTCGACATGACATTGAATCGACGTGAATTCATCCTTAAGACGGCGGCCGCTTCGACCGCGGCTTCCGCCATCGGCGCGCTGGGCTTGTGGCCGGCGGCATCCTCCGCCTTGACCGCGCCACTGTCCTCCGCGCCACAGACCACCGTGCCGCTCGGCAACACCGCCTTGCAGCCCGCCCAACTGCTGCACGACGCGCGCAAGACCGCCACCCGGCTGGGCATTGACCCGCGCATCTGGAACTGGCGCCAAGACGCCAGCCCGTCCGACCCCATGCCCGCCAACTACTACGAAGCGTCGCTGTCCGAGTGGCCGTCGTTTGGCACCCTGCCCGGCGACCTGGCCTGCGAAGTCGTCGTCATCGGCGGCGGCTTGCTGGGCGCGTCCACCGCGCTGCACCTGGCCGAAGCCGGTGTCGATGTGGTGCTGATCGAAAAAGACCATATCGGCTCGGGCGCCTCGGGTCGCAACGGCGGGCAGATGACGCCCGGCCTGGCGCGCTGGGAAGCCGGCACCATGCTGGACAAGCTCTCCACCGACGAAGCGCGCCGGCTGTGGCGCTTTGCATCCGTGGAAGCCATGGAAACGGTGGACGGCCTGCGCGACCGCTACGGCTTTGATTGCGACCGCAAGCGCGGCCACATCACGGCGGCGGTACACGCGGGCCACATGGGCGCGCTGGTTGAAAACGCCGACGCGCGCCGCCGCCTGGGCGATGACGACGTGAAGATCATCGGGCGGCACGAACTGAAAGAGCAGTACGTCAAGTCTGACATTTATTTCGGTGCCGCCATCGACGGCGGCGGCGGCCAGGTGCAGCCGCTGGCCTTGCTGCGCGGCCTGGTCCACGCCTTCGTCAAGCTGGGCGGGCGGGTCTACGACAACACCGCCGCGCAAGCCATTGAAGAATCGCCAGGCAGCACGCTGGTCAAGACCGCGCAAGGCGCGATCAAGGCCCGCCGCGCCGTGGTGCTGGCCGTGCACAGCGCCACGTTCCAGTTCATGCCGGGCAGCGCCACCACCGTGCCCTTCTTCACCTATGTGGCCGTCACCCCGCCGCTGGGCGACACCTTGGATGCGCTGATTCCGTCGGGCTTGCCGGTGTACGACACGCAACTGCAAATTGACTACTACCGCCCGGTGCGCAACAAGCGGCTGCTGTTCGGCGGCCAAGGCACGGGCAACTCGTGGTCGCCGCGCGACGTCAACAACTACCTGCTGGACCGCATCAAGACCGTGTTCCCGCAGTTGGAAAAGCCCGAGCTGGAATACTCCTGGAGCGGCATCAGCGACCTGACGTTGAACGGCGCCACGGACAGCCGCAAGAGCACAGGCGATGTGCCGGTGTACATGGTGCACGGCTGGAGCGGCCACGGCGTGGCGCAAACGGTGCGCATCGGCCGCGCCATCAGCGACGATCTGACCGGGCGCAACACCGACTACGCCATGCTGACGCGCTTTGACCACGCGGGCATTCCGTTGGGCCGGCATTTATCGCCCGTCGCGATTCCGCTGATCAAGGGCGCGCTGGGCGTGATGGGCATCATCAACCCGGCCGACATGGTGTCGTTCTAAGCCGCCACGCGCGCGCGGCCCCGGTCCAACGCCGCCAAGGCCAAGGCCACCAGCAGCAAGACCGCGGCCAAGGCGTACGTCCACCGCATGCCCGTCGCCAAGTCGGCGGGCGATGCGGCCCGGAGGTCGCCCGCGCCGGCCGCCCAAGCGAACACCGCGCCCATCAACGATGCGCCGGTGATGAAGCCCAGGTTGCGCGACAGGTTCAACACGCCCGATACCGCGCCCCGCTGATCAGCGCCCGCGCTGGACATGACGGCGCTGCTGTTGGCGGCCTGGAACAGCGCGTAGCCGCTGGTGATCACCACCAGCGGCGCCACGTATTGCGCCACGCGCGCCATCCCCGACACCCCGCCGACCACCAGCGGCACCCAGGGCAGCAAGATCGCGCCGGTTGCCATCGCGGCCAAGCCGGCCAGCATCACGCGCTGCGCGCCATAGCGGTCCACGCCGCGTCCGGCCGGCACGCCCACCAGCGCCGCCACGACCGGTCCGCAAGACATCACCAGCCCGACCCGCGCGGCATCCAGGCCCAACGCGCCCGCCAGGTAGAACGGCCCCACCACCAGCGTCGTCATCATCACGGTGGACACCAGCGCGTTGCTCGCCACGCCCGCCCGCAGCGTGGGCTGGCGAAACAGCGCCAACTGAATCAAGGGCGACGCAGCCCTGGCCTGCATCCGCACGAAAGCCACCGCCGCCACCGTGGCCACCAACAGCAGCACGGCACGGTTTCCACCAAAACCGCCAACGCCGCCACCGGCCGTCATTGCCAGCGCATACGCCGCGATGCCCAGCGCCAGCAGCAGCGAACCCATCACGTCAAAGCGCGCGCGTGGCTGGGCGGCGGGCTTGCGGTGCGCCGGCAGATAAGCCCAGGCCAGCGCGAACGCCACCGCGCCCAGCGGCAGATTGATCAGGAAGATAAGCGGCCAGCCCCAGCCACTGATCAGCAAGCCGCCCAAGGTGGGCCCCAGCGCCGTGCCCACCGCCGACATCGTGCCCAGCAGCCCCATCACGCTACCGGTCTTCTCCTTGGGCACGGCTTCGCTGGCGAACGCCATCGTCAACGCCATCATGACGGCGGCGCCCAAGCCTTGGACGGCACGCGCCCCGATCAACCCCATCAAGCCGCCCAGCCAGGGCGACGCGCCACTCAGCGCAGACCCCACGGTGAACAGAACGATGCCCACCAGCATCAGACGCCGACGCCCCATCAAGTCGCCCAAGCGGCCCACACTGACGATCAGCGTGGTGATGGCAAGCAAGTACGCCAACACCACCCATTGCACGTCTTGAAAGCGCGCCTCGAACGCTTGCGCAAGCGTCGGCAGCGCGACGTTGGCAATACTGGTCGCCAGCGCGGGCAGCAGCATGCACAAGGACAGGCAGGCCAGAAGGGGAATGGGGGTGGGAACGGGAGTGGAAGCGGGGGAAGGTTGGGTATGCACGATCAGGCCTGCAAGCAAAGCGGGCCACCAACACGGCGCCCTCAACACATCCTAGGCGCTACAGAAGCAAGGCGGAAGGCGCAGCATTTGCATTAAATACATGCATCAAGCGCCATATCAAAAGCCGCTGCCAAGCGCGCATCCGTGCTACGTTTGCGAGCATGGCCACGCCCGATCTCAACCTGCTTATCACCCTGGACGCCTTGCTTGACGAAGGCAGCGTGGCGCGCGCCGCGCGACGCTTGCGGCTAAGCCCGTCGGCCATGAGCCGTGCGCTGGCGCGGCTGCGGGCCACCACGGGCGACCCGCTGCTGGTGCGCGCCGGACGCGGGCTGGTCCCCACGCCGCGCGCGCTGGCGCTGCGCGCCCATGTGCATGAACTGGTGCAAGACGTGGAAGCCGTGCTGCGGCCCGCCGAGGCATTGGACCTGACGCGGCTGGATCGCACCTTCACGCTGCGCGCCAGCGACGGCTTTGTCGAGAATTTCGGCGCCCGGCTGCTCGGCCGCATCAGCGACGAAGCCCCCGGCGTGCGGTTGCGCTTCATGCAGAAGACTGACAAAAGCAGTGCGCCACTACGCGAAGGCGAGGTAGACCTGGAAACCGGCGTGGTGGGTGGCGCGGCCAGCCCCGAGCTGCGCACGCGCGCGCTATTTCAAGACCGCTTCATCGGCGTGGTGCGCGCGGGCCATCCGCTTAGCGGCGGCAAGATCACGCTTGCCCGCTACGCCAAGGCGCAACACATTCTGATGTCGCGCCGCAACCAGGACAAAGGGCCGGTGGACGACGCCCTGGCCGCCACGGGGCGGCAACGGCACGTCGCCACCGTGGTGGGCGGCTTCTCCGCAGCGCTGGCGCTGGCCCGGGAAACGGACCTGATCGCCACCGTGCCGGAACGGCACACCGGCACGCTGCGCGCCGGCATGCACAGCTTCCCCCTGCCGTTTCCCGTACCGGCGTTTACCGTATCGCTGCTGTGGCATCCCCGCATGGACGGCGACGCCGCGCATCGCTGGCTGCGCGGGTGCGTGCTGAACGCCGTCCAGTAGCCTCCCGCGCGCCACGGCTTGCGCTTACTTCGTGGCGCTGGCAGCCAGGGTGTTGAACTGCTTGTCCAGCTCGGCCAGCGACTGGTTGATGTGGGCGCGGCGATCCTGAATCCACTTGCCCTGCTCGCTCAACTGCGCGCGCGCTTCTTTCAGCATGCGGTCCATCTCGGCCGGCTGCGGGCCGCCGATGGTGGCGCGGTTCTTCACGATGGCCACGGGGTCCAGCGTCGAGCGGAACTCCGCTTCGCTCATCGGCAGTTCCTTGGCGTACTTGGAGTCTTTCATGGCGTCCGCGTAGATGCGGCGGGCCTGCTCATACGGAAAGTCCAGCGGCTTGATGTTGTTGGCCTTCGCGTAGGTGACCACTTCGGACGCAAAGTGGTGGCCGTCGCGGAACGGCAGCTTGTACTTGCGCATCAGCACGTCGGCCAGTTCCTGCGAGGCCGTCCAGTCGCTGTTCAGCTCTTCCAGCGCGCGTTCGGGGCTGATGACCATGGCCTTCAACACACGGTCCCAGCGCTTGAGCGCCGAGATGGCGCTGTCGACCATCGCGGAATTCTGCTTCACGTCCTTGGGGTCGCTCATGCCCGGCGTGATGTTGTGCGTCTGGATGACTGGCCCCATCGCCAGCGTCACGGCGGTGGAGGCGTCGCTGCGGGTGTCGTTCAGCAACCCCGGATTGCGCTTTTGCGGCATGGCGCTGGACACATAGGTATTGCCACCGCCCTCTTGCAGCAGGATCCAGGGGCGCGACTGCGCGTACTGCGTCATGACGTCTTCAACGAAGTTGCCGGTACGCAGCGCGATGCTGGTCACGATGGACGCCACTTCCACGGGCTGGTCCATGGACGAGATCTGCGAGGCGTCGTAGGCGTTGTCGACCAGCGCTTCAAAGCCCAGGTATTGCGCCATGCGCTTGCGGTCCAGCGGCCAACTGGTGCCGTTGAGCACGGTGGTGCCCATGGGTGAACGGTCGATGCGTACATAGGCTTCGCGGATGCGCTGCGCGTCGCGCGCCAGGCCTGCTGCCTGACCCAGCAGGTAGTGGCCATAGCTGTTGGGCTGCGCGGCCACGCCATTGGTGTAGTTCGGCACGACGGTGCCGGCATGCGTGGCGGCCAGTTCCACCAGCGTGGTGGAAGTCTTGTTCAACTGGTCGGCCAGGTCCAGCAGCTTGTCGCGCAGGATGGCGCTGCGGTAGGTCGCGTGCATGTCCTGGCTGGAGCGGCCGGCGTGCAGCAGCGTGATGTCTTCGCCCGCCGCCTTGATCAGCAGGGGCTCGAAGCTGATGACGGTGGCGGGGCGTTTGGCGCCGGGCTGGTTACCGTCGTGGATCACCTTGGCCACGCCCGCCGCCAGGCGCGGCGCCATGGACTTGTCCAACAAGCCTTCATCGGTATTGATGACGGTGGTGGCTTTGTTGATTTCTCCCAACCAGAAGAAGGGATCGCGCGGGGCGGCGGGGGCCGCGGCAGGCGTGGCGCCCGCCGCCGGTGCTGTCTGGGCCAGCGCGGCGTGCGCGCTCAGCGACAAAACCAGGGCGGCGCCCAGGGTAGGGAAAAACTGTCTCATGGCGTTCTCGTTATAGGGGTGGTCAGGTAGTTTATGGAAAAGCCCCTTCGCCGAAAACCCAGAGTTTCACGGATATGTCGTGACAAAAAAAAGCCCCTGCCATCTCGAAGGCAGGGGCCAAGCCGGCGTGCGGGCGACCAGGTCGCCCGCCACCGCGCGATATCAAATTCAGCTTGTTGTCATGACCATCGGACTCAGTTGGCCGAATCCAGGCGCACCTGCACGCTGTCGGCGTTGTACACGGCGGTGGCCTTGAAGCCCTTCACCGTAATACCGTCGAACGTGCCATGCACCTTGTTGGCGCGCAGCACCGTGATCGTGGCGCCCACCTGCGGCGTGTAGCCCGAGCGGAAATCGACGTTCAACTGGCCCGCCAGGGCGGCATCCGAGTTCACGGCGATCTGGCCGGCGTCATCGTCGCCGATCAGGGTTTGCAAAACACCCGCCGAGGTCTGCGTATAGCTGCCCTGCACCTCTACGGCATCGGTGGCATTCAGCGCCAAGGCGCCGCCGCTGAGGTACACCGCGCCATCGCCCAGCGCCTTGGCCGAATCGGCGCGCAACGTACCGCCCGCAATCAAGGTGCCGCCCGTGTAGGTGTTGGCGCCCGCCAACCCCAAGGTGCCGGTGCCGCTCTTGGTGAGCTTGCCCGCGCCGCTGATGTCATTGCGCCACACGTCCAGCGCATTGAAGCCGCCACGGCTGGCGGTCATGGTGACGTCCACGTCGCCATTGAAGGCGCCATAGCCGTCGCCCGCCGCAAACAGGTTCAAGCGGCCAAATCCTTCGGCGTCGTCAATGACCGGATAGCCCGAGGGCAGCGCCGTGGTCTTCAACACCACGCGGCGTTGCTCGGCCGTCAGGTACGGCAGGCGCGTTTCCAGCATGACTTCGGCGCCCTTGGGTACGACGGCCGGTTTGCCGGTGTCGCCAATCTGCGTGAAGCTGAAGGTCAGGCGGCGACGGTATTCGGCCTTGTTCGCGGCATGATCCGCAAAGCGGTCCTGGCTGACGTCCTGCGAATGCGCGAACGACAGGAACTGCTCGGGCGTGCTGGCGCCCACGGCGGCCATCAGCGTCTGATGCGCCTGCGCATACGCCACCGAGCGCGTGCCTTCGCTGGCGGCATAGATATTGCCCAGCGCCGAGGCCTGCCCCAACATGCGGCCGCTGATCACATCCAACGGCGAATGCATGCCGGCGATGATGCGGCTTTCACCCAGCTCCAGGCCGCGCGCCAGCAATTCGTGGAAGCGCTCCGGCACCAGGTAAGCCATGCCGATGGCGTTGCGCACGGATTCCGCCGTGTGGCCGCTGGGGTAGCCGCCATCGGTCGGGGCCGTGAGGCTCTTGGCGGGTTCAAGCGCGGGCACCACCTGCACGCTGGCGCTCCAGCGCCATGGGCGGGCGTACTTGTAGTAGCGCTTGCTGGGCTCGGTGGACGCATTGCCGCCCATGCTCTCGACAAAGGCGATGACGTCGCCGAAGGCCGGGTTCGCGGCGCCGCTTACCCCTGTGTTGTTGCCGGTGTCGTCGTACTTCACCGTGGTGGCGTCGGGCGCCACGTCGTTGATGCTGGTGGTCTGCTGGGCGGCGGTGCGCCATGCGGAAGTCAGCGGGCCCAGGCCATCGGTCACGCTGTAGTTCTTGCCCCGGCGATCATCCAGATAGGCGGCCACGGCCTGCTCCGGCGTGCGCGCGGCGGTGGTGCGCACGACAAAGTCGATGTTCTCGTCGTGCACGGCCTTGTTCTTGACGCGGCCATCCGTGGCATCGCCGGGCACGCCCGTCCAGTCCGACGCGATGATGCCGGGAAAACCGTCGGCGCCTGCTGCCGTGACACCGGCATCCACCAGGCGCGTGCGCGGTTCCCAGATATCCAGGAAGCCACCCAGCACTCGTACGCCGGCATTGGTTTCCAAGGTGGCATAGCGCGGGTCGCCGCGCTGGTTCGTGCTGGCGAAATCCACAAAGGCGGGCGCATCGGGCACCGGCGCGGTATCGACTCGGCCCAGCCCGGCGGGCGGTGCCGGGATGACATACGCGACGTCATCGTTCTGGTCTGAAGCGTCGTTGTCGTCATCACCGCCGCAGGCGGACAAGGCCAGGATTACGGCCAGGGACGTTGCGCGCAAGGCGTAGGCTGGGAGCCCCCTGCGCAAGGGTCGTGCTTGAATCATCAGGATCAACCAAACTGGTTAGAGAACGCAGCATGGTAGGGAGAAAATATTTACGCCCGATGACATCCCACTTGCCAACACGCCGGCTTCTGCTTCAGGGCGGATCGGCCGCCGCCACCCCGGAAATGTAGGGGTCGAAGAAACTGGCCGCGCTCATGCCGGGGATGTACTGATCCGAGATATACGCGCGGCAGCGCTGCATGAATGCTTGCGTCAGGCGCGAGGGTTTCATCGGCTTGTACGTGGCCAAGCCCAGCAGCATGGGGCGTTGCTCACCGGCCAGGCGCAGGCGCACCAGGCGCTTGCCGTCCAATGATTGGGTCGACTTCGGCCGCACGTTGAAGAGCGCGTAGCCGATGCCGTTGGCAACCATCGAGCGCACCACGTCTTCGGAACGCGAGCGCGCCACGATGTTCGGTTCCAGCCCGGCCTTGGAGAACAGGGACAGGAAATACTCCCGGCTCATTGGTAGGTCCAGCAGCACCATGGGCAACTGCGCCAGCTCATCAAGCGTGACGGCAATCTGCTGCGCCAGCGGATGCAATTCGCTGACCAGCACATGCGGCGGCATGTGCGCCAGCGTTTCAAAGCTGATCTCTTCGCCCAACTGCAAGTCGTAGGTCAGCGCGACATCAATGTCCAGCGTATGCAGCTTGTTGATGAGCTCTTGCTGGTCGCCCTCGGCCATATGCAGCTCGACCTTTTCAAACGCGCGCGAAAAGCCAAAGATGACCTCGGGCGCGATCATGGCCGCCAGCGGCTGAAAGCAGCCCACGCGCAGCACACCCTGGATAGCGTCGGTGGAGTTCGAGGCAATCTCGTAGAGCTTGGTCGCGCGTTCCAGCAGGTCTTCGCATTCCTGCATGACCTGCATGCCCAGCGGTGTCAGCGCCAGGCCCTTGGAGGGATGCCGCACGAACAGTTGCACGCCAAGCTCGGTCTCGATGTGGGCGATGGCCGCCGAGATGGACGGCGGCGAGATGTGGATCTGGGCGGACGCCGCGGCGATGCTGCCGTGCTTGGCAGTCGCCACGAGGTACTCCATCTGGCGCAGGGAAATGCGATTGAGCATGGTCCAACTTGAGGGAACAGGGAATGTTGCAGAGTATCCGGTCTGCCCGTGGCGGTGGGCAACATTTTCCTCGGTGGGTTGCTCAGCGCCTTGCTCAGTGCTCAGCCGAGCTGACGGCGTGGTCGGCAGCCCCGGCCGCTACCCTGCTCACAAGTCGCCCGGCACGCCGAAACTGGGCGCGTCGCGCGGGTCACGCGCGCGCGTCACGTAGGCCGCAAGCTGGGGCTCGTAGATTTTCCAGACGTCGTACAGCGCTTCAACCGGCCCGGCCTCAACCCAATCCAGCCGCAGGTCGACGATGGGCCAGTCCAGGTCCTGATACACCAGCAGGCCGGCGGAATGCACCGGCCCCGCTTCCCCACCCGCCGCCTGACCCGCCAGCAACGCCTGCATCAAGCGTTCGGCCAGCGCGCCTTCTGCACGCTCGAACGCGGCCAGCATGGCGCGCGGCACGTCGGTGCTGGCCAGCATGTTGCCGGCGCAGGCGGCGTGCTCGCCCGCCGCGCTGGCCAAGACGCCCAGCGCGCTGGCGCCCGTGTAGATGGCCGGCGGATGCGTGGCGTCAATCGCCATCAATTGGCGGTACGCGATGAAGGGCCGCTCTTGCAAGCCATCAAGCGCTTGTTGCGGGCTACGCCCGGCCGCCATCAAGTCCAGCGCCAGCGGCCCCAGGGCGGGGTCGGTGATGTTCTGGCTGACGGCGGCGCCCACGCCCGCACGCGCACGGATGCAGCGCGAGGCCACGGCGGGTGAAGACGACGAGACGGCCGCGCCGAACTGGCCGGAGGCGGGGCAGCGGGCAATGATCGAAAAGGTCATGGTCGGTGGCCTGAATGGATGTCAATCGGGGATGACGGCGGTGGCGTCGATTTCGACCAGCCATTCCGGCCGCGCCAAGGCCGACACCACGATGCCCGTGGACACCGGGAATACCCCTTTGAGCCAACGCCCCACCACGCGGTAGACGGCCTCGCGATAGCGCGGATCAATGAGGTAGATGGTGATCTTGCAGATGTCCTCGAGTTCGCCGCCCGCTTCCTTGAGCAGCATGGCGATGTTCGCCATGGCCTGCTCGGCCTGCCCGGCGGCGTCGCCGATGCACACGCTTTCAGAGGTATCCAGGTTCTGCCCGATCTGTCCCCGCAGGAAGACGGTGCTGCCCCGGGCCACCACGGCCTGACACAGATCGTTGTCCAGGCTCTGTTCCGGGTAGGTGATCTTGGTATTGAAGGTGCGGATGCGCTTGTGTTTCATGGCTGCGTGGGTAGGTGGGTCAATGGCATGGCCCCCATCTTCAAACCCGGACGCGCCACCGGCTATTTGTTTTTTCCTTTGCCCGCTCTCGGAATTTCCGACTCAGGCGCGGGCCGGTCAAGCCTCCCCCCTTTTGCACCGCGCCTCAGGAAATTCGAGCCAGGCCGAAGGAAAAGGCGACTTGGCCCCCGCCGGCCCCTCTTCCATCATCTGGCTTCCAGTCGGAAGCGCTCGGCGGAACCAACATAGACAAGGGGATTTCAATGATTCGCAAACTTTCGGTAGCCGGCCTGCTTGCCGGCGCGCTGCTTGGCAACGTCGCCTGGGCCCAGGACGCGCTGGTGGTCAGCACCTGGGGCGGCAGCTTCCGCGACCTGATCGACGAGAACATCGGCAAGGAATTCACGCGCCAGACGGGCGTGCCGGTCAAGTACATCACGGGCGGCACGATAGACCGGCTCAACAAGGCCAAGCTGACCAAGACCCCGGAAAGCGACATCACCTTCACCACCTCGCACATCGGCTGGCTGTATGTGGACGGCGGCCTGTTCGAAAAGCTGGACACGGCCAAGCTGCCCAACTACGCCAACCTGGTGGACCGCGCCAAGGTCAGCCCGTATCACGTGGGCAGTTGGGCCTACGTGTACACCATCGGCTACCGCCCCGACCTGACGCCCAAGAACATCAAGTTCGATAGCTGGAACGACCTGTGGAACCCCGAGCTCAAGGGCAAGCTGTCGGCGCCGGACTTCGACCCCAGCCACATCATCAACGTATCGGCCATGCTGTCGGGCGGCGATGCCAAGTCGTGGGAAAAGGGCCAGGACAAGCTGCGCGCGCTGAAGCCTAACTTCAAGGCCTTCTACACCAACGACGCCAACAGCCAGCAACTGATCGCCACCGGCGAAACCCCGGTGCAGATCCTGCTGTCGATGAACGCCTACTACATGATCAGCCAGGGCGTGCCGATCAAGGTGGTCATGCCCAAGGAAGGCGCCGTGCTGGGCATCGACACCATGGGCATCATGAAAGGCAGCACCAAGGCTGACCTGGCCTACAAGTTCATGAACATCGCGCTGTCGCCCGAAGTGCAGTCCAAGATCGTGGCCTTCAAGAAGGCCAGCCCGGTCGTCACGAACGCCAAGGTATCGGCCGAGGACGCGGCGCTGCCCGGCGTGTTCACCACCAAGGAACAGTGGGACACGCAAGCCATCGTCATCGACGACAAGCTGCGCGCCGAGAAGACCGCGGAATGGCGCAAGTGGTTCACCGAGAACATCATGAACTGACACCCGTGCCGGTTGCACCGCGCCGCGCCTGTGTCCCGGCCATGAACGTGGCGGGACACAGGCGTTTCCAGCAAGCATCAACGCATTCGGATTGACAAGCCCCCTATGAATACACGTTCCAGTCTGCGCGGCTGGTTGATCTCGCCCGCCGGTCTCATCGCCCTGTGCATCTGTGTGTCGATGGCGGCGGTGCTGCAATTCAGCGTGCGCGCCTTCATTCCCGGCTCGTTGGACGTGGGCGGGCTGACGCTGGCGAACTTCACCGGGCTGGGCAAGTCCGTCTACCTGTCCGCCTTCGCCAACACGCTGCTGCTCAGCATCGAAACCACCGTCTGCTCCCTGCTGGTGGCCTACCCGCTGGCCTATGCCATGGTGCGGGTGCGCAACCGCCTGCTGAAATCGTTCATCCTCATCGTATCGATCACGCCGCTGTTCCTGGGTGAAATCGTCCGCACGTATTCGTGGATCATCGTGCTGGGCAACAACGGCTTCATCAACACGGTGCTGCGGAAAATTGGGCTGATCGACCTGCCGCTGAACCTGATGTTCACGCACCTGGGCGTGCTGATTGCGCTGGTGCATGTGACGATACCCGTGGTGGTGCTGATGCTGGCCACCGCCATTTCGCACATCAACCGCGATTATGAAAAGGCCGCGCAAAGCCTGGGCGCCGGCCCCGTGCGCACCTTCGTGACGGTAACGCTGCCTCTCTCCATGCCGGGCATCATCGCCAGTATCACCACGTCATTCGCGTGGACCTTCAGCGCCTTCGCCACGCCGCAAATGATCGGCGGCGGCCGTGTGCCCACCGTGTCGACGCTGGTCTACCAGTTGGGTTTCTCTTCCATGAATTTCCCCCTGGCCGCGAGCCTGAGCGTTGCGGGCCTGGCCTTGACGGTCGTGTCGCTGATGCTGCTGGGCCGGGCCACCAAGCGACTCAAAGCAATGGGAGCGCACTAGCATGGCCATCAAACACACCCTGCCCTTGCCGCTGCGCATTGGCGCGCCGCTGCTGATCACCCTTATCCTGGCCTTCGTGCTGCTGCCGGTGGTGGTGGTGACCTTGGCGTCGTTCAACGACAAGGCGCTGCTGACGTTTCCGCCCGAGGCCTGGTCGCTACGCTGGTTTGAACGGGTGTTCACGTACCCCGACTTCCAGCAGGGATTTCGCGCCAGCCTGATCGTGATGGTCTGGGCGTCGTTCCTGGCGCTGTTCATCGGCACCGCGCTGGCCATCGCCGTCAAGCGCATGGGCTTTCCCGGCAAGGACATGTTGCAGGCCATCCTGCTGTCACCGCTGGTGATCCCGCATTTCACGCTGGGCCTGGGGCTGCTGATTCTGGTGGCGCAGTTTGACATGGACCGGGGCTACGGCCTGGTCATTCTGTGCCACGTGATGTTGGTGCTTCCGTTCGTGATGCGCAGCGTCTACGTGTCCATGGAGAACATCGACGAACGCCTGGAGCAGGCGGCGGCCAGCCTGGGCGCATCGCCCTTGAAGGTGATGTTCACGGTGACCGTGCCCTTGCTGGCGCCCGGTCTCTTCGGTGGGTGGTTGTTCGCCGCCATCATGTCGTTCAGTGAGTTCACCGCGTCGCTCTTCGTCACGACGCAACTGACGCAGACGCTGCCGGTATCGATGTACAACTACGTGCGGGAATTCGCGGACCCGACCCTGGCCGCGCTGTCGGTGGTGTATATCGCCGTGACGGCCAGCCTGCTGGCGTTTGCCAATTACTTCCTGGGCTTGGGCAAGATCCTGAATATTGAGGAAGTCGACTAAGCGGTACGGCGGCCGGCGAACCGGCGGCCGGCGATCCGGCGGTCCTGCGGTCCGGCCGCCGACCCGACGCTCAGTACCCGCGTGACGGGTCGATTTGGTTGGCCGGGGCATCGCCGCAAGACACGCGCGCGATGTTCTCGGCGATCTGCGCCGCCGCCGACGCCGGAATGGCGACGGATGCCAGATGCGGCGTGATCAGCACGTTGTCCATGCGCCACAGCGGGTCATCGCTGGGCAGGGGCTCGCGTTCAAAGACGTCTAGCGTAGCCGCGCCGATGTGCCCGCTTTGCAGCAGCGCCGTCATGGCCGCCTGGTCCACCAGGGCGCCACGCGCCACGTTGATCAGCGCGGCCCCGCGCGGCAGCTTCTCAAGTCGTTCCTGATCAAGCAAACCACGAGTTTGTGGCGTCAACGGCAGCATGATCACCAGGATGTCGGCTTGCGAGATCACCGTATCCAGCGCATCCATGCCCGCGTGGCACTGCACGCCCTCGATCTGGCGCGGGCTGCGCGACCAGCCCAGCACGGTGAAGCCTTGGCGTTGTAGTTCATGGGCGGCATAGGCGCCCAGTTCCCCCAGGCCCAGCACCGCCACGCGCGTATCTTCTGGCGACCGAGGATGCCGGTACGCCCATTCCCCACGGCGCTGCGCCTGTTCAAACCAGGGAATATCGCGCGCATGGCGCAGCGTGGCGAACAGCACGTAGCCCGCCATCATGCGAGCCATTTGCGGGTCGGTGATGCGGGTAATGGGCACGCCGGCCGGAAGATCGTTGCGGCCGACCAAGGAATCCACCCCCGCGCCCAAGTTGATGATCAGGCGCAGGTTGGGCATGGCGTCGAAGAAGCCGGAGGGGGGCTTCCAGGCCAGTGCGTAGTGGATGGCGGCGGGGTCGTCGACCTCGCTCTCGTGCAGGACGCGCAACTGCGGCATGCGCGCCTGCAATGCCTGTTTCCAAGCGGTGAAATCGTCGAACTGGCTGTAGAAGACCAACGCGCCAGACGGCGCGGGGAGGGTTGCGGTGTTGCTTGATGTCATCGGTATCGCCATTTCAAGCGGGGCGCGCGATCAGGCGCGACATGGCTTCAATAGCCAGTTCATAGCCCTCGCCGCCCAGGCCCGCGATGACGCCGTCGGCCGCTTTGGAAATATAGGAATGATGGCGAAACGCCTCGCGCCGCCAGATGTTGCTCATGTGGACTTCGATAATGCGGCCGGGAAACGCCAGCAAGGCATCCAGGATGGGAATCGAGGAATACGTGAGGCCCGCGGCGTTGATGATGATGCCTTGCGCATCGCCACGCGCTTCCTGAATCCAGTCGATCAACTGGCCTTCATGGTTGGATTGCACGAAATGCAGTTGCAGGTTCAGGCTGGCCGCCTTCTTTTCGCAACGGTCGCGCAGCGCCGGGAAGCTCTCGGCGCCATAGGTTTTGTTGGCGTCCAGGCCATACAGATTGGCGTTCGGGCCGTTGAGAAACCAGATGGTGGCAGAAGTAGAGGGTGTCATGGCGGTGCGACCTTAAGCTTCATGGGGAAGGGTTGCCTGCATGGCGGGCAGCTTGCGAAACGCCGCTTCCCATTGCGTGGCGCGCGGATGGCTGGCGCGCCAGTCCAGTTCAGGAAATCGAAAATCCAGATAGCCCAACGCGCAACCCAAGGTGACTTCGCCGATGGTGGGCGCTTGCGTGGCAAGGGTGGCCGCCTGCCGTTCGATCTGCCGTTCGATCTCAACCAGGCAGGCGCTGACCTTGACCAATTGCGCCTCGCGCCACACCGGCCACTGGTACTCGGCCGGCCGAGCCGTGCGTTCA